>Ga0180220_1000037_pt1 | contig 297272 bp, 277 predicted proteins | sample eDN5th37CBELigBY_FD_151335 | JGI IMG/M metagenome (GOLD analysis project Ga0180220, IMG submission 151335) | Enriched backyard soil microbial communities from Emeryville, California, USA - eDNA 5th pass 37_C BE-Lig BY (version 2) (version 2) | ecosystem: Environmental > Terrestrial > Soil >...
GTTGGTGATCACCCCCACCAGATTGCCGCGCGCCGTGTAGCGAAACACGTTCGACGGGTCCGACACGATCTCCTCGCACGCCGCCGCCACACCCGGCGAGTACGCCAGCGCCAGGTCGCGCTGGTTGACCAGCGGCTTGGACGCCATGACGGACACCTTGCCGGGCACCGGGTACTGGTGATAGTCCAACGCGGCCTGGCGATCGGCGGTCTGGGAATTCATGGAAAAGCCTCCGGAGTTGTCGATGAGGCTAGATTCTAGGACCGGAAACATAATGTATTTATTCGTCTTTGCTATTCTTCCATAAGAAACACCTTATGGATCTGTCATGACCGCGTTCGACCCCGATGAAGCGCTGCACCGGCTCACCTCCCGTCTCAAGATGCGCCACCTGATGCTGCTGCTGAGCATCGAGCAGCAGGGCTCGCTGACGCGGGTGGCCGAAAAGATGGCGACCAGCCAGCCCGCCGTGACCAACGCGCTGGCCGAGCTGGAAAACACCTTCGGCGTGCCGCTCTTCGCGCGTTCGGTGCGCGGCATGCGGCCCACGGCCCTGGGCCAGGTGGTGCTCAACCGCGCCCGCGCCCTGGTGCACGACCTGGGCCAGCTCGTGCAGGAAATGGACGCGGTGGCCTCGGGCCACGCGGCGCACCTGCGCATCGGCGCGATTCCCTTCGTTTCGGGCCAGATGCTCTCCGAGGCCCTGGGCCGCACGCTGCCGCGGGGGCGGCGCATCACGGCGACCATCCACGAGGGCCTGGGCCCGGCCCTGCTCGCGCAACTGCGCGACCATACGCTGGACATCGTGGTGGGCTGGGCCGCGCCCTCGGCGGACCTGGAAAACGTGGCGGTGGAAGTACTGTACCGCCAGCAGCCGCGCCTGATCGCCAGCCGGCGCCTGGCGGCCCGGCTGGGGCGCGAACGGCCCGCATGGACCCGCCTGGCCGACCTGGACTGGATACTCGGCACGCCCGGCAGCCCCATCCGCGAACAGGTGAACGAGATCTTCCTGCGCGCCGGGCTGGCGCCGCCCGCGCCCGCCGTGCAGACCGACTCCTCCAAGCTCATCGGCGAACTCATCGTGGCCACCGACCGCGCCGTCTCCATCCTGCCCGCCGACATCGCCGAGGAGCTGGTGCGCATCTCGGGCGCCGCCATCGTGCCCTACACGCTGGACTGGACGCTGCCGCCCATTTCGCTCTTTACCCGCGCCGACGGCCTGCGGCGCGAGGCCGACGCGCTTTTCGCCGACGCCTTGCGCGAGATCTATACCCGCGGCCCGCGCGGCTGAGTGCGCGGCGGTTTCAGCGTCTAGAATAAAAGGGCCGCGCCCGCGCGGCTTCCCCTCCGGCGCCGCCGGCCATCAGGAGGCTCAGGACGATGACGCAGGTTCGGATGCAGCGCCCACAGGATTTCCCCCACTGGCACCGGCTTTCCGTCGACGAGGCGCTCGAGGCCCAGGTCAGCAGCCGGTCGGGACTGTCGCACGATCAGGTGCGGCGGCGCCAGGAAACCTACGGCCCCAACGCCCTGCCTCCGCCCGAACGCCGCAGCGCCGCGCTGCGTTTCCTGGACCATTTCAACGATGTCCTGATCTACATCCTGCTGGCGGCCGCCGCGCTGACCGCCTTCATGAAGCATTGGCTCGACTGCCTGGTGATCCTGGCCGTGGCGCTCACCAACGCGATCATCGGCCACGTGCAGGAAAGCAAGGCCGAGCGCGCCCTGGACGGCATACGCAACATGCTGTCCAACCACGCGCGCGTGGTGCGCGACGGCCAGAAGGCGGAGATCGACGCCGCCGAGCTCGTGCCGGGCGACATCATCATCCTGCGGCCCGGCGACAAGGTTCCGGCCGATGCCCGCCTGTTCGACACCCACGGGCTGCGGGTGGAGGAATCCATCCTGACGGGTGAATCGGCCGTGGTCGACAAGCACGAAGACCCGATTCCCGGCGAGCCGCCGCTGGGCGACCGGCGCAACCTGGCGTATTCCGGCACCCACGTCAGCGCCGGCAACGCGCGCGCCGTGGTGGTGGCCACGGGCCAGGATACCGAGATCGGCCACATCAACCGCATGATGAGCGACGTGCGCGCGCTGCAGACGCCGCTGCTGCGCCAGATGAAGCAACTGGGCAGGCGCATCTTCCAACTGGTGGTGGCGCTGGTGGCCGTGCTGTTCCTGGCGGGCCGCTTCGTGCTGGGGATGCCGTTGCCCGAGCTGCTGATGTCGCTCATCAGCATCGCGGTGTCGGCGGTGCCGGAAGGGCTGCCGGCCATCATCTCCATCATCCTCTCGCTCGGGGTGCAGCGCATGGCGCGCAACAACGCCATCATCCGCAAGCTGCCTACCGTGGAAACGCTGGGCGCCATGACCGTCGTGTGCTCCGACAAGACGGGCACGCTCACCATGAACGAAATGACGGCCACCCGCGTGCTGCTGGCCTCGGGCAGCTACGCGGTCACCGGCGACAGTTGCGGGCCCGAGGGCCGCATCCTGCGCGAGGCCGACGGCGCGCCGGCGGACGCGGCCCGCGACGAATGTCTGCGCCGCTTCCTGCGCGCCGCCGCCATCTGCAACGACAGCCAGCTCCGCCAGGACGAAGACGGCCGCTGGCGGATCGTGGGCGGCCCCACCGAAGGCGCGATGATGGTGCTGGCGGCCAAGGCGGGCCAAAGCCTGGAAAACGTCAAACGGCTGGGCAAGATTCCCTTCGACTCGGCCTACAAATACATGGCGCGCCGCGCCGAAGACCAGGGCGAGCCCCTGATCTTCGTCACGGGCGCGCCGGACGTGCTGTTCGATCTGTGCGACCGCGAACAGGGCGAGGCCGGCCCGCGGCCGCTGCGCCGCGATTACTGGGAACACGGACTGCGCGAATACGCCCACCAGGGCCTGCGCACCCTGGCCGCGGCATACCGCCAGGGCGAGCCCGGGGCGGACGAGCTCGACCACGGCGACATCCGGCACGGGCTGGTGCTGCTGGGCGTGGCGGGCATCATGGACCCGCCCCGGCCCGAGGCGGTGCAGGCCATCGCCCACTGCCGCCAGGCCGGCATCAAGGTCAAGATGATCACCGGCGACCACCCCGAAACCGCGCTCGCCATCGGCGCCATGCTGGGCATGGAGCACACAGGCGAAGCCGTCACGGGCGCCCAGCTGCAGGGCGTGGACGACGCGGCCCTGGCGCGGCTGGCGCGCGACCACGACATCTTTGCCCGCACCAGCCCCGAGCACAAGCTGCGGCTCGTGCGCGCGCTGCAGAGCCAGGGCGAAGTGGCCGGCATGACGGGCGACGGCGTCAACGACGCGCCGGCGCTCAAACAGGCCGACGTGGGCATCGCCATGGGCATCAAAGGCACCGAGGTCACCAAGGAGGCCGCCGACATGGTGCTGGCCGACGACAACTTCGCCTCCATCGCCCACGCGGTGCGGGAAGGCCGCCGCGTCTACGACAACCTGCGCAAGACCATTCTCTTCATCCTGCCCACCAACCTGGGCCAGGCCCTCATCGTCATCGCCGCGCTGCTGGCGGGCGCGCTCGCGCCCCTCACGCCGCTGCAGATCCTGTGGATGAACATGGCGACGTCCACCACGCTGTCGTTCGGGCTGGCGTTCGAGCCCGGCGAGCCAGGCAGCATGCACCGGCCGCCGCGCGACCCGCACAAATCCATCCTGGACGGCTACGCGCTGTGGCGCATCGCCTTCGTGGGCCTGCTGTTCACCATTTCCGCGTTCCTCATCGAAAAAAGCCTGGCGGCCGCGGGCCGCGACCCGGACTTCATCCGCACCGTCACCCTGCAGACCCTGGTCACTTCGCAATGGACGTACCTGTTCAACTGCCGCATCCAGGAGCGCTTTTCGCTCACCCTGTCCATGTTCCGCAACAAGGCGCTATGGCTGGTGACGGTGGCGCTGGGCCTGCTGCAATGCGCCGTGATCTACCTGCCGTGGATGAACAAGATCTTCGGCACCGTGCCCCTGCCGCCCGCCTACTGGGCCCTCACCGTGGCCGTGGCGGCGGTCGTCTTCGTGCTGGTGGAGATCGAGAAATTCGTCGTGCGGCACTGGCATGCGCGGCGCCTTTCGAGGTTGGCCGCGACATGAGCCCGCCGGGCCGCTTTTTCCTTCCGCCCTGCGCGCTCGCCGGCGAGCAGGCCGCGTCCGGCTTCGCGTTCGGGCATCCCGCGCTGGACCTTCCCGGGCTGGCGGCGGACGTGCGGTCGCTCTATGCCCGGGCCACCGCACGGACCGACGCACTGGCCTGCGACGCCCTGCCGCCGACCTCGGGCGGATTCCTGCCCCGGCATGCCGGGGCGGCGCGCAGGCCCGCCGCCCCCCCTGAACCGAGGAGCGCCATGCTGTTGCGACACACCCCCGAAGTCTGGACGTCTTTTCCTTCCCTGGCCGCCGGCGCGTTGCAGGTGCGCGGCATCACGTCCGCGCCCGTCCGGGCCGCCGCATGCGAGGCGCAGCCCCTGCTCGAACGGGCGCGCCGCCGCCTCGCGCAGAACAGCGAATCCGCCTTTCCCGAGATCCAGGCCTGGCGGCGCGCCTATGCCGCCATGGGCATGAAACCCACGCAGTACCGCTGCGCGGCGGAAGCCCTGCTGCGCCGCCTGAGGCTGGAAGGCGACCTGCCCCGGCTGCATCCGCTGGTGACGCTGTGCAACGCCGCCTCGGCCGCCTACGCCATCCCCATCGCGGTGCTGGACCTGCGGCACGTGGCGTTCCCCCTGGAAATCCGCCCCGCCGCCGGCACCGAGAGCTACCAGGGTTTCGGCGGCGATCCGGAGCGGCCCGAGCCGGGAGAGATCATTTACGCCGACCCGCAGGGGCGCGCCCATGCGCGGCGCTGGACGCACCGCCAGAGCGCCGTCTCGGCGGTGCGCGAAGACACCCGCGACGCGCTGATCGTCGCCGAATGCCTGCACGCGGGCGGCGCGGACGACATTGCCCGCCTGCTGGACGAATTGCACGCGGCGCTGGCCCGCCTCTGGCAGCCGCCCGTGGTGCGTGCCCGGCTCAGCGCCCAGGCGCCCGCCGTGGCCTTGCAGGGCGGCGCCCAGGAAGCGTGAACGCTAGGGAGCCACGACCCGCAATGCCTCGCGCACCAGTTGCGGCGGCTTCCATTTGCCCTGCAGCAGCGCCGGCTTGGGCCAGTAATACCGCAAGGCCAGCATGAAGGGGCCGTCCGGGGCGGGCAGCCAGTTCGAAACCCGGTCCTTGCCCGGCGAGACGCGCTGCACGTACAGCGTGATGCCGCCGTCGGCATCGCGCTTCAGGCGCGGCAACATCTCGCTGTTGATCACATAGCGGTTGATGTCGTTCTTCACCAGGAGCTGGCTGGGCCATGCGTACATGGTGATCGACCAGAACCCGTTCACGGGGGGCAGCCCGCCGCGCGGAAAATGCAGGGAATAGCGGTAACCGCCGTCCAGCGGCGCGCCCGCGCTGTCTTTGTCGAGCGCCATGAAAATGGCCTCTTCGCGCGAGACGCCTCCCGCGCCCGCCTGCGCGCCCGCGGCCAACCGCGCCGGATCGCCGCCCAGCGCCTCGCGGCTGCCGTAGAGCGCGCCCGGGCTGCCGTCGTGCTCGGCGCGCGCGGTGTCGATGGCCGTCTGGCCGTCGTGCATGCCGGCGCGCAATGCCTCCTGCAGCGCCGGCGGCAGCCGCTCCGCATGGTAGGGCCGGCCGGGCGCCAGCCCCAGCGGCGCCAGCCGGCGCGCCAGCGGCTCCTGCCCGTCGCCGCCGGGCGCGAAAGGCAGCAGAAACGCCAGCGCGTCGAAGAACTTCAACGAGCGGGCCGCCTGCTGCAGCGAAAGCGGCGTCATCCAGTCGGGCGCGGGCGGAGCCGGCGGCGCGGGCCGGCCCAGATAGGCCGACAGGGGCTGCAACCCGTACTTCTCCTGGATGCGCACGACGTTGCGCAGGTCGGCGGGGTTCAGAAGCTGCGTGCGCCCCACCACATTGACCAGGTCGGTTTCGGACCGCAGCACCTTACTGATGCCTCGCGGGGCCTTGCCTTTCCAGCCCGGCCCGGCGATGAGATAGCGCCCCGCCCTGCCGCCCGTGGCGCGCGTGCCGACGTAGGCGAAGTTGTAGCCGTACAGATCGGTGAACTGAAAAGCGTAGTAGCGCCGGCGGTCCACGGGCGGCACGGTCAGCACCAGCGGCTCGCGCCGCAGGTCGAGCGCCGCATAGGTGTAGGGCGTGTCCGCATTCGGCGAGACGAACGCCGGGTCGTCCGGGCCGTATACGCGGGCGCTGCTCTGCAGCGTGTTCAGCGGCCCTTTGTAGAGCGGCCCGCCGTTCTGCAAGGCGTTGCCGTATAGCATCTGGTAGGCGGCCAGCATGGGCACGCCGCGCAAATAGGCCTCGCGCGCCAGCGCGCGGGCCTGCGCGGCGTCGGCCTGGATCGGCGGCGGCGGCCCGTCCTCGGCCGGCGGGGCGGACGGGACGGCGCACGCGGCCAGCAATATCGGCGCCACGGCCAGGACGAACATCCGGCGGACAAACATCCAGCGGGCGGACCCGCGGCGGGCGGACCCGCGGCGGGCGAACCCGCGGAAGGCGATTGCGCGGCGTGCAGGCATGGGCGCTCCTCTCGTTGCGAGCGGACCCCGGGGCGGGCGCCTTCGGCCTGGGCAAAAGGCGCCCGCCCCGGGTCCGGTGCAAAGAGCATACAACGGCCCGCCCCGCCCTCCTCAGGCCGCCAGCCGCCGCAGATCGTCGCGTCCCACCGCGATCGACATCTCGCGCCAGCGCGCCAGCTCCTGTTGCAGCGCGTGGATCTTGCCGCGGGCCTGGTCGAACGCATCGCGCCCCAGGAACAGATGCCGCGGCGCATGCTGCGCCTGCGCGGCCTGGATGAGAATGGCCGCGGCCTTGTCCACATCGCCCGACGGCCGGCCCGCCCGTGCCCGTACGCAGGATGCGGCCTGGTTCTCGGGCGCCTCGCCGTCCAGCGCGCCCGGGTAGACCAGCGTGACGCGGATGCCGCTGCCCTCGGTTTCCGCGGCCAGCGCCTCGGTCAGGCCGCTGGCGGCGAACTTGCCCGCGCTGTGCGCGCCCCAGCCCGCCGCCTCGCCGTCGAATCCCAGCACGGAGGACACGTTGAACACATGCCCCGCGCCCTGCAGGCGCAGCTGCGGCAGAAAGACGCGCAGCACGTTCAGCATGCCGAACACGTTGTCGTCAAAGGCGCGGCGCACCTGCGCGTCGTCCAGTTCCTCCAGCGTGCCGCGCGGCCCGGCGCCGCCGCAGTTGACCAGCACGTCCACGCGCCCGAAGGCCGCCAGCGCGGTGGACGCCGCCCTGCGCACCTCGCGCTGGCTGGCGAGGTTCAGCGCCAGCGGCAGAAAGCGTCCTTCCAGCGGCGCGCCCACCGCGTCTATCAATGCATCGCAGTCCTCGGCGGCGGCCGCCACTCTGTGGCCTTCGGCCAGCAGGCGCCGCGCCAGCGCCAGGCCCAGGCCTGCGCCGGCATGCGTCACGAACCAGGTTTTTTCGGTTTGCATGCGAATCCCTTCCCTTGCTCGGCCGGCGGCGACGCGCCGCGCGGCAACAGGGTGCATCTTAGAAAGCCGCGGCCCCGCGCGACAGTTCCGTTCTTGCCGAAAACCTGCCTATTCCTGCGCGATGGCATCGCGCCCTGACGCCGGGATCGCGCCAACGCCGGCCGGCCCGGTGGCACAATACCCCGCATGCATATGGCCCCGCGCGTCCTGACCGCCCTGCTCTGCGCCGCCCTGCTGGGCGGCTGCGCCCTGCCGTCCCTGGAGAACCGCAGCGTGTCGCAGGCGCTCTCCGACGACCAGGCCGCCGCCACGCCCCTGGGCCAGGCCGTCGCGCCCCAGACCGGCGCGCACCCGGGCGAGTCGGGCATCCTGGCGCTGTCCGACCCGCGCGAAGCCTTTGCCGCGCGCATGCTGCTGGCGCAGGCGGCCCGCCGCAGCCTGGACGTGCAGTACTACATCTGGCGCGGCGACATGACGGGCACCCTGCTGCTGGAGGCCCTGCACGAAGCCGCCGACCGCGGCGTGCGCGTGCGCCTGCTGCTCGACGACAACGGCACGAACGGCCTGGACGACAGGCTGGCCGCGCTGGAGGCGCACCCCAACATCGAGGTGCGGCTCTACAACCCCTTCGTGCTGCGCCGGCCCAAGGCGCTGGGATTTCTGGCCGACTTCCCGCGCCTGAACCGCCGCATGCACAACAAATCGTTCACGGCGGACAACCGGGCCACCATCATCGGCGGGCGCAACGTAGGCGACGAATATTTCGGCGCCGCCAGCGGCGTGCAGTTCACCGACCTGGACGTGCTGGCCATCGGCGCCGTCGTCGGCGACGTATCTTCCGACTTCGACCGCTACTGGGCCAGCGACTCGGCCTATCCGCTGGACCGCATCGTCTCGCGCGCCGCGCCGGCCGGCGCGCTCGATGCGCTCGAAAGCGACGCGCACCGCATCGAGCGCTCGCCCGAGGCGGCCGGCTATGCGCGCGCGCTGCGCGAGCTGCCTTTCATCCATCAGCTGCTGCGCGGCGAACTGCCGCTGGAATGGGCCAGGACGCGCATGGTGAGCGACGATCCGCGCAAGACGCTGGGCGCCGCGCCGGCGCAGGCCATGCTGCCGCACCAGCTGCACGACATCGTCGGCACGCCGCGCACGGTGCTGGAGCTGGTGTCGCCGTATTTCGTGCCCACGGCCTCCGGCACGGCGAGCTTCGCCCGCCTGGCCCGCGACGGCGTGCGCATACGCATCCTCACCAACGCGCTGGAAGCCACCGACGTGGCCGTCGTGCATTCGGGATATGCGCGCCGCCGCGAAGAACTGCTGCGCGCGGGCGTGGAGCTGTACGAAATGAAGGGCAATGCCCAGGGCGAAAGCGCCTCCGGCCCCGGCCCCTTCGGCAGCTCGGGCTCCAGCCTGCACGCCAAGACCTTTGCCGTGGACAGCCAGCGCGTCTTCGTCGGATCTTTCAATTTCGATCCGCGTTCGGCCCGCTTCAATACCGAGCTGGGCTTCGTGATCGACAGTCCCGCGCTGGCGCGGCGCATCGACCACGCTTTCGAGAACGACATTCCGGCGGCCGCGTACCGCGTCTGCCTGGACGAACGGGGCTCGCTGTACTGGCGGGAACCCCTGCCGGACGGCACCGCCATCCGCCACGACACCGAACCCGGCACCACGGTCTGGCAGCGCTTCATCGTCTGGTTCGTTTCGCTGCTGCCGGTGGAATCGCTGCTCTGACCCTCGGCCGCGCAAATTCCGGAGCGCGGGCGCGCCCGTCCCGGCGTAGACTGGCGATTCCGGCTGCCCTCGCCTTTTCCGCGCCATGCCCGCAGGCCCCTCCGCCAATCTCGAACTGTTCGGCTCGCTCGACGCCCCCGGCGGCGCCGCGCCCGGCGCGCAAACGCGCATGGGCAGGCAGGCCTGGATCCTGCGCGGCCTGGCGCTGCCCGTGACGGACGCGCTGCTGCGCGGCGTGGACGAGGTGCTGCGGCAGGCCCCGTTGCGGCATATGCTCACGCCCGGCGGCCGGCGCATGTCGGTGGCGCTCACCAATTGCGGCGCGCTGGGCTGGACGTCGGACGAACACGGCTACCGCTACACGCGCACCGATCCGTTGTCCGGCAACCCCTGGCCTGCCATGCCGGCCGCCTTCGCCGAGCTGGCGCGCCTGGCGGCGCAACGGGCCGGCTTCGCCGGCTTCGAACCGGACGCCTGCCTGCTCAACCGTTACGAACCCGGCTCCCGCCTGAGCCTGCACCAGGACCGCAACGAGCGCGACATGGACGCGCCCATCGTGTCCGTATCGCTGGGCATGGCGGCGGTATTCCTGTTCGGAGGCCATGCCCGGACCGACCCCGCGCAGCGGCATCCCCTGTTTCATGGCGACGTGGCGGTCTGGGGCGGCGTGGACCGCCTGCGCTATCACGGCGTGCTCCCGGTCAAGGACAGGCCGCATCCGGTGCTGGGCAGCCGTCGCATCAACTTCACACTGCGCAAGGCGGGCTGAGCCGGGCACGCCCCCGACTGGCCGGCGCACGCTAGGGCCGCTTGCGCCCGCCGTCCGCGCCGTCCGTCGCGCGCGGCTCGCCGTGCGTCCCGATGCGCATCTCGGCGCGCCGCAGCACGGCCAGCACAAACAGCGCGATGAGCGTGCTGGCGACGGCCGTGGCCTCGCGGCCCATGCCCGCCGCCACGCCGATGGCCGCCGTCATCCAGATGCTGGCCGAGGTGGTGAGGCCCTTGATCTCGCGCTCGCCGCCGAGCTTGATGATGGCCCCGGCGCCCAGAAAGCCGATGCCCGCGATGACGCCCTGCAGCACGCGGCTCAGGTCGCCCACCTGCATGCCGCCCTGCAGCGGCACCAGCACGAAAATCGCCGCCCCCAGGGCCACCAGCATATGGGTGCGCAGGCCGGCGGCCTTGCCCTTGCTCTCGCGTTCGAAACCCAGCAGGCCGCCCAGCAGCACGGCCATGCCCAGGCGCAGCACGATGCGGGTCGCCTCGCCCCAGTCCGGGATGTCGGCGAATTCGCTGCGCGCGGCGGACCAGATTTCCAGCCAGATTTCCTGCATGGGGCGCATCCTCGGAAACGGGTATGGCCAGCATACCAAGCCGGCCGGGCCGCCGCCACGGCGCGCCCCGGGCGCGGACTCAGCGGCCGGCGCCCCAGCCCGCCAGCAGCCCGGGCAGTTCGTCCATGTGGCGGAACACGTGCGCCACACCCGCCTCGCGCAGCGCCCGCGCGCTGCTGTGTCCGCAGGTGTCGGGGCTGTAGCCGAACACCGTCGCGCCCGCGGCCACGCCGGCCGTGGCGCCCGTCACCGTGTCCTCGACGACCGCGCAGCGCGCCGGGTCGGCGCCCAGCGCCCGCGCGGCGGCCAGATACACGTCCGGATGCGGCTTGCTGCGCGGCAGGTCCTGGCCGCTGTATACGTGCGCGCCGAAACACTCGGCCAGGCCCACTTTGCGCAGCTGCAGCCCGACCTTGCGCAGATCGGCCCCGGACGCCACCGCGATGCGCCCGCCGGCCGCCTCGCGCACGGCGCGCACGGCCTGCGGGGCGCCAGGGACTTCCACCAGCTCGCGGTCCAGCGCGGCATTGCGGCGCGCCCGGAACGCCTCGAACCATTCCGGCCCCGGGCGCTTGCCGGTGCGGCTCTCGATGAGCGGCAGCTCGTCGCGCACGGCTTTTCCGGTGAAAATGCGCAAGGTTTCCTGCAGGCTGACCGCCCAGCCCAGCTCGTTGAGCATCTCGGCCAGCACGCGGTTGGTAATGGGCTCGGAATCGACCAGCACGCCGTCGCAGTCGAAGAGCACGGCGTCAAAAGGAAAATCGCGCATCGTGGGGGAATATCGAAAACATGCCTGAAGGCCACAAGCATACTGCAGCGCCGTCTTCGGCCCCGCCCGCGACGCCGCGCGGCTGCCCGGCTGGCTGCCGCTGCCGGCCGCGGCGCAGGCCGGCGCCCCTACTCCTCCGACTCCCACTGCGGCGGCGCGGAGCGCAGCGATTCCAGATGCCGCTCGGCCTCTTCGCGCTCCAGCGCCGGCGGCAGCGCGCGCCACCCCACTACCGCCCCCTGCCCATTGGCCGGCAGCCAGCCCAGGGCGCTGTACAGCGTTACGGCAATGTCGCCGGTATCGAAGCGCGTTTCGTAGTATCCATGCCGCTGCGGCGCGGTGTCGCCGGAAACCCAGTCCCTTTGTTTCATGCGCTTCTCCTTCAAGGCCGCCGCCCTTGCGCCCACCCCGCACGCAGCGGCTTTATCCATGCAAACGGCCTCGATGACAAGATGCGCCCCGGCGCGCAATCCGGATAGAGGATTATCCCTAAGGCCGCGCGCCGCCGCGTTCCCGCGCGGCCGTCTACACACCCTCGCACACTGTTACGTCCGCTCCGCGCGGCCTCTGATACCGTAAATCCATGGCCGGCGCCGCCGCGGCCCGGCGCTTCGTGGAGATATGCCTGTGACCCGTCGCTCCGAGTGTTCGCCGCCCTTTGGCGTGATTCCCCCCCTATCTGCTCGACCGCCTCGCGCGGCACGCGGATTCGCGGCTGTCCATGCCCGCGGTCAAGACGCTCATCATCGACCAGCAGCACGTGGGATTGCGGGCGCACCAGACCGGAGCGCCGCGTCCGTCCGTTGCGATGCAGCAGGCCGCGCCCGAGGGCACGCCGCGCCGGTCGGTGCACGACGCCGGAAACAGCACCACCCTGCCCGGCAAGCTGGCGCGCGCCGAGGGCGCGCCGCCCACCGGCGACGCGGCAGTGGACGAGGCCTACGACCACCTGGGCGACACCTACCGTTTCTATCGCGAGGCCTATGGCCGCGACTCCATCGACGGCAAGGGCCTGCCGCTGGTGGGCAGCGTGCACTACGGCGAGGACTACGACAACGCCTTCTGGAACGGCGCACAGATGGTGTTCGGCGACGGCGACGGCGTGGTCTTTAACCGCTTCACGCTGGCTGCCGACGTCATCGGCCACGAACTCACGCATGGGGTCATCGACGCCGAGGCGGCCCTGGTCTACCGGGGCCAGTCGGGCGCCCTCAACGAATCGCTGTGCGACGTCTTCGGGTCGATGGTCAAGCAGTATGCGCTGGGCCAGACGGCCAGGCAGGCCGACTGGCTCATCGGCGCCGGGCTCTTTACCTCCAGGGTGAAGGCGCGCGCACTGCGCTCCATGGCCGAACCGGGCACCGCCTACGACGACCCCGCGCTGGGCAAGGATCCGCAGCCCGCCCACATGGACGGCTATGTCGAAACCACGGACGACAACGGCGGCGTCCACATCAATTCCGGCATTCCGAACCGCGCGTTCTACCTGGCCGCCACCGCGCTGGACGGCCACGCCTGGACCTCGGCCGGCCGCGTCTGGTACGACACGCTGTGCGACCGGCGTCTGGACAAGAATGCCGATTTCAGCGCTTTTGCGCGCCTGACGGTGGACGTGGCCGGTGCGGGTCACGGCGCCGCGGTGCAACAGGCGGTCGCCCGCGCTTGGGCGGCCGTGGGAGTGCCGACATGATTTCCTTGCCCCCCCTGGACCTGGCCTCGCTGGTGCGCGTGTCGCGCGAGGGCGGCCTGGCTCCGATTCCCGCCCTGTCCGCGCCGCGCAGCATCGACCTGGTCGCCTGTCCGCCGGGCGTGCGGGAAGAAGTGTGCGACGCCGTGCGCAACGCCGCTCCGCATGCCGCGCAGGAGGGCAGCCATGCCCGCGGCGGCGACCAGCGCTACTTCCGCATCGAGGTGATCTACGGCGACGCGGCGCTGGCGTCGATCAAGTTCGACGTGCCGGAAGAGCAGACCCCCGCCACGCTGGTAAAGCTGTGGCGCGAATACGCGCCGCCCGGGCCAGGCGCGGGCGGCGACGAAAAGTAGAGCGTCGCGGCCCCGCCGCGCCGCCGGGACTCACTGTGTCCTGAGCCCGCCGTCGCGCGTCTTCCACAGCGAGAACAGCACGCCGCCGGCGATGAGCCCGAACGTGACCGACAGCGACACCGCGGGCGGGATCTTGCCGATGAAGCCCACCAGGAAGATCTTCGCGCCGATAAACACCAGCACCAGCGACAGCGCATACTTCAGGTAGTGGAAACGATGGATCATCGCGGCCAGGGCGAAATACAGCGCGCGCAGGCCCAGGATGGCGAAGATGTTGCTGGTGTACACGAGGAACGGATCGGTGGTGATGGCGAAAATGGCCGGCACCGAATCCACCGCGAACAGCAGGTCCACGAATTCGATCAGCACCAGCGCCAGCAGCAGCGGCGTGGCCCAGCGCACCGGACGGCCGGTGGACGGATCGGGCTCGCGCACCCAGAACGCGTTGCCGCGCAGCCCCTCGGTGACGCGCATGCGGCGCTTGAGGAATTTCAGGATGGGGTTGGACGCGATGTCGGGCTCCTGGTCCGCGATCATCCACATCTTCACGCCGGTAAAGGCCAGGAAGGCGCCGAACACGTACAGCAGCCAGCCGAAATTGCTGACCAGGGCCGCGCCCAGGCCGATCATGACGGCGCGCAGCACGATCACGCCCAGGATGCCCCAGAACAGCACGCGGTGCTGGTAGCGGCGCGGAATGGCGAAGAACGAAAAGATCAGCGCGATGACGAACACGTTGTCCAGCGAGAGCGACTTCTCGATCAGAAAGCCCGTGTAGTAGGCCATGCCGCTGGCCGGGCCCATCTGCCACCAGACCCAGGCGCCGAAGACCAGCGCCGCGCAGATGTAGCCCGCCGAGAGCAGCAGGCTCTCGCGCACGCCGATCTCGCGCTCTTCTCGGTGCAGCACGCCCAGGTCGAAGGCCAGCAGCGAGACGACCACGCCCAGGAACAGCAGCCAGCTCCAGGCGGGCGTGCCCAGGAAATCGGATCCGAAAAACGCCATCAATGCATCCATGGCTAATTCCCCCTGAATGAAAAGGCCTCATGATGCGCACGGATTCCGCTCGGATAAATCAGCCTGAAATTGAATTAAGCTTCGAAAAAACCGAAGCTTTGGAATGCCATGCTCAATTACCGCCACCTGTACTATTTCTGGCTGGTCGCCAAGGAAGGCGGCTTTTCGCGCGCGGCGCACCGGCTGGACATGGCCATCCAGACCATCAGCGCCCAGGTGCGCGAGCTGGAAAAAAGCCTGGGCCACCAGCTCCTGAAGCCCGCCGGCCGCGGCGTGACGCTCACGGAGGCGGGCCAGGCGGCCTTCGCGCGGGCCGAGGAAATCTTCCAAATCGGGCAGATGCTGCCGCAGGAGGTGCGCGCGGCCGCCACGCGGCCGGTCATACGGCTGGCGGTGGGCCTGTCGGACGGCATCTCCAAGCTGGCGGCGCATGCCCTGCTCGGCCCCGTGCTGGACACGCCCGACCTGCGCCTGACCTGCCACGAAGGCGAGTTCGATGAACTGCTGGGGGAACTCGCCCTGCACCACCTCGATCTCGTGCTGGCCGGCGCGAGCGCGCCGGCCAACCCCAATCTGCGGCTCGTCAGCGACCGCCTCGCCTCCTCTCCGGTGGACTGGCACGGCCCCGCGGCGCTGGTGCGCAAGGCCGCGGTCCGCGAATTTCCCGCCAGCCTGGAATGGCTGCCGGTGCTGCTGCCCACCGGCCACTCGGTGCTGCGGCAAACGCTGGACCGCTGGTTCGCCGAGCTGGGGGTGCGGCCCAATGTGGTGGGAGAGTTCGAGGACAGCGCCCTCATGTCGGTGTTCGCCGCGCGCGGGTTGGGCGTGTTTCCCATCAGCCGCCTGGGCGGCGGCGACGTGGGCCTGCTGCGCGGCTTGCGCCTGCTGGCGCGCAGCGATGCCGTGCACGAGGAAATTCACGCTATCCGCAACCGGCGCGGACAGCGCCATCCGCTGGTCCAGGCCCTGGTGGCCGCCGCGCGCGCCTCGGCCTATGCCTGAGCATGCCCGCGGCCGTCCCGTCTGACACGGCCCGCCAATTGGCATATGCTTGGTTCCTCGCGGAACCTCCACGCTGCATGCCATGAAGAAAATCGTCTGGATCGTCTTTGCCGTGCTCGCGGCGCTCTGGACCGGGCTGATCGTGCTAGCCACCCGGCTCACCCAGTGGGCGCTCGCCGCCGTGGCCGACGCCCGGGTGCCCGACGCCGCGCTGGCCGGCCCAGCCTGGGGCGTGCCGCCCGAGGCGTCCGGCTGGCTCTCGCCGGAATTCATGCACTCCTTGCAGGCCGCCATGCTGTATGCGGCGCAAACCCTCAACCACCTGCTGCCCGCCGCCGCCAGCCTGGCGCCCTGGCTGACGGCCCTGGCCTGGCTCTTCTGGGGGCTGGTCATGGCCTGCCTGCTGGTCCTGGCCCTGGTCCTGCACTGGCTCGCCGGCCGCAACGCCGCGGCCTCCGCCAACCGGCAGGTAACGCCATGACGGCGCGCCCGCACACCCTGCCCGCCCTGGCCGCCGCGGCGCTGCTGGCCGCCGCGCCCGGCGGCGCGCTCGCCGCCTCATCCGCCAGCGTGGAAGCCTGCACCCTGGCAGGCCCCTCCGGCGAATACAGCGTGCGCGTGCGCAACGTGGGCAAGGACACGATCGCGCGGGTGGAAGTCGCCGGCGTGCGGCCGAACGCCAGCGCGCACGGCACCAACACGATTTCCGTGCAACTGCCCGCCATTCCCCCTGGCCGCTACCAGACCGCGATCCTGGCGCGCCGAGGCGAATCGGCCGCGCTCGTCAGCCTGCGCACCTACGTGCAGCGGCAAGGCGCGCAAGCCGCCGAAGAAGATATCTATGCCGGCAGGGTGGCCCACGTAACGCCGGGCAACCCCGGCCCCGGCGTGCTGTATACGCTGGCGCCCCTGGCCGTGCGCGGCTGGACGGTGGCCTATCCCTCGACGCAGCAGCCCGTGCTCGCCCATGGCGCCTCGGTGCTGATTTTCTATCCGGCGCGCGCCAAGCCGCAGTCCCGCCCGGAAGCGGGCCGGTCGCCGTCGCGCATCGCCGCCCTGCCCGCCTGCGGGCAGCCCGCGCCGGCGCCCCGGCGCTGAACGCGGCGGACAACGGGCGCCCGGCCTGGATTGCCCCCCTTCGGAAAACCGCGTTCAGTGCTGGCGCGCCGCGCTAGGCGCCGTGCAGCAGGTCGCGCTCGTTGAGCAGCGCATAGACGATTTCCGGACGGCTGTCGAAGGCGCGGCGGATCGCTGCCGGAATGGCGGCGCGCGTCTTGCGGCACAGGCCGGCCTGGCTCTCGAGCTGGATCTGAATGCCGCGCGAGGTCCGCACCTCGTTGGCGCTGGGCGTAATGGTGACGACGATGCCGAGCTGCGCGTGCATGCGGCCCTGCATGGCGCGCAGGTCTTCCAGGTCGCGCAGGCTCTCCAGCCGGGCCACCAGCCGCTTCTCCTCCTCGCGCGTCAGGCGCAGGATGCGGAAGTCGGCCCGGGGATCGGCAAACAGCCGATCGCGGTCGCACACGCAGGCGCCGGGCGGGCACGCTTGGCGGATGGGAAACGGGAAGTTCATAGCCGGCCAGGGATCGCGGGCGGGAATCGCCCATCCGCAGATTCTAACGACGATCCCGCGGCGGGCGATCCCGCGGCGGGCGATCCCGCGGCGGGCGGCCCCGCGGCGGGCGGCCCGGTCGCAATCAGTCCCGCGTCTCCAGCACCTTGTTGATGCGCAGCGCGATCAGCGTGCACGCCACGCCTGACAGCAGATAGATGCTCACGGCCGCCAGCCCGAAACGCGCCGAGAGCCCCAGCGCCACGAGCGGCGCGAAGGCCGCGCCGATGAGCCAGGCCATGTCGGATGTGAGCGCCGCGCCCGTGTAGCGGAAACGCCGCTCGAAGTTCGCGGTGACGGTGCCGGACGCCTGCCCGTATGACAGGCCGAGCAGGGCGAAGCCGATGAGGATGAAAGCGTCCTGGGCGGCTGGGCCGCCGCCCAGCAGCCAGGGCGCGAAGAGCGCGAACACGCCGATCAGCACGGCCAGCGTGCCGAGCGTGGTGCGGCGGCCGATGCGGTCGGCGATCCAGCCCGAGGCGATGGTGCCCAGGATGCCCACTGCCGCGCCGACGATCTGCACCACCAGCACGTCTTGCATGCGCTGCGTGGCGCTGACCGCGATCCAGGACAGCGGAAACACGGTGACGAGGTGAAAGAGCGCGTAGCTGGCCAGGGCCGCGAACGCGCCGATGAAAAGGTTGTAGCCCTGCTCGCGCACGATCTTCGGAATGCCGATGGGCTCCAGCTCGCCTTCTTCGAGCAGTTGGGTGTATTCCTCCGTGACCACCAGGCGCAGCCGCGCGAAGAGCGCCACCACGTTGATGGCGAACGCCACGAAGAAGGGATAGCGCCAGCCCCATTCGAGAAAATCCTGCTGCGTGAGCGCCACGGTGAGGAACAGGAACAGCGCGCTGGCCACCATGAAGCCGATGGGCGCGCCGAGCTGGCCCAGCATGGCGTACCAGCCGCGCCGGTCTGGCGGTGCGTTGAGCGCCAGCAGCGAGGGCAGGCCGTCCCATGAGCCGCCCAGCGCGAACCCCTGCAGGCACCGGAAGATCGCCAGCAGCGTGATGGCGTGCATGCCGATGACGTTGTAGCCGGGCAGGAACGCCATGCCGACGGTGGCCGTGCCGAGCAGGAACAGGGCCATGGTGAGCTTGGTGCCGCGCCCCCAGCGCCGCTGCACGGCCATGGAGACGGCGGTGCCGATCGGGCGGGCGATGAAGGCGAAGGAGAAGATGACAAAGGACCAGAGCGTGCCTTCGAGGCGGGGCTCGAAGGGGAAGAACACGCTGGGGAAGACCAGCACGCAGGCGATGCCGAACACGAAGAAATCGAAGTACTCGGAGGCCCGTCCGACCACGACTCCCACCGCGATCTCGCCCGGCGCCACCTTGGCGTGGCTGATCCCCGACGAGCCGACATAGGCGGAAGCCTGCCCGGGATATTGCGTGGTGCTCGCCATCTGAGTGCTCCTCTGACGGAGGTTTCGGAATACGTGTTTGCCATGCTTATGCAACACGTTCTTGCAACACTCCAGCGCGCGCCGCGCGTGGCTTGCGAGCCGCATTCTCCAGGGAACACGGCCCGTTGCCGCATGCGAGCCCGCGCACGCTTTCGCTCTTTTTACCCTAGATTTTTCGCGGCTTCCAGCGTACTGTTGCGTTTAACGATCACGGTTACGTATTGGGGTGTGGTCATGCCGTCGTTCCCAAAGCTCCGCGGATTGATCTTGTTTGGCGCCCTGCCGCTGCTCTCCGGATGCAATGCGGTGCTGCTCTCGCCATCGGGCGACGTGGCGGTGCAACAGCGCAACCTGATCATCATATCGACCGTGCTGATGCTGCTCATCATCGTGCCGGTCATCGTGCTCACGCTGCTCTTCGCCTGGCGCTACCGCGAAAGCAACACCCAGGCGCGCTACGAGCCCGACTGGAACCACTCCACCGTCCTCGAACTCCTGATCTGGTCCGCGCCGCTGCTCATCATCATCGCGCTGGGCGCGCTCACCTGGGTCAGCACCCACCAGCTCGACCCCTACCGCCCGCTGGCGCGGCTTTCCGAGGGGCGCGAGGTGCCCGCCGACACCAAGCCGCTGGTGGTCGAAGTGGTGGCCATGGACTGGAAGTGGCTGTTCCTCTATCCCGAGCAGGGCGTGGCGGCGGTCAACGAAATGGCGGCGCCGGTCGACCGTCCCATCGAATTCCGCATCACCGCATCCTCGGTTATGAACTCCTTCTTCGTGCCGGCGCTGGCGGGCCAGATCTACGCCATGCCGGGCATGCAGACCACGCTGCACGCCGTCATCAACCATGCTGGCGAGTATGAAGGCATGTCCGCCAACTACAGCGGGGCGGGATTCTCCGGCATGCGCTTCAAGTTCCACGGCCTGGACCAGCAGGGTTTCGACAAGTGGGTGGAACAGGCGCGCGCCGCGGGCGCCGCCATGGACCGCGGCGCCTACCTGAAGCTGGAGCAGCCCAGCGAGCGCAATCCGGTGGCGCGCTATGCGTCCGTGGCGCCAGGGCTGTTCGAGGCCATCGTGAACCGCTGCGTCGAGCCCAACCGCATGTGCATGCGCGACGCCATGGCCATCGACGCGCAGGGCGGGCTCGGGCTGCCCGGCGCGCACAACGTCACCAGCCTGGACGCCGCCACGCGCGAGCGGCTGGGCCTGCAACAGGCGCCGGTGCGCAGGTACGTGGGCGCCATGTGCACTTCCGGGGCGGATCTGGTGATGTAGCGGCCGGCCGCAGGCGCCGTCCGCGCGGCGCGATGTCGAACCTGGGTTCTATACGGGAAGCGAGATGACTGAGCACTCCGACCTCACCAAGCTCTTCTTCGGTCGCCTGACCTGGGAAGCGATTCCGTACCACGAGCCTATACTGCTGGCCACTTTCGCCGCCGTGGCGCTGGGCGGCCTGGCGCTGCTGGGCGCCATCACCTATTACGGCAAGTGGGGCTACCTGTGGCGGGAGTGGTTCACCAGCATCGACCACAAGAAGATCGGCATCATGTACATGGTGCTGGGCATCGTGATGCTGCTGCGGGGCTTCGCCGACGCCATCATGATGCGGCTGCAGCAGGCCATCGCCTTCGGCGATTCGCTGGGCTACCTGCCGCCGCATCACTACGACCAGATCTTCACCGCGCACGGCGTCATCATGATCTTCTTCGTGGCCATGCCGCTGGTCACCGGGCTCATGAACTACATCGTGCCGCTGCAGATCGGCGCGCGCGACGTGGCCTTCCCCTTCCTGAACAATTTCAGCTTCTGGATGACCACCGGCGGCGCCGTTCTGGTGATGATGTCGCTCTTCGTGGGCGAATTCGCGCGCACCGGGTGGCTGGCCTATCCCCCGCTGTCCGGCATTCTGCACAGTCCCGACGTGGGGGTCGATTACTACATATGGGCCTTGCAGATCGCGGGGGTGGGCACGCTGCTGTCGGGCGTCAACCTCATGGTCACCATCGTGAAGATGCGCGCGCCCGGCATGACGCTGATGCGCATGCCCGTGTTTACCTGGACCGCGCTGTGCACCAACGTGCTCATCGTGGCCGCCTTCCCCGTGCTGACGGCGGTGCTGGCGCTGCTCTCCATGGACCGCTACGTGGGCACCAATTTCTTTACGGCGGACTTCGGCGGCAACGCCATGATGTACGTGAACCTGATCTGGATCTGGGGCCACCCCGAGGTGTACATCCTGATCCTGCCGGCCTTCGGCGTATTCTCGGAGGTGGTGTCCACCTACTGCGGCAAGCGGCTCTTCGGCTACGCGTCCATGGTGTACGCGTCGGTGGTGATCACGGTGCTGTCGTACCTGGTGTGGCTGCACCACTTCTTCACCATGGGCTCGGGCGCCAGCGTGAACTCGTTCTTCGGGATCACGACGATGATCATCTCCATTCCCACGGGCGCGAAGATCTTCAACTGGCTGTTCACCATGTACCGCGGCCGCATCCGCTTCGAGGTGCCCATGCTCTGGACGGTGGGCTTCATGGTCACCTTCGTGATCGGCGGCATGACGGGCGTGCTGCTGGCCGTGCCGCCCGCCGACTTCGCGCTGCACAACAGCCTGTTCCTGATCGCGCACTTCCATAACGTCATCATCGGCGGCGTGCTGTTCGGCCTGATGGCGGGCATCACCTACTGGTTCCCCAAAGCCTTCGGCTACAAGCTCGATCCGTTCTGGGGCAAGTGCTCGTTCTGGTTCTGGCTGGTGGGTTTCTACGTGGCCTTCATGCCACTGTACGTGCTGGGGCTCATGGGCGTGACGCGCCGCCTCAGCCATTTCGAGGACGCCTCGCTGCAGATCTGGTTCCAGATCGCGGCGGTGGGCGCGGGCCTGATCGCCATCGGCATCGCGTGCTTCCTGATCCAGCTCGTGGTGAGCTACCGGCGCCGCCATGAACTGCGCGACGTCACCGGCGACCCCTGGAACGGCCGCACGCTGGAATGGTCCACCTCGTCGCCGCCGCCCGCCTACAACTTCGCCTTCACCCCGCGGGTGCACGACCTGGACGCCTGGTGGCAGATGAAGCAATGCGGCTACCAGCGGCCGCAGCAGGGCTTCATTCCCATCCACATGCCCAAGAACACCTGGGCCGGCATCGTGCTGGCCGCCATCAGCGTGGTGATGGGCTTCGCGCTGATCTGGCACATGTGGCCGCTGGCGGCGGTTTCGTTCGCCGCGCTGATCCTGGTTTCCATCGTCCATACCTTCAACTACCAGCGCGACTACTACGTGCCGGCCGAGGAAGTCGTCCGTTGCGAAGCCGCCCGAACCCAGCTCCTGAGCAAACATGTCTGATACCTACGCGCCCCCTCTCACCGGCGGCCAGACGCCGCCGCAGCCGCTGAGTTTCCACGTCGAAGGCGAGCACCACCCGCAGAACGGAACCCTGCTGGGCTTCTGGGTGTACCTGATGAGCGACTGTCTCGTCTTCGCCTGCCTGTTCGCCACTTACGGCGTGCTGGGGCGCAGCTACGCGGCGGGCCCGTCCGGGGCCGACCTGTTCGACCTGCCGCTGGTGGCGGTGAACACCTCGCTGCTGCTGCTCTCGTCCATCACCTACGGCTTCGCCATGCTCGAAATGCGCCGCAACCGGATCGGCGCGACGCAGGGCTGGCTGGCGGTCACGGGCCTGCTGGGCGCGGGCTTCCTGGGCCTGGAGCTCTACGAGTTCGCTCACCTCATCCATGAGGGCGCGGGGCCGCAGCGCAGCGCGTTCCTGTCGTCGTTTTTCACGCTGGTCGGCACCCACGGCCTGCACGTCACCTTCGGCATCGTGTGGCTGGTGACGATGATGGTCCAGGTGCAGCTGCACGGCCTGATCCCGGCCAACCGCCGGCGCCTGATGTGCCTGTCGCTGTTCTGGCACTTCCTGGACCTGATCTGGGTGGGCGTGTTCACCTTCGTCTATCTCATGGGAGTGCTGCCATGACCGTACGCACCGATCACATGGCCAACCTGAGCCAGGCCCACGGCATGCAGCACGCGGCAGATCACGGCCACGGCGGCCACGGCGGCCATGACGGGCACGGCGAGGACGACGGCCCGCACGGCACCTTCAAGGGCTACGTCACGGGCTTCGTGCTGGCGGCCATCCTGACCGCCATACCGTTCTGGCTGGTGATGAACCGCGTGTTCGACAGCTCGCGCGTGACCGCGCTGGTGATCCTCGCCTTCGCGGTGGTGCAGATCGTGGTACATATTGTGTATTTCCTGCACCTGGACGCCAAGTCCGAGAGCGGCTGGAATATGCTCGCGCTGATCTTCACGCTGGTGCTCGTTGTGATTACCCTCAGCGGCTCCATCTGGATCATGTACCACCTCAACTCCAACATGATGCCCGCGTCGATACACGACATGCGGAATATGCCTTGACCGCAGCAACCGAGAAGTCCCCGGGCGGCGCACCGCGCGCGCCCCGCAGCCGCGCCCGGCTGCTCGTTCTGGCCGTGATCGCGGCCGTCCTGTTTACCGGCTTTTGCGCCCTGGGCACCTGGCAGGTGCACCGGCTGGCCTGGAAAGAAGCGCTGATCGCGCGGGTGGACGCCCGCGTCCATGCGCCGCCCCAGGCCGCTCCCGGCCCCGGCCAGTGGGCCGGCCTGAACGAAGCCAACGCCGAATACCGCCGCGTGAGCGCGAGCGGCACGTTTCTCTACGACCGCCAGACGCTGGTGCAGGCCGCCACCGAGCTGGGCAGCGGCTACTGGGTCATGACGCCCCTGGAGCTGGACGGCGGCGGCATCGTCATGGTGAACCGCGGCTTCGTGCTGCCCGCCTGGCGCAAGACGCCGGCCGCGCGGGGCGAACCGCCGGCGCCCGGCAGCGTGACCGGGCTGCTGCGCATGGGCGAAGCCGGCGGCGCCTTCCTGCGCCACAACGATCCGGCCGCCGGCCTCTGGTATACGCGCGACCTGCCCGCCATCGCGGCGGCGCGCGGGCTGGCCGACGTCGCGCCCTATTTCATCGACGCCGAGGCGGCGCCCGGCGCGCCGCGCGATCCGGCCTCGGCCCCCGTCGCGGGCCTCACCGTGCTGGCCTTTCCCAACAGCCACCTCAGCTACGCGATCACCTGGTACGCGCTGGCGCTCATGGTCATCATCGGCGCGCTCATCGTCGTGCGCGAGGAAAACCGTTCGCGCAGGAACTGAACCCGCGCGGCCCGCGCCATGCGGGCCGCGCGCCGGCAAGCGCGCGCCGGATCAGAACGTGTGGCGGATGCCCACGCCCAGGGCCGTGCTCTTGAGCCCGTCGATGAAGGCGTAATCCTTGCCGTACGAACCGTAGGCGTACAGATTGGTGCGCTTGGACAGGTCGTAGGTGTAGCCCAGGCTCCAGACGTTCATGGTTTCGTCGCCGCCGGTCAGGTCGGCGTTGTTGGGATCCACGCGCTGCCAGGAGGCGAAAAGGCTGCTGCCGCCGCCGATGGGCAGGGTAGCGCCCAGCATGTAGGCATTGGCCCGGAAACCGTCCACGAAGCGGCTGCTGCCGAATTGGTCGCTGTAGGGCGTGCCGGAGGGCAGGTCCTGGCCAACGAACCAGCCGTCGGTGGTGCGGCCGTAGGCGGCGGCGAGCTTGACCACTTCGAAGTCGTAGGACAGGCCCACGGCGTACTGGCGCGGCGTGGCGCTGTGGTCGATGGAGGCGCGGTTCGAGCCGTTGAGCTGGTCGTAGGTGAGGGTCACGTTCAGCGGGCCGCGCAGGTAGCGCAGGCCGGCCGTGATGCCGCGGGTGTTGTCCGCGGTGCCGAAGCCGCTCTGGTCGCCGATGGTGTCGTCCGCGTTGAACGAATAGCCCACGCCCAGCTCGAAGCCATTCACGTTGGGCGTGCGGTACATGACCATGTTGTCCCAGCGCATGGTGTTGGCGGCGCTGAAGCCCAGGCCCAGGTTGGCCTGCGTGTAGCTGGTGTAGAACGGATCGATGTCGGCGAGGTAGTTGGACCCCACGGTGGCCTGGCGGCCGAACTCCAGCGAGCCCCAGGCGTCGTTGGCGAACCCGATGGTGGCCTGGCGGCCGAACAGGCGCCCGCTCTGGCCGCGGCCGCCGTTGCCCGAATCGAAGCCGCTTTCCAGCTTGAACACGGCGCGCAGGCCGTCGCCCAGGTCTTCGGAGCCGCGCAGGCCCCAGCGCGAGCCGGCCTGGATGCCGTTGATCATGCCCAGCTTGCTGCCGTCGTATCCGTCGCCCTTGATCTTGTTGTAGCCAATGCCGGTGTCGATGACACCATAGAGAGTGACTGACGTTTCTGCCTGAGCGGTGCCTGCGAATGCGGTCAGCATGGCGGCTGCGAGCAGCGTCTTTTTCATCCGTTGAACTCCTGAATGGTGTGGAAAAAGAAAAAGGAACCACACGTTTGGCATAGCCGAGGTGGGGTTCCCGAACCGGATTTTAGTTCAATTTCAGACATTTTTTGGCTATTTACCCGCAAATTCAGGGAAAAAATCGGATCAACCGCAGAACAAGCCGGGCCGCGGCAGGCCGGTGGCAACGGCGTCCGTGCCCATTAGACAAGGGCTGAACGGGAATCAGATTTCAGAAGCAAACGTTCAGATAAGTCCTAACGCCCACCTCGGCGGCGGCAACGCAAAATCACAGCTTTCGATCGACCGCCCACCCATGACCCGACTCCGCATCGTCCTTGCCGATGATCATCCGCTGGTGCTGATGGGCATGCGGGACCTGCTGGAGAAGGACTTCAGCTTCGAGGTCACCGCCACGCTCGACAGTCCCACGGCCCTGGTCGAGCACCTGCGCCGCCACCCCGCGCACGTGATCATCACCGACTACTCCATGCCGGGCGACGAGACCTACGGCGACGGCATCCGCCTGGTCAAGTACCTGCGGCGGCACTTTCCGGTTCCGCGCGTGGTGGTGCTGACCATGGTGTCCAACCCCATGATCATCTCGGCCCTCTACGACGCCGGCGTGTCCGCCGTGGTGCTCAAGCGCCACAACCTCAACGAGATTTCCGCCGCCCTGCATACGCTGCAGGCCGGCCGCCGCTACTACCCGCCCGGCTTCCAGCGCGACGGCGCCATCGACGCGCGCAACAAGTTCATCGGCGAACGCATCAACAGCCTGTCGCCCAAGGAATACGAGGTGCTGCGGCACTTCGTGCGCGGCGAATCCATGATGCAGGTGGCCGAGAGCCTGAAGCGCAGCATCAAGACCGTCAGCGGCCAGAAGATCTCGGCCATGCGCAAGCTCAACGTGCAGACCGACCAGGAGCTGGTCGCGTTCTGCGTCACGAGCGGCATTTTTCCGTAGAAGCGGCGCCCGCAAAGGCCCCGGCGCCGTCAGTCCGCCGGCGCCGGACAGTCCAGGTCGCCTGCGCCGCACTCGAGGTAATCGCGCAGCGCGCGCGTGCGGTCGCGCGTCAGCCGGTCCAGGCATCGGGCCTGGGCCATGGGATAGGCGCTGCCTTCCTGCACGCCGCCCGCCGCGAACGCGCATTCCGCGTCGCGGAACGCCAGCCAGGCGCGCTGCGCGGTATTGAGCCGCGACTCCGCCTGTCTGTCTTTGTGCAGCCGCGCCACCAGCGATTTGTAGGCCGCGTTCAGCTCCGCGTCCGACTTGCGGTAAGCCTGGTCGGCGCAGAGATTCATGTCGGTCTGGGTTGCCGGGTCGGCGCAGTTCAGGCCCTGCGCCTGGGCGCCCGCCGCCAGGGCCAGCCCCGCCAGAACAACGCCCGCTGTCGCATGCCGCATCGATGTTTCTCCTGTCGCCGGGAAATTGCGCGCGCGGCGCAATGGAACACCGACACCATAGAAGAATCGGCCGGCGCGCGCAGCAACCGTACCATGCCGTTTGCTTCCATCCTTAACCGCGCCGGGCGCGACGCTAAGATAATGGCCTGCCCCTTGTCGCCGTTCCCCATGAAAATCCAGCTACTCTCGGACCTGCATCTCGAAACCGATCCCACTTTCCAGGCCCGCCCCGCGCCCGGGGCAGACCTGCTGGTGCTGGCGGGCGACATCGGCTCCTACCGCAGCGGCAGCCGCCTCCAGGAAGACGATTTCGGCCTGGGCCGCTACTCGCCCCGCCGGGGCTGGCCCACGCCGGTGGTCTATGTGCCGGGCAACCACGAATACGACAACCGCGACTTCGACGAAACCCATGCGCGCCTGCGCGAGCTTTGCCAGGCGCTGGACATCCATTGGCTGGAGCGCGAAGTCCTGGTGCTGGACGGGGTGCGGCTGGTGGGCACCACGCTGTGGACGGACTTCGACGCGCTGGCCGCGCCCGGCGACACGCTGACCGCCGTGCTGAACAAGCGCGGCAAGGCTTTCCGCGCGGCCGACTTCTACCTGGCCAAGGCGGAGATGCGCCGCCATGGTGCGCCGTTCATGGCCGAGCAGATGCGCGAGGAGGGGTTGGCCTGCCAGGAATGGCTGGCCCGCGCGCTGCGCGCCCCGCACGCCGGCCGCACCGTGGTCGTCACCCACTTCGCCCCGACCCTGGCCAGCGCCGATCCGCGCTACGGCGTCACGCCGGGCACCGCCGGTTTCTGCAATGCGCTGGACGACCTGCTGCCGCTGGCCGACTGCTGGATGCACGGGCACCTGCATTGCGCCCAGGACTACGTCCGGAACGGCTGCCGGGTCGTGGCCAACCCGCTCGGCTATGCCAAGAAAGGCGAGCAGGGCGACTACGCGCCCGGCAAGGTGTGGGAAGTCTGACGCATCGCCCGCCTCAGAATTTCAGGCTGGCGCTCAGGCCGTAGGTGCGCGGATCCCCCGCCTTGACGTAGCCTTCCGACTGGTACAGCCAATAGCGTTTGTCCGCCAGGTTGTTGATGCCGGCGCGGAAGGTGGTTTCGTAGCCGTAGATGCGCGTGTCGTAGGTGGCGCCGACGTTGACGATGGCGTAGCCGCCGACCTCGACGTCGTTGGAAGCGAGCAGCATGGTGGCTCCCGTGTACTTCACGTCCGCCCGCAGCTTCAGGCCCGGCACGCCCGGCACCGCGTAGGCGGCCTGGGCCGCCGCCACGAACTTCGGCGCGCCGGCCACGCGGTTGCCGACGTTGCCGGCCCCTTTCCGGTACTCGGAATCGAGCAGCATGAGGCTGCCGCCCACGGTCCAGTCGCGCGCCACGCGGGCCGAGGCGCCCAGTTCCAGGCCCTGGTAGACGGACTTGCCGTCTTGCACCAGCTCGTTGGCGGCGTTGGCGTACTCGGCTTTCTTCTCGATGCGGAACAGCGCCGCGGTGGCGGCCCAGTCTTCGTGGCTGGTCTTCACGCCGAGTTCGTATTGCCGGCTCTTGAGCGGATCGAGCAGCTCGCCATCGTTTTCGTAAAGCGGCCCCACGGACGAGCCGGGCTCCAGCGACTCGATGTAGCTGGCATACACCATGGTCTGCGGCGTGACGTTGTACATGAGCGCGACGGTGGGCGTGAGCACGCCGCTCTTGTCGTATTTCGACGACTGCGCGCCGGTGGCGTCGAAGCCGCGCTGCTCGTAATCGGTGTAGCGCAGGCCGCCCAGCAGCGACCAGCCGCGGCCCAGGTCCAGGGTGTCGCTGGCGAACACGGCCTTCTGCGTGATTTCCGCCGCGCGGTACAGGTCCAGGCTGCCTTCGCTGTCGTAGACGTTGCGGTTCGGGTCGTGGAGATTGCCGGTTCCCTTCGGCTCGTACACACCGTTGGCGCTGTAGTCGTTCTTGCGCTTCTCCCAGGATGCGCCCAGCACCACGTGGTGCCGCAGCGGGCCGGTGGCGAAACGGCCCTCGGCCATGGCCCGCCACTGGTTGTAGCCATAGGCTTCGCCGTAGTCCGAACGATAGTCGTCGTAGTCGCCGGCGCTGTTCCGCAGCATCAGCACCGACTCGTTGCGGCGGGTGCGCGTGGAGCTGTAGCTGTAGTCGGTGCTGAGCGTCCAGCGGTCGTCGAGACGGAACTTCAGGCCGGTGGAATAGAAGCGGAAACGGGTGTCGGCGTAGGTGCCCTCGCCCACCAGGCGATTGTCGTCGGCCCGCACCGGAGACGGCAGCCCGGCCCCGTCGGGCAGCGTGCCGGCATAGATGGTGGGATCCTGGCCGATGGCCTTGCGGTCCTGGTAGAGCGACTGGAAATCCCAGACGAGGCGGTCGGTGAGGCGCGCATCCAGGGCCAGGGACACCGAATCCCGGTAGAGCGAGCCGCTGTTGTAGGTATTGCCTTCCTCGTGGGTGGCGTTCAGGCGGTAGCCCAGCGCGCCGTCCTGCCCCGCGCGGCCGCCCAGGTCCACATGCTCGCGCAGCAGGCCCTTGGAAAGATAGCCGAAGTCGATGCTGCGCACGGGCTCGTCGGTGGGACGCTTGGTGACGTAGTTGAGCATCCCGCCGGGCGAACCGAAGCCGTACATGAAGCCGGACGCGCCTTTGAGCAGGTCGATCTGCTCGAATTGTTCGTAGGGCAGCGTGACCACGTAGCTGGGAAAGGGCTTGCCGTCGATGCGATAGGAGTTCTGCCAATCCAGCGGCAGCCCGCGCACGGTGAGGTAGCTGGCCCAGGCCCCGCTGGACGAGCCGTTGTCCGACACCGAGGCGTCCAGCGCGAACACATCGCCCAGCTTGGAGACCTGGCGGTTCTCGAGGTCCGCCGCGTTGACCACGGCGCTGGAAAAAGGCGTCTCGAGCTGGCTGCGGCTGCCCAGGGCGCCGGTATTCACGGGCGCCTCCAGGTGCTGGAGCGTGTCATCCACCGCGCTGGCCTTGACCGTCACGGCGGGCAGTTGCGCAACCGGGCCGTCGGGCTGCGCGGCCTGCTGGGCGGCAGCGGGAAAAGCCAGCCCCAGGGCCAGGGGCAGCGCGGCGGGAAGGAGCCGGACGCCGCGCGCCCGGGCGCGGGCGGGCAAGGAATGGGCACGATCTGCCAAGACATTTCTCCAAAGAAAAAGCGGGTTGGAAAAAGTCAGATTTTTAATACAAATATGAATCATTACCAAAATAATTCCGGTGGCCGGACCTGTCGCGGGCCCCGGCGTCCGGCCGCCGGAGCGCCGCCGGCCGGACGGCGCGCGCCTCGCCTCAAGGCGCGGGATTGGGATGCCTGCGGTGGATGTCGTCGATGGCCTGCAGCAGTTCCGGCGGCAGCGTGATGTCGACGCTGTCGATGTTTTCCTTCAATTGCGGCATGGTCGTGGCGCCGATCAGGTTGCTGGCGACAAAAGGCTGCTGGTTGACCCAGGCCAGCGCCATCTGCGCGGGCGCGAGTCCGTGCTCGCGCGCCAGGGCCACATATTCGCGGGCCGCCGCCTCGGCCTGCGGATTGCTGTAGCGGGTAAAGCGCGTGTAGCGCGTCAGCCGGGCGCCCTCGGGGCGCGCGCCGTCCAGGTACTTGCCGCAAAGCACGCCCATGGCCAGCGGCGAATAGGCGAGCAGGCTCACGTCTTCGTGGTGGCTGAATTCCGACAGGCCGATTTCATACACCCGGTTGAGCAGGTTGTAAGCGTTCTGGATGGAGGCGATGCGCGGCAGGCCGCGCGCCTCGGCATGCCGCAGGAACTGCGCCACGCCCCAGGGCGTCTCGTTGGACACGCCCACGTAGCGCACCTTGCCCGCCCGCACGAAGCCATCGAGCACATCCAGGGTTTCCTCGACGGGCACGGTGTGCTCGTCCTTCACCCAGGGATAGGACAGCTTGCCGAAAGTGGCCGTGGTGCGGTCGGGCCAGTGTAGCTGGTAGAGGTCGAGATAGTCGGTCTGCAGGCGCTTGAGGCTGGCATCCAGGGCGGCAGTGAGGTTCTTGCGGTCGAGGAAGGTCTTGCCGTCGCGGATGTGGCCGGGCCGCTTGGGGTCGCGCACCGGACCGGCCACCTTGCTCGCCAGCACGATCTCCCGGCGGCGGCCGGTCCTGGCGAGCCAGGTGCCGATGTAAGTCTCGGTCAGGCCCTGCGTCTGCGCCATGGGCGGCACGGGGTACATCTCCGCCGTGTCGATCAGGTTGACGCCGCGCTCCAGCGCGTAGTCGAGCTGCTGGTGGGCTTCGGCTTCGGTGTTCTGCTCGCCCCAGGTCATGGTGCCCAGGCCGATCAGGCTCACGTCCAGCCCGGTGCGGCCGAGTTTGCGGGTTTTCAAGTTCAGCTCCGTGGTGAGAGAAAGACGGGAAAAGCGCTACCTTAACCCCGCGCGCTTTGCTTGGGGCTGAAAGCGGCGGCCGGCGGATGACAAGGCCCGCCCGCGTGGCGGACAATGCGCCTTTCGCTCCCGCCGCCGGACGGCAGGCCCGGCCGCGGGGATCTCCGCCATCCAGAAAGGAACACCATGCAAGGGCAAGGCAGCACGCAGGCTGAGGGCGCGGCTCCCATCGAAGCGCGCGACGTATGGATAGAAACCGGGCAGGGGCGGCTGTACGCCCGCCAGTGGCTGCCCGCCCGGGACGTCCTGCCGCCGGTGGTGCTGCTGCACGACTCCCTGGGCTGCGTGGCGCTGTGGCGGGGCTTTCCCGAAGCCCTGGCGCGCACCCTGGGCCGGCGGGTCATCGCCTACGACCGCCTGGGTTTCGGCCGCTCGGACCCTCACCCCGGCCCGCTGGATCCGGCCTTCGTCACGCTGGAAGCCGAGCAGGGCTTCGCCGCGCTGCGCGCGCAACTGGAGCTGGAGTCCTTCGTGCTCATGGGCCACAGCGTGGGCGGCGGCATGGCGGTCGCCTGCGCCGCGCGCCACGCGGACGGCTGCCGCGCGCTCATCACCGAATCCGCCCAGGCCTTCGTGGAAGACTACACGCGCGACGGCGTGGCCCAGGCGCGCATCGCGTTCCGCGACCCTGCCCAGCTCGACCGCCTGCGCCGCTACCACGGCGACAAAGCCCGCTGGGTGCTGCAAGCCTGGACCGAAACCTGGACAGCCGACGCGTTCGCGGACTGGAGCCTGCGCGCCACGCTGCCCGGCGTGACCTGCCCCGTGCTCGCCCTGCACGGCGCGCAGGACGAGTACGGCACCGCGCGCCACCCCGAAACCATCTGCGCGCTGGCCGGCGGGCCCTGCCGCATGGAGCTGCTGCCCGGCCTGCGGCACGTGCCGCACCGCGAAGACGAGGCGCGCGTGCTCGCGCTGGTGGCGCAGTTCCTGGACGCGCCGCCGGGGCGCTGAGGGGCCGCGCGGCTCGAACCGCGAGCGGCTTCTCGGGCAGCCGCTCGCGCAGCGCCGCGATAAAGCTGAAGCGCTGGCGGGTATATCTCGTATGCTAATATCTTGCATGCTAAATATATTCCGCGCCCGCCGGACACAGCCATGACCGAATCCCGCCCCGCTTCCATCGGCCGCCTGCTCGTGCAGGGCGGGCGCCAGTGGCGCAAGCGCATCGACCAGTCGCTGGCCGTGGCCGGGCTGTCGCAGTCCACCGCCTGGCCGCTGCTGGCGCTGCGGGTGCACGGGGCGCCGCTGCGCAACGGCGTGCTGGCCGAAGAGATCGGCATCGAGGGCGCCTCGCTGGTGCGGGTGATCGACACGCTTGAGGCGGCGGGGCTGGTGGAGCGCCTGCCCGACCCGCTCGACAGGCGGGCGCGCTGCGTGGCGCTGTCGCCGGCTGGCGCGGCCAAGGCGGAGGAAATCGCCGCCATCGTGGACCGGGTGCGCGCCGAAGTCGTGCAGGGCCTGCCCGAGGCCGACCTGAAAGCGGCCGAACGCGTGCTGCGCGCCATCCACGAGCGCCTGGACGCCCTGAACGCCGCGGGGCGGCAGGCATGATCACCCAGGCTTTCACCTACCGCCCCACGGTCAACGACGCCATTTTCTCGGCCAAGAACTTCACGGCCTCGATGCTGGCGCTCTACATATCGCTGGCGCTGGACTTCCAGCGTCCCGCCTGGGCCATGGCCACGGCCTACATCATTGCCCATCCGCTGTCGGGCGCCCTGACTTCCAAAGCCATCTACCGCGTGCTGGGCACGCTGCTGGGCGCGGCGGTGGCGGTGCTCCTCGTGCCCCGGCTGGTGAACGCGCCGGCCCTGCTGTCGGGCGCGCTGGCGCTGTGGGTCGGCCTGTGCCTGTACGTCTCCATGCTGGACCGCCGGCCGCGCAGCTACATCTTCATGCTGGCGGGCTACACCGCCGCCATCGTGGGCTTCTCCAGCGTGACCGAGCCGCTCGGCGTGTTCGACACGGCCCTGGCGCGCTGCGAGGAGATCACGCTGGGCATCCTGTGCGCCACGCTGGTCAGCCACCTGGTGCTGCCCCGGCACGTGGGCGGTCTGGTGTCCATGCGCATCGACGCCTGGCTGCGCGACTCCGCCTCGCTGCTCATCGACAGCCTGCACGGCGAGGCCGGCATGCGCCGGCTGCCCCGCGACCTGCAGCACCTGGCCGCCGGCGTGGCCGAGCTGCGCACTCTGTTCGTGCACCTGGCCTACGAGAAACCGCAGTTGCGCGGCGGCCAGGGCGTGCTGCGGGTGCTGCACGACCGCATGGCGCTCATGCTGCCCGTCATCGGCGCCATCACCGACCGCGTGACGGCGCTGCGCAGCCTGGCCGGCGGCGAGCGGCCGGCCGACATCGCGCGGCTCGTCGAGCTGCTGGAGCGCTGGCTGCGCCCCGGACCGGACGACGACCCGGCCGCCGACCTGGCGGCGCTGCGCGAGGCCATCGGCCGCCTGCGCGCCGATGCGCAACGGCGCGCGCAGGCGGCCGGCGAGCCCGGCGGCGCGGACACCTCGGCCTGGGAGGCCATTCTGCGCGACAGCCTGGCGATGCGGCTGGAACGGCTGGTGGAGCTGCGCGTGGACGCTCACGACCTCTGGCGCCACATCCGGCGCGGCGAGCGGCCGCGGCGCCGGGTCGGGCGGCAGTTGCCGGTGGGCGAGCTGCGCGACCACGGCGTGGCGCTGCGCTGCGGGGCCGCGGCGGCGATGTCGGTGGGGTTCTGCGCCTTCGCCTGGATCGCCACGGGCTGGCCGTCGGGCGTCATGGCGGTGCAGATGGCCTCGGTGGGCTCCTGCATCCTGTCGTTCATGGACGACCCCGTGCCCGCGCTCAAGGGTTTTCTGCAATGCACGGTGCTGTCGGCCGTGGTGGCGGCGCTGTATCTGTTCGGCGCGCTGCCCATGACCAGCCACTACGTCACGCTGGTCATGGCGCTGGCGGTGTTCCTGCTGCCTGTGGGCATGATGCAGGCGTCGATGGCGCATTTCGGCATTGCCCTGCCCATGATCGCCAACACCATCCTGCTGCTCAACATCCACAACGTACAGAACGAAACCTTCGACACCTTCATCAACGGCGCCATCGCGTCGGTGCTGGGCTTTGCCGTGCCCACCATCGTGATCTATTTCGTGCGCGCCATGAACCCCGACGCCAGCGTGCGCCGGCTGATCGCCGGCGGCTGGGCGGAACTGGCCGAGGCGGCGCGCGGCCGCCTGGCGCTGGGCCGCGATTCTTTCGCGCGGCGCATGTACGACCGCGTCGCCATGCTGGCCCCGCGCGCCGGGGCCGCCGCGCCCGCGGTCCGGGCCAAGGCGCTGCGCACCAGCTTCGAATTCGGCGCGGCCGTCAACCTGGTGGAGCTGCAGCGGCTGCGGCCCCAGCTTCCGGTGGCCGGCCGCGCCGCGCTCGACGACCTGCTGGGCGCCATGGCCCGTCTGTTCGACGCCCGCCGCAAGCGGCGCGACGCCGCGGGCGCGCCGGCCGACGCGCTGCGCAGCCTGGACGCCGCGCTCACCCAGGTGCGCCGCGAGCCGCCCGCCCAGGGCCTGCGCGAGATCCTGGCCGCGCTGGCCGGACTGCGGCTGGCCTTCTTCGGCAGCGCGGCGCCCTACCGGGGCTGAACCGGCCGGCTTGCAGGCAACTGTTGCAACATCCCGTCCCCATTATCCGCAAACCGCCGGCGGGCGCCTGCGCGGCGTGTAAACTGCTGGCTTTTTGATTCTGCTGGCATGGTGCACGTACCCTCTGACCGAGGCATCAGCGGTTCCGCGCTCATCCGCCTGCTCACGCGCCTGGGCCAGGGGCCGGCTCCGGCCTCGGAGCTGCCCTTGTCCGACCGCCTGAGCCAATGGCTGGGCTGGACGGACGCGATCGCCCTGTCGGCCGTGCTGGGCGGCAACTCGCCCGCCGTGCCGCTGGGCACGAAAACGTTCGGCGAGCCCGAAGAGCGCGACTGCGCCCGCACGCGGGCCGATCTGGCCAAGGCCATCATCGAGGACAGCGCGTTCGCGCCGCCCCCGAAGCCGCGCCCCGGCCAGCCCCGTGCGCCGGCCCGCCCCGCGCGGCCGGCCGACGCCGATGCGGAATACGCCTACTATCGCCAGCGCTATCACTTCCTGCAGCGCACCATGGAAACCGCCATCGGCAACCTGCGCAGCCGGCTGCGCGGCATCCTGGCCGCCCAGTCGGCCGGCATGACCCGGCTGGCCGTGCTGGACGCCATCATGGACCGGGCCCTGGCCGCGCGCGAGCGCAGCCTGCTGACCGCGGTGCCGGGCCTGCTGGAACCGCATTTCGAGCGCCTGCGGCAAGCGGCGCAGGCCGAGGCGCAACAGGCGGCGGCCGATGCCGGCGAACCCGCCCGGGCGCCCGACGCCGCATGGCTGGACGTGTTCCGCAAGGACATGCAGAGCGTGCTGCTGGCCGAACTGGACATACGCTTACAACCGGTCGAGGGGCTGCTCGCCGCCCTTCGCGCCTGCTGAAACAGGACCCCATGATCCGAACCCTGCAATTTCTCGTCTTTCTTGCCGGCCTGGCCGTGGTGTGCTGGGTGGGCTACAGCTACGCGCCCACCAATCCGCTGGCCCTGGCCGTCACCCTGCTGGTGGGCGCCTTCTACCTGACCGGCGCGCTGGAGCTGCGCCGGTATCAACAGGCCACCGACAGCCTGGCGCGCGCGACCTCCGATCTCGAAACCGCGCCGGCCAGCCTGAACGGCTGGCTCGAACGGCTGCACCCCAGCCTGCGCAACGCGGCGCGGCTGCGCGTCGAAGGCGAGCGGGCCGCCCTGCCCGGCCCGGCGCTTACGCCCTACCTGGTCGGGCTGCTGGTGCTGCTGGGCATGCTGGGCACCTTCCTGGGCATGGTGGCCACGCTGCGCGGCACCGGCCTGGCGCTCGAAGGCGCCACCGACCTGCACGCGATCCGCGCCTCGCTGGCCGCGCCCGTCAAGGGCCTGGGCTTTGCCTTCGGCACTTCGGTGGCCGGGGTGGCCGCCTCGGCCATGCTGGGCCTGCTGGCCAGTCTCTGCCGCCGCGAACGCCTGCGCGCCTCGCAGCAGCTGGACGCGCGCATCGCCGGCCCGCTGCGCGCCTATTCGCTCTCGCACCAGCGCGAAGAGGTCTACCGCCTGCTGCAGCGCCAGTCCGAAGCCCTGCCCGCCCTGGCCGACCGCCTGGGCGCGCTGGCCGAACAGATGGAGCACCAGAGCCAGTCCCTGAACGAGCGCCTGCTCGCCAGCCAGGAAGCCTTTCACGGCAAGACCGAAGCCGCCTACGCGCGCCTGTCGGGCACGCTGGAAACAGCGCTGAAGCACAGCGTGGCCGAAAGCGCCCGCGCCGCCGGCGCGGCCATCCAGCCCGCCGCCGAAGCCACCATGGCCAGCCTGGCCCGTGAAGCCGCCTCGTGGCAACAGGGCGTGGCCGCCGCCGTCACGCAGCAGCTCGACGGCGTGTCGGCCCGGCTCGAAAACGCCACCGAGCGCGTGGCCGGCCTGTGGAGCCAGGCGGTGGCCGGCCAGCAGCAGGCCAACGCCGCGCTGGGCCAATCGCTGGAGCAGACGTTCGCGCGCTATGCACAGACCTTCGAGGAACGCTCGGCCAGCCTGGTGGACACGGTCTCGGCGCGCATGGAAGCGGCCGCCGGCGGCGTCTCCCAGGCCTGGACCGACGCGCTGACGCGCCAGGAAGAGGCCGGCCGGCGGCTGACCGGGCAGCAGCGCCAGGCGCTGGACGACGCTACGGCCGCGTTCCGCGGACATGCCGAGGCGCTGCTGGCGTCGCTGCAGTCCTCGCACGCCAGCCTGCAAGCGCAACTGGCCGAGCGCGACGACGCGCGCCGCGAAAGCTGGGCCCGGTCGCTGGCGGAAGTCAGCGCGGCCCTGCGCGCCCAATGGGAGCAGGCCAGCGCCGAGGCCGCGCAGCAGCAGCAACGCATCTGCGAAACGCTGGCGCAGACCGCGCGCGAGATCGCCGAACAAAACCGCGCCCATGCCGCCGGCACGGTCGCCGAAATCGACCGGCTGGTGCAGGCCGCCGCCGAGGCCCCGCAGGCGGCCGCCCGCATGCACACCGACCTCGCCGCCCGCGACGCCGAGCGTCTGCAGGTCTGGACCGGCACCCTGGCCGACATGGCCAGCTCGCTGCGCGAGGAATGGCGCCGCGCCTCCGAGCAGGCGGCGCAGCGGCAACAGCAGGTCTGCGACACCCTGGCCGCCACCGTGCGCGACATCTCCGCCCAGACCGAGGCCCACGCCGCCAACACCATCGCCGAAATCGACCGGCTGGTGCAGGCCGCCGCCGAGGCCCCGCAGGCGGCCGCCCGCATGCACACCGACCTCGCCGCCCGCGACGCCGAGCGTCTGCAGGCCTGGACCGGCACCCTGGCCGACATGGCCAGCTCGCTGCGCGAGGAATGGCGCCGCGCCTCCGAGCAGGCGGCGCAGCGGCAACAGCAGGTCTGCGACACCCTGGCCGCCACCGTGCGCGACATCTCCGCCCAGACCGAGGCCCACGCCGCCAACACCATCGCCGAAATCGACCGGCTGGTGCAGGCCGCCGCCGAGGCCCCGCAGGCGGCCGCCCGCATGCACACCGACCTCGCCGCCCGCGACGCCGAGCGTCTGCAGGCCTGGACCGGCACCCTGGCCGACATGGCGGCCTCGCTGCGCGAAGAGTGGCGCCTGGCCAGCGAACAGGCGGCTGGCCGGCAGCAGGAAATCTGCGACGCGCTGGCCTCGGCCGCGCGCGACATCGCCGCCGGCGGCCAGGCCCATGCGGCCCGCACCCTGGCCGAAATCGACCGCCTGGTGCAGGCCGCCTCCGAAGCGCCGCGCGCGGCGGCCGAGCTGGCGGCGCAGGTGCGCGCGCAGGTTTCGGAAAGCCTGGTGCGCGACAACGCCATGCTGGAAGAGCGCAACCGTCTGCTCGGCACGCTCGATACGCTGGCGCAGGCCGTGAACGAAGCCACGGCCGAACAGCGCGCCGCGGTGGAAGACCTGGTGCGGGCCTCGGCGCGCATGCTGGAAGAAACGGGCGCCCGCTTCGCCGGCCGGATCGACGCCGAAACCGGCAGGATCGCCGACGTGGCCGCGCAGGTCAGCGACGGCGCGCTGGACGTGGCCAGCCTGGGCGAGGCGTTCGGCGCGGCGGTGCAGGTCTTCAGCGAGTCCAGCGACAAGCTGGTCGCGCACCTGTCGCGCGTGGAATCGGCGCTGGACAAATCCATCGCCCGCAGCGATGAGCAGTTGGCCTACTACGTGGCGCAGGCGCGCGAAGTCATCGACCTGAGCATGCTGTCGCAGAAGCAGATCATCGAGAACCTCCAGCAACTGGCCACCGAACGCGCGCCCGACGGCGCCGAAACCGCATGAACGAGGATATCGACGCCGGGCTGGAAACCAGCGCGCCGACCTGGGCCGTTTTCGGCGACCTGATGTCGGTGCTGCTGGGCGCGTTCGTCCTGGTGCTGGTGGGCGTGATCGGCGTGCAGCTCGAACTCTCGGCCAAGCTGGACGAAGAGATCAAGCAGCACGAGGCCGAAACGCAGCGCCGCCAGACGCTGGAGCAGGCGCTGGCCGTGCCGCTGGCGGCGGGCCGCGTCACGCTGGTCGACGGCCGCATCGGCATCAGCGGCAGCGTGCTGTTCGCGCTGAACTCCGACCAGCTCCAGCCCGAAGGCCGCGAAGTGCTGCAAAGCCTGGCCGGGCCGCTGAAGGCCTACCTGGGCGCGCGCAACGAAATCCTGATGGTGAGCGGTTTTACCGACGACCAGCAGGTGCATGCCGGCAACCGCCGCTTTGCCGACAACTGGGAGCTTTCGGCGCAGCGCGCGCTGACCGTGACTCGCGCGCTGATCGAAGCAGGCGTGCCTTCCTCGTCCGTCTTCGCCGCCGCCTTCGGTTCGGAGCAGCCGGTGAGCCCCAACACGGACGAAGCCGGCCGCGCCCGCAACCGGCGCGTGGAGATCGCGCCCATTCCCCGGCCTTCCCATGACTGAGCCCCGGGCCGCCGACCGTCTCGACGCCGCGCCGGCCGCCGCCGGCGACCCGGATACGGAAGCCGCCGTCCCGCGCGACCCGGTGCGCGCCCGCTATCTGGAAGCGCTGGCGCGGCGCGCCGCCGCGCGCCAGGGCCCCGCCGGCGAACGCGCCCGGCAGCGCCTGGCCGCCCTGTCGGCGGGTCCGGAACTGCCGCCCCGCGCGTCGCAGAAACCGGCGCAGGCATTCCCGGCCCGGCCCGGCGCGCTGGCCGGGCTGCTCGGCTATCTCGACGCCCATCCGCAAGCCGATCCGGACCGCGCCGCGCGGCGCGCGGCCTATCCCGAAGCCCCGATGCGCGCGGCGCTCGAAGCCGTGTGGGCCGCCGTCCGGGCCGACCGGCAGTTGCGCAAATCGGAAGAACAGGTGCCCGAAAACGCCGGCCCGCTCAACTCCAGCCACCTGGTGCACCGCTCGCTCTCGCTCATGCGCGAGCTGTCGCCCGCCTACCTGCGGCAGTTCCTGTCCTATGTGGAAGCCCTGTCCGGCGTGGAACAGATGAGCGAAGCCGCCGCCGCGGCCCGTGAAGCGGCGCGCGCGCCCGGCGCCAGGAAGCCGGCCCGGCGCAAGGCGCGCTGAGGTCAGGTCAGCGTCTGGCGGGACGCTGGACCGCGCGCAGGCGGCCGCTGTCGCCGCCGCCGCAATAGAACAACCCCGCGCCGTCCCACTCCAGGCCGGAAACCCCCAGCCCCTCGGGCAGCGCCACCGTCTGCAGCGCCTCCCCGCTCTCGGGATCGATGCGCCGCAGGTCGCTCGCGCCGTCTTCCCACGTGCCGTGCCAGAGTTCGCCCTCCGCCCAGGTGACGCCGGTCACGTAGCGCCGCGAGGCGATGCGCCGCAGCACGTCGCCCGTGGCGGGGTCCAGGCGCAGGATCTCGCGGTCGCGGTAGCGCCCCACCCAGAGCGATCCCTCGGCCCAGGCCAGGCCGGAATTGCCGTCGCCGCCTTCCGGCGCGGGAATCGAAGCCAGCGTCTCGCCGGTGGCGGGGTCCAGTTTCAGGATGCGGCCGCCCGAGATCTGGTACAGGTGGCGGCCGTCGAACGCCGTGCCGGCCTGGGCCTCCACCGCCAGCGCGCGGGTAATGCTGCCCGAGGCGGGATCGAGCGCCGCCAGCCGGTCGCCGACGGCGAGCCAGACCGACTCGCCGTCCCAGGAAACGCCGTGGACCCAGTCCACGCCGGGAAAGGGGCCGTATTCGCGGATGATGCGAGCAGTCGTGTTCATGAGCCGTCCTTTGCATAAAGGGTAGTTGACGGCTCCATGCTAGGCGTCCTGGAGCGCGGCGGGGAGTAACAAGCTCGTCGCGAAAACGGGGCCGGCGGCGGGGAGCCAGCGCCGCGCGCGCCCCCGGCCCAGCGGCTGCGCCCGGCCCTGCCTGGCCAGCGCCTCCAGCGCGCGCTGCACGCTGCGCTGGCTGGCGCCCAGGGCCTGCGCCAGCGCCGAGCTGGACCACGGCCCGCCCTCGGCCAGACAGGCCTGCACTGCTGCGTGGCGGCCGTCCACGGGCGGCGCCAGCACCACCACCGGCACGCCGCGGCGTGGCGCCAGCGCATAGCCGGCCGCCGTGGCGCGGATCTCGGCGTGCGGGCGCAGCAAGGCGCGCAGCCGGCCCAGCTCCACGCGCAGCCTGGCGCGCAACGTCTCATCCGGCCGGCGCATGCGGAACGCCGCCGCGATCAGCGCCTGGCGCGGCGCGTCGGCGGGCCAGGCCTCGCCCAGCGCGCGCGCCAGGGTGAACAATACCGGGCGGCGCGCCAGCGGCGCCTCCCAGCCCGCCTGCCGCACCGCGTGGCGGCAGGCATCGACGATGAACGCCTCCGAGGCCAACAGGGTCTCGACCTGCGCCAGGCGCAGCAGGCGCGCGCCGGCCGGCCCCACCTGCCGCGCCGCCGGCCGGCGCAAGGCGAGCAGGGCCTCGCCGATTTCGGACCGCAAAGGCGGAATGCCGGCGCGGCGGGCCTCGCGGGCGGCGCGGCGCAGCGCCTCGCGGGCGAGCCGGGCGCGCACCTGCCGCATGGCGATGCCCGCGCGGGTCAGTTCCCGCACTGCCGCCAGGGCCGCGGGCAGGCGGCCGGAGCCGACGCGGGCCAGCATGCCGCCGGCTTCGTCCAGCCTGCCCAGCCAGAGCAGGCGGCGGGCCTGCAACAGGCGCGCGTGCGCCGCATTGGCGTGATCGCCCGCCGCCGCCAGCTCGGCGCATGCCGCCTCCAGCGCGCTGCCGGGCCAGGCCGTTTCGCGCGCGGCCAGCGCCACTTCGGCCTCGGCCACCACGCAGCGGGCGCGGGCCACCGCCGCCCGCGCGCCGAAGGCCCGGCCCGCCTCGCGCAGCAGCTCGCGCGCGCGGTCCAGCTCTCCCAGCCGCGCCATGGCGATGCCGCGCAAGGCGAGCGCGGGCGCATCGCGGCGCAGGGCCACGCGGTTCAGGGCCTGCAGCACGTCGCCCGCGGCCAGCGCCCGCGCCGCCGCGGCGATCTGCGCGTCTTGCGGATCCCGCGCCATCGCTCAGCCCCCGGCGCCGCCCGCGGCCAGGAAAGGCGCGCGGATGGCCCTGGAAAATCCGGGCGTGTTGCCCGCCAGGGCGGCGCGCCCGGTGATGTCGGCTTCGCGCCGCAGCACGGCAAGCGGCACGCCGCGGTCCAGCCCGCCGTGCTCGTAGAGGTACTCGGGCAGATAGCCCGAAAGCAGCAGCCGGTAGTCCAGGGGCAGGCCGCCCACGATGGGCCGCACCAACTGGTAGACGAGCGTGGTGCAGTTGGCGAACAGCGTGTGGTAGAAGCGCGGCTCGCGCTGGAGCGCGTTGGCCGTGGCCACATAGGAGAGGAACAGCGTGCGCATGGCCGGCCGCGGCATGCGCACGGGATACAGCGCCACGCGCTCGCCGCGCACCGCGGTGCGCACGTAGACGATGTCGCGCTCGTCGGCGGCCACCAGGCTCAGCTCGAATTGCTTGAAAAAGCCGCCGATCTCCGAGAACTGCTCGTGCGCCTCTTTGCGGATCTCCACCGAGAACGCCACGTGGCCGCCGTCAGCGAAGCCGAAGGACACCAGCGTGTGGGCGATGGCGGGCATGCCCCAGGACGAGAGAATCATGTCCACCGAAACCAGCTGGTCCAGGTCGTAGCGGCGCTCTTCCCAGCGGGGCGTGTAGCTGGATTCGCTGCGCCAGTCGAAATCGCGCACGTTGCGCAGCGTTGCCACCGGGCCCTGGACGGTGCCGCCCAGCATGCGCGAAACGTCGTCGGCCCAGACGCGGTCGTTGGAGGGCGCGAGCGACATCCACCAGCCCAGCAGCGCGGCCGCCGCGAGCGCGTACCCCGCCCTGGCGGCGCGCCGCATGCGCGGGGCGGCCGCGCGCCGCCAGGGCGCGACGGCCGCGGCCACGGAAAGCGCGCCCCACAGCGCGATGAAAAGAATGCGGCCCGGGCCGCCGCGCGCCTGATACCACAGCGCGCCGCAGCCCCAGAGACCGAACAGCGCGACGGCCAGGCTGGCCAGCGCGCGGCCCGCCATGCGCGCGGCCAGCGCGAGCCGGGCCCGGACGCCGCTACGCGCCGGCGCGCTGGCTCTCCGCTCGCAGGTTTCCACGCTGTCCATGGTTGGCGCCGCGGCGCCGGCCCTCCGGATCGCGGCCGCCCCGGACCCGCGCCGGCGCCCCGCGCAACGATTCTACCGCCGCGGCGGCGCCGCGCCCGCGCTCAGTACTCAGTACTGATAGCGCATTGTCAGCATGGCGCTGCGGCCGGCGGCCCAGGCGCCCTGGCTGTAGAAGCCGATCTGGCTGTAGTACTTGCGGTCGAACAGGTTGTTGACGTTGAGCTGGGCCGACAGGTTGCGGTTGAAGCGGTAGCGCGCCATGAGGTTGGCGATGGCGTAGCTGCCCTGGCTCACCCGCTCTTCGCCGTTGGGACCGTAGGCCATGGTGTAGACGCGGCTTTGCCAGTTCACGCCGCCGCCCACCGTGAGGCGGTTCCAGTCGCCAGGCAGGCGGTAGGTAGTGAACAGGCGCACCAGGCTGCGCGGCTGGTCGGTCTGGATGGGGTTGCCGTCGCCGTCGCGGGCGGTCCAGTGCGACCATCCCGCCGCCAGGTTCCAGCCCGGCACGATCTCGCCCGAGACTTCCAGGTCGAAGCCGCGGCTGCGGGTGCCCTGGGCGGCGCGGTAGGCGGGGTCGGTCGTGCCCGGCACCATGTAACCCGGGTCTTCCTGGGCCACGTTATCCTGTTCCATCTGGAATACGGCGGCGCTGGCGTTCAGGCGGCCTTCCAGGAACTCGCCCTTGACGCCGGCCTCGTAGGCCTTGCCTTCAAGCGGGTCCAGCCAATCGCCGTTGCGGTCCTGGTAGCTTTGCGGATTGAAGATGCCGGTGTAGCTGACGTAGGCCGTGTAGTTGTCGTTGATGTCGTACAGCAGGCCGGCGTAGGGCGTGAAGGCGTGCTTGTCGAACGACGTGCGGGTCGTGCCGCCAAAGCCCACGTTGTCGGTTTCCCAGGTGCTGTAGCGCCCGCCCACGATCAGCTTGAGCGGATCGGCCAGGCTGAAGCGCAGCGCGCCGTACCAGCCGGTCTGCTTGGTGGTGTAGCGCGACGCGGTTTCGGTGTCGCCGCTCCATTGCGGCTCGGGATACGAGCCGTCCCAGCGCAGGAAGTTGCCTACCTCGGCGGGATCGATCGGCGCGCGGTAGCCGAAGTCGGCATACTGCCGGCCCAGGCTGGCGCCCACCACGGCCTCGTGGCGGCGGCCGAACAGCGTGAAGGGCCCGGAAGCCTTCACGTCCAGGCTGTTCTGCTTGCGGTCGCCCAGGTACCAGGCGGGCGTGGCCGCCATGCCCAGGCCGGTCTGGCGATCCGGCCAGCCGGACAGGTACAGCAGCTTGGCGTCCATCTCGTGGCGCGAATGCGAGGCGGATGCCTGCAGGTTCCAGCCGCCGGCGAACCGGTGTTCCACGCTGACGAAAGCGTTCTGCGTCGTGCTGTTCCACGCGGTCCAATCGGCGCCGGTATTGAGCGAACGCTTCCAGTCGGTGCGGCCGCCGTCGGCGTACCAGAGCGGGAAGCCGCCCCAGCTGCTGCGGGCAGGGTCGTTGTCCTGGTAATTGAAGCCCACGCTAAGCGTGGTGTTGGCCGTGAGGTCGGCGTCGATCACGCCGTAGAACACCTTCTTGCGCTTGCTGTAGCCATCCAGATAGGAATGATTGTCCTGGTAGGCCGAGACGATGCGGCCGCGCACCGAGCCCGAGGCGTTGAGCGGAGAAGACAGGTCGGCCGTGGCGCGGTAGGTGTCCCAGGTGCCGGCGCCCAGGCTCAGGTCGGCCTTGAACTCGCGGCTGGTGGCGTGCTTGCGCACCAGGTTCACGGAGGCCGAGGGGTTGCCGGCGCCGGTCAGCAGGCCGGTGGCGCCGCGCACCACTTCCACGCGGTCGTAGATGATGGGGTCAGCCGACGACTCGCCCGCGTCGTAGCCCACGTCGAACGACGTGGGCATGCCGTCGTACAGGTAGTTGGAGATGCTGAAGCCGCGCGAGTTGAACGAGTAGCGCTCGCTGTCGTAGTTCTGCACCGAGATGCCCGGCGTGCTGGCCAGCACGTCCACCAGCGAGCGCATGTCTTCGTCTTCGATGCGCTGGCGCGTCACCACCGTGACCGACTGGGGCGTTTCCCGCAGCGAAAGCGGCAGGCCCGTGCTGGCGGAGGTCGCCCGGGGCGTGTACGACCCCGTGCCTTCGGTGGTGACGGCCGGCGCGTCGGCCACCACCTCCACCGAAGGCAGCGTGGTCACGCCGCTTTCCTGGGCGCCGGCCGCGCCGGCGGCCAGGGCCGCGAGAATCAGGCAGGGTTTGCGAAATGGCGCGGCGCGCGCCGGCACAGCCGCGCGGGGCACGGCGGGCTTGTAGCGAGACATGGACTTCCCCTCCCAGGGAACTGGAAAATTATGAATTCTAATAGCAATGCTTCTCATTTTTCTTAGCAAATTCAGTTACAAGGAAATTTCCCGTCCGTCGCCAGGCGAGCTGCGCGCCGCGCGGCATAGTGGTTTTCCCTGAAAACAGGCTTCCCGGACCATTTGGCGGTTTTCAAGCGCCGGCCGGTCCGGTACATTGCAGTGGCCTGACCACCGAACCACCAGACACCTGGACCCACTACTGGAATCGCCGCCGCCGCGCCGTTAAGCTCCCCCTTCCCCACTACCGCTTCCGACCACCATGACTTCGCTGCAGGCCGTCGCCTCCACCCGCCTCTACCGCATGATTGCCGACCAGATCGCCGCCCGGATCAGGGCGGGCGACTTTCCCGCCGGCACGCGGCTGCCGGCAGAGCGCGACCTGGCCGAGCAGTTGCAGGTCAGCCGCGCCTCGGTGCGCGAAGCCCTGATCGCGCTGGAAATCGAAGGCTATGTGGACGTGCGCGTGGGCACCGGCGTCTTCGTCTGCGCGCCGCGCGAAACCGCGCGGCGCGACGCGGCCGCGGCCAATGCGGACAGCGTGGCCGAGGCCACCGACATCGGGCCTTTCGACCTGCTCGAGGCGCGCCTGCTCATCGAGCCCGAGTGCGCCGCGCTGGCCGCGCAAAAGGGCTCGCCCGCGCAGATCGCCGCCATCCGCGCCGCGCACGACGGCATGTCGCCCACCGAATCGCCCAGCGAACACGACCGCGCTTTCCACAGCGCCATCGGCGCCGCCTGCGGCAATGCCGCCCTGGCCGCCGCCGTTTCGCACATCTGGCACCTCAGCACGCTCAGCCCCGTCTTCCACCGGCTCGAGGAGCACTTCGTGACCACCCGCGTGTGGACCGAAGCGCAGAAAGAGCACCAGCGCATCCTCGCGGCCATCGTCGACCGCGACCCCATCCGCGCCCGCCACGCCATGCACGACCACCTGGTCAGCATCCTGGCGCGGCTGCGCGAAGACTTCGGCAGCACGGGGATCCGATGATGCGATGACCGGCTGACCTTTTCTCTCCCGGCGCCCGCGCGCCGGCTTCCCGAACCGACCGTGCACAGGCACCGCCGGCGCAATGCGCCGTCCGCGGCGAGGGGACCGGCTTGCCCGCGCCAGGTCCGCCTGCCGCGGCGGCGGCCCCAGCCGCGGCGTCCACAACCAACAACAGTCCAAGGTGAAAACATGCCCTACCCCCCCAGCAAGATTTCCGGCGCGCCGCCCCTGGCCGCCCGCGCCCCCCGCCCCGACCATCGCTCCTGGAGTCTCGCCATGAACCTCGTCCCCAAGAAACTGCGCGCCGCGCTGGGCGCCGGCCTGCTGTCGATGGCCGGCCTGTCGGCCGCGCCCGCGGCCCACGCCATGGACATCAAGCTGGGCCACGTGCTGGCGCCCAGCCATAGCTGGAACAAGGCCGCCGAGGGCTTCGCCGCCGAGGTCAAGGAAAAGACCGCCGGCCGCGTGAACTTCGTGCTCTTTCCCAGCGGCCAGCTCGGCAACGAAAAGACCATGCTCGAAGGCCTGCAGATCGGCAGCCAGGGCGCGGCCATCATCGGCTCGGGCTCGCTGCAGCCGATCGAGCCCAAATTCGGCGTGGTGGAGCTGCCCTACACCTGGACCAGTGCCCGGCAGGCCTACAAAGCCTATGACGGCGAACTGGGCCAGGCGCTGGCCCGGCTCGCCGAAAAGAAAAACCTGGTCATCATCTCGTGGTGGGAAAACGGCTTTCGCCACCTCACCAACAACCGCGGCCCCATCAACACGCCGGCCGACCTGGCGGGCCTGAAAACGCGCGTCACGCCCGACAAGATGCGCCTGGACACCTTTACCGCGCTGGGCGCGAATCCCGCCCCGCTGGCCTTCGGCGAGCTGTACTCGGCCCTGCAGCAGAAGGTGTTCGACGCACAGGAAAACCCGCTGTCCATCATCTACACCTCCTCGTTCTTCGAAGTGCAGAAGTACCTGTCGCTCACCGGCCACGTCTGGGGCCCGGCCAGCCTGATCATTTCCAGGCCGGTGTGGAACCGCATCTCGCCCGAAGACCGCAAGATCGTGCAGGAAGCCGCCGACAAGTGGCGCGACGCGCAGCGCAAAATGATCAGCGACAGCGACCAGCAGTACATCGCCCAGCTCAAGGAAAAGGGCATGCAGGTCAACGAGGTGGACAAGAAAGCCTTCGCGGACGCCGTGGCCCCGGTCTGGAAGACCTACTCCGCGGTGTACGGCCCGGACATCATGGGCCTGGTCCAGAAATACCGCGAGGCCCGGTAATGCTCGCCCGCCTGTCCGCCATCCTGTCGGGCATCAGCAAGGCCTTCGCCGCCCTGGCGGTAGCCTTGCTGGCGATACTGATCACCTACGTGGTGTTCGCCCGCTTCGTCACGCACAGCACGCCGCACTGGGCCGAGGAACTGCCCCGCCTGGTGCTGGTGTGGTCGGCCTTCATCGGCGGCGTGGTCTGCAGTTTCGACCGCTCCCACCTCATGGCCGGGCTGCTGCCCTTCATGGTGCACAGCCCGCGCGTGCTCGGCGCCGTGGAACGCCTGAACCAGGTGCTCATCATCGCGGGCCTGGCGGCGCTGGGCTATGCGGGCTGGCAGCTTGCCGACCTGACCATGGACCAGACCCTGCCCGCGCTGGACGTGTCCGCCGGCACGGTGTATCTCGCCCTGCCCGTGGCCTGCGCCATCACCATCGTAGTGCACCTGGCGCAGCTTTTCTCCCCGGCGCCGGCCGCCCCGATCGAGGAATAACAACAGATGTCTACGGGTGCCATTTTCCTGATGGGCGTGTTCGCGGTCACGGTGCTGATCGACATGCCTATCGCCTTCGGCCTGGTGCTGTCCTGCCTGGCCTACCTGGCCGTCTACGACGCGGCGCCGCTCATGGTGGCCGCGCAGCAATACGTATCGGGCCTGGACAGCTTCACGCTGCTGGCCATCCCTCTTTTCATCCTGGCCGCGCAGCTCATGAACGGCGCCGGCCTCACGCAGCGCATCGTGCGTCTGTGCGCCGCCATCGTGGGCGACATCAAGGGCGGACTGGCGGTCGTGGCGGTGCTGGCCTGCCTGCTCTTCGGCGCGCTGTCCGGCTCCGGCGTGGCCGACGTGGTGGCCATCGGCAGCCTGCTGCTGCCCGCCATGGCGCGCAGCGGATACGACAGGGGCTTCAGCTGCGCGCTGGTGGGCAGCGCGGGCGCCGCCTCCACCATCATCCCGCCCAGCATCGTGCTCATCGTCTACGGCACCATCACGGACACGTCCGTGGGCAAGCTGTTCCTGGCCGGCATCGTGCCGGGCATCCTGCTCGGCCTGTCTCTCATCGGCGTGGCGATATGGCAGGCGCGCCGCCACGGCTGGGCCGGCGGCCAGCCCTTTAGCTGGGGCGAACTGCGCGCCGCCTTCTTCGAGGCCCTGCCCGCGCTGCTGGTGCCGGTGCTCATCATCGGCGGCATCCGCTTCGGCATCTTCACCGCCACCGAGGCGGCCTCCAGCGCCATCGTCTACGCCCTGCTGATCGGCTTCTTCTGGTATCGCACGCTGACCCTGAAATCGCTGTGGGAAAACCTCAAGTCCACCGGCGAGAGCAGCGCGTCCATCCTGCTCATCATCGGCGCATCGGGCCTGTTCGCCTGGGTGCTGGTGGCCGAGCAGGTGCCGCAGGCGCTGTCCTCGCTGCTGGTGCACTGGACCGACAGCAAGGTCACGGTGCTGCTGCTGCTCACCGTGGTGCTGCTGCTCCTGGGAACCTTCATGGAGGCGATTCCGGTCATCATCATCGTGGCGCCCGTGGTCATGCCCGTGCTGGCCCACTACAACATCGACCCCGTCCACTTCGGCATCCTGCTGTCCATCAACATGGCCATCGGCGCGAACACGCCGCCGGTTGGCGTGGACCTGATGGCGGCCTGCAAGATCGGCGGCATCAACATGATGCAGACCCTGCGCCCGCTTTCCTGGATGATGCTGGCCATGACCGCCGTCATGCTGCTGCTGACCTTCGTGCCGGAGCTGGTGCTCTTTCTTCCGAGGCACGTGCAATGACCATGCCCCGCACCCGGCGCCCCGCTCCGCTGCGCCGCACCTGGATGTTCGTTCCCGGCCTGGACGCGGCCGCCCAGGCGGCGGGCCTGGCCGGCGGCGCCGACGCGCTGGTGGCCGACCTGGAAGAGTTCACCGCCCCCGCCGACCGGCCGCTGGCCCGCCCGCGCATCGCCGCCCTTTTTGCCGAGTGCCGCGCGCGCGGCGTGGTGGCGGCGGCGCGCATCAACAAGCTCGAGGAAGACGGCCTGGACGACCTGCGCGGCATCATGCCCGGCGCGCCCGACGCGGTGCTGCTGCCGCACGCCGAAAGCGCCGCGCAGATCGCCGCGCTGGACCGCGCCATCTCGGCGCTGGAGGCAGAGTCCGGGCTGCCGCCGGGCAGCACCGAGATCGTGCCCACGCTGGAATCGGCGCTGGGCCTGTACCGCGCCTATGACATACTCAGCGCCAGCCCGCGCGTCTCGGCCTGCCTGCTGGCCGCCGAAGACCTGAGCGCCAGCCTGGGCGCCGAGCGCGGCAGGGACGGCATCGAGCTGCATGCCGCGCGCGCCCGTTTCCTGGTGGACTGCATCGCCGCGGGCCGCGTGCCCATCGACTGCCCCTTCAACTACCGCGACCCCGGCGCCCTCGAGGCCGACCTGCGCTGGGCGCGCCGCGTGGGCTTCAAGTCGAAGTGCGCCACGGTGGCCGGGCAGGTGCCGCTGATCCACCGCGCCTTTACGCCGGACGCCGCCGAGGTCGAGGCGGCCCGCGCCTGCGTGGCGGCCTTCGAGGCCCAGCGCGCCGGGCAGGCCGGCGGCCCCCGCGTCGACGCGCCCGACTACAACACCGCGCGCCGCCTGCTGGCGCGCCACGCACAATTCGAAGCCTGGACGGCCGCGCAGCAGCAAGGGGCCGCCGCTCAATCCCATGGAGACTCCGCATGACGTCAGCCGCACATCCCGAACGCAACGGCGGGCAGATCCTGATGCAGCAACTGCGCATCCACGGCGCCCGGCGCGTGTTCATGATCCCCGGCGAAAGCTACCTGCCCTGCATCGACGCGCTCAACGAGCACGCCGGCGTCATCGAGCCCATCGTGTGCCGCCAGGAAAGCGGCGCGGCCTACATGGCCGAAGCCTACGGCAAGCTCACCGGCGAACCGGGCATCTGTTTCGTCACGCGCGGCCCGGGCGCGACCAACGCCAGCATCGGCGTGCACACCGCCTTCCAGGATTCCACGCCCATGATTCTGTTCGTGGGCCAGGTCGGCAACGACTTCATGGAGCGCGAAGCCTTCCAGGAAATCGACTACCGCCGCATGTTCGGCCCGATGGCCAAATGGGTGGCGCAGATCGACCGCACCGACCGCATTCCCGAATTCATCGCGCGCGCCTTCGCGGTGGCCACCAGCGGACGGCCCGGCCCCGTGGTGCTGGCCCTGCCCGAAGACACGCTGTGGGGCCGCGCCCGCGTGGCCGACCTGCCGCGCTACACGCGCACGCGCATCCACCCGGGCGCCGGCGACATGGCGCGCATGAAAGCGCTGCTGGACCAGGCCGAGCGGCCCTTCCTGCTGCTGGGCGGGCATGGCTGGACGCGCGAGGCCATCGGCGACATCGCCGGCTTTGCCGAGCGCTTCGAGCTGCCGGTGGGCACGGCGTGGCGGCGCCTGGAATGCTTCGACCAGCGCCATCCGAACGCCGCCGGCCATGTGGGCTGGGCCATGACGCCTGCCCTGCGCCGGCGGCTGCGCGAGGCCGACCTGGTGCTGGCCGTGGGCACGCGCATGGGCGAAGCCACCACCGAGGGCTACACCCTCATCGAAAGCCCGCTGCCGCGCCAGCAGCTCATCCACGTATACCCCGACGCGGCCGAGCTGGGCCGCGTCTTCTCACCCACCCAGGCCATCGTGGCCGACCCGGCCGGCTTCGCCGCGGCGGCGGCCGCGCTCGCGCCCGGCCATGCCGTGCCGCGCGGACAGGCGGTGCACGCCGCGCACGCCGAACTGCGGGCCAGCTGGCAGCCCCTGCCCGCGGCCGGCCCCATGAGCCTGGACGAGGCCGCCGCCGCGGCCAACGCCCTGCTGCCGGCCGACGCCTGCGTCACGGTGGGCGCGGGCAACTACGCGCTGTACCCGCACCGCTACCGCTGCTTCACCGGCCCCGGCACCAGCCTGGCGCCCACCGTGGGCTCCATGGGCTATGGCCTGCCTGCCGCCATCTCGGCCAAGCTCGAAGACCGCCGCCGCACCGTGGTCTGCTACGCGGGCGACGGCTGCTTCCAGATGAACATGCAGGAACTGGGCGTGGCCATGCAGTACCGCCTGGGCATCGTGGTGCTAGTCTTCAATAACGGCGTGTGGGGCACCATCCGCGCCCACCAGGAGCGCGAATTCCCCGGACGCGCCATCGCGCTGGACTTCGCCAATCCGGACTTCACGCAGATCATCAAGGGCTACGGCGGCCATGGCGAGGCGGTGGAAGACACCGCCAGCTTCGGGCCGGCGCTGCGGCGCGCGCTGGATTTCGCCGAGCGCGAAAGCCTGCCCGCGCTGCTGGAAATCCGCTACGACGCCGACGGCATCGCGCCTGGCGAAACGCTCACCGGCATCCGCAATGCGGCGCTGGCCCGTCGCGGCCAGGAACATTGACACATGGGAACATTGATCATGACCACTCAGCTTGCAATCAACGGAAAGCGGCTCTGGCAGTCGCTGATGGACCTGGCCCGCATCGGGGCCACGCCCAAGGGCGGCAACTGCCGCCTGGCGCTGACCGCGCTGGACGGCCAGGGCCGCGACCTGGTCACCGGCTGGATGCGCGAGGCCGGCCTGACAGTGCGCGTAGACCAGGTGGGCAACATCTTCGCGCGCCGCCCCGGGCGCGACAACAGCCGCCCGCCGGTCATGACCGGCAGCCACATCGACACCCAGCCCACCGGCGGCAAGTTCGACGGCTGCTATGGCGTGATGGCCGGCCTGGAAGTCATGCGCACGCTCAACGACGCCGGCGTGACCACCGAGGCGCCGCTGGAGCTGGCCATCTGGACCAACGAGGAAGGCTCGCGCTTCGTGCCCGTGATGATGGGCTCGGGCGTGTTCGCCCGCAAGTTCCCGCTGGAAGTGGCGCTGGCCGCGCGCGACGCCGAGGGCAAGTCGGTGGCCGACGAACTGAAGGCCATCGGCTACGCCGGCAGCGAGCCGGTGGGCGGCTGGCCGGTGGACGCCTACTTCGAGGCGCACATCGAGCAGGGCCCCATCCTGGAGCACGAGCGCAAAGTGGTCGGCGTGGTCACCGGCTCGCTGGGGCTGCGCTGGTACGACGTGACGGTCACCGGCATGGAAATGCACGCCGGGCCCACGCCCATGCCGGTGCGGCGCGACGCGCTGTACGCAGCCAGTTTCCTGCTGCAGGCCGTCATCGACATCGCGCGCGCGCACCCGCCGCACGGCCGCGGCACGGTGGGCGAGATCCACGCCCACCCCGGCTCGCGCAACGTGATCCCCGGACAGGTCCGGCTCACGGTGGACCTGCGCCACGAAGACGCACAGCGCCTGGCCGAGATGGACAGCCAATGGCGCCAGGTCTGCCAGGAAGTCGCGCGCCGCCACAACGTGCAGGTCGAGATCAAGGACGTGCAGCACTTCCCGCCCACGCCGTTCGACCCCGGCCTGGTGGGCAAAGTGCGCGAAAGCGCCGCGCGCCGCGGGCTGCCGGCCATGGACATCGTCACCGGCGCCGGCCACGACGCGGTCTACATGGCCTCGGTCGCGCCCACCGCCATGATCTTCGTGCCCTGCAAGGACGGCGTCAGCCACAACGAGATCGAGGACGCCAAGCCGGAAGACCTGGAGGCGGGGTGCAATGTGCTGCTGGATGCGATGGTGGCAAGAGCGGGGTAAGGGCCCCCGGCGCGCCTGGGGGGCGCCGTCGCGTTGCGAGGGCCGGTTTCTTGCCCGCGGCGCTGCGGCCCAGGGAGCGCACGGCGCCGTGGAAGACTGACATCTGAAAGGAAGACGGGATCATGAACCAAGACACCCAAGATTGGCATGCCAGGGCCGCTGCGCTTGAGCTGCGGGGGCAGGCGTATATCGATGGCGCGTATTGCGATGCCGCCGGCGGGACGACGTTTGAGGCGATCAGCCCGATCGACGGGCGCAGGCTGGCGCAGGTGGCGGCTTGCGGGCAGGCGGATGTGGACCGCGCGGTGGAGGCAGCGCGGCGCGCGTTCGAGGCGGGAGCATGGGCGGGGCTGCCGCCGCGCGAGCGCAAGGCGCGCCTGCAGCGGCTGGCGGCGCTCATCGGGGAGCATGCCGGGGAACTTGCCCTGATCGAGACGCTGGACATGGGCAAGCCCATCCGCGACGCCCTGGCCTTCGACCTGCCGGAAACCGCGCATTGCTATGCCTGGTATGCGGAAGCCATCGACAAGGTCTACGACGAGATCGCGCCCACCGGCCCCTCGGCGCTGGCCACCATCACGCGCGAGCCGCTGGGCGTGGTGGCCGCCGTGGTGCCGTGGAACTACCCCCTGCTCATGGCCGCCTGGAAGGTCGCGCCGGCGCTGGCCGCGGGCAACAGCGTCATTCTCAAGCCGGCCGAGCAATCTTCGCTGTCGGCCATCCGCCTGGCCGGCCTGGCGCAGGACGCCGGCATCCCGCCCGGCGTGTTCAACGTGGTGCCCGGCCTGGGCGCCGAGGCCGGCCAGGCGCTGGGCCTGCACCCGGACGTGGACTGCATCGCCTTCACCGGCTCCACGGCCACCGGCAAGCGCTTCATGCGCTATTCGGGCGAATCCAATCTCAAGCGCGTATGGCTGGAATGCGGCGGCAAGTCGCCGCACATCGTGTTCGAGGACTGCCCCGACCTGGATCGCGCCGCCCTGGTGGCCGCGCTGGCCATCTTCTCCAACCAGGGCGAGGTCTGCATCGCCGGCTCGCGCCTGTACGTGCAGGACGGCATCTACGAAACGTTCATGGAAAAGGTCGCGCAGCACGCCGCGCGCCTGCGGCCCGGCGATCCGCTGGACCCGGCGACCGCCATGGGCGCCATGGTGGACGAGCGCCAGATGCGCGGCGTGCTGGCCCGCATCGAGGCCGGCCAGGCCGAGGGCGCGCGGCTGCGCCTGGGCGGACGGCAGGTGCGCGCCGAATCCGGCGGCTTCTATATCGAGCCCACCATTTTCGATTGCCCAGCGCAGGACAGCGCCCTGGTGCGCGAAGAGATCTTCGGCCCGGTGCTGGCCGCGCAGCGCTTTGCCACCGAGGACGAGGCCATCGCCCTGGCCAACGATTCCGCCTACGGCCTGGGCGCGGGCCTGTGGACGGCCAACCTGGGCCGCGCGCACCGGCTTTCGCGCCGGCTCAAGGCCGGGCTGGTGTGGGTCAACTGCTATGCCGACGGCGACATCACCGTGCCCTTCGGCGGCGTCAAGCAATCCGGCTTCGGGCGCGACAAGTCGCTGCACGCCCTGGACAAGTACTGCGACCTCAAGACCACCTGGATCGACATCACGGTCTAGGGCGCGTCCACACCGGGCGTGACCGGGCCGCGCCGCGCGGCCGTCGGCGCGGCGCTCAGCCCGCTACCGGCCGGAAGCCCAGCGCGGCGCTCGCGGCGGCCGCCTCGCGGCGCACCGCCGCGGCAATGGGGCCGTCCGGCGACGCGTCGAAGCCGCCGGTGGCGCCCAGCGCCGTCAGCACGGCGCACGGCCTGCCGGCATAGTCGAACAGCGGCGCCGCCACCGCGCTGATGCCGGGCAGGTTGGTGTCGACCACGCAGGCGCAGCCCGCCGCGCGCACCTCGCGCCGCAGCGCGCCCACCGGATCGCGGGCATCGAGGCGCCGCCGCGCGGCGGACGCCAGGGCGTCCAGCTCGGCCTGGGCCAGCCGGCGCGCCTCGCTCTCGTCCAGCGCGCTCAGAAAGGCCCGTCCCGTGGCCGACCACAGGAACGACAGCACCGAGCCCATGCGCACGTTCACCGTCACCGGCAGCCCGGGCTCCTCGAACCGCACGATGGTCGGCCCCTTGTTGCCCATGACGGCGATGAAGCAGGTCACCGCCAGGCTCTCGCGCAGGCGCACCAGCATGGGCTCGGCGATGCGCACCGGGTCGGCCTGGCGCAGCGCCGCCAGTCCGACGAACATGGCTTCGCGCCCCAGCAGGTACTGCTGGGTGGCGGGATCCTGCTCGACCAGGGACTCGGCGATCAGACTCATCAGATAGCGGTGCACCTTGGCCGGGCTTTCGCCCACCTCCGCGGCCAGCGCGGTCAGCGAGGCGCGCCCGCCCAGCCGGGCCAGGGCCTTGAGCATGCCCATGCCGGTTTCGGCCGCCTGCACCCGCTGGCGGCGCTCGCGCGGACGGGCGGCGGGGACGGGGCTCGCGGGCGAGGAAGGCGCGGATCTGGGCATGGGAGCGGCGTGCGAAAAAAGGAAGAAGCATACCGGCAGCGGCCGCCCCCGGGTTATTCCCAATGGGCTGGCTGCCACATAATTTACGCATAGCGTATATGATTTACGCAAATATAAAAACCTTCCGGAGACAAGTCCATGCGTTATTTCCGCCGCATTCTTCCCGTCCTCGCCCTCGCCCTGCCGGTCGCGGCCGCCACCTGTGCGGCCCGGGCCGGCGAAGCCTATCCCTCCAAGCCGCTGCGCTGGGTGGTGCCGTATGCCGCGGGCGGCGGCTCCGACTTCCTGGCCCGCACCATCGGCCAGGACCTGTCCCAGCGCATCGGCCAGACGGTCGTGGTGGACAACAAGCCCGGCGGCAATACCGCCATCGCCGCGGCCGAGACCGCGCGCGCTCAACCCGACGGCTACACCATGCTCTCCGCCGACAACGGCACGCTGGTGTTCAACCCGGCGCTCTATAAGAAGCTGTCTTACGATCCGGTCAAGGATCTGGCCCCCGTCACGCTCATGGGCCGCTTTCCCATGATCCTGGTGGTGGGGCCCGCCCTGCCCGTCAACAACGTGCAGGAGTTCGTCCAGGCCGCCAAGGCCAAGGACGGGCTGAACTACGCGTCGGCCGGCGCGGGCAGCCCGCACCATCTGGCCATGGAACTGCTCAAGGTCGAAGCGGGGCTGAATCTCACCCACGTGCCGTACCGCGGCGCCGCGCCGGCGCTGACCGAAGTCGCCGGCGGCCAGGTGGCCGCCATGATGGTGGACCTGGCCGCCGGCGCGGGCTTCATCAAGGGCGGCAAGGTCAAGCCCATCGCCGTGGCCAACCCCACGCGCCTGGCCCAGCTGCCCGACGTGCCCACCTTCGCCGAAGCCGGCCTGAAGAACGTGGAAGCCGCCGCGCTGGTGGGCGTCGTGGTGCCCGCCGGCACGCCCAAGGCCACCATCGCCACCCTGAACAAGCAGGTCGTGGCCTCGGTCAACGAACCCGCCGTGCGCCAGCGCCTGGTGGAATTCGGCATCGAGCCGGTGGGCGACACCCCGGAGCAGTACGCCGCCCTGCTCGCCAGCGAGCGCGCCCGCTGGCAGAAGCTCATCACCGACCTGGGCATCAAGCTCGATTGACGCCTTCCGCGGCCCGCCGGCGCGGGCCGCCCTGTCTCACGCCTTGCCGCCACGCATCATGAACCAAGCGCCTTCCCCCGCCGCCCGCGGCTGTCCCGTCGACCACGCCGCGCTGTCCGCCCTCTCTCCCACCGGCTGCCCCGTCAGCCCGCGCGCCGCCGAGTTCGATCCTTTCGGCGACGGCTACCAGCAGGACCCGCCCGCCTACGTGCGCTGGGCGCGCGAGCAGGAGCCGGTTTTCTACAGCCCCAAGCTGGGCTACTGGGTCGTCACCCGCTACGACGACATCAAGGCCATCTTCCGCGACAACATCACTTTCAGCCCCTCGATCGCGCTGGAGAAAATCACGCCTACCGGCCCCGAGGCCAACGCGGTGCTCGAATCCTACGGCTACGGCATGAGCCGCACGCTGGTCAACGAAGACGAGCCCGCGCACATGCCCCGGCGCCGCGTGCTGATGGAGCCGTTCACGCCCGAAGAGCTGCGGCACCACGAACCCATGGTGCGCCAGCTCACGCGGGAGTACGTGGACCGCTTCATCGACGACGGCCGCGCCGACCTGGTGGACCAGATGCTCTGGGAAGTGCCGCTCACCGTGGCGCTGCATTTCCTGGGCGTGCCCGAAGAAGACATGGACCTGCTGCGCAAGTATTCCATCGCGCACACCGTCAACACCTGGGGCCGGCCCAAGCCCGAGGAACAGGTCGCCGTGGCGCATGCGGTGGGCAATTTCTGGCAGCTCGCCGGACGCATCCTGGAGAAAATGCGCCAGGATCCGTCCGGCCCGGGCTGGATGCAATACGGCATCCGCAAGCAGAAGCTGCATCCCGAGGTGGTCACCGACTCCTACCTGCATTCGATGATGATGGCCGGCATCGTGGCGGCGCACGAAACCACCGCCAACGCCTCGGCCAACGCCATCAAGCTGCTGCTGCAGCATCCGCGGGCCTGGCGCGAGATCTGCGAAGACCCCTCGCTCATTCCCAACGCGGTGGAGGAATGCCTGCGCCACAACGGCTCGGTGGCCGCGTGGCGCCGGCTCGCCACGCGCGACGTGGAAATCGCCGGCGTGAAGATCCCGGCCGGCTCCAAGCTGCTCATCGTCACCTCGTCGGCCAACCACGACGAAAGCCAGTTCGCCGACGCCGACCTGTTCGACATCCGGCGCGACAACGCCAGCGACCAGCTCACCTTCGGCTACGGCTCGCACCAGTGCATGGGCAAGAACCTGGCGCGCATGGAGATGCAGATCTTCCTGCAGGAGCTCACCCGCCGGCTGCCGCACATGAAGCTGGCCGAGCAGCGGTTCACCTATGTGCCCAACACCTCGTTCCGCGGCCCCGAACACCTGTGGGTGGAATGGGATCCGGCCGCCAATCCGGAGCGCGCGCGCCCGCAGGTGCTGGCCGAGCGCCACCCCGTGCGCATCGGCGAACCCTCCACGCACGCGATCAGCCGCACGGTGCAGGTCGAATCGGCCGACATCGTGGCCGACGGCATCCTGCGCCTGCGCCTGGTTTCGCCCGATGGCAAACCCCTGCCGCGCTGGACGCCGGGCTCGCACATCGACGTGGAATGCGGCGACACCGGCATGTCGCGCCAGTACTCGCTCTGCGGCGACCCGGCGCGCGCCGACATGCTGGAGATCGCCGTGCTGCGCGAAGACGAGGGACGCGGCGGCTCGCGCTGGATCCACGACCACGTCAGGCCCGGCGACCGCCTGCGCATCCGCGGGCCGCGCAACCACTTCCGTCTCGACGAAAACGCCCGGCGCCTCATCCTCATCGCCGGCGGCATCGGCATCACGCCGATCAGCGCCATGGCGCGCCGCGCGCAGGAACTGGGGCTGGACTACGAATTGCACTACAGCGGCCGCAGCCGGTCTTCGATGGCGCTGGTGGACGAACTGGCGGCGCGGCACGGCGACCGGCTGCGCCTGCATGTCCGCGACGAAGGCACACGCGCCGACTACGCGGCCCTGCTCGCCGCGCCGCAGGCCGGCACCCAGATCTATGCCTGCGGCCCGCAGGCTTTGCTGGACGCGCTGGCGCAATACTGCGCCTCCTGGCCCGAAGATGCGCTGCGGGTGGAGCATTTCCATTCCACGCTGGGCGCGCTGGACCCGGACAAGGAACAGCCCTTCGAAGTCACGCTCAAGGATTCGGGCCTGACGCTCGCCGTGCCCGCCGACCGCACGCTGCTGGCCACGCTGCGCGCGGCCAATATCGACGTGCAGAGCGATTGCGAAGAAGGGCTTTGCGGCTCCTGCGAAGTGCGCGTGCTCGAAGGCCGCGTCGACCACCGCGACGTGGTGCTCACGCGGGCCGAGCGCGACGCCAACGACCGCATGATGGCCTGCTGCTCGCGCGCCTGCGGCGGCGGCAAGCTGGTGCTGGAGCTCTAGGGCCGGCCGTCGAAGGCCATCCTAGCCGGCGGCGGCCGGCGCGGCCGGTCCCCTGGGCAGGCTGGCCACGGCCATCTGCACCAGCCCGGCCGCCAGGCCGATGCCGGCCGCCAGCTGCCACGCCAGCGTGTAGCTGTGCAACATGTCGTAGACCAGCCCTCCGCCCATCGCGCCCATGAAGCTGCCCAGCTGGTGGCTGCAGAACGCCACGCCCACCAGCATGGCCTGCCAGCGCAGCCCGAACGTCTCGGCTACCCAGCCCGACACCAGAGGCACCACGCCCAGCCACAGAAAACCCATGATGGCCGCGAACACCAGCGTGCCGCCGGGCGTGGGCAGGGCGTGGAAGAACCAGACGATGGCCGCCGAGCGCAGCGCGTAGATGCCGCCCAGCAGCACCTGTTTGTTCCAGCGCCCGCCCGCCCAGCCGAAGAAAAGGCTGCCCAGCGCGTTGAAGCCGCCAATGGTGGCCAGGGCCTGCGCCGACAGCATCGGGTCCATGCCGCACAGGTCCAGGTACGTGGGCAGGTGCGTGGACAGGAAGATAAGCTGCATGCCGCACACGAAGTACGCCACCGCCATCACCACGAACGGCAGGTTGCGCGAGGCGGCGCGCAGCACGTCGCGCGCCGTGGCTTCGCGGCCATCGGGCATGGCGGGCGCGGGCGGCCGGGGCAAGGCATCCACCTTGCCCGCGAACCAGGCGGCGGGCAGCATCGCCAGCGCCAGCAGCGCGAACGCCGCGCCGCCCATGCGCCAATCCGCCTGCTGGATGACGTGCTGGCCCAGCGGCGCCGCCAGCATCGCGCCCACCGAGCCGCAGGACGACACGATGCCCAGCACCAGGCTGCGCAGGGCCGGAGGCACCGGCCGCAGCGAGGCGGCCATGGCCACCGCGCTGCCGGTACAGGCCATGGACACGCCCACGGCCAGGCCCGCCCCCAGCAGCACGCCCGGCAGGCCGTCGGCGAACGTGAACAGCAGCATGCCCAGCAGGTACAGCGCCGAGCCCGCCATCATCAGCGGCCGGAATCCGTGGCGCGTCACCAGGGCGCCCGCGAACGGCTGCAGCGCGCCCCAGGTGAGGTTCTGCACCGACACGGCCAGGGTGAAATCGCTCACCGAAATGCCCAGGTCGCGCGTGAGCGGCGGCACGAAAATGCCCAGGCTCTGGCGCAGCCCCATCGACAGGCTGAGCATGAGGGAAGCGCCGATCAGGATGGGCAGCGCGGGACGCAGGGCGGACCAGGAGGAAGCGGCAGGCGGGGCGGGCGGCATGAGACGTAGGCATCCGGAACGGGAATGGGCGCGGACACGGCGCGCCCGCGCAGCCGGACCGGCCCGCGGGCCTGCCCGAAAATCCCAAAATATGATGTCACAAAATCAATATCTGGGCTACGGAAAAATCCGACCGCGGCCTCAGGCCCGCACCTGTGCCCTGCTGTAGAAGCAGCAGCCGCTGTTGCGCAGCGTCTTGACGGGCAGCGCCTGCCCGCTGATCTCCTGCACGCGCCGGCGCAGCCTGCGCATCTGCGTGTCCAGCCGGCGCTGGTCGTAGTCGAGATAATCGGCGCCCAGCGCCTCCACGATCTGCCGGCGGCTGATGCCCGCGCCGGGCCGTTCCATCAGGCAGCGCAGCACCAGCAGGTCCTGCTGCGACAGCGGAACGGCCGGCGCGCCGGGCACGCGCAGCCGCCGCGGGCCGGCTTCCAGCACCCATTCCGGCTCGGCCGCCTGCAGGGCCGGCCGGTCCAGGCCCAGCCTGCGCACGAGCGAGGCCAGGACTGCCGCCAGCTCGTCCAGGTCGCAGCCCTTGCCCATATAGTGGTCGGCCCCCAGGTTCAGCCCCGCGATGCGGTCGGCGCCGGTATTGCGCGCCGAAAACAGTACGATGCCCACCTGTTCGCGCGCGCCGCGCAGCGCGCGCACCAGATCCAGCCCGCAGCCGTCGGGCAGGCCGATGTCGATGACGGCCAGCCAGTGCCGCGCCGCGCCCGCTCAACCTCGACAGCCCGCTGCCCGCGCCGGCCCGGCCCGGCGGACCCGAAGTCCGCATCTCGCGCATCGACCTCGCCGGCAACAGCGTCTATACCGCGAGCCAGCTGCTCGCCCGCCTCGGCAACTACCAGGACCGCACCTGTGATCTGGCGGGCCTGCAGGAGCTGGCCTACCCACTCACGCGCTACTACCGCGAAACCGGCTACCCCTTCGCCCGCGTCTGCCTGCCGGCCCAGGACCTGCATGACGGCGTGCTGCGCCTGCAAGTGCTGGAAGGCCGCTACGGGCAGGTGCGCGCCGAGGGCGACCCGAAGCTGGCGGCCGCGGCGCAGGACTACCTGCGTCCGCTGCGCGGCGGCGAAGTCATCGAAAGCGCGCCGCTGGAACGCGCCGCGCTGCTGCTGTCGGACCTGCCGGGCGTGACGGCCACGCCGTCCATCCGTCCTGGCCCGGATCTCGGCGCGGGCGATCTCCCGGTCCAGGTCCAGCGCGGCGACCGCGTCAATGGCAGCGTGGGCCTGGACAACCAGGACAACCGCTATACCGGGCAGTACCGCGCCAACGCCAGCCTGGCCGTCAACAGCCCCTTCCTGGCGGGCGACCAGATCACCGTGCGCGCACAGGGCACCAGCGAAGACCTCTACTTCGGCGACGTGGGCTACAGCCTGTCGCTGGGCAGCGCCGGCCTGCGCGGCCAGGTCGGCTACGGCGATACCGGCTACCAGCCGGGCAAGGACTTCAGCGACCTGGACGCGCGCGGCACGGCGCAGGTGGCCAGCGCGGGCCTGCGCTATCCGCTCGTGCGCTCGCAGTCGCGCAACCTGACCCTGGGCGTGGACTTCCAGCACAAGAAGCTGCGCGACGACTACCGCGCCGCCGACGTGCGCCAGAACAAGTCCAGCAACCGTGTGCCCTTCCGCGCCCAGTTCGACCTGCGCGACGGCCTGGGCGGCGGCGTCACCTACGGCGCGCTGAACTGGACGGTGGGGCACCTGAACCTGGGCGGAGCCCTGGCCGAGGCGGACAGCCTCACGGCCCGCAGCGCTGGCCATTTCAGCACGGTGAACCTGGACATTGCCCGCCTGCAATCGCTGGCGCCGCGCTGGAGCCTGTACGGGCGCTTCGGCGGGCAATGGACCCGCGACAACCTGGACTCCTCCGAGGATTTCGGCCCGGGCGGGCCGGCGGGCGTGCGCGCCGATCCGGTGGGCGAAGGCTATGGCGACCGCGGCTGGCTCACGCAGATCGAGCTGCGCTACGCGGCCGGGCCGGTCACGCCTTTCCTGTTCTACGACGCCGGCCGTGTGCAATACGCCGCCCGGCCCTGGCAGCCGGGCGAGAACTTCCGCCGCATCGCCGGCGCCAGCCTGGGCGCGCGCGTGGCCGTGGGGAGCTGGCGCGCCGAGGCCACCGCGGCCTGGCGCACCGACGGCGGCAAGCCGGAGTCCGACAGCCGCGACCGCAAGCCGCTTGTCTGGGTGACCGCGCAATACGTGTTCCAGTCGTGTTCTGGTCGTGTTCTGGCGGTGGCCGCCGCGGCCCGGCGCCGCGCCGCCTGCGCCGGGATGCCGCGGCGCGTCAGAGCAGGAACAGGGCCGCGGCGGCCACCGCCGTGGGCGCCAGCGCGCCCAGCAGCAGGCCGCCCATGCCCACCGCGCCGTTCTGGAACGCCCCCCGCAGCAGCGCCACGCCGGCGGGATTCGGCGCATTGGCGATCACGGTCAGCCCGCCGCCGGCCACCGCGCCCGCCACCAGCATGTACTTCGACGCGTCCGAAATGCCCTCGATGAGCGAGCCCAGGTAGGTCAGCGCGGCGTTGTCGGTAATGGCCGTCAGGCCCAGCGCGCCGAAGAAGAGCGCCACGGGCTGCAGCCCGCTCACGATGGGCTGCAGCCACCATTGCTGCATGCCGCCCAGCACCACCAGTCCGGCCAGGAAGAATCCCACCAGCAGCGCCTCCTTGATAATGAGCCGGTTCTGGCTGGCCGGATACGCCTGCGTATAGCCCAGGAAGAACAGGAACAGCCCGAGGAACACAATCGGGTGGTGCGCCGCCAGCACCACCGCCACCAGAAAAGCCAGGTGCACCGCGATAACCACTGGCGACACGCGCGGCGACTGCTGCCCCCGGCCCATCACGTCTGGCGCGCGCAGATGCGGACGCAGCAGCAGCGTCGCGGCGGTGGCGTTCACGAACACGGCCAGTGCGGCCTTCCAGCCGAAGGCTTGGAACATGAAGGCGCTGTCCCAGCCCCAGGTGGACGCCACCATGAGCACCGGCGGCGCGGCGTAAGACGTCAGCGTGCCGCCCACCGATATGTTCACGAACAGCACGCCGATCGCAACGTACTTGAGCCGCTCCGGCATGCCGCGGTGAAACACCTGCGGTCCCAGCATCAGCGCCGCGATCGTCATGGCCGCCGGCTCGGTGATGAGCGAGCCCGCCAGCGGCACCGCGCTCAGGCACAGCCAGGCCTTGGCCGTGGCCGGAGGAACCGGCAGCAGCCGCGCCAGCCCTTCCACGCAACGCATCACCGCCGTCAGGACGGGCAGCGACGCGGCGATCACCATCACCACGAACACGAAGGCTGGCTCCGTGTAGTTGCGGGTTTCCGCATAGCGCAGCGCCTGGCCGGATGTCGCGGCCAGCGCCATTGCGATCAGCAGCACGCCGGCCCAGAAGCCGAACACCACCTCCACCTCGCCCAGCAGATGCAGCAGCCCGCCGTGCCGCTTGCTGCGATGAGCCGCCTTGAGAAACAGCGGCGCGCAAAACGTATGCAAGAGGGCCACGGCGAAAATTACCGCCGCGATAGTGTCCAGTTCGACCACGTTCTATTTCCTTATTGTGTGCGCATGCCTCCGCCCGCGCCCGCCGGCGCGAGGCTGTCCGGAGACGGCCGCGCCGCCCCGGATTGCGAGCCCTGTCGACGCGATGCCTGGATGGATAGGAGAAAGCCGGCCGCACGGGGCACGCCCGAGGCGCTGGCGCGCCAGCGGACCGCGCGCGAAACCGCGGACGATGAGCGCGTTGATCCTGACGCGTATCGCCCTGGACGCTGCCGGCAGCGCGGCGGACGGCGCAGGGAAACAGCGCCCTGCCGTCGGCCGCGTCCAAGTGTAGCAGCCGGCGCGGCCCGGCCTGACTTGATTCCGCCTGACTTGATTCCGCCTGACGCGGCCCGGCCTCACGCGGCCCCGCCGCGTCCAGCCGTTCAGTTCTCTCCGGCCTGGGCGGCGGATTTCCGGCCGGCCTGCAACTGCACGCGGTAAGGCCGCGGCAATCCCGAATCGCCGATGTACTGGTACGTCAACACCGAGGCCGCGGGGCAATTCAGCTCGGCCAGCGCGGCCTCGGCCAGCGGGGCCACCATGATATGGTTCAAGGGCTCCCCGCACGGCCCGCCCTGCGCGTCCAGGGCCTGCACTTCGGTCATGGTCGTGTAGAACGGCGTGGGATTGGACACCACCACGGCGGCGCCCGCCGCGCCCGACGCCTTGCGGAGCTCCCAGCCCAGCTTCTCGGGCACGTCTTCGACATGCTCGGATGCGAAGGCGGGCCGGTAGAACAACTTGAACCGATGGCGCAAGGCGACCGCCATCGAGTTATGGTGCGGCTCGGTGATCCGGGGCACGCCGGTCGCGCTCAACAGGAAAAACGACTCGCGGTCGCGCGGCAGGCCCGAGCCCTGGAAATAGATCTCCACCGCCTTGGACTCGTGCGGCTCCAGGACCAGCATCGGCCGGCTCACCGCCAGCGGCACATCCTCGCTGGCGCGGCCATCGCCCCAGTCGATCGTGGTCTGCACCAGCATCGGAATATTGCTGTCATTGGAGATCAGCATGGTTTCTTTCTTGCGCCCTTCCTTGAGCACATAGCGGGATCCTCCGCCGAACGACAATCCGCCCTCGACGGAGGCGGCCGAACCCGGGCCCGAGGCGAGGTCCGACGCCTGGACCGATGCGCCCAGCGCAAGCAGGGCAAGCCCCGCCAACAAGCAGAAACAAAACGGTTTCGAGAAAGTGCGGCACATAACAGGAACAGGAAATGGGATTGGAGAATCGGGAAAGGACAAAGGGAAAACGCGCGGCGGCATCCGTCTGCCCTCGCGGACGCAGAGCCCGGGGGGACGACAGCCCGCCAGCGGGTGCAGGGCCCGCGGCCGCCACGGCCGCAGGTCCGCACGGAGGGCAAGGCCGGCAGCCGCGATCGGAGTCCGCGTCGCAGCCCGCGTTGCAGCCGGGAGTGCGAACGACATCGCGGGCGGCGGTGCGGGCGACATTGCGCCCGGCGCCGCAGCGGGAAACGGGAACTCCGCGCCGCGCGGGCGCGTTGGGAGCCGCAGCCTTGCATCGTCAGCCGTGCTCGGCCATCGTGGGCTGGCAGGCGCCGCGGTAGGCGTCCAGCAGCCTGCCGAACTCGTCGCGGTCCAGCGCCGGGGCCACCAGATAACCCTGGACCGCATCGCAGCCGGCCTCCCGCAGCAACTGCATCTGCTCGTCGGACTCCACGCCCTCCCCCACTACCGACATGCCCAGGCGGCGGCCCAGCTGCGCCACGCTTTCCAGGGCCGCCGCGAACGCGGCATCGGAGGCCGCGCCGCGCACCAGGCTGCGGTCGATCTTCATTTCGGTGAAGGGCGTGGACAACAGGCGATGGAACGAGCTGTAGCCGTGGCTGAAATCGTCCTGCGACAGGCCGAACCCCAGCAGGCGAAGCCGGCATGCGCCCGCGTAGTAATTGGCGGCGTCCTGGGTGTCGCTGGTTTCGGTGAGCTCGAAGCAGATGGATGAGGGCGAGACGTCGCGGGCCGTTACGTGGCGGTGCAGGCGGTCGGGCAGATCGGGCTGGTCGAGCAGCCGCGTGTGGATGTTGAGCGAAACGCCGATGTCGAATCCCTGGGCGGCCCATTGCCTGCGCGCGGCCAGCGACTGCTCGAGCATGGCCCACAGCAGGCGCTCGCTGAGGCCGGCGCGCTCGATCGCGGGCAGGAACGCGGCGGGCGGCAGCAGGCCATGCCGCGGATGCCGCCAGCGCGCCAGCGCCTCGGCGGAGGAAATGGTGTTCGTCCGCAACGACAGCTTGGGCTGGAAGCGCGCATGGATGGCGCCGCTGTCCAGGGCCTGCTCCAGGGCGTCGCGGTCCGGCTCGCCGGGAAGGACGGCCCGCTCCGCCTGCGGCTGGCCGCGCCAGTGGCTCAGCGCCCCCAGCACCATGCTCGCGCCGGATGCGGCGGTCACGCGGGGAAAGACGCCGAGAAAGCCGAGCCCGCGCAGGCGGGCCAGGTGCGCCGCCCCGCGCAGCATGCGCTGCGGCTCGTCGCCGACGAGCGCCAGCGCCGGCGCGGACGCGCGCACCGGCAGCTTGCGGATGAGCTGCACGCCGTCCAGGCGGGGCAGCCGCAGCTTGCCGAGCACGAGGTCGAATCCGCCTTGCTCGAGCCGTAGCAGGGCTTCGCGGCCGTCGGCCGCCGCCTGGACGGCATGCCGGCCCAGTTGCAGGAAAGACGCCACGGCGCGGGCGCGCGTGGCGGGATGGTCTTCGACAACAAGTATGCGGTAGGTATCGATGGGCATGGCAGGCACGGAAGGCACGGCGGCCGGCGAAGCTCCCGCCATGCGCGTCATGGCGCCGGCGGAAGCCGGGCCGGGCGGGAAGCGCTGGGCAAGGACCGGATTTCAACGATTCGGCCCGCTGGCCGGCGGCCGGACCGGGATGGCCGCGCCACGAAACAGCGCGGAGAGGAATACAGAGTAGCGACCGCGGCCGGCCCACCGCCATCAGATTTATCTGGCATTTGAGGGAATAAATCTGATATATGAGAAAACGCGGACCCGGCTTAAGCCACGTAAGCAGTTACCGATAACTGAGGTAGAAGTGCTGAAGATTTCGTCAGAAAAAGCTGCTTTTTCACAAGGAGACGTCATCATGAGATCCGGACTTTGCCCCGCCTACCTCGGCGCCGCCATGATTTGCCTGTCGGTCGCCACGCCGGCGGCAATGGGCGCAACCACCTATGGCGTCATCCGGTTCACCGGCCGCATCGTGAATCCGCCCATGCGCGTGGAAATGGCCCCGCCGGCCATCGCCGCGAACCGCGCCCAGGGGCGGATGGACGTCGAATTCCGCAGCGCGTCCCGAGAAACGACGGGCACCACGGTCCAGGTCGTGGCCGCCCCGGGACAGGCGATCAGCGCGCGCTTCACCGACCGCTCCGGCCATCTCATCGCGCCCTCGGCCGACGGCCGCTATCGCGTGGCCGCGGAGGGTGCGCATCTCGCGCTTTCCGGCTCCGGGAACGGTTCCGCCGGCGCCTCCGGCGCGGCCGGAAGAACGGCCCGCCTGATCGTGAGCTGGGACTGACGCTTCCCGGGCTGCCGCCCTGCATGCAACCCCGCCGCGCCCTTCGACGTCCCGACCACCCGGACCTGTCCTTCAGAGGAATCTGTCAGCCGGCGCCCTACGTAGTACGCTGCCCGGCTGGCATCCTGGAAATCGGGCCTCGCCTTGCCGGCCGCTTCCAGCGGTGCCGCCACCGGACCTCGCTTCCCGCCGCGCCCATCGGCCTGATTCCTTCCATTTCCGCATGCCCAGTCTTCTCTCACTGACCCGCGTCCTGGCCCTCGCGCTGTTGTGCGTCGGGCCGCCCACCCATGCCCAGCCTCCCCCGCCCGAGGCAAAGCCGCTGCAGCTCGACGCCAGCCCCGCCCGCGTTTCGGGCGAACCGCAGCTCTCCCCCGAGGACTGGCGCTACCTGCGGGCCAAGGGCACTCTGGTGCTGGGCACCTACTCTCCCGACCTGGCGCCGCTGGACGTCAGCTACAAACAGACCTTCAAGGGCATCTCCGCGGACGTCATCGCCCTGCTCGGCCAGCAATTGCACGTCCGGATCGAAGTCGAGCAACTGCCCGGCAGGGAACGGGCCCTGCAGGCGCTGAAAACCGGCGAGGTGGATCTGCTGGCCAGCGCCAATCATGCCGAAGGCAGCGTGGACGGGGTGATGCTGACCCGGCCCTATGCCCCGGACCGCCCCGCCCTCTATCGGCGGCAGTCGGACAAACGCGAATTCCCGGCCGACCTGGCCGGCCTCACGATCGCCACCGCGCAGGACTACCTGACGCCCGAGGCCCTGCGCCAGGCGCAAGGCGCGGCGCAGGTGGCGCAATACCGCAACACCACCGAGGCGATCGCCGCCGTGGCCTTCGGCAACGCCGATCTCTACCTCGGCGACTCGCTCTCCGCGCGCTATCTCATCGGCAGGAACTACTTTAACTACATCAAGGTTGACCGCTATCTTCCCGTGGAATCCGGCGGCTTCGCCTTCGCCCTGCGGCGCGATGATGCGCGGCTGGCGGACATCGTGAACACCGCCCTGCAGGCCATGGGCAGCGAGCGCCTGGACAGGATCGCCCGGCGCTGGGCCGGCGGCACGTTCCTGCCGCGCGAACCGCTGTCCACGCTCACCAGCGAAGAGAAAAGCTGGCTGGCGCGCCACCCTTCCGTGCGCCTGATCATCAACCAGGATCTCGCGCCCGCCGCCTTCCTGGACAGCGAAGGCAACTTCAACGGCGCGCTCACGGACATTCTCGAAATCGTCACCCAGCGCACCGGACTGCGATTCGACATCTCGCGCGCGGGCAGCCTGGCCGCGATGTCCGAAGCGGTCGAAACCCACGAAGCCGACCTGTCGCTGCTGACGAGCAGCCCGCTGCGCGAAGAGCGCCTGCGCTTCACCCAGCCTTTCACCAGCGATCCGTTCGTGCTCGTCACCCGCAAGAAAGACAGCCGGCGCATTCCATCGCTGTCCGCGCTGCAAGGCGGACGCCTGGTCCTGGCGCGCGGACATATCGCCATCCAGGAGCTGGCCCGGCGGTATCCCGGCATAGAAGTCATCCAGTCCGGGTCCACGCAGGCGGCCATGGCGGCCGTCGCGGCAGGCAGCGCCGACGCCGCCCTGCTCGGCCTGCCCGCGGCGCGCTATTACGTCGCCAAGATCCATGCCGACACGCTCGCCATCTCGGGCGTCACCGACCTGGAACCCGCCCACGCGAGTTTCGCGGTCCGGCGCAGCGATGCCGAGCTGCGGTCGATACTGGACAAGGTGCTGCAGCAGATCGGCCCCGAAGAGATGAACGCCATCCTGAGCCAGTGGCGGCCCAATCCGCTCATCGGCAAGCAGACCTGGGGGGATTTCCGCGAAGTCATCACGGGCCTGATCTTTGCCGCCGGGCTTGCCTCGGCGCTGCTGCTCGCGGTCATCCTGCGGCAGCGCCTGCAGATCCGGCGCCGCCGCCGCGCCGAACAGTCGCTCCTGTCCCAATTGACGCTGGCTCGGATCTTCAGCGATTCGGTTTCGCCTCCCATCTACGCGCGCGACCGCGACGGCCGGCTGATTTTCTGCTCGCGCAGCTACGAGGCCGCGCTGGGCGCGCCGGCGTCGGAACTGTTGGGCAAGACCGTGCAGCAGACGCCCGCCACGCTGGAAGGCGCGCTGGCGCTGCACGAGGCCTATATGCAGGCCATGCGCACCGGCGAGCCGGTGCGCCAGAACCGCCTGATCGAATACAACGGCGCGCCGCATTGGCTGGACCACTGGATCGCGCCATGCCGCGACGCGCAGGGCGAGGTGGTGGGCGTGGTCTGCGGCTGGCACGACATTACCTCCCACCAACAGCTCGCCGCCGAGCAGGAGCGTCTGATCGGCGACCTGCAGCAGGCCAAGCGCCTGGCCGACCAGGCCAACAAGGCCAAAACCACTTTCCTTGCCACCATGAGCCACGAGATCCGCACGCCGATGAGCGCCGTGCTGGGCACGCTGGAGCTGGCCCTGCGACAGGCCGAAACGGGAACCATAGACCGGCGCAACATCGAAACCGCCTACAGCGGCGCGAAAAGCCTGCTGGCGCTGATCGGAGACATTCTCGACATCGTGCGGATCGAGTCCGGCCGGCTGAGCCTCTCCCCCGCCCGCGCCAACCTGCGCGTGCTGGCCGAATCGGTGGCCCGCGTCTTCGAGGGCCTGGCGCGCCAGAAGGGGCTGCGCCTGGTGCTGGACCTGGACGCCGCCCTCAACCGCGACGTGCTGGTCGACCCCACGCGGATGAAGCAGGTGCTCTCCAACCTCGTAAGCAACGCCATCAAGTTCACCGATCAGGGGTCGGTCACGCTGGCCCTGCGCGGCAAAGCCCTGGATGGCGAGCGCATGGCCGTGCGCATCATGGTGGCCGACACAGGCATAGGCATTTCGGCCCAGGACCGGCAACGGCTGTTCAAGCCTTTCGAGCAGGTGGTCCGCACGCCGGCCGATACCTGCGGAGGCACCGGCCTGGGCCTGGTCATTTCGCGCTCGCTCTGCGAAATGATGGGAGGCAGGCTCGAACTTCACAGCACGCCCGGCCAGGGCACGCGCATCGACATTTCGCTCGTCCTGAACCTGCTCGATCCCGAAGCGCCCGGCACGCCGGAACACGATCCGGACTCCGCGGGACCGCCGGCGGCACGCGTACTGCGCGTGCTGGTCGTGGACGACCAGCCCGAGCATCGGCAGTTGCTGACCCAGCAGTTGGCATTCCTGGGCCATGAAGCCGACGCGGCGGTGGACGGCCGGCAGGCGCTGGCCATGTGGAACCGGCACGACTACGACGTGGTGGTGACGGACTGCCGCATGCCCCGCATGCCGGGCGCCGAACTGGCCCGCGCCATCCGCGCCCAGGAACGCAGCGCGGGCCGCGCCGCCTGCCTGATCCTGGGCCTGACCGCCGATGCGCAAAGCGACGAAATCGCGCGCTGCATCGAGGCGGGCATGGACGAATGCCTCATCAAGCCCATCGGGCTGGAAGACCTCCGCGCGCGCATGCGGCGGCTGTCCGGCGGCGACTCCGCCGCCGGGGCGAGCGCCGGGCCCGCGGCGGCGGAAGACGGACGCGGCGCCGAAGCCGATGGGCAAGGCGGTGGCGGAACCGATAACGGAACCGATAACGGCGCCGCTGACGGATCCGACAGTATCTTCTCGAGCCTTGCCGGCAACGATCCCGGGATCATCCAGCGCCTGGTTGCGCAATTGCTCACGTCACTGCGCGACGACCGGGAAAAACTGGACGAACTGGCGGCCCGCCGGGACAGGGACAACCTGGCCCATCACGCTCACCGCGTCCTGGGCGTGGGCCGCATGCTCAATGACCGGACTCTCATCGAAGCCTGTCGGCGGCTGGAGGCCGCCTGCGCCCTCGATGCGCCGTCCGCCGCGGAGCTCTATTCCACCTGCGTGCCCCAACTGCGCCGCGCCATGCTGGATGCGGAGCGACGCCATGGCCCTGCCCGGGATGGATAGGCATGCGGCCCGCCGGCCGTGGAACTGCAGGGCGAGTTCACCCTAGGACAGCGGAATGCCGTTGCGTTCCGCAAGCTTGATGAGCGACACCATGTTGGGCGTATTCAGCTTCTGCATGAGCCGGACCTTGTAGGTGCTCACCGTCTTGTGGCTGATCATCAGCGTCTCGGCGATCTCCAGATTGGACATGCCTTTGGCGAGCAGGCCCAATATGGTGAGCTCGCGATCGCTGAGCTTGGATATCTCGCTGGCGTTCTCGGCCGGCTCGGCCGCCGCGCCGGCGGTTTCGTACAACTGGCTGACCACCACCTGCGGAAAATACGTGTAGCCCGAGAGTACCGCCTTCACGGCGGTGGGCAGTTCGTCGAGCTTGTCGTCCTTGCACAGGAAGCCCGCCGCGCCCGCCTGCAGGCACCGCACGGCGTGGCTGCGTGAATCGTTGGAAGTCAGGATAAGCACGCGCGTGGCCACCCTGGCCGCCCGCAGCCGGGCAATGACCGAAAAGCCGTCGAGCTTCGGGATGCCCAGGTCCAGGATGACCAGATCGGGCTCCAGCGTGCGCACGGCCTGCATGCAATCGACGCCGGTGTCGCACTCGGCCACGATCTGGTAGCCCTCCCGCTCGAGCAGCACGCGGACGGCCATCCTGATCAAGGCGTGGTCGTCTACCACAACGATGCGCGGCCCCATACCCATCTCCGATCCGATTGGTTTATCTGTTGCTATTTGATTCATTATAGAACTCCGGTTCCGCAGCGGCCGAACGGCGCCGCGCGCATCGGCAAGCGCCGCGGGCAGGCGGCGCGGCGACGTTGCGGCGCGGCGCGCATCATTCACATGCGACGGTCGCGGTGTCGTAGTAGACGGCGGGATCGCGAGGCGGCAGCGCATAGCGGGCGCGGCACTCGCCGCCCTCCCACTTCACGGAAAGCTGGCCCTGGTCTTCCGCCAGCAGCAGCAGGGCCCGGCCCCGGTGATCCACCATGCCCACCGTCCGGCCCTCGCCGTCCTCGACCATGGCGCCCAGGGGCAGGCGGGTCTGCGGATCGCGGCGGAAATCCATCTGCACGCGGCGGCCGGCGAATCCCTTGAAATCGGCCTGCACGATCGCGCCGCGGCGCGGCACCACGGTCGCCACCAGTTCGTCCAGCTCCACGTCCGCGCCCACGGCATCGGTCTTCAAGTGAATGGTATTGATGCGGTAGGGCTGGATGTACGGGTAAATGGCATAGGAGTTGTAGCCGGTGGTGGGCAGGTTGTCGCCCACGCCGACGCCCTCCACGCCCTTGACGCGCACCAGCACGAAGCCTTCGCCGACGTCGCGCGTGAAATTGACGCCGCCGCCGTGCGCCACGACCGCGCCGGAGCCGTGCAGGCTCAGCGAACGATACCCCTGGCCCGCGCTGTAGGTGCCGCCGATGCGCGCCGCGGGCAGCTCCGAGTGCAGGGCCAGCGAGCCCGCGTTGTTGCCGTGCGAAGTGTGCGCGCCCTGCAGCGAGTACATGGTGTAGCGCGCGCCCGGCACGTAGCCGTTGACGCTCGCATTGGAATGGACGCTGCCTGCGGAGCGGCTCTGGCTGAGGTACAAGCTGGGCGCTCTCGCGCTCTTGCCCAGCGGGATGGACAGCGAAAGCATGACGGTGTCGGACGTGCGGGCCTCGCCGCTGCGGCCGTAGCGGTCGCGCGTTCTCGCGTAGGACAGGTTGTACGAGATGCCGCGCCAGCTATTGCCGTACCCTGCGCCGGCGCTGGTGCTGGAGGTGGCGTTCCAGTAGCGCTGCTGGCTGGCGTTGAGGTAGAAGTTGCCCCAGCGGCCGCCCGTGCCGAGCATCTGGTTCACGTAGACGTCGAGCTTGGAACGCGAGAGCGAGGACGCATAGCGCTGCGGGTCGCCGCCGTCGCCGGCGGCGGCCAGCTCGCTGACGTGGTTGTCCAGCGTCCGGTAGCCTTGCGTGGAGTAGCGGTAGGCCGCCAGGGTGAAGTTGGTGGCCGTCTCGGTGAAGGTCTTGGTGTACAGCGCCCGCACGCTTTGGCCCTGCCGCGTCTCGCCCAGCATGCGGCTGCGGGAATGCGTGGCGTCGAGCGACATCGCGCCGATCGGCGTGTTGGCGCCCACGCCCAGGTTGAGCGCATAGTACGAATCCGACGCCTGGAAGCCGCCCGCCACGGAAATGTTGTCGGTCAGGCCGTAGAGGGCCGAGGCGGACAGAAAGTTCGGCGACGAGAGACGGTCGTCCTGGGAGTCGTACTTGCCCGCCTCGGCGCTGTATTTGAAATGGCCGCGCCGCACGAGCAGGGCCACCGAGGCGAATGCCTGGGTGAATTCGCGCTTGCGTCCGTCGGCCTCGATGACGGTCACGTGCATGTCGCCGTTGGACCCGCTGGGAAAGAACTCGTTGAGCGCGAACGGGCCCGGCGGCACCGTGGCGCTGTAGAGCAGGTAGCCGTTCTGGCGCACTTCCACGGTGGCATGGGTTTCGGCCACGCCGCGGATCACGGGCGCGTAGCCGCGCTCGCTGTCGGCGAGCATGCTGTCGTCGGACTCGAGGCGCACGCCGCGAAAGCGCACGCTGTTGAAGAGATCGGCCCCGGAGTACAGCTCGCCCACGCTGAACTGGCTGCGCAGCGCGGTGACGTCATGCTGCAGGAACGTCCGGTTGCTGCGGAATTCCGTGCCTTGCGGGGTGTGGACCAGGTTGGACTCGTTGCGCGCGCGCCAGGTGCCCAGGTTGACGCCGTTGCTGAAACCCAGGTACGACGTGCGCACGTTCTGGCCGCCGTAGCGGTCCGACCGCCAGTTGACCTGGTAGTTGACGAAGGCGGCATTCACGCCGTAGTCCCACAGGCTTTCGTCGGCGTAGCCGCGCCGGTTCCGGGTGAGAAAGACTTGCGGCACCGTCACGCGCAGCAGCAGGCGGCCGGAGTCGTAGTCGGCCAACGCCTGGTTGTCGAGCCGGGAGAGGTCCACGCATCCGGACTGCCCATCGGCAGACAGCCTGGCCAGCGCCTCTTTCGACAGGCCGAATTCGCGCAGCATGCCGAGCGACAGGCAGGGTTCGAGGCGGTGCTTGCCGGAAACCTGGCGAAGCGCGATGTCGCGCTTGCCCACGGCGTCGCCGTTGACGATGATGTCGAGCCGGTAGGTGCCAGGCGGCATGCCGCCGCCCTCGTCGGACATCAGGCTGCCGAGGTCGAGGTTGTCGCCGCCCCGGATCAGGCTGGGGTCGAACGGCGGGATCAACCGCTTGCCCGCAGCGGGATCGGCGTCTGCGGCCACGGCGGCCCGCCCTGCGATGAAGACGGACGCAGACAGGACCATGCCGATACGGACGGCCAGCGTCCTGAACGGATGATTGAGATCGAGCATGAATTCCACATCAGCGATGAAGAAGCCCGGACGGGGCGTGGGAACCGGCTATTTGGAAACAGGCGTGGGCTTCGCCGGGCGCTCTCCTTCCAGCATGACGCGGTAGGCATCCTGGCCGCCGAAATCGTTGACCACCCGGTATTCGAGCGCGGCCTTGCCGGATTTGCCGGACAGGGTGTGCCGCAGGGAAAAGCGCAGGGTTTCTCCGGGAGGCACGACGGCGGCGTCAAAGACCGGCGAAGCCGGCGCGGACGACAGCGACGCGTTGACCAGCGTGATGTGAAACGCGCCCGGGTTGTGCACCGCGAGCTGCGAGCCGGCGACGCTCCAGCCGAGGTTCTCGGCGGCCGCCTGGGCCGACCCCTTGAGCCCCGGGGGCCGGTAGAAGACCTTGATGCGCTGGAGCACGGCCACGTCCATGTTGCCGCCCTCGGCGTCGCGCTGGGGAATCTCCTGGACGTTCAGCCAGAGCATGGTTTCGCGGTCGGCCGGCGCGCCCAGGCCCGAATACAGCACCCGCACCAGTTGCTCGCCGCCCGCGCGAACGCGCACGAGCTGGGGTGTGAGAGTGAAGTTGTCCACGTCTTCGCCGTTCGGCCCGGTGAGCCATGACTGCACGAGAACGGCGCTACCGCGATTGCGCACGCCGAAAGACGCTTCGCGGCGTCCTTCGTCGATGATGACGCGCGTCGTGTTGAGGCCGATGCTTGCATGCGCGGCGGCTGAAGACAGCACCGCCGCTGCCGCGAAGAAAAGGGCGCTAACTCGCAACATGGAAAACAACCTGAAAATTTGCGGGGCGGACCGAATCCGGGCCGCCCCATTTCAAAACACGCCGGGAGCGAGAACGCCGTACGACGCGACAGCCCGCCGGGAGGGCGCAGCGAGCCGCTGGCCGCACGGCGCAGCGGCTTCGAGGAGGGACGACGGCCCCGCTTCGAAACGCCGCGCGCAGCCGCCTCAGTTCGTGGTGATGACGAACGGCAGCGTGGCGTTCGCGACACCCGCGGTGGGCGCCGGAGCGGGTCCGGGCGCTTCGCCGGGCTTGGCGGGCGGGGTGGGAACGCCGTTGGCCACATAGGCGGCGACGAATTTGACGCTGACGCTTTCGCCGGCTTTCAGGCTGCGGTCGACCAGCACGCCGCTCTTGAGGTCGAATGCATCCTTGCTGCTCGTGGAGGGATACACGGCGATGCCAACGTTCTGGGCGTAGCCGGCAGCGGTGGAGCCGCCGTTCACGCGCAGGATGCGGCCGTCGGCGCTGGTTTCGCCGGCGGGCGCGGCCAGCGTCATCTTGACGCTGGAATCGGCCTTGCACACCACCTTCAAGTCGGCGGAGCCCGTGCCGGCGTTGCCCGAGAACGAAGGCGCCGCCACGGAGCCGATGCTTTCGGTGTTGACCACGCCCAGCTGCACGTTGATGACCTGCGCGTCGCCGCCCGCGTTGGACAGGTAGCACGTGTCGGCGCTGATGGAGCCCTTGAACTCGATGCGGCCCTGCGTCTGCGCGGAGGCGCTGCCCGCGGCCGCAGCCATGATTGCCAGACCCAGAACGGTGGATGCCTTCTTCATGATATTTATTCCACTATGTAAAAAATGGATGAACGGAACACAAAAGACTGTGAGCAGATATTTGTCGGCTCGCCGTTTGCGAAGGGCAAATACTAAATTTGGAGCCCCGTGCCGCGCAGCCAGACTGAGCCGATCGGCCTGTCAGACTTTTCCTCCATTGACGCGGAAATTTCGTACTCCGCTCGCGCGCCAGCCGGGACCGCGGCCGCGTGACAGCGATGCGGGACCGGAAGCGCGGCGCGAGAAGCAAGGAAGGGAAAGCGGCGAGGCCGAAGATGGACGCCGTCGTCGCGCGGATGCGCGGTCAGGCGGCGTCGGGCCCGGACAGGGCCGCCCGCCGGAGACGCAGGCAGGAAGCGAGAGGCGGAAAGAGGAAGGCGGAAAGCCGGCTCGCGCCGCCGGCGGGGACGCGGCGGCGCGCGGGCCGCCGCGCGGGCGCGCTCAGGCCAGGGTGGCGACGGCGGCGGCGATGCGCTGCATGGCGGTACGCAGCTGCTCCTCGGACGAGGCGTAGCTGATGCGGAAATACGGCGCCAGGCCGAAGATCGTGCCCGGCACCACGGCCACGTCGTGCTCGTCGAGCAGCCAGGCGCAGAAGTCGGTGTCGGTTTCCAGGCGCCGCCCGCCGGGCGTGGTCTTGCCGAGCACGCCGGCGCAGTTGGCATAGGTGTAGAACGCCCCTTCCGGACGCCGGCAGCGTATGCCGGGAATGGCATTGAGCGCGTCTACGACCAGGTCGCGGCGGCGGCGGAAGGACTCGCGGCGCTCGGCGAGCACGTCCTGCGGTCCGTTGAGCGCCTCGATGGCGGCCGCCTGCGTGACCGAGCAGGGGTTGGACGTGCTCTGGCTCTGCACCACCGCGATGGCCGCGATCAGCTCGCGCGGGCCGGCCCCGTAGCCCAGGCGCCATCCGGTCATGGCGTAGGCCTTGGACAGGCCGTTGACCGTGAGCGTGCGGTCGGCCAGGCGCGGCTCCACCTGCGCCATGGTCTTGAAGGCGAAGCCGTCGTAGATGAGGTGTTCGTAGATGTCGTCGGACAGCAGCCACACGTGCGGATGGCGCAGCAGCACGTCTGCGATGGCGCGCAGGCGCGCTTCGTCGTAGGCCGCGCCGGACGGATTGGACGGCGAGTTCAGCATCAGCCAGCGGGTGCGCGGCGTGATGGCGGCTTCGAGGTCGGCCGGGTCGAGCAGGAAGTTGTTTTCCTCGCGGCCGGGCACCTGCACGGCGACGCCGCCGGCGATGGCGATCATGTCGGCATAAGAGGTCCAGTACGGCGTGACGACGATGACCTCGTCGCCGTCGTCCAGCGTGGCCATGAGGGCATTGTGGATGACCTGCTTGGCGCCCGCGCCGGCCGTGATCTGGTCCAGGCCGAATTCCAGTCCGTTTTCGCGCTGGAACTTGGCGGCGATGGCCGATTTGAGCGCCAGCGTGCCGTCGAGCTGCGTGTATTTGGTTTCGCCGGCCTCGATGGCGCGCACGGCCGCGGCCTTGACGTTGGCGGGCGTGTCGAAATCGGGCTCGCCGGCCCCCAGCACGATGACGTCGCGGCCTTCGCGCTTGAGCTGGGCGGCGCGGGCGCCGATGCGCAGGATGCCGGACACCTCGATGCGGGCGATGCGTTGCGCGCGCCGCAAGGGGACGGCGGGCGCGGCCTCGGAATGGGACATGAGAGCGTTACTCCGTTGCAGGAAAGGTCAGCGCGCGGCGGTGACCATGATTTCGACGAGGATATCGGGCGCGGCAAGCTCCAGCGCGCCGCAGCAGCGGGCCGGCGCCTGTCCGGGAACGATCCAGGCATCATAGACCGCATTCATGCCGGCGAAATGCGCCATGCTGGACAGCCAGATGGTGACGCTGAGCAGGCGCGACTTGTCGGTGCCGGCCTCGGCCAGCATTCCGTCGATGGCGGCGAGCACCTGCCGCGTCTGGCCGCCGATGTCCTGGCTGCGGTCGGCGGCGGTGTGGCCGGCGAGATAGACCACGTCGCCGTGGATCACCGCGCGCGAGCGGCGCGCGTTCTGGTCGAGGCGCTCGATGGGCAGGCGCGCGCTCATTGCTGCGTTCCCTGGCCCGAGACGCGGCGGCAATGGTTGAGCGCGGCCTGGATCAGGTTGTCGCTGGCTTCGGGTGTGCGGAAAGCCGAGTGCGCCGACAGCGTGACGTTGTCGAGTTCGTAGAGCGGATGCTGCGCGGGCATGGGCTCGACCTCGTACACGTCCAGCCCGGCGTGGCCGAGCTTGCCGCTCTTGAGGGCGGCGATCATGGCGGCCTCGTCGACCAGCGCGCCGCGCGCGGTGTTGATGAGGATGGCGCCGTCGCGCATGGCGGCGATGCGCTGCGCGGAGATCATGCCGCGCGTTTCGTCGTTGAGCAGCAGGTGCAGCGACACCACGTGGCTCTGCGCCAGCAGCGCGTCCAGCTCGACGAACTCCACGCCGGGATGGGACTTGGGGCTGCGGTTCCAGGCCAGCACCTTCATGCCCGCGCCCTGGGCCAGGCGGGCCACCTCGGCGGCGATGCCGCCGAAGCCGACCAGCCCGATGGTCTTGCCCGTGAGCTGCACGGCGTCGGTGCGCAGCCAGTTGCCCGCGCGCATGCCGCGGTCCATCTTGGCCAGGCCCTTGGCGGCGGCCCACATCAGCGCGAACGCACACTCGGCCACGGCCGTGTCGCCATAGCCCTTGATGATGTGCACCTCGATGCCCAGCCCGCCCAGCTCTTCGGGATTCATGTACGAGCGCGCGCCGGTGCCCAGGAAGACCACGTGCTTGAGGGCCTTGCACTGGCGGGCAATGCCGGTGGGCAGGTGGGTGTGGTCGATGATGGCGATTTCGCCGTCGCCCAGCGCGGCCGGCACCTGGTCGGGCGTGATGTCGGGCTGGCGGTTGATGACCAGCTCGGGATCGCCGGCGCGGCGCAGGCGCTCGGCCACGGCGGCGAGCGTGGGGTTGGCGTCGAGGAAAACGGCTTTCATGCGGAAGTCCTTTTCGGATCGGAGGCGAGGAAAATGTCGGCCGGCGGGGCCGAAAAATCTGTATTCGATGCTGCATACAGATGATGAATATTGTTCTGTATACAGTCAAGTGATACGATGCGCGCCAAGGACGGCCGCCGCGGCGCGGCCCCGAAAAAAGGCTAAAGCCCCCTCCCCCCTTTCTTTTCGCCCCACCGGCGTCCGTTCCATGTCCGAAGACCTCGCGCAAACGCCCAGCGACAGCATTGTCGACAAAGTCTATCTGCAGGTCCGGGACATGGCGATCGACTATGTTTTCAAGCCCGGCGAGCGCATCAACGAAGTGGCGCTGTCCAAGACGCTGGGCGTGTCGCGCACGCCGCTGCGCGAAGCGCTCAACCGCCTGAACATCGAGGGCCTGCTGAAGTTCTCGCCCGGCAAGGGCTTTTACTGCCGCGACCTGGACGTCAACGAGATCTTCCAGCTCTACGAGCTGCGCAAATCGCTGGAAGTGTCGGCCGTGCGGCTGGCGATCCAACGCGCCGGCGACGAGCGCATCCGCGAGGCGCTCGACTTCCTGGAAGCCACCGGCCCCGAGGCCGGCGAACGCACGGTGGCGGAACTGGTGGCGCTGGACGAGGCTTTCCATGAGCGCGTCATGGCCATGTCGGGCAACGCCGAAATGCTGCGCGTGCTGAAGAACGTGAATGCGCGCATCCGCTTCGTGCGCTGGATCGATATGCGCCGCGCCGACCGCCCGGCCAGCCAGCGCGAGCACCGCCTCTTGCTGCAGGCCCTGCTCGCCCGCGACGAGAACGCCTGCGCGGCGCTGCTCGAAAAACACATCGACCGCCGCATGGACCAGATCACCTCGGCCATTCGCGAGGGCTACGCGCAGATCTACATGGCCGGCCAGGAGCTGGCCGCCACCACCTGAGGCCGGTCCCGGCCACCGGGCGCGCCCCATGGGCCTGGCGCCCGCCCCCTGCGCACCGTCGAACGCGAAATCGGCAAGAACGTCTGCCTTGACCGCGCCAGCCGGGAAATCACGCGCATCCGCTACCGCGAACTGCTGGCGCAGATGGAATGGATCGCCCTGCAGCGCGGCGAAAGTGGCCGACACGCCCGGCCTGGCGCGCGATGTCATTTCCCGCGCCGCGCCCGGCCGGCAGGCGAGCACCATGGCCGCGCCGCATGTCTGGCGCAGCGCAACGCCGCCATGCGCCACCTGCCCCGGCTGCCGCTCAAGCGCTATTTCCCGAGCGGCCCGATGAAGTCTGAACAGCAAGTCGCCCGCGCGCTCGGCGAGGTGGCTTGAGGGTTTCCAGGCGAGATTGACGCGGGCGGGTTCGTCCGCAGCGTCAATGGCCGTGAGAGCGGGGACGGCGAAAGAACGGATGCGCGGGCCGACGCCGCCGCACGGCATTGCCCGGCAATAGGGAAGTCGAATCTGGCCCCGCGATATCCGGCGTCGAGTCTGCATCATCGGGCTCTTGACCGTCGCAGAGGTGGACAATGCCATCGATGGTGTTCGACGAACGGGTTCTTCGCGGTTTTCGCCCTGGCGACGCTGCTGATTTCGCTTGCGCGGCGCGGGAATCGGTGAATACCGTGGGCCGCTGGATGCCATGGCGCACCGCCTCGTTCTCGAAAGCGGACGCCCTTGCGTGGTTCAAGCAATGCCGGGCAAGCAAGCGCGCCAAGACGGCTGTCGAGCTGGGCATATTCTCGAAAACAACGGGCGAATTGCTGGGCGGCGCGGCGCTGAACGCGATTGACCGGCGGAATCTTGTCTGCAATCTGGGCTATTGGGTCAAACAATCGGCGCAACGCCAGGGCATTGCCTCCCGCGCGGTGCGGGCGCTGGTGCCCTGTGCCTTCGACGTACCTGGCATGAAGCGGGTCGAAATCGTTGCCGCAGCCGGAAATCTGGCAAGCGAGTCGGTCGCGCGGAAGTATGGCGCGCAGCTCGAAGGAATTGCGCGGAACCGGATTCAACGGCACGGGACGGCTACGGCGGCGTTGATTTTCTCCGTCGCGCCTCACACGGCACAGCCGTCTGCAAGCGCCGGAGCGAGACGCGCGGCCTGTGCGGCTACGACCGGGCGGTCGCCTCCGACGCCCGCACGTCTTCCAGCCAGCGGGCGAAGAACTGCGCCTCGGGACCGGCGCCGGGATCGAGGCAGTAGTAGTAGCGTTCCAGGGGCAGGCGCCACTGCGGCAGCGGCGAGACGAGGCGGCCCTGTTCCAGATCGTGCGAGAGCAGCGAGCGCGGGGCAACGGCCAGGCCGAGGCCGTCCACGGCGGCCTGCAGCACGAGGTGCAGGTGGTCGAACTGGAGCCGGCCCGCGGGGCGCAGGCGCGGCATGCCGGCGGCGCGCAGCCAGTCGTCCCAGTCCGACTTGCGCGAGCGGGCCGAGAGCAGCACCCGGGGCGCCAGGTCGGCCGGGGTGCGCGGCGCCGCGTCCCGCAAGAGCGCGGGCGCGCCCACGACCAGCGCCTCGTCCTGCAGGAACGGCCTCACCTGCACGCCGGGCGGCCAGCCCTGCACGCCGCGCCGGATGGCCACGTCGTAGCGTTCGGCGGCCTTGGCAGGCGCGGCCGTGGTGGTGACGACCTGGGGCTCGATGCCGGGATGGCGCGCGACGAAATCCGGCAGGCGCGGGATGAGCCAGCGCACGGCGAACGAGGGCCGCACATTGATGCGCACCGCCCGGACCGGCGCGCGCGCCATGAGGGACGCGGCCGCCGCGCCGATCTGCGCCAGCGCCGCCGAAGCTTCGCCATAGAACGCCAGCCCTTCCGGCGTAAGCGCCACCTGGCGCACGCGGCGCTCGAAGAGCGCCACGCCCAGGTGCGCTTCCAGGCCGCGTATCTGCCGGCTGACGGCGCCGTGGGTGACATGGAGTTCGGCCGCCGCGCGGGTGAAGCTCAGGTGGCGGGCGGCGGCGACGAAGGCGCGCACGGCGTGCAATGGCGGCAGGTGGGCGGACATGCGTGAGATTTTCTCACACGTAACGCGGCGGCGATATCGTTTGTCGGGGTGCGCGGGCCGGCGCAGCATATCGGCCCATGACGACACTGACCTCCCAGGCCGCCGAGCCGCGGCCTGCTTGCGCCGCGCCGCGCGATGCCGACCGCGATTCGCGGCACGGGGCCATGGCCCTGGCCGCCGCCCTGCCCGGCGACACGGTGCTGTATCTGTTGCTGCCGATGTTCCACGACGCGTTCGGCGTCACGCTGGCCGAGGCCGGCATGCTGCTGGCGGCCAACCGGCTGGTGCGGATCGCGGGCTATGGCTGGGTGGCGCGGTTCTACGCGCGGCGGGGCGACCGGATCACCTGTACGCTGGCCGTGGCGGCGGCGGCGCTGTGCGCGCTGGGCTACGCGACGCTGTCCGGTTTCTGGGCGCTGCTGCCGCTGCGGCTGGTTTGGGGCCTGTCGTTCGCGGCGCTGAATCTCTCCACCCAGGTGCTGGCGACCTCGGCGGCCGAAGGCGCGGCGGCGCGGTCGGGGCGCTCGCGCGCCTATATCGCGCTGGGGCCGCTCGTAGGTCTGCCGGCCGGCGCGCTGCTGGCCCAGGCCGCGGGCCCGCGGCCGATTTTCGTGGCGCTGGCGGCGCTCGCGCTCGCCGGCTGGCTGGCCGCGCGCCGCCTGCCCGCCCTGCCGCATCCAGCGGCGGCGGCGGCCGGACGGCCGCGCCAGCGGCTGCCGAACGCGCTGGACACCTGGTCGTTCCTGGAAGGCTTCACGCTGGACGGGCTGTTCGTGATCGGCCTGTCGTACCTCGGGCGCGACCTGCTGCCCGGCAACGCCGTGGCGGCGGCCGGTACGCTGATGGCGCTGCGCTACGGGGCCGAGATCGTCCTCAGCCCGGTGGGCGGGCGCATGGCCGGCGCCTGGGGCGCCGAGCGGCTGCTGGTGGTGTTGTCGCTGCTGACCTCGCTCTCGCTGGCGGGCTTCGGCCACGGCTGGCTGGGAAGCTGCGCGCTGGCCATCGTGATCCTGCGCGCGCTGCAGTTGCCGCTCCTGCCGCCCATCGTGGCGCGGCGGCATCCCGGCCCCGACCGCGTGCGGGCGCTGGCGGCGCGCTCGGTCTGGCGCGACATCGGCGCGGGCACGGGGCCGCTGGCCGCGGGCCTGCTGCTGCCGGTGATGCCGGCATCGTGGATGTACGGCGCCGCCGCGCTGATGCTGGCCGTTGCCGCCCTGGCTTGCGCACGCACGCGCTAGCCAGGGCGTGGCCGCACCTGGGCCGACGAGGCGGCGTTGCGCAAAATCCAGCCTTTGCCCGCCTCCGCTTCCGAGGTGAAGAGGCAGGCGTGCTCCTGAAGATCGGCCGGGTCGCCCGGCGCGGCCGGCCCGCCTGAACAACTGAAAACCGGCCGCTCCCGGAACCGGACGCGGCCCTGCGCCGTTCATGCCGACGGCTTCCTGGGTCGCGAGCCCTCAAGCCATGGCGGTGTGCCGGGCCGATCCCCCGCCCGGGCCGGCGCCGCGCTCAAGGATCGCCCTTGTCTGCGGCGCGGAAGGCTTGCGCGCGCGCCTCGAAAAGGCGTATTACCCTGAGCGCGGTTTCGATGTCGCGCGGCGGCACGTCTCCGAGCAGTTCCTTTCGCAGCGCCTGCGGCGATTTCTGCAGGCGCCTGGCCAGCGTCCTGCCGGGCGGCAGCAGGACCACGGTCTTGCTGCGGCGGTTGTCCGGGGCGTCCCGGCGCGCAAGAATGCCCATGGCCTCGCCCTGGTCGAGCACACGCACCATGGCGGCGGCATTGATGCCCACCCGCGCGGCCAGACTTCTCTGCTGCGCGGCGCCGCCCTGGCGTTGCAGCAGGAGGACCACGGTGCCCAGCGACATCGACACCCGGCTTTCGCACAGCACGGTGCTCGCGGCCTGCGCCCCAGCCCGGCGGGCCGGCTGGATGGAGGTCGTGAAGGACAGCAGGAGCGGGCCGGCATCCGCCTCAACGCGGGGCTTTCAGCGGCAGCAGGCGGCGATACCCTTGCGGCAGGGGATGCCGCGCGTGCGCCGCCACGGTCTGCGCCAGGCGCGCCGCCAGGTCCGGCGGGAAGGGTTTGGCGCGCCGCGTCTGCAGGTCCACGTGCAGCGAAAGCTGCTCCATGGTGGCGGCCAGGTAGCCGTCGCGGGTCTGCGTCAGTTCCATCAGGCAGAGCAGCCGCTTGTCGTCGGCCTCCAGCAGGCGGATGCGCAGCGCCAGCGGATCCCCGGCCAGCACCTCGCGCAGATAGGCCACGTGGATGTTCATGGTGTAGATGCCGCAGCGCGTGGCTTCGGTGTAGTCCAGGCCCACGCCGACCTGCCGCAGCAGCTCGAAACCGACGCGGTCGAAGATGCCGACATAGTGCGCGGCATTCATGTGGCCGTATTCGTCGATCCAGGCCGGGTCCACGGCGAGCGGAGTGGATGGCAGGTCTTGCGTCATGATTTCCTCGGAGTGGGATGGCTGGCCCATACGGGGCTGGCCCATATGGGGCTGGCCCACTTTACGGTTTAATGCCTGCGTCGACAACAACGGCCCCGCCCCATGCCTTCCGACCTCGAACGCCGGCTCGCCGACCTCATGCGCGCGGACGCGCAGCGCCTGCGCCTGCTCGGGCACGTGCGCGACCTGAAGCTGCCCGACGCCTGGATCGGCGCCGGCTTCGTGCGCGCCGCCGTATGGGACAGCCTGGCGGGGCGGCCCTCGCCGCTGCCGGAAGACATCGACGTGATCTGGCACGACCCGCGGCGCGCGTGCCCGGCGCGGGATCTGGCGCTGGAACGGCGGCTGGCGCGCGCGGCGCCCCGGGCGCAATGGTCGGTGAAGAACCAGGGCCGCATGCACGCGCGCAACGGCGACGCCCCATACGCCTGCAGCCTGCAGGCCCTCGCGGGGTGGCCCGAGACCGCCACCGCGGTGGCGGTGCGGCTGTCGCCGGACCACGGCCTGGAGGTGCTTGCGCCTTTCGGCCTGCGCGATCTTTTCGATGGCGTGATCCGGCCGACGCCGCGTTTTCTCGGCGCGAAGCGGGCGGTTTTCGAAGCGCGCTGGCAGGCAAAGGGCTGGCTGGATCGCTGGCCCTTTCTGCGGGTCGCGCCCTGCTGACCGCCGAGCGCCTCAGTGCGCGCCGTGCCCGTGCGCTGCCGGCCGGGCCGCCGAGGCCAGCGGACGCGCCTGCGCCTGTACGCGCAGCGTTTCGCGGCGGCCGGCGGTTTCGATGACCAGCGTCAGCGGAACCGTTTCCCCTTCGACGATCTGCCTGCCGAGGTCCAGCAGCATGATGTGATAGCCGCCCGGCTTGAGTTCCACCGTTTGCCCGGCCGGCAGCGCCACGCTCTGCACTTCGCGCATGCGCATGACGTCGCCTTCCATCTTCATTTCATGGACCTCGGCGGCGCGCGCGGCGTCGGACTGCGCCGCGACCAGGCGCGCGTCGGACGCCGAACGCAGCGTCATGAACGCGCCGGTGGATTTCTGGCCGGGCACGGTGGCCCGCACCCAGGCGTTTTCCACGCTGACCTGGGCCTGCGCCGCCGCGCAAACGGCCCACAGCGCCAGCGCGCCCATCGGTTTGTAGAGGAATGTCATGAGTTCTCCTGAAAAGAATGCGCGCGCCGGGATGGCTCGCGCGAATTGCGGAAATCAGCGCCGGGCCGCTCCGTCCAGCGCCAGAACTTTCCGGATGTCGGCGGCGCAGTCCTCGGCGGATTGCGTGTGCTTCAAGGCCACGCGCAGCCGCCCCTGCGTGTCGTACACGTAGCTCAGCGCCGTGTGGTCCATGGTGTACGAGCTGCCGGTCGGCACCTTCTGGTAATAGACCCGGAACGCCTGCGCCGTCTGGCGGGTTTCCCCGGCCGTGCCGTAGAGGCCGAGAAACGCGGGGTCGAACGCCCGCACATAGGCCTGCAGCACCTCGGGCGTGTCGCGCTCGGGATCCACGGTGATGAAGATCACCTGCAGCCGCGCGGCGTCCGCGCCCAGCTTCCCGCGGATCTCCACGGCGCGCGCCATCGCCGTGGGGCACACGTCGGGACATTGGGTGAAGCCGAAGAACACCATCACCGCCTTGCCGCGATAGTCGGCCAGGCGGTGGCGCCGCCCGTCGGCGCCCATGAGGGAAAAGTCGCGGCCGATGCCGCTGCCGGAAATATCGGTTCCGTTCAGGCCGTGCAGCTCATCGCGCGATGAGCATGCGGCCAGCGGCGCGCCCAGCAGGGCGGCCAGCAAAAGGCGTCGTCTGTTCACGCCGTGCTCCGTAGTCGCAACTCCGGACGCTCGCGCCCGGAAGAAAAATGGCCGGACGCGCCGAAGCGTCCGGGAACGTCGTCAGGCGAGCGGAACGGGAGGAGCGCGCGGGCCCAGCGGCGGGCCGAGGGGAGGCAGCGCCGGCGCGGCGCGGTAGGCCGCCCGCGCCGGCGCCGCATGGGCCGGCCGGGCGCCCAGGCGCGGCGCGAGCCCGGCGTCGGGCAGCACCGCGTGCGACGCGACCGCGCCGAACACGCAGTGATCGGCGGCATGGACGTCGCCGGCCTTGCCGGGCAAGTCGAGCTTGACGATGCCGGGCCCGGCCGCCGTGCACAGCGCGAGCGCGAGGGGGGAAGAAGACGGCGCGGCCATGAAGCCGCCGGGAATCGCGGCGCGCAAGGCAAGCGCGCAGACCGCCAGGCAGATCAGGATCCGCCAGGGCAGGCTGCCATGCCTGGACATCGGGCGCCGGTGCATATGCATGGCCGGATTCTAGTACGGACCGCGCGCCGCCGGCCCCCGCGCGCCGGCGAATCAGCAATTGTCCCGGCGGGAGCACCTTTGCAGACCGGATCGGGGAAGCGGATATTCCGGCTCCGGCTTTCCGTTCCCGGTTGTGGCCGGATTTTTTGTATGCAGAAATATACAAAAACAACGCGGTCAGCCCATGCCTGTCTCCAAAGCCAATTCCCGGTCGCACGCGGCTTACAACGAAATCAAGCGCCGCATCCTTGCCGGCGTCTTCACGCCCGCGGACCGCCTGCGGGAGACGGAGGTCGCGTCGTTGCTGTCCATGGGCCGCACGCCGGTGCGCGAGGCGCTCAAGCGTATCCAGGACGAGGGGCTGATCACCCACCAGCCGGGCCGCGGCCTGGTCATCACCACCATGGACCAGCAGGAAGTCGGCGAGCTCTACGCCATGCGCGAGGTACTGGAAAGCGCCGCCGCCGGCCTGGCCGCCCGCCATGCGTCCGACGTGGAGATCCTGCACATGCAGGCGATACTCGACGAGGGAGACGGCGGCGACCCGGTGGCCCAGAATCTGCGTTTCCATCAGGCGATTTATGCGGCCGCCCACAACCGCTACCTGCTGCGCTCGCTGCAATCGCTCACCGACACGACCTATCTGCTGGGCCGCAGCACGCTGGCCGAGCCGGCGCGCGCGCGCGTCTCGAATACCGAACACCAGGCCATCGTCGACGCCATCCGCGCCCGAGACCCCGCGGCGGCGGAGGCGGCGGCCCGGCACCACATCCACCAGGCCCTGCTGGAACGACTGAAGATGCTGCGCCAGGGATAAGCGGCGCATAACGGAGACAAATCCATGCCGAAGTTCATGAAGCTCCCCCGGTGGCGCTGGCTGCCGGGGCTGGCCCTGCTCGTGCCCGCGATCTGCGCCCCCGCGCATGCGGCGCAGGACTTTCCCGCCCGGCCGGTGACGCTGGTCGTGCCTTTTGCCGCCGGCGGCGGCACGGACAGCATCGCGCGCGACCTCGCCCGCACCCTGTCCGAACGGCTGGGGCAGCCGGTGGTGGTGGAAAACCGGGGCGGCGGCGGCGGGTCCATCGGCGCGAATTTCGTGGCCAACGCCCGGCCCGACGGCTACACCCTGCTGTTCGCGACCTCGACCTTCGTGACCAATGCGGCCGCCGGCCTCTCGCCGCAATACGACGTGCAGAAATCGTTCGCGCCCGTGGCCATGCTGGGACGCGGGCCGCTGCTCATCGTCACGGCAAAGAACCTCAAGCTGGATTCCGTGGCGGCGCTGCGCAGGCTCGCCGCCCGGCCCGCACCTACCCCGGCATGACGGCGCGCCTGGGCGAATTCGACCTGGTGGTGGTGCGCGAGAACACCGAGGGCTTCTACGCCGACCGCAACATCGAGTCCGGCAACAGCGAGCTGCTCATCACGCCGGACGTGGTCGTGTCGCTGCGCCGCATCACCCGCCACTGCTGCGAGCGCATCGCGCGCTCGGCGTTCGAACTGGCCATGACGCGCCGCAAGCGCGTGACCATCGTGCACAAGGCCAATGTGCTCAAGCGCGGAGACGGCATGTTCATCGAGATGTGCCACGCGGTGGCGCGGGAATTTCCCGAAGTGGCCGTGGACGACGTCATCGTGGACGCCATGATGGCCCACGTGGTGCGCGCGCCGCAGCGCTTTGACGTCATCGTCACCACCAACATGTTCGGCGACATCCTGTCCGATCTCACGGCGGAGCTGTCCGGCAGCCTGGGCCTGGGCGGGTCGCTGAACGCGGGCAAGGACTATGCCATGGGCCAGGCGGCCCACGGTTCCGCGCCGGACATCGCCGGCAAGGACCTCGCCAATCCCGTGTCGCAAATCCTGTCGGCCGCGATGCTGCTCAACTGGTACGGCCAGAAGCGCGGCGACCCGCGCTTCCTGGAGGCGGCCGCCGCCATCGAATCCGCCATCGCCGACACCATCGCCGCGCACGAATGCACGGCCGACGTGGGCGGCAAGCTGGGAACGCGCGCGGCGGGCGAGGCTTTCCTGCGCCGCCTGGCTGCGCGCTGACGCCGGAGCAGGCCATGACACTGTCGCTACCCGAAGGCGCCTGCGACTGCCACGTGCACGTGATCGGGCCGCAGGACGCATACCCCATGCTGCCCGGGCGCCGCTACACGCCCGGCCCGGCCGGCGTGCAGGCGCTGCACGGTCATCTGCCGCGGCTGGGCCTGTCGCGCGCGGTCATCGTGCAGCCCAGCGTGTACGGCGTCGATAACCGGCTGCTGGAAGAAAGCCTGGCCCAGCCGCGGGGCGCGGTCCGCGGCGTCGCCGTGCTGGGACCGGAAGTGGACGACGGCGAACTGGCCCGCCTGCACGCCGCGGGCGTGCGCGGCGTGCGCGTCAACCTCGAGAACGCCGGCGCCAGCGACCCGGACGCCCTGGCGCGCCTCCTGTCGGCCTGGGCCGGGCGCGTGCGCGGACAGGGGTGGCACCTGCAGGTCTACGCCTCGTGCCGGGCCCTCGCCGCCGCCGCGCCGCGCGTGCGCAAGCTGGGCGTGCCGCTGGTGTTCGACCATTTCGCGATGACGCCGGCGCAGACCGCTCCCGATGACCACGAGCTGCGCGCCATCCTGGACCTGGTGCGCGAAGGCACGGCCTATGTGAAGCTGTCGGCCCCATACCGCATCGGCGGCCCCGGCGACGCGGACGCGGTGACGGCGCTGGCGCGAACCTTTGCCGCGGCCAACCCCGACCGCCTGCTGTGGGCGAGCGACTGGCCTCACACCAACCGCGCCCCCGGCGCCGCGCCGCACGAAGTGAGCCCCTACCGCGACGTGCCGCCCGGGCGCCTGCTGGAGGAAATCGCCGCCTGGCTGCCCGACGCCGCCCTGCGCCGGCGCGTGCTGGCCGACAACCCGGCCCGGCTCTACGGATTCTGAGTTCGCGGCGCTTTCCCACGCAGTCCGTGAAGCCACCGTCCGGCTGCTGGACTTCCAGGCCGAGCCGGGAACCCAGGCCCGGCGCGCCGCCGTGCTGTCCCTGGCGCCGCGCCAGACCGGGGGCTGGAGCCATATCCGCGCCGCTTGAACGGCGGCCGCGCACTGCGCGTTGACGAATCCCGCTCGCTCCCTTATTTTTTTGACGTGTCCGCGCCTCCACAAGGCCGCGGCCGGGCCCGCCGCGCGGGCCGCCTGCCTGCACAGTCATCCCGGAGCGTTGATCTATGGGAAAGCTCGTTCTCTTGCTGCTTGGCGTCGATTACCTGCGCAAGCGCGCCCGCGCGCTCTATGCGGCGGGGGGCTTCTTTCTCCTGGCCGGCGTCGTCGTGTTCATCGATGCGCTGGACGGCGCGATGTATTTCCCGCTGAACTTCTTCGCCGCGCTGTTCGTCGTCGAGGGCCTGGCCACACTGGCGATCGCGCAGTCCGGCGTGGGCGGCCAGCGGGTGCTGCGCTATGCCAAGGGCATCTTCGTGCTGGTCGCCGGCATCCTGATCCTGGCCGGGCACCATCACGGGCACTTCGTGCTGTCGATGATCTTCGGCCTGCTGTTCCTGGTGGACGGCCTCATGCAATGCATCGCCGCCTACGTGGTGCGCTACCGGCGCTGGCGCTACGTATTCGCGTCCGGCATCGCCGAGGTGCTGCTCGCCATCTTCTTTTTCCAGCCCTATCCCACGCATTACGTGGGCACGGTGCCGTACTGCCTGGGGCTGTTCCTGGCTTTCTCGGGGCTCAAGCTGCTCTCGCTGGCGCACCGCGTGCGCCGGCTGGACGCCAATCCCGCCCTGGACGCCAACCCCGACCCCGACTTCATGCCGACGCGCGAGGGCGCGCCGCAGAAGGTCTTCGACGGCCCGCCCGCAGAATCCGAGCGCGCCCTGACCGTGCACATCTGGACCCCCGCCGGGTCGGCCAGGGCGCAGACGCGCAACTACCCGCTGGTGAACCGCTACATCGCCGCCGTGGACGTCAACGGCGTGGTGTCCACCGGCCACGCGGCGCTCGAGTCTCCCGAGGGCGTCTACGTGAGCCTCTATCCGGCCGAGGAAATCGACCATTCGCCGGCGCAGTTCGGATCGCTGCTGCGCGCCACCGCCGACAATGACGTGCCCGGCGTGTTCCAGCCCGACTATCCCACCGAGTCCAAGGCATGGTGTCCCTCCACGGTGCAGGTGCGCATCCGCAACTACGACGCGGCCAAGCTGCAGGCGTTCTGGCTCGAATACCGCAAGAACACCACCTACAACCTGACGCACCGCAATTGCTCCAGCTCCGTGTCGCGCGCCCTGGAAGCCGCGCTGGACGGCGTGGTGGGCCGGCTGCACGGCCCGGACGCGGGCTGGGGCGCGCTGCTGCGCCTGCTGCTCACGCCCGAGCTGTGGGTGGCGGCGCAGATCCGCAAGCGCGCCCTCACCATGGCCTGGACGCCCGGGCTGACGCTGGACTATGCGCGGGCCCTCAGCATGCTGGCCGATCCGCGTCCGTTCGGCTGGTGGAAGATGGCCCAGTCGGCATTGCGCCAGATGCAGGCCCTGCGCAGCGGCTGGCGGCGCCAGGACCGCGAGGCCGTGGCGCGCAATGCCGAGGCCCGGTCCTCGCAAGGAGCCCGATAGTGCCCGCCCGCGCGCGGGCCGCCCGCGCTTGCCTGCGCCGCCGGCGGGATCCCGGGCATGGCCGGGCGGGCCTTCGCCCATGATGCTGCGCGCCGCGCTCATGCTGGCAATCATGGCCGCCGCGGGCTGGGGCGCCTGCGCCCTGTGGTTCCAGCCGCCCTGGCCAGGCCGCGCCCGCGCCGCGCTGGCCGCGGCCTGGCTGGCGCTGGCGGCCTGCGCCCTGGGCGGCCTGGCGCTGGGCCGGCCCTGGCCCGCGTGGATCTTCGGCGCGGCGCTGCTGGCCTTGCTGGCCTGGTGGCTGCTGGGCGTGCGCCCTTCCAACGACCGGCGCTGGATGCCCGAGGTATCGCGCCTGACGCACGGCAGCGTGGCCGGCGACCTCGTCACGCTGCACAACGTGCGCAATTTCGCGTGGCGCACGGCCGCCGACTACGATGCGCGCTGGGAAACCCGCGTCTATGACCTGTCGCGCCTGGCGTCGGTGGACCTCGCGCTCTCGTACTGGGGCCGCCCCGCCATCGCGCACGCCATGGTGTCTTTCGGCTTTGCCGACGGCGCGCACGTGGTCTTCTCCGTGGAAATCCGCCGCAAGCAGGGCGACGCATTCTCGGAAATCGGCGGTTTCTTCCGGCAGTACGAACTGTCGGTGCTGGCCTCCACGGAAGAAGACAGCCTGCGCGTGCGCACCAACGTGCGCGGAGAAGACGGCTACCTGTACCGCGTGCGCATGCCCGAGGGCGCGGCCCGCGCCCTGTTTCTCTCGTACTTGGAAACGGCCAACCGGCTGGTCGACCGCCCGCGCTTCTACAACACGCTCACCGGCAACTGCACCACCATCGTGTACCAGCTGGCGCGGCGCATCGTGCCCGGCCTGCCGCTGGACTACCGCCTGCTGCTCTCGGGCTACCTGCCCGAGTACCTGTACCGCGTGGGCGCGCTGCAAGGCGCGGACAGCCCTGCCGCCTACCGGCGCGCGGGCCGCTATACCGACCGCGCGCGGGCCAGCCGATCGCCCGACGAATACTCGCGCGACATCCGGCGGGGCGTGCCGGGCGTGGCGGCCGGCTAGGGCGGGTTAACCGGCCGTACTCCGGGGCTGCGAACACCAGCCGGCCGTCGCCGTAGCTGCACGACAATGCCGGAACGCCTCGGCCATGTAGCGCTTGACCGTGCGCGGGCCGGCGCCCATTTCGGCGGCGCTCTGCCGATACGCCGGGCCGTCGAGCCGGGACGGCGGGAACGCGGCGCGCGCTTTCTCGGGCAGTGCGGCGGCGCCCCTTTCCCGCGCCTCGGCCCACCCGCTTGAGCACGGCCTGGCCGGCCGGGCGGTGCAGCAGGTCTATCACGTGGATTTCTTCAACCAGGAAGGCGACAAGGCCGCCGAGGCCGACAGCTGGCGCTTCCGCACCGAACGCGACCACGCCCGCGAACAGGGCAGCAAATACCGCGAAGTGCGGGCGCGCGAGCCGCGCCGCTGCACGCCCGGGGGAAATCCGCGAGGCGTGCAAACCGTATGCGCAGGAAGAAGTGCGCGGCTCGTGCTCGAACCGGGCCACGAACCGGCGGGCGGTTCGCCCGAGGAACTGGCCGCCTTCGCGCGAAGCGAACGCAGCAAGTGGGAGCCGCTGATCGCCGGGGCGGGACTGAAGGCGGACTGAACGCGCGGCCCGCCTGCGAAGGCAGGCTTTGTTCTTGCCGCCCGTTCCCGCCGGCTGATAATATCTCCGCATGCTCCGGAGATGGCATTCCTCCGCCAACCGCCGCCTTCATGACGGCTGATGATGCCTGCAGACACCTGGCCACGCCGGGGGCCGCAGGCGTTTTTTCGCCGGGCCGCCGCGTGGATCCGTGCTTTTCGACCTTAGCGACCCGATCAGCCAACCGATCAGCGATCCGACGCCATGCCTCGATTTCCCGACACGCTTTCCGTTCCCGCCGCCGCCCGCCGTCCGTGCGCGGATTAAGGGAGCGGCCGCATGTTCAGTTCCGTAATCGCCATTTCCGTGGGCGCCATGCTCGGCGCGCTGCTGCGCTGGGCGCTGGGCAACGCCCTCAACGCGCTCGCGCCTTCGCTGCCGCCGGGCACCCTGGCCGCCAACCTGGTGGGCGGCTATGTCATCGGGCTGGCCATCAGTTTCTTCGGCAGCCATCCCGCCATCGCGCCGCAATGGCGGCTTTTCGTCGTAACGGGCTTCTGCGGCGGGCTGACCACGTTTTCCACCTTCTCGGCCGAAGCGGTCGCGCTGCTGCAGCAGGCGCGGCTGGGCGTGCTCGCCCTCCACATCGGCACGCACGTGGTCGGGTCGCTCGTGATGACCCTGCTCGGCATCGCCACCGTGTCCGCGCTGCGCGCCGCATGACGGGCGCGGCGCCCGTTCCGAAACACCGACGCAAGGAGCAATCATGAAAGGCTATCAGCTGACGTTCTACACCCAGCAGGATCGCCGCCACGACCGCGAGCCCCTGGCCGAATGGCTGCTGCGCCAGGCCAAGGAACAAGGCGCGCAGGGCGGCACGCTCTTCAGCGCGGGCGAGAGCTTCGGACACGACGGACGCTTCCATTCCGCCCATTTCTTCGAACTCGCGGACCAGCCCGTGGGCGTAATGGTCGCGGTGGACGAAGCCACCTGCGAACGCCTGTTCGAGGTCATCGAGCAGGAAGCGGTGGACGTGTTCTACGTGAAGATCCCGGCGGAGTACGGACGCACCGCCAGGCGCGGCTGAGCGCCCGCCCCCTCGCCTGGCCTCAGGGCTGGTCCGTGATTCCGGCCTGCTTGACGATGCGCTTCCAGCGGGCTTCCTCGGTGCGCACGTACTCGCCCAGTTGAACGGGCGTTCCCACGTCCGCCGCCAGGCCCTCCATCTCGAGCGCGGCCTTGGCCTCGGGCCGCGCCACGGCGCGCCGGATCGCGGCGTTGAGTTTCTGCACGATGCCGGCCGGCGTTCCGTGCGGCACGAAAATGCCGTACCAGCTATCGACGTAATAGCCGGGCAGCCCCGCCTGGGACACCGGCGGCACGCCGGGATAGGACGGCGACGGGTCTTGCGTGGTGACCGCCAGCGCGCGCAGCCGCCCGCTCTTGACGTAGGCGCTGACGCTGGCCGAGGTCGAGAAGATCATGTCGATCTGCCCGCCCATCAGGTCGTTGATCGCCGGGCCCGAGCCCTTGTACGGAACGTGCAGGATGTCGGCCTGGCCCAGGCTCTTGAACAGTTCGCCGGCCAGGTGGGCCGAGGTGCCGTTGCCATAGGAGCCGAAGGTGAGCCTGCCCGGATGCGCGCGCGCGTAGTCGAGGAGGTCGCGCACGTTCTTGAAGCGGGATTTGGCGGACACCACCAGCACGTTGGGCGACTTGCCGATGAGCGCCACCGGATCGAAGTCGCGATCCGTGTCGTAGGGCAACTGTTCGTGGATGGCCGGGTTGACGGCATGGGCGAAGGTGGCCATCAGCAGGGAGTAGCCGTCCGGCGCGCTTTTGGCGACGTTCTCCGAGCCGATGATCGTGCTGCCGCCCGGCCGGTTCTCCACGACCACCGCCTGTCCCAGCTCGTCGGTGAGCCCCTTGGCAAGCTGGCGCGCCACGAGGTCGGTGCCTCCGCCGGGCGTGAACGGAACGACGATGCGCAGCGGCCGGGCGGGAAAAGCGGCGCGGGCCTGGGGCGCGGCCGCCAGCAGCGCGGCGGCCCCCATGGACGCCGCCAGCGCGGCCCGCCGGGCGCCGCGCGCGAATTGCTTGAGTGTCGTCATGTCATGTCTCCTGGGTAGAACAGCGCGGTTCTGGCGCCGCGTCTCGAATCAGGTCTGCGGGGACGCGGCCAGCACGGCCACGCCGTCGGCGGCGCGCACGCCCTGCCCCGCCGCGCGCACGAACAAGGGGTTGATTTCGGCTTCGAGAATCTGCGGCCCGAGGGCCTGCGCCATGTCGGCGAACCCGAGCACGGCCCGGACCAGGGCCGGCACGTCGGCGCGGGCGCGCCCGCGGTAGCCGTCGAGCAGGGGCCAGGTCCGCAGCCGGCGCAGCGCCGCCAGCACCTGTTCCTCCGACAGCGGCGCGCCGTCGTCGGGCAGCATGATCAGCGTGACGTCGCGGATGAGCTCGGCCACCACCCCTCCCATGCCGAGCAGAATGGCGCTGCCCAGCGGATCGCGGTGCAGGCCCACGATGACTTCCTCTGCATCCTCGATCATTTCCTGCACGAGGAATGCCGGAGGCTCCGCTCCGGTGTGGCGCCGCACCTCGGCCCGCATGGCGCGCAGGCGCCCGGCGACGCCGGCCGCCTCGACGTTGACGGCCACCCCGCCCACCTCGCTCTTGTGCGTAATGGAGGACGAGAGCAGCTTGAGCACGACGCGCGGACCGAGCGCCCGCGCGGCTTCGCGGGCCTCGTCTTCGGTGCGCACGACGATCTCGCGCACCGACGGAACGCCGAAGCGGGCGAACAGCGCCTTGGCCTGGGCCTCGTCCAGCGCACCGTGCGCGCCCGCCGACGCCGCGGGCGCCTTGATGCCCGGGCCGCGCGGCGCGGCCTCGGCGCGTTCGGCCACGCGCCGCATGGCCGACAGGGCGGCGCTGATGCTCTCCGGCGCGTGAAACGCGGGAATGCCGTAGCGGCCCAGCAATTCGGCGGCCTGCGGCGCGTGCGGGCTGACGTAGGCGAGCACGGGCTTGTCGCCCAGCGCCAGCGAATCGCGCAGCGCGTCGGCCATCAGCGCGGGCTGTCCCACGGCCGACGACCCCACCACCACCGCCAGAGCGTCGTAGTCGCGGCTTTCGAGCACGATGCGCAGCGCCTTGCGCAGCAGGTCGGGCTGCAATCCCGCCAGCGTCACGTCGATGGGATTGCGGTCCAGCGCCGCGTGGTCGCCCTGCTGGAGTTCGCGCAGGGCGCGCGCGGTTTCCGCGCCCGGCGCGGGCAGAACGAAGCCGGCCACGCCCAGGCTGTCGGCCACGAGCGTGCCGGCGCCGCCGGTCGAAGTCAGGATGGCGACGCGCCTGCCGCGCATGGCGCGCCCGGCGGCCAGCGCGGCAGGCGCGTCGAGCAGGTCGGCGAAGGTCTGCGCGCGCAACACGCCGGCCTCCTCGAAGAGCGCGTCGTACATGGCATCGGCCCCGGCCAGCGCGCCCGTGTGCGAGGCGGCGGCGCGCGCGCCGGACTCCGAGCGCCCTACCTTGAACGCCACCACGGGCTTGCCCGCCGCCCGGGCCCTGGCCGCCGCCCGGCGGAAGGCGGCCGGGTTGCGCAGCGTTTCCATATAGAGCGCGATGACCCGCGTGGCGGGATCGTCGGCCAGCGCTTCCACGAAGTCGGCCAGTTCCAGGTCCACCTCGTTGCCCGTGGATATCAGCTTGGAAAAGCCGATGCCCCGCGCCGCCGCGCGCGACAGCAGCGACCCCAGGATGCCCCCGCTCTGCGAGACCAGGCCGATGCTTCCGCCGTCCATCGCGCCCGCCGCCAGCGCGCCGCTGGCCGAGAGCGTGACGCCGTCGGTGAGGTTGACCAGGCCGATCGTGTTGGGGCCCAGCAGGCGCATGCCGCCCGCCGCCTCCTTGAGGGCCTGCTGTCGCCTGGCCCCCGCCTCGCCCGTTTCGGCATAGCCGCTCGCCAGCACGATGGCGGCGCCGGCGCCTCGCCCGGCCAGCTCCCGCACGGCCTGCTGCGCGCGGTCCGCGCCCAGCAGCACCAGCGCCACGTCGGGCGCCTGCGGCAGCGACGCCACGTCGGGATAGCAGGGCAGCCCGTCGATCCGGCCGGCCTTCGGATTGACCGGGTAAATGCTGCCGCCATAGCCATGCGCGCGCAGGTAGCCTATGGGCCGCCCCGATGTCTTGGCGGGATCGGCCGAGGCCCCCACCACCGCCACGCTGCGCGGGCGCAGCAGGCGGCACAGCCCGTCCGTCACGTGCGGCGCGCTCACGATCCGCCTCCTTCCCGGCCCCTGCGGGCCTGCGCCGTTTTTTCCAGGAACGCCCCGACCGCGGCGCGGTGTTCGCCGCTGGTGTAGCAGATGCCCTGCGCCTGGCTGCCCATGGCGAACACCTGCGCGGCGCTCAGCTCGAAGCTCTGGTCCAGAATGGATTTCGACAGCGCCAGCGCGGTGGGCGAACCGCCCGCCAGCTCGGCCGCCCAGGCCCGGGCGCGGGCCAGCAGCTCGTCGGCAGGCGCCAGGCGGTCGGCGATGCCCAACCGCAGCGCCTCGTCGGCCGCCACCTTGCGGCCCGAATAGATCAGCTCCTTCGCCCGCGGCAGTCCCACGCGGCGGGGCAGGAAGTACATGCCGCCGCCATCGGGAATCAGGCCGCGCGCGATGTAGCTCCAGGTGAAGCTGGCCGCCTCGGAGGCCATCACGAAGTCGCAGCTCAGCGCCGTATCGGCGCCCAGGCCGGCGGCCGCGCCGTTGACGGCCGCGATCGTGGGCTTGGGCATCCGGAAGAGCAGATCCACCGCATGATGGACGCGCTGCTGGCGCGACCAGCCGTTGAAGGCCACTTCGCCGGCGGGCGCCTGCATGCGGTCGCGCATGCCCGCCACGTCGCCGCCGGCGCAGAACCCCGCGCCCGCGCCCGTCAGCACCAGGGCGCGGATCGCGCGGTCCTGCGCCACCCGCTCCAGCGCGTCGATCAGCTCGGACCGCAAGGCGTCGCTGATCGCATTGCGCTTTTCCGGCCGGTTCAGGGTCAGGGTCGCGACGCCCCCCTGGCTTTCCAGCTTGATGAATTCGTATTCCGCCATCGTTCCTCCTGAGGCATTGCCAGCGGCCGCCGGGCCGTCCTGGCGCTGCATGCACAGTACGCGCTAAAGTGGCGGACGGCAGCGGCCCATTTCCAAGGAGTGGAATTGCATGAACGCCTCCCGACCCCGCGCCCCGGCCGGCGCGCGCCTCGCGCAAGGCAGCCAGAACCGCTCCCTGGAACGCGGGCTCGAGATCCTGCGCGCGTTCCGGCCAGGGACGGATCTGTTGGGAAACGGCGAGCTGGCCGAGCGCACCGGGCTGGCGCCGGCCACCGTGAGCCGGCTGACGCAGACGCTGGTGCTGGGCGGATTCCTGCAACACGACGCCCGGGCGCGCGCCTACCGGCTGGCGCCGGCGGTGTTGAGCCTGGGGCATGCCATGCGCGCGGCCTCGCCCGTGCTCAAGGCCGCCACGCCCCTGATGCGCGAGGCGTCCGGCGCCTACAAGCTCAACGTCGGCCTGGCCAGCGCGGACCGCGCCGAGATGGTTTATCTCGAATCCATCCGCTACAACCGGAGCGCCTCGCTGCGCACTATCGTGGCGGGCCAGCGCGTGCCCGTCGAGCTCACTTCGCTGGGGCGGGCCTATCTGGCGCGCCTGGGCGCGGCGGCTCGCTCGAGGCTGCTGGCGGACATCGGCGCCGGCTATCGGGCCGCGTCATGGCGAGTCATCGCTCGCGAAATCGCCGCCGCGGTCAGGCAGGTCGAAACCGCGGGCTATTGCACGGCGTCCTGGCAGCCCGGCGTCGTGGCGCTGGCTACGCCGCTGCCGGCGGCGGGACACGCGCCCCTGGTCATGAACTTCAGCCTGCAAACCGACGAAGCGCCCGCCAGCGTCGCGCGCAGCTATGCGCAAGACCTGCTGGCGCTGGCGGACGGGGTTGCGCGGGCCATCGAACGGGAAGCGGCCGGCGGCGCAGGCTGAGGCGGCGGGCCGGCGCCTGTTCCGGCGTCATGGCGCCGCTCAGGGAACGGGGCCGGAATGCCGGCCCCCCGATCGGGACGGAGATAGATCTGGACGGGCGTCTGCCGCCCCGGCTGCAACAGCGCCTGGTGCAGCGTCTGCGCCTCGATGCGGATGCGCACCGGCGCGTTTTCCGCCCGGCTGGGAACCGGCCCGGCCAGGAACGCGGCCTGCCCGACGGCCGCACGCGCGCCGCCCGGCGCGCCGGCGCCTCAGGCGGCGCGCTGCCATTCCAGCCAGCGCATGGCCCGCTCCAGCAGCGGCTGATCCACCATGTTGCCGTCCACCAGCACCACGCCCTTGCCTTCCCGGCGCGCGGCCGAGGCGGCCGCCACCACGCGGCGCGCCCAGTCGAGTTCGGCGTCGGTGGGACTGAAGCCGCGGTTGACGTAGGGCACCTGGCGCGGATGGATCGCCACGCTGCCGGTAAAGCCCAGCTTGCGCGCCTCGCGCACCGCGGCATCGAAGCGCGGCATGTCCTGCAGATTGGCGATGCTGTCGGCCAGCCCCCAGCACCCGAGCTGGAAAGCGCGGGCGCTGTTAGTGACCTGCTGGGCGGCCCAGCGCAGGCTGTCCGGCTCGGCGGCGACGGACATGGCCGCGGCGTAGTCCTCGGCGCCAAAGCCCAGCGCGCACAGGCGCGGCGAGCGGCAGGCGATCTCGGGCGCGCGCAGCACGCCCAGCGGCGATTCGATCAGGGCCGCAATGGCGATCTGCCGCGCCAGCCCCTGCGCGCGCTCCAGCTCGTCCAACGCATCGGCAAGCGCGTTGACCTGGGCCGGCGTCTCCACCTTGGGCAGCATGACGGCGCCCAGCACCCCCAGGTCGGCGCATTCCAGGTCGGCGCGCCAGGCGCGAGGGTTGGCGTTCAGGCGCAGCAGCAGCGGCACGCCGCGCTCGGCCAGCTTGCGCGAAGCGCCGGCCACGCGCTGGCGCGCTTCCTCTTTCTGCTCGGCCGGCACGGCGTCTTCCAGGTCGAGGATGACGGCGTCCGCGCCGCGCTCGTGCGCGCGCTCGATGAATGCCGGCGCATTGGCGGGCACGAACAGCAAAGACCGCAATCCGTTCAGCCGCATTTGATGTCTCCCTGTTCGTGCAGTTGCCGGATGTCTTCCTGGCTCAGGCCCAGGTCGCGCAGCACCTGCCCGGTATGTTCGCCGTGGCGCGGCGCGCGGCGGCGCAGCGCCCCCGGCGTGCCGCTCAGGCGCGGCGCCACGGCGTGCATGACGACGTCCTCGTCCGCGCCGTCGCCGGCCGCAACGTACACGCCGCGGCTGCGCACGTGCTCGTCGCGGCACAGTCCTTCGGCGTCGTGGATGGGCCCGACGGTCACGCCGTGGGCGCGGAAATGCGCCAGGCAGGCCGACTGATCCATCCGGGCGATGAATGCCTGCACCATGGCGTCGATCTCCGCATCGTGCGCCAGCCGCGCCGCATTGGTGCGATAGCGCGCATCGTCATACAGCCCGCCCTTGCCGATGGCCTCGAACACCTTGCGCGCCATCGCATCGGTGGAGCCCGACATGGCCACCCACCGTCCGTCGGCGCAGCGGTAGGCGCCGCGCGGCGAGGCGATCTTTGCGCCCTCGGCCGGCTTGACGCCGGTGCGCGCGTAGTTCGTCACGTCCGGCCCCATGATGGCGAGCATGGGCTCCAGCAAGGACAGGTCGATCACCTGCCCCTTGCCGCGGTTGACCTCCACCTCGCGCAGCGCCGCCATCACCGCGAACGCGCCGCTCATGCCGGCCACCATGTCCGCCAGCGCGATGCCCGGCAGCACGGGCGCGCCGGCGCTGTCGCGGCTCTTGAGGGCAAAGCCGGAAAAACCTTCGACCAGGCTGCCGAAGCCGGGCAGGCTGCGGTACGGGCCGGTCTGCCCCCAGCCCGACAGGCGCACGACGATCAGCGCCGGGTTGTCCGCATGCAGCACGGCGGGGTCCAGCCCCATCGTCTCCAGCGTGCCCGGCCGGAAGCTCTCCACCAGCACCTGCGCCCGGCCGCAAAGCCGGCGCAGCAGACCACAGGCGCGCGGGCTGCGCAGGTCCAGCGCCACACTGCGCTTGTTGCGCGCGTAGACCTGCCACCAGCCGTCGTACCCCTCCGGGCATTCAGGATGGGGCTGCGTCCACTGGCGCAGCGTGTCACCGCCGCGGGCGGATTCGATCTTCAGCACGTCGGCGCCGAAATCCGCCAGTTGCAGCGTCAGCATATTGCCCGCCACCAGCCGGCTCAGGTCCAGCACACGGACGCCGTCCAGCACGCCCCGGCGGGCGGCGTCGAACGCCACCCGCGGCAGTCCGCCGGCCGGGGGGCCGCTCGTCGGTCCGTTCATCGCCGCGCTCATCGTCCGGACTCGGGTTCCAGGGTCTGCGCCACCGCTTCCCAGCGCGGCGCCTCCTTGTCCAGCAGGGAGACGAACTGCTGGCGCGACACGTCCAGCGGCTCGGTTTCCAGCGTGGCGAAGCGCTCGCGCACCTCCTTGTTCCGCATCACCTTGGCCATGGCGGCCGCCATGCCGTCCACGGCCTGGGGCGAGACGGTCTTGGGCGCGAAGAGCCCGCCGATCACCGCGATGGACAGGCCCGGATAGCCCGCCTCGGCCAGGGTGGGCACGTCGGGCAGCGAGCGCTCGCGCGCCGTGCTGGTCACCGCCAACGGGCGCAGCCGCCCGGCCTTGATCAGGGGCATGGACGCCGCCAGCGAATCGGTGGAGAACGCCACCTGCTGCCCGATCAGGTCGTTGAGCGAGGCGCCGCTGCCCTTATAGGGGACGTGCGTGGCTTTCACGCCCGCCTTCTGCAGCAGCATCTGGCTGGCAAGGTGCGTCATGGTGCCGTAGCCCGCCGACGAATACGCCTGCGGCCTGGCGCGCAGGCTGTCCATCAGGTCCTTGAGCGTCTTGGGCGCGCTTTCCGTATTGGGCACCAGCACCACGAACGGCGCCTGCATCACGGGCGCCACGGGCACGAAGTCCTGGTAGCGGTAGGTGGCGGCCTTGTTCAGATAGGGCACTACGAACAGCGGCGCGGTCGAGCTGAAAACGAACGTGTAATCGTCGTGCGCGCCGCGCAGCACCGCCTCGTGGCCCACCACGCCCCCGCCGCCGACCTTGTTCTCCACGATGACCGGCTGGCCCACGGCCTGCCCCAGATACTGGCCGATGAGCCGGGCCAGCACATCGCTGCCCGACCCCGGCCCCTGCGTCACCACGATCCTGATCGGCTGCGCGGGCCAGGCCGGCGCGGCCTGGGCGCCTGCCGCCATCGGCAGCGCGATCAGCGCGGCCAGCAATTGCCGCCGCATCCTGTTTCTGGCATTGGCTTGCATCCCTGTCTCCCGTATCGGTGTAATGAAGGACGTGCTATAAGTAGTTTGTTGCTACTGCAATAGTTGCAAGTGAGAGAATATGCCAAAAAAGATCGCAGTGGAAGAGCTGATTACATTCAAGGTTTCGGTGCTCGCGCAACTGCTGGCCCGGGTCGTGGACGCCTCCGTGAACAAGGCGCTGGGGCTCAACAGCCGCCAGTGGCGCACGATGATCACCCTGCACCGGCTGGGGCCCGCCACGCCTTCCGAGATCGCCCGGTTCTCGCATATGGACAAGAGCCAGATCAGCCGCGCGGTGTTCGAGACCGAGAAGCTCGGCCTGCTGAGCCAGGAAGTGGACGCGGCCGACCGCCGGCGCACCATTGTTTCGCTGACGCCGGCCGGCCTCAAGGTCGTGGACCGGGGCCTGCGCGGCACGCAGGCGCGCCAGAAATCGCTGGAAGAATCGCTGTCGTCCGAAGACCGCGCGACGCTGCACCGCATCCTCGACACGCTTACGGGGCAGGCGCGCGAAATGCTGGAGCAGGCGCGGGAAGGTGGGGGAAATGCCTGAATCGGCGTGCGCTGCGCCGCCCCGCCTTGCCTGGGGGGCGGCAGCCGACTCCGTTGCGGGCGCAAACGAACTCCGGGGCGGCGCTTATGCCTGCTCTTGCTTAAACGCGCCCGCTTCCTCGAGCACCTGGTTTGCCACCTTGAAAGCGTCCAGGCCAGCCGGAATGCCGCAGTACACCGTGGCGTGCAGCAGAATTTCCTTGATCTCGTCGGGGGTCACGCCATTGTTGAGCGCGCCCTTGACGTGCAGCTTGATCTCCGCCGGGCGGTTGAGCGCGGTCAGCATGGCCAGGTTGAGCATGCTGCGGGTTTTCTTCTCCAGGCCAGGTCGGCCCCAGGCGTAACCCCAGCACCATTCAGTGGTCATGCGCTGGAAGGCCATCATGAAATCGTTCGCGCGGGCCAGCGAATCATCGACATATCCGGCGCCCAGCACCTCGCGGCGCAACCGCAGACCTTGGTCGAACAATTCGTGGTTGGGGTTTTGCTTGTCTGCCATGGAATTCTCCTCGGTGAAATGGCGGCCGGCTGCCGCCGGCGGGCGGCGAAATCGTTCCGCTTTGAGCGGGTTCGCCGTCTTGCCGTATTGTCGGCCCAGATCGCTGACGACTCCGGCCGCCATGCCGGTCCGGGCTCCATGCACGCCGCGCAAGTCCTGACGGAGCCCTGCCCGTTTCCGATGGCATCAGCACGCCATGCGGCTCGACCGTCTTCGGGAAAATCCCGTGCCCAGGCTGTCCCCGCGCCGCGGATTTGCCGGCACAATCGATTGTTCCCTTGTCCATTCTTTCCCTCGCATGGAACTGCGCCAACTCCGCTATTTCGTCCGCGTCGCCGAACTCGGCAGCATCGGCCGCGCCGCGCGCGAATTGAACGTGGTGGCCTCGGCGCTCAGCCAGCAGATCAGTCGGCTGGAAACCGAGCTCGCCACCCGCCTGCTGATGCGCACCCACACCGGCGTGGTGCCGACGGCGGCCGGCGCGGCCTTTCTGCGCCAGGCGCAATTGACGCTGCGGCATGCCGAGAGCGCCGTCGCCGCGGCGCGCGAGGCGCGCCTGTCGGGCACGGTCAGCGTGGGTTTCGCGCCGGCCACCGCCTACATGCTGGCCCGTCCCTACTATGCCGCCATGGCCGAGCGGCACCCCAACGTGCGGCTGCACCTGGTCGAGGGGCTGTCGGGCAGCCTGGCCGACCAGCTCAATGCGCGGCGGCTGGACCTGGCCGTGCTGTTCCAGAACGACGCGGGCAACAGCCACAACGCCATTCCCATCCTGGACGAGCGTCTGTTCCTGCTGGCCCGGCGCGGCCTGCTCGACCTGCCCGACGGCCAGCCGGTCACGATGGCGCAGCTCGCCCTGCTGCCCCTGGCCTTGACCAGCAAGGCGCATGGCATGCGCGCCTGGGTGCAGGCGGCTTTCGAGCGGGCGGGGCGGGAGCCCTGGATCGCGGTGGAGGTGGACGGGCTCACGACGCTCATGGACCTGGTGAAATCCAACGCCATGGCCACGATCCAGCCCGGCGGCACGGTGGCGCGCGCCGACCGCGAACTGCTCTCCGCCCATCCCATCGACGACCCTTTCCTGTTCCGCCGCAGCACCGTCCGGTGCGTGAACGAAGACGAGCTCTCTCCCGCGGCGCTGGCCGCCCGCGCGGTGCTGACGGACGTCATGCGCGGCCTCGTGCGGCAAGGCGGCTGGCCCGGAGCCACCCTTCTCGAATCGTGATGCCCCCATGCCGCGGCGCTGGGTAGGCGCTCGCCGGGTGCGCCGATAGAGTCTGTCCCATCGCCGCCTGTTGCGGCGGCCTTCTTTCCGATCCGCGATGACGACAGAGACTCCGCGCCCCGGCGCCCTGCGCATTCCCTCCATGCGCCCGCACTGCTCCCCGGAAGAATGGGAGGCCAGGGTAAACCTGGCCGCCTGTTACCGCCTGGTCGAGCTCTACGGCATGTCCGACATGATGGCCAACCACATCTCGGCGCGCGTGCCCGGCGAGCAGAATGCGTTTCTCATCAATGCCTACGGCATGATGTACGAGGAAATCACCGCTTCCAGCCTCATCAAGGTGGACCTGGACGGCAACATTCTCGCCAAGCCCGACTTCGGCCCGCTGGATTACGGCATCAACAAGGCCGGTTACGTGATCCACAGCGCCATCCACGGCGCGCGCCACGACGTGGACTGCGTGATCCACACGCACAGCTGGGCCTCGATGGCCGTGTCGTCCCTGGCCTGCGGCCTGCTGCCGCTCACGCAGACGGCGATGCGCTTCCTGAAGATCGGCTATCACGATTACCAGGGCGTGGTGCTGGACACCGCGGAACAAGCCTCCCTCATCGCCGACCTGGGCGAGGGCGAGGCGCTCATCCTGCGCAACCACGGCGCCCTGACCGTCGGGCGGACGGTGGGCGAGGCCTTCAACTGGATGCACCGCCTGGAGCTCGCCTGCCGCGCGCAACTGGCCGCCCAGGCCGCCGGCGCGGCGCTGCAGCCCGTGCCGCAGGCCGTGCTCGAGGCCACCTGGAACAACTATCAGCCCAACACGCGCCGCCCCTACGGCGTGATGGAGTGGCCTGCCCTGCTGCGCAAGCTGGACCGCCTGGACCCCGGCTTTCGCGACTGATCCGCCGCGCCCGCCGCGGCGGACCCGAGCGGCGCGACGACGCCGCCCATCCATAACAAAACGCATGGAGGAGACGAACATGCACCACCCGAGAACCTGGCTCGCCGGCATCGCGCTGGCTGCGGCCTGTAGCAGCCCCGCCGCCATGGCGGCCGGCTATCCCGCCGGCCCGGTCAAGGTCGTAGTGGCCTTTTCGGCCGGCGGCACCACCGATACGCTCACCCGCGGCGTCAGCAACCTGCTGGCAAAGAAACTGGGCCAGCCCTTCGTGGTGGAGAACAAGCCGGGCGCCGGCGGCAACATCGGCACCGAGTACGTAGTGCGCGCCGACCCGGACGGCCAGACGCTGATCGTCAATTCGGTGGGGCCCATCGCGGTGAACCCCTCGCTCATGAAGCTGAACTACGACCCGCTCACGGATCTCGTTCCCATCGTGCAGCTCGCCACGGTGCCCAACGTGCTGGTGGTGCCGCCTTCCTCGCCCGCCCGGGATTTCAAGGGCTTTCTGGAATGGATCAAGGCCAAGCCCCATCCCACCTACTGCTCCACGGGCGTGGGCACGTCTTCGCACCTGTCCAGCTACATGCTCATGGACCAGCTCGGGGTGGAGGCGACCCACGTGCCCTACAAGGGCGCCGACGCGGTCAACGACCTGCTGGCCGGGCGCATCGACTTCATGTTCGCCACCCTGCCCTCGGTCATCGGCCAGATCCGCGCCGGCAAGCTGCGCGCGCTGGCCGTGAGCACCGCGCAGCACTCGGCCACGCTGCCGGAGCTGCCCACGGTCGCGGAATCGGGCTACCCCGGCTTCGACGCGGGTTCCTGGTTCGGCTTCTTCGCGCCCAAGGGCACGCCGGCCGAGATCGTGCAGACGCTGAACCGGGAAGTCAACGCGGCCATGCCCGCGCTGAAAACCCAAATGCTCAACGAGGGCGCCGAGCCGGTGGGCGGCACGCCCGCGCAGTTCGCCACGTTCATCCGGCAGGAGCACGCCAAATGGGCCGGGCTGGTGAAGAAATTCGATGCGACCGCCAACTGAGTCCCCGCGCGTCCTCTGCTCGCCGGCCGAAGCGCCCCTGCTGCGCGCCGCCATCGCGCAGGCGGGCGGCCCGCCCTGCGTGCTGCTGCACCCGGAGGACGGCGCGGATTTCGACGCGGCCTTCGTCTCGCGCGACATTACCGGCCGCTCGACCAAGTTCGAGATCCTGCCGGACACGCGCGTGTACTACGACGCCCTGCTGCGGGCGCCCGGCCTGCGCTGGGCGCACATCCACTCGTCGGGCGCCGACCGCGACATTTATCTGCAACTGATGGCGCGCGGCGTCACGCTGACCACCTCGCAGGGCGCCACCGACGCGGTGGTCGCCCAGACGGCGCTGGCCGGCATTCTCGCGCTTGCGCGCCGGCTGCCCTATCTGGCCCGCGCGCAGGCCGACCATGCGTGGCGCCCGCTGCTGGAGGCGGAACTGCCCCGCGACCTGGCGGGCCAACACGCCGTGATCGTGGGCTGGGGCGGCATCGGGCAGCGCATCGGGCAATGGCTGATCTCGCTCGGCCTGACGCTGGACGTGGTCCGCCACTCGGACGCGCGTGCGCCCGAAGCCCGTCGCAGCGCCGCCTACCGGGACCTGCCCGCGCTGCTGCCCGATGCCGACTGGCTCGTCCTGGCCTGCCCGCTCACGGACGCCACGCGGGGGCTGGCGGGCGCCGCCGCGCTGGACGCCCTGCCCGCGCGCGCCTGCGTGGTCAACGTGGCGCGCGGGCACGTCATCGACGAGAACGCCCTCGCGCAGCGCCTGGCCGCCAAACGGCTGGCCGGCGCCTTCCTCGACGTATTCCAGCACGAACCCCTGCCCGCCGGTTCGCCGTTCTGGGACCTGGAGAACGTTATCGTCACCCCGCACAGCGCCGCGTTCTCGGACGGCAACGCCGCCCGCGTGCGCGCCCTGTTCGCGCGCAATCTCGCGCGATACGCGGCCGGGGAGCCCCTGCTGAACGTGGCGCGGACCCAGGGCTTTCGCGGCGGCGGACGCCCTGCCATGCCGCCCAGCCTGTAAAGTGAAGCTCCCGTCTTGCACAACCGAAGAGGAGCAAACCATGGCAAGAATTCCCTACGCCGAGCTGGACAGCGAGCAGGCGCGGCCGCTGGTCGAGCGCATCGTCGAGGAACGCGGCAGCGTGCTGCACCTGTACCAGATGCTGCTGCACAGCCCGCCCATCGCGGAAGGCTGGCTCAACTACCTGACGGCGGTGCGCCAGAAGGCCAGCCTGCCGGGCGCGATCCGCGAACTGGTCATCGTGCGCGTGGCGCAGCTCAACGGCGCCCAGTACGAAGCCGACCAGCACATCCCGATCGCGCTGAAAGAAGGCGTCAGCCAGGCGCAGATCGACGAGCTCGGCAACTGGCAGGCATCGAGCCGGTTCAGCGAAGCGGAAAAGCGCGTACTCGCGCTCACGGACGAGATGACGCGCAACGTGCGCGTGGACAAGTCGCTGATGGAAAGCCTGGCGCGGGACTTCAATCGCCAGGAATTGGTCGAGCTGGTGGCCACCGTGGCGGCCTACAACATGGTGTCGCGCTTCCTGGAAGCGTTCGGCATCCACAGCGACGACGCCCGTTGAGCGGGCGGGCGGCCTGCCTTCATTCGGCGGATTGCCGCCGCAGTTCCTCCCGGTATTCGTCGCTGTGCAGCCGGCGCAGGTAATCGGCATAGGCCGCCCGGTACTCCGGGCTGTAGATGTCGGGGCTGCTGTCGCCGCGCCAGAATTTGTCCAGGCCAGCCCGCCGCCAGACGGCCAGGTCGGCCTTCACTTCGGCGCGCGTGACGCGGTTGCCCTGGCCGTTGTCCTGCGCCGCCCCGCCCGGCGCGGCGTGGGCCGCGGCCCCTGCGAGAGACATGGCAATCAATGCGGCAATGGCGGTTTTCTTCATGATTCTTCTCCTTCGAACGCGCGGGCACGGCCGGTTGCATCGAACGTGGCCGGGGCCCGACGAAGCAAGTTTGCGCGGAGTTCGTCTTTGGATAAACCGCCGGGCTGGAAAATAGCATTCCAGAAATCGACGCAACGGCGCGGTCAGCGGCCCAGCCGCGCGAAACGTTCGGTCAGGAAGTCCACGAAGCTGCGCACGCGCGGCAGCATCTGGTGGCGGCGGTGATAGACGGCATAGATGTCGGCTTCTGGTGTGGCGTATTGCGGCAGCACCTGCACCAGCCTGCCGCTGCGCAGATAGCGCTCGATGTCCCACTCGGCGCGCATGATGATGCCCAGCCCTTCCAGCGCCCAGCTCACGGCGATCTCGCCGTCGTTGGTGGTGAGGTTGCCGCGCACGTGCACGGCCTGGGGCCGCGCGGCGCCCGCCTGCGCCAGGCGCCACACGCCGTAGGCGTCGCTGCCCTGCCGGATGCCGATGCAGTTGTGGCGCGCGAGGTCGGCCGGCGTGCGCGGCTCGCCATGCGCGCGCAGATACCGGGGCGAAGCGCACAGCAGCCGGCGGTTGGGCGCGAGGAAGCGGCCCACGATGCGCGCCTCGGGCGGAGCGCCGAAGCGCACGCAGACGTCGAAGGCGTCTTCGGCCAGAGGCGGAGGATCGGCCGAAAGCTGCAACTGCACGTCCACCCCGGGATGGCGCTTGATGTACTCGGAGATGACCGGCGCCACGTGCATGCGGCCGAAGCCCAGCGTGGCGTTGACGCGCAGCAGCCCGCTGGGCCGCCCGCCGGCCGCGCCGATGAGATGCTGCAGGGCCTCGATTTCGCCAAGAATGCGGCGCGCGTGCTCCAGCAGCAGTTCGCCTTCGGGCGTGAGCGAGGCGCGGCGCGTGGTGCGCACCATGAGCGGCACGCCCAGGCGCGCCTCCATCTGCGCCAGCCGCTTGCTGACGGCGGCGGTGGACACGCCGAGGTCGCGGCCGGCCGCGCTCAGGCTTGCGGCCGTGGCCACTGCCGCGAAGAAGCCCAGCTCGGAGGGCTGCAAGCCTGTTTTTCCGGTCATTCCGGTTTCAACCTTGAGTTAATCATGCTTCAACTTTAATCGCGTCCACGGCAACCGTCCACGCGCAAGAATGACCTCTTGCCCGCCCGCCGCGCGGGCCGCCGATGAAAGCAGGAGCTACCCCATGAAGACGTATCGCATCGCCACCATTCCCGGAGACGGCATAGGCAAGGAGGTCGTGCCGGCCGGCAGGGAGGTCATGCAGGCCCTGGCCGAGGGCTCGGATTTCCGTTTCCAGTTCGAGGATTTCGATTGGGGCGGCGACTACTACCGCCGCCACGGCCGCATGATGCCGGACGACGGCCTGGACGCGCTGCGCGGGCAGGACGCCATTCTGTTCGGCTCCGCCGGCGACCCCGGCATTCCCGATCACATCACGCTGTGGGGACTGCGGCTGAAGATCTGCCAGGGCCTGGACCAGTACGCCAACGTGCGCCCCACGCGCATCCTGCCGGGCATCGACGCCCCGCTCAAGCGCTGCGCGCCGGGCGACCTGGACTGGGTCATCGTGCGCGAGAACTCCGAAGGCGAATACGCCGGGGTGGGCGGCCGCGTGCACCAGGGGCTGCCGATCGAGGCGGCCACCGACGTGTCCATGATGACGCGCGCCGGCGTCGAGCGCATCCTGCGCTTTGCCTTCCGCCTGGCCGGGTCGCGGCCCCGCCGCCATCTCACCGTCGTCACCAAGTCCAATGCCCAGCGCCACGCCATGGTGATGTGGGACGAGATCGCCGCGGAGATCGCGCGCGAGTTTCCCGACGTGAGCTGGGACAAGGAGCTGGTCGACGCCGCCACCGCCCGCATGGTCAACCGCCCCTCGTCGCTGGACACGATCGTGGCCACCAACCTGCACGCCGACATCCTGAGCGATCTGGCGGCGGCGCTGGCCGGCAGCCTCGGCATCGCCCCCACGGGCAATATCGATCCGGAACGGCGCGGCCCGTCCATGTTCGAGCCCATCCACGGCTCGGCGTTCGACATCATGGGCAAGGGCCTGGCCAACCCCATCGGCACGTTCTGGTCGGTGGCGATGCTGCTGGAACACCTGGGCGAGACGGCGGCCGCCGCGCGGCTGATGCGGGCCATCGAAGCCGTGACCGCCGACCCCGCCCTGCACACGCGCGATCTGGGCGGGCAGGCGACGACCGCGGAGGTCACGCAGGCTGTGTGCGAGCGCCTGCCGGCGCCGCAGACCGCCGGTGCGCCGGCCGCCTGAGCGCCGGCCGCCGGTGCGCCGGCCGCCCGTATGCATCGGACCGGCGCGGCGCGCGGACGCAGATCCGCCGCCGCGCCCGGCAGGACCACCCGAGGAGGAGAACTCATGAACGTGCCCGCATTCCGCCAGGCCCCGCCTGCGCCCTCGCCGCGCCGCCGGCGCCTTTCCCTGCTCCTGGCCGCCCTCGGCGCCCTGGCCAGCGCTCCCGCGCTGCATGCGGCCGAAGCCGCCTGGCCCGTCCGGGCCATCACGCTCGTCGTGCCGTTCCCGTCGGGCGGCACCACCGACGTGCTGGCGCGCGCCCTGGGCGAGCAGCTTTCGCAGCGCGTGGGACAGCCCGTGGTGGTGGAGAACCGCCCGGGCGCGGGCGCCACCATCGGCGCGGACTATGTGGCCAAGGCGCGGCCCGACGGCTATACGCTGTTGATGGGCGCCGTGCATCACACCATCGCCACCAGCGTGTACCCGTCGCTGTCGTACGATTTCCAGAAAGACCTGGCGGCGGTCAGCCCGCTGGCCATGGTGCCCAATGTGCTGGTGGTCAACCCCGCCCAGGCGCCGGCCACGAGCGTGGCCGGCCTCGTGGAACAGGCGCGCAAGTCGGCCCAGCCCCTGGCCTACGGTTCCAATGGCTACGGCACCGGCCAGCACCTGATCGGCACGCAGTTCCAGGCCGCGGCGGGCATCACGCTGCTGCACGTGCCGTACAAGGGCAGCGGCCCGCTTACCACCGACCTGCTGGGCGGGCAGGTGGCCATGTCCTTCGACACGGTGACGACGGTGCTGCCCTACATCCAGTCGGGCAAGCTGCGGGCCCTGGCCGTCACCACGGCCCAGCGCTCGGCCGCGCTGCCGGACGTGCCCACCCTGGCGGAATCGGGCCTGAAGGACTTCGACATGGGCACGTGGTTCGGCGTGCTCGCGCCGGCCGCCACGCCCCGGCCCGTTATCGAACGGCTGAACCGCGAAATCTCCGCCATCGTCGGCCAGCCGGATTTCCGCGAGCGCCTGCTGGCGGCGGGCGCCGAACCCATGAGCGCCACGCCGCAGGCGTTCGCCCAGCGCATCGACGCCGACACCCGCCGCTTCGCCACGCTGGTCAAGGAAAACGGCATCAAGGTGGAGTGACGCCGGGCGCGGCGCGGCTTTCCAGGCCGGCAAGATAGTCCAGCAACAGCCGCGCCGCCATGCGCCTGGCCGCGGAGATGTACCTGCAACAGGCGCAGGCCAAGGCGCGGCACATTCCCTGCAAGGGCGTCGGCCCCATGATGGCCGACCTGATCGGCGGGCAGGTGGATTTCGGCGTGTTGTCCCTGCCTTCCGTGCTGCCGCAGATCAAGAGCGGCGCGCTCAAGGCCCTGGGGGCTTCCCGGGTACGAAGTCGGCGGCGGGTTCGCCGCCGCGGGGCCGGCGAAACAGCCGGCCGCCGAGGTGGAACGCGTCTACCAGGCGCTGCGCCGCGCCTTCAACGCCGCCGAGGTCCGGCAGGCCATGGCCACGCAGGGCAAGCAGATCGTGCTCATGCCGCCGCGCGAAACCGTGGCGTACTTCCGCTCGGAAATGGACAAGTACGCCGCGATCGTCAGGCAGGCGGGCATCGAGCCCGTGCAGCAGGCCGCCCGGAAGGAAGCCGCCTACTCGTAGCGCTTGCCGGCTTGCAGCAGTTCGGGCGTGCCGATCAGCGCGTTCAGGCCATCGAAGTCCAGCATGCGCTCGCGCCAGGGCGCGGTGGTTCCGTGGCGGCGCAGGCTGCCATAGTAGGCCTGCAGCGCATGCGCCACGGCGCGCGAGGCGCCGCCGGGAAAGATCACGATGCGAAACCCGCGTCCGGCCAGGGCCTGCGCGCTTTCCACCGGCGTCTGGCCGCCCTCGACCATATTGGCCAGCAGCGGAATGCGACCGGCAAAGCGCGCGCAGGCCGCGTCCAGCTGTTCCGGCGTGCGCAGCGCCTCGATGAACAGCGCATCCACGCCGCATTCCAGGTACTGTTCGGCGCGGTCCAGCGCGGCGTCCAGTCCTTCCGCCGCCAGCGCGTCGGTGCGCGCGAGCACCAGCATCTCGTCGCGCGCGTCCAGCGCCGCGCGCAGCTTGCCGCACATCTCGGAAGGCGGCACCACCGTCTTGCCGGACAGGTGCCCGCAGCGCTTGGGAAACCCCTGGTCTTCGAGCTGGATCATGGCGGCGCCGGCGCGCTCGAAGCCGCGCACCGTGCGCTGCACGTTCAGCGCGTTGCCGAAACCCGTGTCGCCGTCGGCGATGATGGGCACGTCCACGCGCTCGGCAATGCGGGCCAGCGTGTCCGCCACCTCGCTGTAGGTGGTGAGCCCCACGTCGGAGCGGCCCAGGCGCGAATACGCGATGGACGCGCCGGACAGGTACAGCGCATCGAAACCGGCCTGCCCGGCGATGAGCGCCGACAGCGCGTCGTAGACGCCCGGGGCCAGCACGGTCTGCCCGGCGTCCAGCCGGCGCTTCAGCGTAGATATGGTCATCATGCCCTCAAAGGATGACGCGCCAGGCTGCCGTCGGCGAGCCTGCGCTTCAGGAGATTCATCAGTCCGCCGGCGCGCACCATATCCAGCAGGAAGCCCGGCACTTCGGCGCACGGCAGCGCCTCGCCGCCGGCGCGCAGCACCTGGCGCGCGGCCAGGTCCAGGGAGACGCGCTCGCCTTCCCCGATCTCGTCGGCGCGCTCGCAGGTGACGAGCAGCAAGCCCACGTTGAAGGCGTTGCGGAAGTACAGGCCGTTGAAACTCGGCGCGATCACGGCCTGCACGCCCAGGTGCACGAGCGCCGCGGCCGCCTGTTCGCGCGAAGAGCCGATGCCGAAGTTGCGTCCGGCCACCAGCACGTCGCCCGGCCGCACGGCGGCGGCGAACTCCGGGCGCACGCCCTGCAGGCAATGCCGCGCGATCTCCTCTATGCCGAATTTCATGTAGGCGCCCGGCGCCAGCTGGTCGGTGTCGATATCGGCGCCGACGCGCCAGACCCGGTGTTGTGTCGATTGGGCGCTCATGCCAGCACCTCGCGGGGGTCGGTGATGCGCGCCGTGAGGGCGGCCGCGGCCACGGAATACGGCGAGGCCAGGAAGACCCGCGCCGTCTGCGCGCCCATGCGGCCCTTGAAATTGCGCGCGGTGGTGGAAATGACGTTGACGCCTTCGGGAATGGAGCCGCCGTACCCGGAGCAGGCGCCGCACGACGTGGGCAGCACCTGCGCGCCCGCGGCGGCCAGCGCGTCCATGATGCCTTCTTCCTGCGCGCGCCGCTGGTCGAACGCGCTGGCCGGGGCCACCATCAGCGTGACGCCGGCGGCGATGCGCCTGCCGCGCAGCACCTCGGCGGCCGCGCGCAGGTCTTCCAGCTTGGCGCCCGTGCAGGCGCCGATATAGGCGGCCTGGATCGGGGTAAAGGGGTAGTCGCCCACCGGCGCGGCATTGGCCGGGCTGTGCGGGGCCGCCACCTGCGGCGCCAGCGCCGCCGCGTCGAACTCATGCCGTTCCACCTCGGCGTCCTCGTCCGTGCGCCAATGCGAAATGTCCATGCCGCGCGCGCCGGGCACGCCCGCGGCGTGCAGGTAGTCCAGCGTGACGGCGTCGGGCGCGATCAGGCCGGCCTGCGATCCGAGTTCGGCCGACATATTGGACAGCGTCATGCGCTCCTGCATCGACAGGGCGCGCACCGCCTCGCCGCAGAACTCCACGGCCTGGTAGCGCCCGCCGTTCATGCCGAAGCGGCCGATCATGGCCAGCGCCATGTCCTTGGCGGTGACGCCGGCCTGCAGGCGTCCATTCCATTGCATGGCGATGGTGCGCGGCACCTGCACCCAGATCTCGCCGCTGGCCACCACGCCCAGCATTTCGGTGCTGCCCACGCCGAACATATAGGCCCCGAACGCGCCGCCGGTGGGCGAGTGGGAGTCGCCGCCCACGCAGAACATGCCAGGTCGGATGTGCCCGTGCTCGGGCACCACCACGTGGCAGATGCCGATGGAGTCGTACACGTGCGGCAGGGCCTGCTCCCGCGCCCATTCGCGCGCGATGCGCACGATGCGGCGCGACTCCTCGCCGGATTCCGGCACGTAGTGGTCCATGACCAGCACCACTTTGTCGCGGTCCCAGAGGCCGGTGCCCAGCGCCTCGAGCATGGGCTTGAGGCGGCGCGGGCCGCTGGAGTCGTGGAACATGGCCAGGTCCACCTTGCAGGTCAGGATCTCGCCGGCTTGCACCGAGGACCGGCCGCTGGCGGCGGCCAGCAGTTTCTGCGCCAGGGTCTGGGTAGTCATGAGAAAGGGCTCCGGTTCAGGAATGCGCGGCGGACGCCTTGGCCGGCCGCGCCTGAGCCGGCCGCGCCTGAGCCGGCCGCGCCTTGCGCCGGGCGGGCGCGGCCGTTGCCGCGCCGGAAGGCAGCCAGTCGGGCTCGCCCTGTGTGTCGTGCGCCTGCACGTCCATGCGGTATTCATAGCGGTCGGGGCGGTACAGCGCATGCAGCCACTCGACCGGACGGCCCGCGTCGTCGCGCACCAGGCGGCGCAGGCTCAGCAGCGCCGACCCCACGGGCACATCCAGCGCGGCGGCCGCCTGCGGGTCGGCCAGCGCGGCGGAAAAGCTCTGCTCGGCGCGCGCCACGCGCACACCCAGCTCGCGGAAGATGGCAAGCAGCGGCCGGCTGTTCAGGTCTTTTTCGCGGATGCGGGCGCCGATGTCGCCCGGCACCACCGTCACCAGATACGAGAACGGCAGCCCGCCATGGCTGCGCACCCGCACCGAGCGGTGCACCAGGGCGCCGGGCTCCAGTTCCAGGTGCGCGGCCACCGCCGCCGAAGCCGGCTCGGCCTCCAGCGACAGCAGGCGCACCTGTGTCTGCATGCCCATGCTGGCGAGATGCCGCATCAGCGAATCCATGTCGGCGCTGGGCTGCGGCGCGTCGACCCAGCCCCGGTCCACGGCGAAGGTGCCCTTGCCCTGGCGCCGCTCGATCAGGCCCTCGGCTTCCAGCGCCTCCAGCGAACGCCGCATGGTCAGGCGCGACACGCCGTACTCGGCGGCCAGCGCGTTCTCGCCCGGCATGGCCGCGCCGGCGGGGAACCCGCCCGCCGTCAGGCGTTGCCTGAGCAGCAGATAGACCTGGTGATAAAGAGGCAACGGATTCCTGGACACGGACGGCTCCGGACGAGGGCGCGCGGGTCAGTCGACCGTGGCGCCGGTGAACTTGACGATTTCGGCGTAGCGCGCGATGTCCTCGCGCACAAAGTCGCCGAGCGCCTGGGGTGTGCTGCTGACGGCCGTGGCGGCCTCGCCTTCCAGCAGGCGGCGGAACTCGGGCGTGTCCACCGCCTTGCGCGCCGCGCCATTGAGCGCCGCCACCGTCTCCGGCGGCAGGCCGGCCGGGCCGAAGAGCGCGAACCAGGCATTGGACTCGAAACCCTTGATGGCATCGCCGATGGGCGGCACGCCGGGAAACTGCGGCAGCGGCTGCGGACTGGTCACGCCCAGCGGCTTGAGCGCGCCGCTCTTCATGTGCGGCAGCGCGTTGAGCGAACTGGCGAACATCATGTCCACCTGCCCGCCCAGCAGATCGGTAATGGCCGGCGAGGTGCCCTTGTAGGGCACGTTGAGGATCTCCAGGCCCGCCATCATCTTCATGCGCTCGCCCGCCATGTGCAGCGACGAACCCAGGGCGCCGATCGCCATGGTGTACTTGCCCGGATGCGCCTTCACTTCGCGCAGGAACTCCGCCATGTTCTTCGCCGGAAAATCCTTGCGCGTCACCAGCACGCTGGGCACGTTGGCCAGCATGCTGATGGGCGTGAAGTCCCTGACCGGGTCGAACGGCAGGTTGCGGTAGAGCGAAGCATTGATAGAGAAGCTCGTGAAAGTGACCAGCAGCGTGCTGCCGTCCGCCTTGCTCTTGGCCACGTAGTCCGCCGCGATGTTGCCGCCTGCGCCCGGACGGTTCTCGACCACGACCGTGCGCTTGAGATCGTGGCTCATGCGCTGGCCGATGCTGCGGGCCACGGTGTCGGTGGTGCCGCCGGGCGGCGCGCCCACCACCAGCTTGATGGCGGCTTCCTGCGCTCCGGACGGAGCGGCGAACGCGCAGGCCGCGGCGATGGCGCAGCCCATGGCCAGATGTCTGAACACAGTTGTCTCCCGATATGTTGTATTGATGTTAATACAAGTGTACCTTTGGCTGCCGCAAACGCGCAAGGCGGCCCCGCATGCGCGACAATGCCGGCGGTTTGCCGCTCCGCGGCGGACTCCCCCATCCCCAACCCTTTATTGCCATGGCGCGCCAGCGCGCCGGAGAATCGATGACCATGGAAGCGCCCCCATCCGCAAGCCGCCGGGGCGACGGCGGCTCGGGCAACCCCGCCCCGCCGCCCGGGAAGGCGCAGGCCGAAGCCGGCGTTCCCTTCTCCGCCAGCGTGCTGCTGGGCATCGCCCAGATCCTCATCTGGGGCGGATCGTTCTTCCTGCTGTCGGTGCTGGCCGAGCCCATCCACCGCGATACGGGCTGGTCGATGACCTGGATCTACGGCGGCCTCACGGCTGGCGTGCTGGTTTCCGGCCTGCTCTCGCCGCAGGCCAATGTGTACATCGCGCGCGGGCATGGCCGCCGCGTGCTCATCCTGTCGGGCTGGATCGTGGCGGCCGGCCTGTGCGTCGTGGGCGCCGCGCCCGGCATTCCCGCGTTCATCGCGGGCTGGTGCCTGATCGGCGTAGGCATGGCCGGCGGCCTCTACGATCCGCTCTTCACCACGCTGGGCATCCGCCACGGACAGCGCGCGCGCCCGGTCATCAATGCCATTACCCTCATCGCCGGATTCGCCACCACCGTGGTCTGGCCCGCGCTGGCCTGGATGACCGGCCCGCTGGGCTGGCGCGCGACCTGCTGGGCCTATGCCGCCGTGCTGGCGCTGTGCATCGCGCCGCTTTACCTCAAGGCGCTGCCTCCGGACGCGCCCGCGGCCGCCGCGCTCCCGGCGCGCAAGCCCGCCGGCCGCGGCAGGCGGGCGCTGCCCCCGGGCATCTCCGCCGGCGACTATTGGCTGCTGTCGTTCGTGTTTTCGATTGCCGCCCTGTTGATGACGGCGGTGTCGGTGCAGATCATCGTGCTGCTGCAAGGCGCCGGGCACACGCTAGCCTCGGCCATCGCGCTCAGCGCGCTCATCGGTCCCAGCATGGTGCTGATGCGCGTGATCACGTTCTCCATAAAAAGCCTGCACCCCATCTGGATGGCCCTCGTCTCGGCCGCTTTCGTGGCGATCGGGCTGCTGCTGGTCAGCCTGGACCCGCGGGCCGCGGCGGCGGGCATCGTGTGCTACGGCATCGGCAACGGCCTGCGCGCGCTGGTGCGCGGCACGCTGCCGATCGCCCTGGTGCCGCAGTCCGCGCTGGCGCCGGTGATGGGCAGGCTGGCCCGCTCGTCCCTGCTCTGCCAGGCGCTGACGCCGCTGGCCTGCGGCTTTCTCGTCACGCACGCGGGCGCGGCGGGCACGCTGTGGATACTGACGGCGCTGGCCGCGGTCAACTTCGGCCTGACCGCCTGGCTGCACCGGCGCGTCAAGGCAGCCGCGCTGCGTTGAGGCCGCGGGTCCGCGGCCGGGCGTCTACGCCCCGCCGGGCCGCAGGCCCGGCGCATGGCGCGCGTGCTCCTTGATGAGGCGCACGAAGCGCTGCACCTGGCGGCTGGGGCGCTCGAAACGCGAGCGCACCAGGCTCAGCGACAGCGGAATCGACTCGCGCAGCGGCCGCGTCACCACGCCCGGCCATCCCTGCTGCCCGACGGAGAACTGGTCCACGATGGCCACGCCGGCGCCCACCCGCACCAGCGCGCAGGCCAGCTCGGCCCGCACGATGTCCACGGCCGCGTTCCAGCTTACGTTGGCGCGCTGGAACGCGGCGGCCACGAGCTGGCCGAAGGGAATATTGCGGCTGTAGAGAATCAGCCGGTACGCGGCCAGCTCCGCCAGCCCCACGTCGGGCTGCGCCGCCAGCGGATGCCCCTGCGGCAGGATGCAGACCATTTCGCCCGTGGCCAGCGGCTCCACCGCCAGATTGGGATGGTCGATGGGCAGCACCGACACGGCCAGCTCCGCCTTGCGGCCCAGCAGCTCGTGCGCCATGTCGGCCAGCAGCGTGGTGTGGTACTTGAGGCGCACGTTGGGGTAGAGCTCCAGGTACTGCGCGATCACGGGCGGCACGAAATTCAGCGCCAGGCTGGGGCTGGAGCACAGCGTCAGCGCGCCCTCGGGCCGCTCGGCCAGGTCGCGCGCGAGCTCGTCGATGCGCAGGGCCTCCTCGAACAGGGGCCCCACTTCCTGGAACAGCCGGTGCGCCTCCGGCGTGGGCGTGAGCTTGCCCTTGTCGCGCTCGAACAATTGCAGGCCCAGGCTCTGCTCGGTATGGGCAATGAGGCGGCTGATGGCCGGCTGCGACACGAAGAGCAGCTTTGCCGCGCCATTCATGGAGCCGGTCAGCATGACCGCCCTGAACACTTCCATCTGCCTCAGCTTGAATCTCATGGCCAACCCGATAATCGTTTGTTATATCCCCTGCGCAACTTAGCATAACCGCTCATTCCTGCCGTTCATTAGCATTCCGTCGATGGCCTGGCGCAACTTTCAGGTCGAGTCGATAAAGGAAAAGCATGAAGATGAACATAGGATTTATCGGCCTGGGCATGATGGGCCTGCCGATGCTCGAGAACCTCGCCGGCGGCGGGGACGGCTTCGGCATCCTGGCCTATGACCGGGATCCCGCGCGGCTGGCGCGCCTGGCGGCGCACCCCGCCTGGAACAAGACCCTGCGCCCGGCGGCGGGCCTGCAGGACCTGGCCGGGTGCGACGTGGTCATCACGATGCTGCCCGACAGCACCGTCACCAGCGCGGTGATCGAAGGCGAGCCGGGGCGGCCCGGGCTGGCGGCGCTGCTCAAGCCGGGCTCGGTGCTGCTCGACATGGGCTCGTCCAACCCCGCCGAAACGCTGCGCCTGGCGCCGCGCCTGCGGCAGGCCGGCCTTACGCTGATCGACGCCCCGGTTTCCGGCGCGGTGGCCAAGGCCGCCGCCGGCACGCTGGCCATCATGGTGGGCGCGGAAGCCGACGACCTGGAGCGCGTGCGCCCGATACTGTCCCGCATGGGCGCCTCGCTCATCCGCACCGGCGCGACGGGATCGGCGCACGCCATGAAGGCGCTCAACAACTATGTCTACGCCGCCGGGCTGCTCGCCGCCAGCGAGGCCCTGCTGATCGCCCGGCGCATGGACCTGGACCTGGACGTGTTCACCGACGTGCTCAACGCGTCCAGCGGCCGCAACGTGGCCACCGAAACCAAGCTGCGCCAGTTCATCGTGCCGGGCAGCTACAACGGCGGCTTCTCCCTCGCGCTGATGGCCAAGGACCTGCGCACCGCCAATGCGCTGCAGTCCCTGGCTGGCGTGTCCGCCGCGCAGCTGTCGCTGTGCGCCGAGCTGTGGCAGCGCGCCCGCGAGGAGATGCCGGCCGGCGCCGACAACACCGAAATCCACCGCTACCTGGAGCGGCTGAACGCTCCCGCGCCGGCCTGAGCGCCGGCGACGCCCATAACGACATCAGACAGGAGACAAGCCATGAAGCACACCGCCGCCGCGCTCAGGCTGGCGCTCGGCCTGGGCGCCGCCCTGCTGGCCGGCGCCGCCCAGGCCACGACCTACCCCGACCACCCCATCCGCATGGTGGTTCCCTTTCCGCCCGGCAGCATCACCGACGTCGTGGCCCGCAGCCTGGGCAAGGCCATGGCCGACGACCTGGGCCAGCCCGTGGTGGTGGAGAACAAGCCGGGCGCCAACGGCATCATCGGCACGCACGATGTGGCCAGGGCCAGGCCCGACGGCTACACCCTGGTGGTGGTGGGCGTTTCCACGGCGGCCAGCGGCGTGAGCCTGTTCAAAGACCTGCCTTACGATCCCGCCAAGGATCTCTCGCCCATCGGCGCGGTGGCCGAAACCCCGTACCTGCTGGTGGGCTCGCCGCGCATGCCCGGCACCAAGGTGTCCGACCTGTACGCCTACGGCGCCCGGCATCCCGGCAAGCTGACCTACGCCTACGGCTCGGGCAGCGCCCAGGTCTTCGGCGCCAAGCTCGCGGCCATGGGGCATATCGAGGTCACGCCCGTTCCCTACCGCGGCGGCCCGCAGGCGCTCACCGACGTGATCGGCGGCACCGTGGACCTCACGTTCACCGATCTCGCCAACGGCCTGCAGCAGGCCCGCGCCGGCAAGGTCAAGGCGTATGGCGTCAGCACGCCGGAGCGCTTTGCGCTCGCGCCCGACATTCCCACGCTCAACGAAACCGGCGCCCCCGGCTTCGACCTCACCGTGTGGTTCGGCCTGATGGGCCCGGCCGGCCTGCCGCAGCCGGTGCAGGACCGCCTGTCCCGCTCGCTGGACAAGGCGCTGGGCAGCGACGAACTCAGGCAGACCTACGCGCGCCAGGGCCTCACGGTCAAGACCCAGAGCCCGGCCGAGTTCGGCGCCTTCGTGCGCGCCGAAATCGGCAAGTGGGCCGCCATCGTCAAGGAAACCGGCATCCCGCCGCAATAACCCTCTTCCCGACTCTCCCGAACCAGGAATCCCGTCCATGTCGCTGATCGATATCCGCAAGCGCTGCCTCATCGTCGAAACCACGTTCCACGAGAACGGCCCGCCCCCCGAAAAACCCCTCAGGCTCGCCGCCTCGTGCGCGGTGATCCGCAACCCCTACGCCGGCCGCTACGAGCCCGACCTGATGCCCTTCATGGCCGAGCTGCGCAGCCTGGGCACGCTGCTGGCCACCGAGCTGGTCGAAACCCTGGGCGGCAAAGAGAACATCGAGGTCTACAGCAAAGCCGCCATCGTGGGCCTGGACGGCGAGATGGAACACGGCGCGGTCTGGCACGAAGCCGGCGGCTGGGCCATGCGCAGCGTGCTGGGCGAGCCCAGGGCCATGGTGCCGGCCGTCAAGGCCGTGGCCGTGGCCGGCTACCGCATGATGGTGCCGGTGCACTACATCCATGCCTCCTACGTGCGCAGCCACTTCAACAGTATCGAAATCGGCATCCAGGACGCCCCCCGCGCCAACGAAATCCTTTTCGCGCTCGTCATGGGCACCGGAGGCCGCGTGCATTCGCGCCTGGGCGGGCTCACCAAGGAAGCGGTGTCGGTGCACGACGGACAGCGCTGAGGCCCGGCCGCGGCGGCCGGCTCGCTCCGGCCGGCGACGCGACGCCCTGCGCGAGTCCTGTGTGCAGGGTGTTCGGGTGAGAGCGGCGGCGCACAGGACCGGCGCGCCGCAAGCTTGCTCACATCGGCTTGAGATCGACTTCCTTGGCGATCTTGCCGAATGCCTGCAGATCGTCCTTGACGCGAGCCGTGGCTTCCGCCGGCGTGGACACACGCGGAATCATGGCCAGATCCAGCAGGCGGCGCTTCATTTCAGGCTTGGCGAATTCGCGGGCCACGGCCTGCTGGATCTTCTCCACGACCGCGTCCGGCGTGCCTTTGGGCGCGGCAAGACCGAACCAGGCGACGGCTGAAAAGCCGGGCAAGCCCGCTTCGGAGGCCGTAGGCACGTCAGGCAGGGCAGCCACCCGCTCCGGGTTGGTGACGAACAACGGCCGCACTTTTCCGGCCTTGATGAACGGCGTTTGCACGCCGGTATTGTCCAGCACGGCGTTGATGTGCCCGCCCAGCAGATCGTTCATGGCCGGGCTGCTGCCCTTGTAAGGAACGATGTTCACCTGGATGCCGGCGGCACGCGCGAACATGAGCTGCGTCAGATGCTGCTGCGTGCCCAGGCCCGCATTGCCGAAGGTGATGCCATTGGGATGCTGGCGACCGTAATCGATGAACTCCTTCAGGTTCTTTCCGGGGAACTCATTGTTGGTGACCACCACGAAAGGCAGATCGACAAGCACGGTGATCTGCTTGAAATCCTCCAAGGGCTTGTAGCGCAGCTTGTAGACATAGGGGTTGACCGCCATCGTGCCGCTGGCGGTCAGCACCAGCGTGTAGCCGTCGGGCTCCGCCCTGGCGACGTACTCGGTGCCCAGCACGCCGCCCGCGCCGGGCTTGGCCTCCACGATCGCCGGCTGGCCCAGCTCGCTTTGCAGCCCCTGGGCCGCGAAACGGGCCAGCATGTCCGCCGAGCCGCCCGTGGCGTAGGGCAGAACGATGGTGATCGGCTTGCTGGGAAAATTGTCCGCGGCCGCCGCCTGCGCGGCAGCCAGGGCCGCCACGCAGGCGGCGGCCAGAAACTTCAGGTTCTTGACCATCAATGGATTCCCCCGGTTGGTATGGAAACTTGAACTGCGGGCACTGGACCGCGCTCTGGAACCGCGCTGGAACGTGGGCAAGGTTAAGCGGCCTGGCGTTATATGGCCAATCAACAATTAAAATGAATCGTCATCACCGCAACTGATAACAGGAAATCCGCATGCTCGCCGCCATGGACCTGAACCTGCTGCGCATTTTCGATGCCGTCATGACGGAGCGGAACGTGACGCGCGCCGCCGCGGCCCTGCACATGACGCAACCCGCCGTAAGCAATGCCATCAATCGCCTGCGACTCACCTTGAAAGACCCGCTGTTCGTCAAGGTGCCGGGCGGCGTGCTGCCCACGCAACGCGCCGAATTGCTGTGGCCGCCCATCCGGGACGCCCTCGCGCGCATCGCGGACACGCTGGAGCGCAACGAGTTCGACCCAGCCCGCTCCGAAGCCGTGTTCCGGCTCGCCATGTCGGACTATGTGGCCGACCAGGTCATACGCCCGCTCTTCGTCGAACAGCAGGAAGTGGCGCCCAATGTCCGCATCCACCTGCATCCCTACTCGCTGGACAACGCCGGCCTGCTCCTGGAAAAAGGCGAGGTCGACATGGCGGCGGGCGTGTACTCGAATTTCGGGTCTTCGCTGCGCACGCTGCCGCTCGAGACCCTGACCTATGTCTGCGCCATGCGCAAGGGCCATCCGCTGCTGGCGCAGCCCCGCTTCACGCTGGACAGCTTCCTGCGCGCGCGCCATCTCATGGTCAGCCTGCTCGGCACGCCGGCGCTCATCGATCACGAGCTGGCCGCGCACGGGTACAAGCGCAATGTCGTGCTTACGATCAACCAATTCGCGCTTGCGCCGCGACTGCTGGCCGAAACGGACCTGATCTGCGTGGTGCCGGTCAACACGGTGCGCAACAGCCCGTACAGCCACCTGCTGGAAGCGGTCGAAGCGCCTTTTCCTTTCGTGCCTCGCACCGTCAACCTCATTTGGCACGAACGTTCCGACAACCTGCCCGCGCATCGCTGGCTGCGGGAGGAAATCCTCAAGGTATGCAAAGCGCAAGGCATGGTGTTCGACCAGACGGCGCGGCCCGAACCCCATGCGTACTAGGAGAAGAAAGCCCGGCTTCGTCATTCATATCCATGATAACAACTGATACCAATCTTTGATTGGACCGTATGACGGGGCGTCGATAGCATTCGGGTCATTCCACTTCCGGCGCAGTGCGCGCCAGCATCCTGGAGACCCTTGTGACCCATACCGCAACCGCCCCGGGCGGCCGCCGCTTTCGCGTCGGCTTCGACGTGGGAGGCACGTTCACCGACTTCACACTGCTGGCCGAACATACCGGCGAACTGCACTATTTCAAGGTGCCCTCCACGCCGCATGATCCTTCCGAAGCCATCCAGGCAGGTCTGGCCCACCTGATGCGCGAGCACGCCATAGACGGTTCCGAGCTGGTTCACGTGGGCCACGGCACCACGGTCGCGACCAACATGGTGATCGAGCGCCGGGGCTCGCGCACCGCGCTGGTGACCACCCGCGGTTTTCGCGACGTGCTGGAAATCGGCCGGCAGACCCGGCCCCATCTGTACGACTACAACGTCGTCAAGCCGGAGCCGCTCGCCCCCCGCGAATGGCGCTTCGAAATCACCGAACGCATTGCCGCCGACGGCTCGGTGCTGCAACCGCTCGACGAGGACGAAGTCGTGGCCGTCGCGCGCGAGCTGGCCGCAGCGCGGGTGGAGTCGGTTTCCATCTGCTTCATGCACAGCTATCGCAACAATGCCCATGAGCGCCGGACGCGGGACATTCTGGCCGAACATCTCCCTGGCATCTACCTGAGCGTATCCAGCGAAATCCTCCCAGAGTTCCGCGAATACGAACGCATGTCCACGACGGCGCTGAACGCCTATGTCGGCCCGCGGATGGCGGCCTATATGCGGAATCTCGTGAATTCCGTAAAAGACATGGGCGTCGCGACGCAGCCGGCCACGGTGCATTCCAATGGCGGATTGATGTCGGTCGAATCCGTTCTCTCGGCCCCGGTCCGAACCTGCGTATCGGGGCCCGCCGCCGGCGTGATCGGGGCCGCCGAGCTGGGGCACGCGGCAGGTTTTCCCAACCTGATCACCTTCGACGTGGGAGGCACCAGCACGGACGTTTCCCTGGTCGCGGCGTTGCAGCCGCTGTTCACGTCGAGCCGGCTGGTGGCCGATTATCCGGTCAAGACCCAGATGGTGGATGTGCACGTCATTGGCGCGGGCGGCGGCAGCATCGCCCGCATCGACGACGCAGGCGCGCTCAAGGTCGGTCCCCAGAGCGCCGGCGCGGTGCCCGGCCCCATAGCCTATGACCGCGGCGGCGCGCAGGTGACGCTTACCGATGCGCACGTCGTGCTGGGCCGCCTGAATCCCGTTGCTCTGCTGGAAGGCCGCATGGCCGTCCATGCCGAGCGCGCGCGCGCGGCAATGCAGGCGCAGATCGCCGGCCCGCTGGGCCTGAGCATCGAAGAGGCCGCCTTCGGCATTCTGCGCATCGCCAATTCGAACATGGCGCGCGCCGTGCGCGCCGTCTCGACGGAGCGGGGACACGATATCCGCAAGTTCGTACTCTGCGCCTTCGGCGGGGCGGGCGGCTTGCACGCGGCCGAACTGGCCAGCGACTGCGGCATCGGCGCATTGCTGATCCCGCAGGAGCCGGGCACCATGTGCGCGCGCGGCATTCTGCTTTCCGACATCTCGATGGACTTCGTACAGACGCTGATGGCCCATGCGAAGCCAGCGGGGTGGGCAGTCGTCCGGAAAACCCTGGGCAGCCTTGCGGACAAGGCGCGCGCCTGGCTGGACAGCGAAGGCGTGGCTGAGAGCGCGCAACGCCTGTCGGCCGTCATCGACGCACGCTACCAGGGGCAGAACTTCGAAATCCCCGTGCCGCTGGATGGCATGCGGCTCATGGCGCTGGACGACTTCATCGCCGCATTCAGCGCCGCTCATGTGCGCGAATACGGCTACGACGCCGCCGACCGCGCGGTGGAGATCGTGAATCTGCGCGTGCGGGCCGTGGGGCTGGTGCCCCGCGCCCCGCTGGCCCGCGTCGCCGGAGGCGCCAGCCTTTCCGATGCGGTCAAAGAACGGCGCAAGGTCTATTTCGAGGCGGCAGGATGGACAGACACGCCGGTCTACCGGCGCGCCCACCTGCCCGTGGATGCGCCCGTGGACGGCCCGGCCGTGATCGAGGAAATGAGCTCGACCACCGTTGTCCTGCCGGGACAGCAGGCGCGCGTAGATCAGTACGGCAACCTCATCGTCAACCTCAACCTGTAGGGCGTACCGCCATGGCCACCCGACCGACCTCTCACGCCGACGCGGACGTGTTCGACCCCATTGAAATGGAGGTCTTCAGCAACCGCCTGCTGTCCATTACCGAAGAGATGGGCAACACGCTGATCCGCTCGTCCTTCTCCAGCAACATCAAAGAACGCAAGGACTGCTCGGTGGCGCTGTTCGATGCCGCCGGCCGCCTGGTTTCCCAGGCTGCGCACGTCCCCGTGCATCTGGGCTCGCTCTCCGGAGGCATCGAGGCCGTGCTGCGACGCTACGGCAACGCCGGGATACGCCCGGGCGATGCCTTCCTGTGCAACGACGCCTACCTGGCCGGCGGCACTCACGCGCCGGACATCACGGTGGTAACGCCCGTGTTCTGCGAAGGCGAACTGCGCTTTTTCGCCGCGAACATCGGCCACCATACCGACGTGGGCGGCGCGGTGCCGGGTTCAACGTCGCATCACCTGAAGACCGTCTGGGAAGAAGGCATCCGCCTGCCCGCCATGCGCATCGTGCGCGAAGGCGAGTTGGACCTGGATCTGCTGGAGATGATCGCGCACAACACCCGCGAGCCGGACAACCGGATGCACGACATCCGCGCCCAGATAGCAACCAACGACAAAGGCGCCAGGCTGATCCTCGACCTGGTCGGACAGTCGGGCCTGCGGACCGTGCTCAATGCCATTGAGAGCATTCTGCGATACACCGAGCGCCGGCTGCGCCACCGCATTGCCCAGTTGCCCTCCGGCACCGTATCGTTCACGGAGAAGATGGACGACGACGGCATGGGCGGCGATCCGGTGGTCATCCAGGCCAATGTGCACGCCCGGGACGGCCAGCTCCACGTCGACTTCACCGGCACGGGCAAACAGGCGCGCGGCGCTTTCAATCTTCCCGCCAGCGCCCTGCAGGCCAGCGTCTACTTCGCGGTGAAAGCCATGCTGGACCCGGAACTCATGCCCAACAACGGCATGTTCCAGCCCATCACGATCACCGCTCCGGAAGGCACGATTGCCAATCCGCGGTTTCCGGCCGCGGTGGGCGCGCGGGTAACGACCGCGCAGCGCGTGGCCGGCACGGTGATCGGCGCCCTGGGCCAGCTGCTTCCGCCCGAACGCGCCATGGCGTCCTGCAACGACGTCATGCCCTCCATGCTTTTCTCCGGCCCGCTGCGCGACGGCAAGGGCACGTTCGTGTACCTGGAAACCCTGGGCGGCGGCGCGGGCGGACGGGCGCAGGGCGACGGCATGGACGGCATCCAGGTGCACGTCACCAACACGTCCAACCTTCCCGCGGAGGCGCTGGAGATCGAGTACCCCCTGCTGGTCGAGGAATATGCGCTGGTCGCCGACAGCGGTGGCGCCGGCCGCCATCGCGGCGGCATGGGCATCGCGCGCCAGATTCGCTCGCTGCACGATCAGCTGAGCTGCTCGATCCGGTGCGATGCCGCCCTGTTCGGCGCGGCCGGCCTGAACGGCGGCCTGGCGGGACGCACGTCGCATGTCGTGCAGAACCCCGGCCGGCCCGATGCGCAGCGCCTGCCCAACAAGATCTCCGGCCATCCGCTGCCCTCCGGCCAGTCGGTGCGCCTCGAAACGCCGGGCGGCGGGGGGTACGGCGCGCCCGCCGACCGCGATCCGGAAGCCATCCGGCGCGACGTCGGCGGCGGCAAGGTGAGCCGCGCCGCCGCGGAACGCGACTACGGCGCGGAGAAAGTGGCGCGCGCCTTGCAAGGAGCGGCGGCATGACCGGGCGAGACGCAGGCAGCCGCAGCGGCGGCGAGCTGCTGGTCGCGCAGCTCGAAGCCTATGGCGTCAAGCGCGTCTTCATGGTCCCGGGCGAGAGCTTCCTGCCCTGCATCGACGCGCTTCATTCCCGCCGGGAGACTATCGAAACCGTGGTCTGCCGCCAGGAGGGCGGCGCGGCCTACATGGCCGAAGCGCATGGCAAGCTGAGCGGCCAGCCGGGCATCTGCTTCGTGTCGCGCGGCCCGGGAGCCGCCAACGCCGCAATCGGGGTACACACTGCGCGGGAAGACTCCACGCCCATGATCCTGTTCATCGGCCAGGTCGGCGGCGACACCGCCGACCGCCAGTGCTTTCAGGAGGTGGATTATCGCGCCATGTACGCCCCGCTGGCGAAATGGGCCGCCCAGATCGAGCGTGCGGACCGCATTCCCGAATACCTGGCCCGCGCCTGGAGCATCGCCACCGCCGGCCGCCCCGGCCCCGTCGTGCTGGCGCTGCCCGAGGACATGCTGGCCCGGGACACCGAAGCTCCGCTTGCCGCGTTGCCCTGCCCGCCGCGCGCAAGGCCGGTCGCGCCGGACCTGCAACGGCTGCGCGAAATGATCGAAGCGGCCGAGCGCCCGCTGCTGTTGCTGGGCGGGCCCCGCTGGTCGGCGGCCGCGCGCGCGGGCGTGCGCGACTTCGCCTTGCGTTTCGACCTGCCGGTGGCGACGGCGTGGCGGCGCCTGGAGCTGTTCGACAACGACCATCCCAACTTCGTGGGCCAGGTCAGCGCCAGCATGCCCGCGCACCAGAAGCGGGCCGTCATGGAGAGCGATCTGGTCATCGCCCTGGGCACGCGCCTGTGCGAGCCGACCACGATCAACTACGAATGGCTGGCCTCTCCCCAGCCTCGCCAGACGCTGGTTCATATTCATCCCGACGCCAACGAGATCGGGCGCGTGTGCGCGCCCGATCTCGGCATCGTCTCCACCATGGACGGCTTTGCCGAGGCGGCCGTCGAGCTGGCGCCCGGCCCGGGCTGGCATCCGCGCCGTCCCGGCGCGCAGGCGGCGCTCTCGCCGCCGGCGCTGCCGCCCACGCCGGGCCCGCTGGATCTGAACGCGGCGGCCCGCCACGTCGCCGCCACACTGCCCGAGCGAGCCTGCGTTACCGTGGGTGCCGGCAACTATGCGCTGTATGCGCACCGGCACATCGCCTTCAAAGGGCTGGGCAGTCAACTGGCGCCCGCGGTCGGCGCCATGGGCTATGGGCTGCCGGCGGCTATTTCCGCCAAGCTGCATGATCGCGATTCGACGGTGATCTGCTTCGCGGGCGACGGCTGCTTCCAGATGACCATGCAGGAATTCGCCACGGCCGTGCAGTATCGGCTGGGCGTCGTCGTCCTGGTCTTCAACAATGGGCTGTTCGGCACCATCCGCATGCACCAGGAACGTGCCTACCCCGGCCGGGCGCTCGGCACAGCGCTGGTCAACCCGGATTTCGCCCTGCTGGCGCGCAGCTATGGCGCATTCGGGGCAACCGTCACGCGCACGGAGGACTTCGCGCCCGCCTATGACGCGGCCCTGGCCCACGCCAAGGAACACGCCATGCCGGCCCTGCTCGACCTGCGCTACGACGCCGACATCATCCTGCCGGACCGCACGCTGTCGCAAATGCGGCAAACGGGCGCCGCCGCATGAAACCGCTGATGCGCCGCGTGCGCGTTCCCTCCGCCCGCGTCCTGCAGCTCACCTGGAACGGACGGCCTCTGCGGGCGCATGAGGGCGATACCGTGTTGACCGCCTTGTTGCTGGCCGGCGAACGTCCGCGGCTGACGCTGGGCGAAGGAGCGCCGCGCGCCGGTTTCTGCCTCATGGGCGCCTGCCAGGATTGCTGGGTCCAGACCGCGGCGGGAAAGCGCCTGCGCGCCTGCTCCACGCTGGCCCGGGACGGCATGGAACTGGTCAGCGCACAACCGGGAGAGATTCCATGCACATGAACGCGCCAGGCCCGGACATGCCGGCACGGCCACAGGAGCCGCATATGGTGATAGTGGGCGCCGGCCCGGCCGGCGTGCGCGCCGCGCAAACGCTGCTGCGCTACGGTGTACGGCCTACCGTCATCGACGAAGCCCCCCTGCCCGGCGGCCAGATCTATCGCCAGGGCGCCATCGCCCGCGGCAGCGCCCGCGAGCGCTACGGCTTCGAGTGGAGAAAAGCGCGATCCATACACGCCGCGGGAGCGGAACTCGCCGCACAGGCCGACTATCGGCCCTGCACGGCGGTGTGGAATGCCTCCCCGGGCCTGCTGGATCTCGTGCGCGAAGGGGAGATCGATACGCTGCCCTATACGCACCTGCTGTTGGCCACCGGCGCCACAGACCGGGTGCTGCCCTTTGCCGGCTGGACGCTGCCGGGCGTCTACTCGCTGGGAGGCGCGCAGATCGCCCTGAAGGGCCAGCACTGCCTGCTCGGGCCTCGCATCCTTTTCGCCGGGTCCGGCCCCTTGCTCTATCTGGTGGCCTATCAATATGCCCGCGCCGGAGGCCGGGTCCAGGCCGTGCTGGACTACGGGTCGAGGGCCTCGCAGGCCAAGGCGCTGCCCGCGCTGATGAACCAGGCCGGCACGCTGGCCAAGGGCCTGTACTACCTCGGTTGGCTGCGCGCCCGAGGGATTCCGGTGTTTCACGCTGCGCGGATCGATGCCGCGCTGGGGGCCGGACGGGTCGAGACGGTCCGGGCCATCGTCGAGGGGGCCGCGGTCGAATTCGCCTGCGACGTCCTGGCGGTCGGACATGGCCTGAGATCGGAAACGCAATTGGCCGACCTGCTGGACTGCGCGTTCGATTTCGACGACGCGCAGCGCGCCTGGCTGCCCAGGCGGGATGCGGAAGGCCGCAGCACGGTGGCGGGCGTCTACCTCGCGGGCGACGGCGCGGGCATCGCCGGCGCGGCATTTGCCGAACTGGCGGGCGAGCGCGCCGCGCTGGCCATGCTCACCGACCATGGCATCGCCGTTGACGGCGCGCGTGTACGCGCGCTGGCGCGCCATCAGCGCAGCCTGGCGCGTTTCCGGCAAGGCCTGGACCGCGCCTTCGCGCTGCCGCCGGCCGAGGCGTCCTGTGGCGACGAGGTCATCGTCTGCCGCTGCGAGGAAATTCGCGCCGGCGCTTTGCGCGCCGCCGCCCGTCAATATGACATCGACGATCTCAATCGGCTCAAGGCGTTGACGCGTATCGGCATGGGGTTGTGCCAGGGGCGCATGTGCCAGGCCGGCGCGGCCGAGCTGCTGGCTTGCTGCCGCGAAGTGCCATTGTCGAAAATCGGCCGGCTGCGCGGCCAGGCCCCCGTCAAGCCTTTGGCGCTGGCCAGCCTGGGCGAGGCCGCGCCATGAACGCCTTGCATGTGGAGGTCGCCATTCTCGGAGGCGGCCTGGTGGGCGCCAGCGCCGCCCTGGCGCTGCGCCGGGCCGGCGTGGCCACGGCCCTGATCGAGCGCGGACAGTGCGGAGCGCGCGCCAGCGGCGTCAATTTCGGCGGCGTGCGCCGCCAGGGCAGGTCGCCCGAGCAGCTTCATCTCGCGCAGCGGGCCCACGGCATCTGGGCGCGCCTGCCCGAGATCATCGGCACCGAAGGAGAATATGTCCGCTCCGGCCACCTGAAACTGGCGCGCTCGCAAGCCGACCTGGAAAAGCTGGCGGCGTATCGGGACAAGGTCCGCGATTTCGATCTCGGCCTGGAGATCATCGACGGCGCGTCGCTGCGCCGCCGTTTTCCCGCGTTGGGAAGCGATATTGCCGGCGGCTCGCTCTGCCCGGAGGACGGCCAGGCCAATCCGCGCCTCGTGGCTCCCGCGTTCGCGCGCGCCGCCGCGCACGCCGGCGCGCACGTACTGGAAAACTGCGCCATCCAGCACGCCGACACACAAGGCGGGGATTTCCTGCTCTCCGCTGCCGACGGCCGGCGGATACGGTCGGAGATCCTGATCAATGCGGCCGGCGCCTGGGGCGCGGCCGTCGCCGCCTGGTTCTCCGACCATCTGCCGCTGCAGGTCAAATACCCCACGATGCTGGTCACCGAACCGCTGACGCCGCAGATCGGGGTTTCGCTCGGCGTGGAAGGCGGAGGCTTCTATGCCCGGCAAGTTGCGCGCGGCAATGTCGTCATGGGAGGCGGATACGGGGTCGCCCTGCCCGGGGATCGCTCGCGGCCCGGCCGAGCCGCGCTCTCGGAACTCGGGCGCACGGCTCCCGCGGTCCTGCCGGCGCTGGCTTGCGCCAGCGTCATCCGCTGCTGGTCCGGCATCGAAGGCTACTTTGCTGACAAGAATCCGGTCATCGGCTTCAGCCGCAACGTGCCTCGCCTGCTGCACGCCTTCGGCTTTTCCGGCGGCGGCTTTCAGATCGCGCCCGCCGTGGGAGAAGCGCTCGCCGATATGGTCACCGGCCGCGGCGGCCTGGCGATGGCCGAACGATTCTGCCCCGGCCGCTGGGGCTGAAAGCGTCGCCCTAGCCCGCCGCGCGCCCGGCGGTCCGGTCTGCGCCGTACTCCGCCACCACCTCGCGCAGGCAGTCCATCGCCAGCAGCACGGCGCGCGACATGAAGGCGTCTTTGCTCCGGTACATGGCCACCGCGCCGAAGCCGGAGAGCCGCACGGGCAGGATGCGGATGACATTCATCTGGGTCAGGCGCAGCGCGGCCCGATGGGAGGCCACGCCTATCATGTCGCTGTTGTTCAGCAGGGTGAGGTTTGCCGTCACGGAGTTGGTTTCCATGGTGTCCCGGGGAATGCCCTGCCCCGCCTCGGCCAGCGCGTTGTCCAGCGCGTTGCGCACCGGCGTGCCCTTCGGCCAGAGTATCCACCGGTACGCATGCAGGTCGTCCCAGCCCACGGCGTCGGCGCGCAGCAGCGGATGGCGGGGCCGCACCACCAGGTGGATGGGGTCGAAGAACAGGGCCTCCATGTCCAGCGCCGGATCGCTGAACTCCGGGTCCGCCCGGCCCAGCACCACGTCCAGGTCGCCCTGGGCGAGCTGGGCGGTCAGGCGGTCGGTGGTGCCCTCGACCAGGCTGACGCGCGCCCTGGGCATGCGGTCCAGCATGCGCATGATGGCCAGCGGCACGGTATCGGAAGCCGCCACGCCGCTGGCGCCGATCACCACGCGCCCGCTGCCGCCCTCGCGCAGGGCCTCCATGTCGCCGCTGGCGCGGTCGAGCTGCGCGTCGATGCGCTGGGCATGCGCGATCAGCACCTCGCCATAGGGCGTGGGCACCAGCCCGCGCGCGTGGCGCTCGAACAGAGGCAGGCCGATGTCCTCTTCCAGGTCTTTCAGCCACTTGGACAAGCCGGGCTGCGTGGTGTTGAGCATGACGGCCGAGTGGCTGATGTTATGCGTCTGCGCCAGGCTGAGCAGCATCTTCACATGCCGCAGGCGCAAGCGGTGCGTCCAGTCCATACCTCCTCCAGTCATATGATTTTTCGTATGAATGATAAATAAATTTCATTTTATTTTGCATATCTGCCTCCCCATAATCGCCTGCATCGACGGGACGCCGCACCGGCAGGCGCCCGCGGCCGCCGGCGCGCCGGCGAACAAAAGGAGACAGACATGGCCGATGGACAATCCTCCAAGGCGAGCCGCGCGGACTATTACGCCCGCATCGCCGCCAGCCACCTCAGCCCGCTCTGGGAGTCGCTGCATACCCTGGTGCCCCCCTCGCCCGCGCCGCGCTGCGTGCCGTTCCTCTGGAAGTACGACGAGCTTCGCGCCGACGTCATGGCCTCGGGCCGGCTCATCAGCGCCGAGGAAGCGGTGCGCCGCGTGCTCGTCCTGGAGAATCCCGGGCTGCCGGGCCAGGCCAGCATCACGCAGACACTGTACGCCGGCCTGCAGCTCATTCTGCCGGGCGAGGTCGCGCCCAGCCACCGCCACACCCAGTCGGCCTTGCGATTCATCGTGGAAGGGCGCGGCGCCTATACGGCGGTCAATGGCGAGCGCACCACCATGCACCCGGGCGACTTCATCATCACCCCCTCCTGGACCTGGCACGACCACGGCAACGCCGAGGCTGCCGACGGCGGCGAACCCGTGGTGTGGCTGGACGGCCTGGACATTCCGCTGGTGCGCGCGCTGGACGCCGGCTTCGCCGAGAACTATCCGGCCGCCACGCAGCCGGTGACGCGCCCCGAGGGCGACAGCATGGCGCGCTATGGCCACAACATGGCGCCGGTGCGCCACGACGCGCCGCGCGCCGGCGCATCGCCGATCTTCAACTACCCCTACGCCCGCACCCGCGAGGCGCTGGACCAACTGTACCGCCACGGCGAGCTCGACCCCTGGGACGGCGTCAAGCTGCGCTACGTCAACCCGGCCACGGGCGGCTATCCCATGCCGACCATGGCCACGTTCATGCAGCTGCTGCCGGCCGGATTCCGCGGCCGCACGTACCGCGGCACCGACTCGACGGTGTACAGCGTGGTGGAAGGCCGCGGAACGGTGCGTATCGGCGACCGGGAATTCGCCTTCGGTCCGCGCGACATCTTCGTGGCGCCTTCCTGGATGCCGGTGCAGCTCGCCGCGCTGGCCGACGCCGTGCTGTTCAGCTATTCCGACCGCCCGGTGCAGGCCGCGCTGGGCCTGTGGCGCGAATCGCGCGAAGGCTGAGCCGCCGCGCGGCCCGCTCCCCCGTTTTCCCCTCCGCAAGGAAGTTCTCTCATGTCGTATGTTTTTCCCCCGCAAGCCCCGGTGGGCATCCCCGTGGCCGGCAGCGCCGATCTGTTCCCCGTGCGCCGCGTGTACTGCGTCGGCCGCAACTATGCCGCCCATGCGCGTGAAATGGGCTTCGACCCCGACCGCGAGCCGCCATTCTTCTTCTGCAAGCCGGCCGACGCCGTCGTGCCCGTGGCCGAAGGCCGGACGCTGGCCCTGCCCTATCCGGCCGAGACGTCCAACTACCATTACGAGATCGAGCTGGTGGCCGCCATCGGCAAGGGCGGCTCCGGCATCGCCGTGGAGGACGCGCTGTCGCACGTGTGGGGCTACGCGGTCGGCCTGGACATGACCCGCCGCGACCTGCAGATGAAAATGCGCGAAGCCGGACGGCCCTGGGAGCTGGGCAAAGCCTTCGACCGCAGCGCGCCCATCGCGCCGCTGCGGCGCGCCGCCGAGGCCGGCGACATCGGCCGCGCCGCGATCTGGCTCAAGGTCAACGGACAGCTCAAACAGCAAAGCGGCATCGACAACCTCATCTGGCCGGTAGCGGAAACCATTGCCTATCTGTCGCGCTATTTCCGCCTCGAGGCGGGCGACCTGATCTACACCGGCACGCCCGAAGGCGTGGGGCCGGTGACGGCGGGCGATCTCATGGAAGGCGGCGTGGACGGGCTGGGCACCCTCAAGGTCGAGGTGACACGGTGATGCGGCTCTACAGCTTCTTCAACAGCTCCACGTCGTACCGCGTGCGCATCGCGCTGGCCCTCAAGGGCCTGCCGCACGACTACCAGGGGGTGAACATCCGCACGCTGGCGCATCGCGAGGCGGACTATGTGGAACTCAATCCGTCGCGCTCGGTGCCGCTGCTGCGCGACGGCGATTTCTCGCTGGGCCAGTCGCTGGCCATCATCGACTACCTGGACGCGCGCCATCCCGAGCCGCGCCTGATTCCCGCCGACGCGCGGCTGCGCGCGCGCGTGCTGGAACTGAGCCACGCCATCGCCTGCGACATCCACCCCGTCAACAACCTGCGCGTGCTGCGCTATCTGCAGGACGCGCTGGGCGTGTCCGCCGGCCAGAAAGACGCCTGGTACCGGCACTGGATCCGCGAGGGCATGGCCATGGTGGAAGACCTGCTGGCGCGCCACGGCGCGGGGCCATACTGCTTCGGAGAAGCGCCCACGCTGGCCGACTGCTGCCTGGTGCCGCAGATGGCCAACGCGCTGCGCATGGGCTGCGATCTCTCGGCTTGCCCGCGCGCCCTCGCGGTGCACGAATACTGCCTGGCCCAGCCCGCCTTCGCGCGGGCCGCGCCCTCCACCCAGCCCGATTTCACCGCATGACGCGCCGATAACGGCCAAAGGAGACACGCATGACGAGCACACGCCCGCAAAGCGCCATCGTGGTGGGCGGCGGCATCGGCGGCCTGGCCGCCGCCCTGGCGCTCACGCACGAAGGCATCCAGGTGCAGTTGCTGGAACAGGCCGCGCACATCGGCGAAATCGGCGCCGGCATTCAGCTCGGCCCCAACGCCTTCGCCGCGCTCGACGCGCTGGGCGTGGGCCAGCCGGCCCGCCAGCGCGCCGTGTTCACCGACCACATCATCATGATGGACGCGGTGGACAACACCGAACTCGTGCGCATCGAAACCGGCCCCGCCTTCCGCGAGCGCTTCAACGGCCCCTATGCCGTCATCCACCGGGCCGACATCCACGGCGCCATCCTGGAAGGCGTGCAGAACGACCCGCTGATCTCGTTTCGCACCTCCACGCAGATCCGCGACGTGACGCAGACGGGCGGGCACGTCGAGGTGCGCGACGCCGAGGGCAACGCCTACCGCGCCGACGTGCTGATCGGCTGTGACGGCGTGAAGTCGGTGGTGCGCCAGCACCTGATCGGCGATCCGCCCCGCGTGACCGGCCACGTGGTCTACCGCGCGGTGGTCGAGCGCGGCAACATGCCCGCGGACCTGCGCATCAACGCGCCGGTACTGTGGGCCGGCCCACGCTGCCACCTGGTGCACTACCCCCTGCGCGGCGGCGAGCAATACAACCTGGTCGTGACCTTCCACAGCCGCGGGCAGGAAGAATGGGGCGTGCGCGAGGGCAGCAAGGAAGAAGTGCTCTCGTACTTCGAAGGCATCCACGCCCGGCCCCGGCAGCTTCTGGACCGCCCCACCTCGTGGCGCCGCTGGGCCACGGCCGACCGCGAGCCGGTGGAGCAGTGGAGCTTCGGCCGGATCACGCTGCTGGGCGACGCGGCCCATCCTATGTCGCAATACATGGCCCAGGGCGCCTGCATGGCGCTCGAAGACGCCGTCACGCTGGGGCTGTCCATCCGCCAATGCGGGCCCGACCTGGCCGCGGCCTTCAGGCTCTACGAATCGCTGCGCATTCCGCGCAGCGCGCGCGTGCTGTGGTCCACCCGGGAAATGGGCCGCATCTACCACGCCAAGGGCGTGGAACGCGCGGTGCGCAACTCGCTCTGGAAAGACACGCCGCAATCCCGCTTCTACGACAACCTGCAATGGCTGTACGGGTGGAACGCCGACAACTGCATGCAGGGCCCCCGTCTTTGACGCCTGCCGGAAAACCATAACGACACCAGGAGACAAACCCATGATTTCCCGCACCCGCCGCACCCTGCTGGCCGCCTCCGCCGCCGTGCTCGCCGCCGGCCTGGCCTGCGCCGCCCATGCCCAGGCGCCCGCCTACCCGAGCCGGCCTGTCACGCTGTACACCGCCTTCTCGGTCGGCAGCGGCCCCGACGTCGTGCTCCGCATCCTCAGCCAGGAGCTTGCCAAGGTCTGGAAGCAGCCCGTGGTCGTGGAGAACCGCCCCGGCGGCGGCGGCTTTATCGCCATGGAGGCCGTGGCCAAGCTGCCCGCCGACGGCTATGCGCTGCTGCAGCTCGACAGCGAACACGTCTCGGCCCTGCCCCACCTGTACAAGTCGCGTCACTACGTGCCGCTGCAGAAGTTCGACCTGGTGGCGCCGCTCTTCTACACGCCGTTCATGATCGCCGTCAGCGAGCAATCGCCCTGGAAGAACGTGGCCGACCTGATCCGGGCCGCCAAGACCCGCAAGGACAGCCTCACCTACGGTTCGTGGTTCGTGGGCAGCCCCGGCCATCTCGGCGGCGAATGGCTCGCCTCGCTGACCGGCGCCAAGATGATCCACGTTCCGTACAAAGAGGTGTCGCAACTGTACACCGCCGTCGCCAATGGAGAGGTGGACTGGGCGTTCGGCACCATCCCTTCCACCCGCCCCGTCTACGACAGCGGCAAACTGCGCTACCTCGCCATCGCCGCCCCCAGGCGCCATCCCCAGTTCCCCGACGTGCCCACCGTGGCCGAATCCGGCGGCCCCGCCCAGCTCGACGTCAATTCCATCGTCTCCCTGCTCGCCCCCAAAGGCATCGCGCCGGAAATCCGCGACAAGATCCACGCCGACATCACCCGGGTGCTCGCCAGCCCCGACGTGCGCAAGCGCTTCGACACCTTCGCCTTCGAGCCGCTGGACTGGCCGCTCGCGGAACTGCGCAAGCGGCTCGACCAGAAGTCGGAGACGTACAAGACCTTGACCGAGAGCGCGGGGATACGGTTGGATTGAGGTTGGATCGAGGGGCCCGAAGGCGGGCCGCCTTTTGCCTGCGGATCTCCCCGACGGCCTGCCGGCCCGGCATCATGCCCGTGCAGCCGTCCTTTCCCGGATGCGCTTATGCCGCAGGCGAAGACGCCCCCGGCATCGCCTGCGGCATCCTCGCCGCATACTCGCGCACCACCAGCACATCCAGCCTGTCCGGGTACGACCAGAATTCCTGATCGAGCTCGTACAGCCGCTCGGAATCGGCTTCGGTGAGCCGTCCCGGCAGGTCTTGCAGCGCCGCCGGCTCGCTCGTTTCGCCGTACCGGGCGATGACGCCGGCCATGTCGCCCAGGCAGCGGCGGGCCGCGCGGGCGCCGATGCGGTCCAGGGCGTCCAGCGCGAGCTGGCAGGTTTGCTCGCCCCAGTTGCAGAAGAACTGCAGGAATCCGCCGTTGTTGATGTCGGCCTCCAGGCGCCACAGCGCCGCCAGTTCGCGCGCGTCGCGCGGCAGGGCGGCGAGGTTCCAGCCGGCCTGCCGCAGCAGGGCCAGGGCGTGATCGTAGAGGGCGTTCTGCTCGAGTTCCCAGGCGCTCACCATGCCGTGGTCCGCCGGCGGCCACAGCGCGGGCCAGTTGAGGCCGCGGCCGTCGGGCGTGAGCGTCCATTCCTGGCGCTGGGCGGGCGTGGCCTTGGCCACGCGGATGTAGCGCCGGATCGGCGTGGCGAGCACGCGTCCGTCCGCCAGGGCGAGCAGGATGCGGGTGTCGTCGAAGCTGACGCCGACGATGGGGTTGGGGTCCGGTTCGGTCTTCGTCACTGGCCGGCCCCTCCCGGCGCGCGGGCGGCGGCGAGCAGGCCGGCCAGGACGCCCGCGCGGCCGCCGGCCCGCACGGCGGCGGCCGTCCCGCCCGGATTGTGTTCGTTTCGCTTCGGCATAAGCGCGATGGTAGCCCAGGGCCGGGCCGGCGCGTCATTGCCGCTGCACGTGGGCCTTCTCGACGATGCGCTTCCATAGCGCGATCTCGTTCTTCTGGAACTCGTGCATCTGGGCCGGGCCGCCGGTCATGGGCGTGGCGCCCAGGCGCTCGTAGAAGCGGCGCGTCTCGTCCATTCTGGAGACGGAGGTGAAGAGCTCGGCGAGCCTGGCGGTTTCGGCCGGCGGCGTCTTGGCGCTCACCATGGCGCCCACCCAGGTATAGGCCTCGAAGCCGGGCAGCCCCGCCTCGGAAGCGGTGGGCACGTCGGGCGAGGTGGGCACGCGCCGGTCGGAGGCCACCGCCACGGCTTTCACCCGCCCGTCCCTGGCGAGCTCCTGCACGGCGGTCACCTCGGCGAAGGCATAGTCCACGGTGCCGGAAGCCACGGCGGTGATCGCTTCGGCCGCGCCCTTGAAGGGCACATGCACGGCCTGGATGCTGGCGGCGTCATTGAGCAGCTCGCCCATCAGTTGATACCCCGCCGATCCCGCGCCGAAATTCACCTTGCCGGGATTGGACCGGGCATACGCGATCAGCCCCTTGAGATCCGAATACGGCGCCTGCGGCTTGACCGCCAGCATGGCGGGAGAGCGCATCATCATCGTCAGCGGCGCGAAGTCGCTTACGGGGTCGTAGGGCAATTGCTTGAAGAGCGCGGCATTGACCGCCAGCGTGGAATTGCTGCCGATGAAGACGGTGTAGCCGTCCGCCGGCGCCCCCAGCACGCTCTTGACCGCGATGAATCCGTTGGCGCCCGGCTTGTTCTCGACCACGACCGGCTGGCCGGTGAGATCCTGCAGCTTGCGCGCGAAATAGCGCGCCGAGGTGTCGGTGCCGCTGCCCGGCCCGAAGGGCACGACGAACTTGATGGGCCTGGAAGGAAAAGTGTCCGCCCGCGCCACGGGCATTCCCGCCAGCGTGACGCTCACCAGGCAGCCTCCCACGGCCGCGGCCACTAACGCTCTGCGGCGATTCTGCACGTATGTCTCCTTTGGTGTGTGCTGTCTTATCGTTGCAGGCGACTCTATGCGGGCGAGAAAGGCTTGTCTAATACTAAAAATATGAAGCTTGATAGCGCCTGGATATCGGGCCGCGCGCCGCCTCACGCTTGCGGCAGCGCCCAATAGCCGGCCGCCGGGCAGGCGATGAAGTCGCCCGCGCGGATCGGGTGCGTCCGCGCGCCCAGGCGCAGTTCGCCCGTGCCCGACAGCACATGGAACAGCTCGTCATTGGCGCGGTGGGAATGGAACGGAAACGCCCGCATGCCCGGCGCCGGCGCGACCAGGTTGGCGACCAGGCGCAGGCTGCCGGGCCGGCTTCCCAGGCGGGCCAGCCGCGGCGCGACGGCCTGGCGCAGGTGCTCGAAGACCGCTTCGGCTTCGATGTCGAAGTGTGGCTGGCCATGCCGGAAAGCCTGCGCCGCGCTTGACACGACGCCTGCGCCCGGGAGTATGCTGGATTGCATGATGACGCCTCTGTTCATTGCTCTCGAATCGCGACGAAGCTCCGGCCCCCCGGGTTGAGAGATGTCGTGCGCACGGACGCCAGCCGGCGTCCGCTACTCGAAGGCCACGGGATTTCTCGTGGCTTTTTCATTGGACGTGTCATGAAATCCGGCGCCGGCCGGCCACGCGAATTCCCGCCTCGCCTTCGTTTCGCCAACCGCAAGAAGCATAAGGAACGAAAGCATGACCGACCACAACGCCTCCCCCTCCCCGCCAACCGCGGCCGCCATCCGGATACGTGCGTTCGGCCTGGACGACTATGCTCAGGCTTACGCGCTCTGGCTGCGAACGCCGGAAGTCGGGCTGAGCAGCGCCGACCGTCCCGACGCGATTGCGCGGTTTCTGGAACGGAATCCGGGCCTGAGCTTTGCCGCCTGGCGCGGGCCGCGGCTGGCGGGGACCATCCTGTGCGGGCACGACGGCCGCAGGGGCCTGATACATCATCTTGCGGTGGACGCCGCCGAGCGCCGCCGGGGCCTGGGGCGAGCGCTGCTTGAGCGCAGTCTGGACGCGCTGTACAACAGGGGCATCGAAAAATGCCACCTGCTGGTGTTCAGCGCCAACGCGAGCGGCCAGGCGTTCTGGGCGGCGGCCGGCGCCGCGCGGCGCACGGAGCTGGCGCTCTATTCCCTGCCGACCGCGAGCGGGGCAGCCGCATCCCTGGAAAGGAGCTCGCCATGAAAGTCATGGAACAGGCCCGCGCCGGCGCTCCGCTGACGCTGGCGCAGCGCCCCGATCCGTCGCCGCCGCCGGGACAGGTGCGCTTGCGCATCGAGGCTTGCGCCGTCTGCCGTACCGACCTGCACGTGGTGGACGGCGAACTGCCCGGGCTGCGCTACCCGCGCGTGCCGGGCCATGAAGCGGTGGGCGTCATCGAAGCGGCAGGCGACGGGGTCGATCCCGCCCTGCTGGGCAGGCGGGTCGGGGCGGCCTGGCTGGCGCATGCCTGCGGGCGCTGCGAATTCTGCCTGGCCGGCCAGGAAAACCTCTGTGACCACGCGGACTTCAACGGCTATACGCGCGACGGCGGTTTCGCCTCGCACATGCTGGCCGATCCGGACTTTCTCTTCGACCTGCCGCCCGGCGCGCCAGCCGCTGAGATCGCACCCTGGCTGTGCGCCGGCCTGATCGGCTGGCGTTCGCTGCGGGCCACGGGCCAGGCGCGCCGGCTGGGCATCTACGGCTTCGGTTCCGCGGGCCAGATCCTGGCGCAGGTCTGCCGCTGGCAGGGGCGCAGCGTCTACGCCTTCACGCGGGCGGGCGACTTGCCCGCGCAGCGGCATGCGCGCACGCTGGGAGCGGCCTGGGCCGGCGACAGCACGCAAGACCCGCCCGAACCGCTGGACGGCGCGATCCTCTTCGCGCCCGCCGGCGAGCTGGTGCCGCGCGCGCTGGCCGCCGTGCGCAAGGGCGGCTGCGTGATCTGCGGCGGCATCCACATGTCCGACATCCCTTCCTTCCCCTACCGGCTGCTCTGGGGCGAACGCACGCTGGCGTCGGTGGCCAACCTCACGCGCGCCGACGGCAGGGAATTCATCGAAGCCGCTGTGGCGGCCGGCGTGCGCTGCAAGGTGCGCCCCTACCCGCTGGAGCAGGCCAACCAGGCGCTGGACGACCTGCGCGCGGGCCGCATCCAGGCCACCGCGGTGCTGGTGCCCTGAGCGCGCGGCCGGCACGCGCGGACGCCTCCGGGAAACTTGATCCCGGTCAATCCGTCCCTTGCCGAACTCCGCAACATTAAGAGGTGTCCACGCAAAAATGCAGCGTCCTCTTTCAGTCAGCGTGCACAGCCCTGGAGAACCGGACCGGTCCGCCCGCCCCCTCGGCGCGGCGATACGGCGGGCATGGAGCCGCCATGAAAAAAGTGCTTATCCCCGTCGACGGTTCGACGCATGCGTTGCGCGCCGTCCGCTTCGTGGTCCGGCGGATGCGGCGCCGGGGCGGCTGCCACATCTGCCTGCTGACTGTCCAGGAAAGCGCCGCGCCCGCTCTCGCCGCCGCGCCGGTTGAGGATTACGATGAGAAAAAGGCCTGCATGGCGGTCGCCGCCGCGACGGCCATGCTCGACCAGGCTGGGCTGCCCTATGACGCGGGCGTGCGCATCGGCGGCGTGGCCGAATCGATCCGGCGCTACGCGGCCCAGCGGCAATGCGACCACATCGTCATGGGCACGCGGGGCGCGGGTTCGGCGCCAGGCCCGATGGGCGCCGTCGCTGCGACCGTGATGCGCATCGTTCCTGTTCCGGTAACCCTCGTCCATTGAGAGCAAGCCGATGGCGATACTGCGATGGACACGCAATTCCCTGGGCCCGCCGGCGCCGGCTCCGCCGCGCGGAGAATCCCGCCTGCGCCCCCGGCGCGGCGGGCGGACGGCACGGGCCTGCGGCGCGGCGGCGCTGGCATGGGCGGCGGCCATCGCGCCGGCCGCCGCGGCCCGCCCCGGCCCGCAGGAGGTGGCCGCCGCATACCAGGCCGACGTGCGGCCGCAGCTCGCCGTGCCGCAGGCCGAGCAGTCGCGCTACGGCGACCTGGCGCGCCGCGCGCTGGAAACCGCGGGCATTTTCCTGATCGCCCCCCAATACGTCCTGGTCGTGGACCGCAACCCCAACGCGCAGGCCGCCCTGCTCTACTGGCTGCCCGCCGACGCGCCCGCACGGTATCTCGGCGCCGCGCCGGTTTCCACGGGCCGCCTGGGCGAGTTCGATCATTTCGAAACGCCCACGGGGGTTTTCGGGCATTCGCTGGACAACCCCGACTTCCGCGCCGAGGGCACGAAAAACGCCAACGGCATCCGGGGCTACGGCATAAAGGGCGAAAGAGTCTACGACTTCGGCTGGCAGCAGGCGCGCAAGGGCTGGGGCGACGGCCAGGCGGGCACCATGCGGCTGCAACTGCACTCCACCGACCCCATTCTCGAAAAGCGGCTGGGCACGGTCCAGTCCAAGGGCTGCATCCGCATTCCGTCCAGCCTGAACCGGCTGATCGACCGCTACGGCCTGCTCGACGCCGACTACGAAATCGCCGCGCAGCGCGAGCGCCCGCCCTGGGTGCTGCGCACCGACCGCACGACCGCCGGCGGCGCGGGCCGCTATCTCATCATCGTCGACACCGGGCGCGACCGGCGGCCGGAATGGTCGCCGCCGCCCTCTTCACAGAAGGACCGCCAACCATGATCCCGCCCTCCCAGGCCGAACTGGAACGCATGCATGCCTACTGGCAGGCCGCCAACTACCTGTGCGCGGGCATGCTCTATCTGCGCGACAACCCGCTGCTGCGCGAGCCGCTGGAGCCGGCGCACATCAAGCGGCGGCTGCTGGGACACTGGGGCACCTGCCCCGGCCAGACATTCGCCCTGGTCCACCTGGAGCGTCTCATCCGCGTGCACGGCGTCGACCTCATGTATGTCTGCGGCCCGGGCCACGGCGCGGCCGCGGTGCTGGCCCATGCCTACCTGGACGGCCGCTATTCGGAGCTGTACCCCGAATGCGGGCAGGACGAGGCCGGCATGCTGCGGCTGTTCCAGCGGTTTTCCGCCGCCGGGGGCATCGGCTCGCACTGCACGCCGCAGACCCCGGGCTCCATCCACGAAGGCGGAGAGCTGGGCTACAGCCTGTCGCACGCCTACGGGGCGGCCCTGGACAACCCCTCGCTCATCGTCGCCGCGATGGTGGGCGACGGCGAGGCCGAAACCGGTCCGCTGGCCGCGTCCTGGCATTCCAACAAATTCCTCAATCCGCGCCGCGACGGCGCGGTGCTGCCCATCCTGCACCTGAACGGCTACAAGATCGCCAACCCCGCCGTGCTGGCGCGGATCCCGGCCCGGGAACTGCGCGCGCTGCTGGAGGGATACGGCTACTGGCCGCACTTCGTCGAAGGCGACGATCCGCCGCGCATGCACCGCAAGATGGCGCGCGCCCTGGAACAATGCCTGGCGGAAATACGCGGCATCCAGGCCCAGGCCCGCGCGCGCGGCAGGCTGAAGCGGCCGCGCTGGCCCATGATCGTGCTGCGCACGCCCAAGGGCTGGACCGGCCCGAGGGAGCTGCACGGCCACCGCGTGGCCGGCTCGTGGCGCTCCCACCAGATACCGCTTCCCGACCCCGCCGGCCGGCCCGACGAATTGCTCGCCTTGCAGGCATGGATGCGCAGCTACGGGCCCGAGCGGCACTTCGACGCCGGGGGCCGCCTCATTTCCGAACTGCGGTTGCTGGCGCCCCAGGGCGAGCGGCGCATCAGCGCCAACCCCCATGCCGACGGCGGCCGATTGCGCCAGGCGCTGGATCTGCCGGATTTCCGCGACTACGCGGTCGCCACCCCCGCGCCGGGCCGGGTGGATGCCCAGGCGACGCAGCAGCTCGGGGGTTTCCTGCGCGACGTCATGCAGCGCAACCTCGACCGCTTCCGCGTGTTCGGCCCCGACGAAACCGCCAGCAACCGGCTGGCGCCCATCTACGCCGCCTCGCCCAAGACCTGGATGGCGCAGATGCTGGACAGCGACGCCGACGGCGGCGAGCTATCGCCCGACGGCCGGGTCATGGAAATCCTCAGCGAGCACACGCTGCAAGGGTGGCTGGAAGGCTATCTGCTCACCGGCAGGCACGGCCTGTTCTCCACCTACGAGGCCTTCGCCCACATCGTCGGCTCCATGTTCAACCAGTACGCGAAATGGCTGGACAAGGCCAGGAACGAAGCGCCCTGGCGCGCGCCGGTCGCTTCGCTGAACCTGCTCATCACCTCGCTGGTATGGCGGCAGGACCACAACGGATTCAGCCACCAGGACCCGGGCTTCCTGGACCTGGTCGCCAACAAGAGCCCCGACGTGGTCCGCATCTACCTGCCGCCGGACGCCAATTGCCTGCTGAGCGTCGCCGACCATTGCCTGCGCTCGACGGGCTACGTCAACGTCATCGTGGCCGACAAGCAGCCCCACCCCGTCTATCTGGACATGGACAGCGCGATCCGCCACTGCGCCGCGGGCATCGGCCGATGGGACTGGGCCGGCACCTTCGTCGACCAGCAGCCCGACCTCGTCATGGCCTGCGCGGGCGACATCCCCACGCAGGAGGCGCTGGCGGCCACGGCCCTGCTCAAGGCCAGTTTCCATGGCCTGAAGATCCGCTTCGTCAACGTGGTGGACCTGTTCACGCTGGTTTCGCCCAGCCACCATCCCCATGGCCTGCCCGACGAGGAATTCGACGCCCTGTTCACCGCCGACAAGCCGGTGATCTTCAACTTCCATGCCTATCCGGCGCTCATCCACAAGCTCTGCCACCGGCGCCGCAACCAGCCGAATTTCCATGTGCACGGCTATCGGGAGAAAGGCGACGTGAACACGCCGTTCGAACTGGCGGCGCTGAACGGCATAGACCGGTACAGCCTGGCGATGAACGTGCTGGAACGCGTCCCGCGCCTGCGCACGTGCAGCGAGCCCGCCCGGCAGCGCTGGCTCCGGAAGCAGGAAGACCTGCTGGCCTATGCGCGCGCCGAAGGCGTGGACGCCCCGGAAATCCGCGACTGGCGCTGGCCCGACGCCGCCGGGGAAACGGCCGCCGGGCGGCGCCCGGACGCATAGCCATGCGCCAGCAGGCATACCCTTGTCCACCGCACGGAGGTGTTCCATGTATCAACGCATACTCGTTCCCATCGACGGCAGCCCGACCGCCGAGCGGGGGCTGACCGAAGCCATACGCCTGGGCACGCTCACGCACGCCCGCCTGCGGCTGATTCATATCGTCGACGAACTGTCTTTCGCGCTGGCCATCGACGCCTATGGCGTCTACGCCGGCGAGCTGCTCGAATTGCTGCAGAAGAACGGCGCCGAGGTCCTGGAGAAAGGCGCGGCGCGGGTGCGCACGGCGGGGCTGGACGTGGAGACAACCCTGTACGCCAATCTGGACCGGACGGTGCCGCAATGCATACTCGAGGAAGCGCGGGACTGGCGCGCCGACCTCATCGTGCTGGGCACGCACGGCCGGCGCGGCGTCAGGCGCCTGATGCTGGGCAGCAGCGCCGAGAACGTCCTGCGCAGCGCCCCGGTGCCCGTGCTGCTGGTGCGCGGCGTCGAAGAGAAAGCGGCGGACGGCGCGCCGGCGGCGCCCTCGCATTGAGCGCCGGAACTTCCGTGCCGTCTCCGCGCGCCGATACCGCGCCGCCGGCGCCGCAGCCGGTCAGCCGGCAGGTGCTGGCCGACCGCTACGCCGGCCCGGGCGAGCACGACGCCTCGCAGATATACCGCCGCGTCGCGCTGGCGCTGGCCCAGGCCGAACGCCCCGAGCGCCGCGAGGCCGTCGCGCGCGCATTCCTGCGCAACATGGAGCAGGGCGCGATCGGGGCCGGCCGCATCATGGCCAACGCCGGCGCGCGGCGGACCGGCACCATGGTCAATTGCTTCGTGCATCCCGTCGGCGCCGGACGGGGAGCGGCGTCGTTCGAGGCCGGCCTGGCCGATGCCTGCAAGACGCTGTCCATGGGCGGCGGGGTGGGCTACGACTTTTCCGTGCTGCCGCCCGCCGACGCGCAGGATAGGGCCGGCCTGCCCTCGGCCTGCGAGGCCATCGGCCGCTACGACGCGGCATCGGCCGCGCTGGCGTTCGAGGGCGCCCGCCGGGGCGCGCAGATGGCGGTGCTGTCGTGCACCCATCCCGACCTGCTCGCCTTTGCGCGCGCCAAGGCGGGCCGCAAGCGCTGGCGCGGCTTCAATCTCTCCGTGGCGGTAAGCGACGCCTTCCTGCAGGCCGTCGTCGACGACGCGCCCTGGACGCTCTGCCATCGCGCCGCTCCCGGCCCCGCCGCGCGGGCCCGGGGCGCGTTCCGGATGCCGGACGGTCTCTGGCAGTACCGCCGCGAATCCGCGCGGGCGCTGTGGCGGGCCATCACCGAACAGGCGCTGGAAAGCGCCGAGCCCGGCCTGCTCTACCTGGACACGATCAACCGCGCCAACAACCTGCGCGCCCTCGAAACCTTGAGCGCCACCAACCCCTGCGGCGAGCAGCCGCTGCCGCCCTACGGAAGCTGCGTGCTGGGGCCGATCAATCTCTCGCGACTGGTTTCGCACCCCTTCGGCGTGGGCGGACCCGCCACGCTGGAGCGCGGCCGGCTGGCCCGGATGACGCGCATCCAGGTGCGCCTGCTCGACAACGTCCTGGCGCTGACGCGCTGGCCCCTGCCCGCGCACGCGGCCGAGGCCCGCGCCAAGCGGCGCATCGGCGTGGGCATCACCGGGCTGGCCGACATGCTGGCCATGCTCGGCCTGCGCTACGACGAGGAGGCGGGCCGCGCCGCCGCCCGCGACGCGGTGCGCATCATCCGGGATCATGCCTATGCCGCCTCGGCCGCCCTGGCGGCCGAACGCGGCCCCTTTCCGCTCTACCGCCCCCAAGACTACCTGGGCGCGGACAGGGTAGGCGCCGAGCTGCCTGCCGCCGTGCGGCGGGCCATCGGCCGGCACGGCCTGCGCAACAGCCACCTGCTTTCCTTCGCACCCACGGGCAGCGTCAGCCTGGCCTTTGGCGACAACTGCTCCAACGGCATCGAACCGGCTTTCGACTGGGTGTACACGCGCATGGTGCGGCTGGGGCGCGAGGCTCCCGTCCAGACCCGCGCGGAGAACCACGCCTGGCGGCGCTGGCGGCACCTGATGGGCGAAGACGCGCCGCTGCCGCCCTGTTTCCTCAGCGCGGCGAGCATAGCGCCGGAGGATCACGTCGCCATGCTCGCCGCCTTGCAGCCCCTGGTCGACGCGGCGATCTCCAAAAGCGTGCCGGTGCCGGCCGACTGTCCGCTGGAACGCGCCCAGGCCCTGTTCCTGCAGGCATGGCGAGCCGGCCTGAAAGGTCTGACGCTGTTCCGCCCCGCCGCCGGAATGGACGCCGTCATGTACGCCCGCGACGCGCCGCAGCGCCCTTGCTCGCCGCCCGGCGATTGCGCCGCCTGCGAATAGGGTTACGCCGATCCGGAAGCCGCGCCCCGGAGCGTGGCGGTTTCGCCGGGCTCGGCGGCATGGCAGGACCAGCCCAGTTCGTCCTGGATGCGCAGCCGCAGGGCGTCGGCGGCGCCGGGCTCTCCATGGACGATGAACGTTTCCCTGGGCGGCCTGGAAAACCCGCGCAGCCACCGGATGATTTCATCGGCGTCGGCATGGGCCGACAGCATGGAAAGATTCTGCAACTCGGCCTTGACCGGCACGTACTCGCCATGGATCTTCACGCTGGGCGCCCCGTCCAGCATGGCCGCGCCGCGCGTGCCCACCGCCTGGAAGCCGGCGAAGAGCACGGTATTGCGGGCGTCCCGGAGGTAATGCTTGAGGTGGTGGATGACGCGCCCGCCCGTCGCCATGCCGCTGGCCGACACGATGATCTTCGGCATGGCCGAGGCGTCCAGCGCCTTGGACTGCTCGACGTCGCGCACATAGGTGGCGACTCCGTAGGCCGCCCGCGCCTCGGCGGCCGTGAGCCGCTGGTCGCGCTCGTGCCGCAGATACACGTCCACCGCGTCGGTGGCCATGGGACTGTCCAGGTACACGGGCAGGTCGCGCGGAATGCGGCCGGCCTGCTTGAGCCGCCACAAGTGCAGCAGCAGCAACTGCGCGCGCCCCACCGCGAACGACGGAATGACGACGGTGCCGCCGCGCCGGATCGCGCGCTGGATGATCTCCGCCAGCACGTCCCGCGGGTCGTCCTTGGGGTGCGCCCGGTTGCCGTAGGTGGATTCCACCAGCAGGTAGTCCGCCTCGGCGACCGCCTGCGGCGCGGGCATGAGCGGGTCTTCGTAGCGCCCCAGGTCGCCCGAGAACACCAGCCTGCCGCCGGGGTAGTCCACCTCCACCACCGCCGCGCCCAGGATGTGGCCGGCGCGCCTCAGGCGCAGTTGCAGTCCGGCCGGCAGCGCCACCGTCTCATCGAACGCCACGGGCCGCAGCGCCGCGATGGCCCGTTGCGCATCGGCCACCGTATACAGCGGCAGCGCCGGCTTGTGCCGCGAAATCCCATGACGGTTCAGGTAATCGGCGTCGGCCTCCTGCAGGTGCGCGCTGTCCAGCAACAGGATCTCGCACAGGTCGCGCGTGCCGGCCGAACAATAAATGGGGCCGCGAAACCCCTCGCGCACCAGTTTGGGCAGGTAGCCCGAGTGGTCCAGGTGCGCGTGCGACAGCACCACCGCCTCGACCGAAGCCGGCCGCACCGGAAACGGCGCCCAGTTGCGCAGCCGCAGCGGCTTGAGGCCCTGGAACAGGCCGCAGTCGAGCAGCACGCGGCGGCCGTCCGCCTCCAGCAAATGGCGCGAGCCGGTCACCGTGCCGGCGCCTCCCAGAAAACGCAATTGCAGGCTTTTCAACATGAAACCTCTCCCGATCCCCGGACCTCCGGCGCGCGAAACCATGCGCTTCGCGGCCCCAGCTTCGCACGCGGCGCGGCGCCGCGACCCGGCAAAACATCGATGCTTGACGCGGATCAAGATTGCCCGGCCGCGCAGGATCAATATAGACGGGAAGGCAGCTCTTTGCCTTTGCCCCTCGAGGAGACTTCCATGTCGCGCCTGATTCCCTCATCCGACCCGTTTTCCGACGTTTTCCAAGCGTTCCTCAGACCCATCCGGCAGCGCGCCGAAGAAGACGCGCCGCGCATGGACATCGACATCACCGAAAGCCCGGACGCCTACATTCTCAAGGCCGACGCGCCCGGCTTCTCCAAGGAAGACATCGACGTCCAGATCGACGGCGCCACGGTGCTCATCCGCGCGCACCGCGAGCAGCAGGACGAGGTCAAATCCGAAGGCCGGGTCATCCAGCGCGAGCGGTACTGGGGCAGCGCGCAGCGCATGCTGACCCTGGCCGGCCCGATCGACGAAGCCCAGGCCAAGGCCACGTACGACAACGGCGTGCTGACGCTCAACCTGCCCAAGAAGGCCGGCGGCGCGAGCCGGAAAGTCGCCGTCGAGTGATCCGCCGCCTTTTCCGGAGAACCGCCATGCGAGCACGCGATCTCATGACCCCCGACCCGCTCAGCGTAACGCCCGATACGCCCGTATCCGCCATCATCCGCACCATGCTGGACCGCAACATCAGCGCCGTCATGGTGACCGAAAGCGACGGGCGGCTGATCGGGCTGGTGAGCGAAGGCGACCTGGTGCGCCGCCAGGACAGCGTGCACCAGCGCAAGCAGGAGCACTGGCTGGCCCAGCTAGCCGAGGGACATCCGCTCAACCCGGAGTTCCTGCGCAGCCTGCACCTGGCCGAAAGAACCGCCCGCGACGTGATGAGCAGCCCGCCCGTGGCCGTGGACGAGAGCACCGGCCTGGCGCGGATCGCCGACATCCTGGTCTGCCGCGGCATCAAGCGGGTGCCCGTGACCCGCGACGGCAAGCTGGTCGGCGTGGTGAGCCGGCGCGACATCCTGCGCGCCCTGCTGGCGCAGGCGGAGTAGGTCCGGCCGGGTAGGTCCGGCCGGGTAGGTCCGGCCGGGAGGGGCCCGAGGCCGGCGGCGCGGCGGGCGCGGGCCCGCGCGTCACAGCTTGCCGTACTCCTCCACCGCCGTCTCGCGAAACGCCTGGATCAGCGCCAGCCGGGACGAACCGCGCAGCCAGATCAGGCCGAAGCGGCGCGGCTCGCACGGCGCCGGCAGCGGCAGCGCGGCCAGGCCCAGCCGCTCGATGGCCCCGTTGGTGGACAGCGGCAGGATGGCCACGCCCAGGTCGCGGCTCACCATGACGGCAATGGCTTCGATGGCGTTGAGCTCGAAGCGGTCGCGCGGCGTGATGCCGACCCGCCGCAGGTAGTCGTCGACGTGCCGGCCTCCCCAATCGTTGCGCTGATAGCGGATGAAGGGCTCGCTGGCCAGCAGGGCGTGGGGATCGCGCCCCGCCAGCCGGGGCGCCGCGGCCAGCACATAAGGCTCTTCGCGCAGAAGCTGCCAGCCCATGCTCTTGGAGAGCGGATAAGGCGCTTGCAGCGCGATGGCCGCGTCGATTTCCCCCGCTTCCACCGCCGGGTAGAAACGCGCGGAATGCCCCGGCGTCAGCGCCACGTTGACCAGCGGATGGCGCGCCACCAGCCTTTCCAGAATGGCCGGCACCACGGAATTGAGCGCGGTGTTGCCCGCGCCCAGCCGCAACTCGCCCATGACCTCGCCCGAGCGCGCCAGATAGCGGATCTGCTCCAGGCTTGCCAGCACCTCCTGCACGGGCGCGAGCAGCTCCGCCGCCTTGGCGGTCAGGTGCACCGTGCGTCCGGCGCGCGCCACCAGCGGCGCGCCCAGCTCGTGCTCGAGCGCGCGGATCTGCTGCGCCACGGCGCCATGGGTCAGGCCCAGCCTGCGGGCGGCCTCGGCCATGGAGCCGTAGCGGGCCACGGCCACGAGCGTGTGCAGGAAATCTGTGTTCATGATGATAGATATTCTATCTTTTGATCGAATCTCCGCTGGCCCACGCGCACGGGCTCCCAGGTCAAAATCCGGCCCAGGAGATATTCATGAAAAGCAAGCTGTTCGTGCCGGCCTCGCGCCCGGAACTCTTTGAAAAAGCCATGGCCAGCGAGGCCGATGCGATTTCCTTCGACCTCGAGGATGCCGTCGCGCCCGACCGCAAGCCCGAGGCGCGCGCCCTGCTCGCCGACTGGCTGGCGCGGCGCGCCACCGCGGCGCCAGCCGCCGCGCATCCCAAGAAAATTATCGTCCGCATCAACGCGGCCGACACGCCCTGGTACGCCGACGATCTCGCCGCGCTCGGCCGCTTGCCGGTCGACCTGCTCAACGTGCCCAAGACCGAGGACGCCGACGCGGTGCGCCGCGCCATCGAACAGGCCACGGCCGCGGGTTTTCGCGGCGGCTTCCTGGTCAACGTCGAAACGCCGCGGGGCCTGGCGCGCGCGGCCGGACTCGCCGCCGCGCACGAGCGCGTCCGCGGCCTGCAGCTAGGGCTGGCCGACCTGTTCGAGCCCCTGGGCATCGAGCGCTACGCCCCGGAAACGCTGCGCCCCGTGCTGCTGGCCGTGCGCCTGGCCGCGGGCGCGGCGGGCAAGTATGCGCTGGACGCCGCCTATCCCCGCGTGCAAGACCCCGAAGGCTTCCGCGCCGAGGCCCGGCTCTCGCGTTCGCTGGGCTTGCTCGGCAAATCGTGCATCCATCCGAGCCAGGTCGCCATCGCCAACGAGGTCTTCGGTTTTTCCTCCGAGGAAATCGAGCATGCGCGCCGCGTCGTGGCCGAAAGCCGGGCGCGGCCCGGCGTGGGCGCTTTCCTGCTCGACGGCCGCATGATCGATGCCCCCTTCGTGCGCCGCGCGCGCGACGTGCTGCTGGCGGCCGGCGCAGGCTAGGCGCTGTCCGCGCGCCTTTTTCTTTTCCCACGGATTCCGAACGACCACCCTATGCAACAACCCGCTGTTTCCGATCTTCCCCTGGCCGGCGTCAAGGTGCTGGACCTGAGCGCCTACATCGCCGGCCCGTACGGCTGCGCGCTGCTGGGCGATCTGGGCGCCGAGGTCGTCAAGATCGAGCCGCCCGAAGGCGACAACCTGCGCAAGTATCCGTCCACCCTGGCGGCCGAAAGCCGGGCATTTCTCGGCATCAACCGCAACAAACGCGGCATCTGCCTCAACCTCAAGGAGCCGGCCGGCTACGAAGTGTTGACGCGGCTGGTCCGCGAAGCGGACGTGCTGGTGCACAATTTCCGCCCGGGCGTGCCGGAACGGCTGAACATCGGCTACGCCACGCTCGCGGCCGTCAATCCGCGCCTGGTGTACTGCGCCATGACGGGCTACGGCGCCCGGGGCCCCATGGCCGGCCACGCCGGCTACGACCAGGTGCTGCAATCCATGACGGGCATGTGCGCCTCGCAGGGCAAGCCCGGCGGACCGCCGGAAATCCTGTACGGTTCCGTGGTCGATTACTACGGCGCCGCGCTGATCTCCAGCAGCGTCTCGGCCGCGCTCTACCGGCGCGAGCGCACCGGCCGCGGCCAGGCCATCGAAGTCTCGCTGCTGGGCAGCGCCCTGGCCATGCAGTCCGCGCGGCTGGTCTGGGCCGACGGCGAGCCGCGCGCCATCGAGCGCGACATGCGGTCGGGCGGCATCACGGGCATCCATCCCACGCGCGAAGGCTATCTGTACATCTCGGCCAACACGCCGCACTTCTGGCGCGCGCTGTGCGGCCATCTCGGCCTGGACGAACTGGCCGAACACCCCGACTACGATACGGTCAAGAAGCGCGCGGCCCGCGCCGACGAGCTGGTGCCCCGGGTGCGGCGCGCCCTGGCGGGCGCCAGCGCCGCCGAATGGGCCGAGCGCTTCGGCCAGAGCGTGCCGTGCGCGGTGGTCAACCGCGTGGAAGACATGTTCGACCACCCGCAGGTCCAGGCCATGGGCTTTATGCAGACCCTGCGCAACCCCCAGGCCGGCGAGTACCTGGGCCTGGCGCGCTGGGCGCGCTTCGACGAAGGCGGCAACAGGGACGGCGCCGCCGCCCCGCCGCGCGGCGCCCCGGGCCTGGGCGAGCACAGCCGCGCCATTCTGGCCGAACTGGGCTATGGTCCGGCGGAGATCGACGGGCTGCTGGGAGGCGCGGCGGTGCGCTAGCCGCCGCGCCAGCCGCCGCATCAACAACGACGCTCGACGAAAACGGGCGAGGAGACGACGAGGCCATGAGCCAGACACCGCGTTACCGCCAGCGGCCCGAAGGGTCGAACTGGGGCGATTTCGGTCCCGACGACCAGTTGGGCACCCTCAACCACCTGGACCGCGCCGCGCGCCTGGCCGCCGCGGCCGAGATCCGCGAAGGGCTGTCGTTCTCGCTCAGCCTGCCATTGACGGTGCCGCGCGCGCCGGTGCTGAACCCGAGGCGCAAGGGCCCCGTGATCCGGCCCGCCGAGAAGAACGGCGTGCCCGTCTACCGCTACCCCCTGGCCAACGACGTGCCCGGCGCCACCGACGTCATCAGCGACGACAGCGTCACCCTCTCGCCGCAGTACTCCACCCAATGGGACGCCCTCGGACACGTGGGTTCGCTCTACGATGCCCGGGGCAACGGCACGCCCCAGCCCACGGGCTACAACGGCTACACCGTCAGCGCGCCCGGCCGCGAAGGCTTCGCCGGCACGCGCGACCTGTCCATCGCCCCCATGGCGCGCCACGGCATCCAGGGCCGGGGCGTCATGGTGGACCTGCGCGCGCATTTCGGCGACGAACAGCGCAAGATCACCCACGCCGACCTCATGCGCGTCATGCAGGCCGACGGCGTAACCGTGCGCCCGGGCGACGTGCTGTGCCTGCACACCGGCCTGGCCGATCTCGCGCTCACGCTGGCCGACAACGAACAGCACCGGCTGAAGACCCGTTGCTGCGTGCTCGACGGCGGCGACCCCGGCCTGCTCGCGTGGATCACCGACAGCCGCATCGCCGCCATCGCGGCCGACAACCACGCAGTCGAGCTGCGCAACCATCATCTCGACACGGAGCGCGGCGCGCTGCTGCCCCTGCACGAACACTGCCTGTTCAAGCTCGGCCTGCCGCTGGGCGAGCTATGGCACCTCACGCCGCTCGCGCACTGGCTGCGGCGGAACCATCGCCACGCCTTCTTCCTGACCGCCGCCCCGATGCACCTGCCGGGCCTGGTCGGCGCGCCGGTCAACCCCATCGCCACGGTCTGACACCCGATCCCCGGACCGCCCGCCCCCCTGACGACACAACGATTCCAACAAGCCCCCCGCTTCCCGCACAGGAGAATGGAGCAGACATGAAGAAACGCACTCACCCGGCCCGCGCCGCCCTGGCCGCGGCCCTCGGCCTGACCGCCGCGGCGGCCGCGCAGGCCGCCGGCTATCCCGACAAGCCCATCACCGTTGTCGTGCCCTATTCCGCCGGCGGCGGGGCCGACAACGCCGCCCGCATCATCGCGCAAGGCATGGCCGAAACCAGCGGCCAGAGCGTCGTCATCGAGAACAAGGGCGGCGCCAGCGGCTCCATCGGCGCGGCCTACGTGGCGCGGGCCAATCCCGACGGCTACACCGTGCTCTACGACGCCTCGGCCTTCGCCATCAATCCGGCGCTGCGCAAGCTGCCCTATGACGCGAAGAAAGACTTCATTCCGGTATCGCAGGCGGTCAGCGTGCCCAACATCCTGGTGGCCGCGCCCGGCTCCGCCTTTGGTTCGCTGTCCGATTTCATCAAGGCCGCCAAAGACCAGCCCAACCACTACACCTACGCATCGTACGGCCCCGGCAGCCTGGCCCAGATGGCTGCCGAACTGCTGAAGAAAGACACGGGCATCAAGGCCATCCACGTGCCGTACAAGGGCGGTGCGCCCGCCATCGTGGACGTCATGGGGGGGCAGGTCGACGTGTACTTCGCCAATGCCGCCTCCAGCCTCAACTACGTCACCGGCGGCAAGCTCAAGGCCCTGGCGGTGTCCTCGTCCAGGCGCATGCCCGAACTGCCCGACGTGCCCACCGTGGCGGAATCCGGCGTGAAGAACTTCGACGTGGTGGAATGGAACGGTTTCTTCCTGCCGGCAGGCGCGCCGCCCGAGGTGGTGGCCAGGCTGCAGGACGTGGTCCAGAAAGCGCTGGCGCGCCCCGAAACCCGGGAAAAGCTCGGCAAGCTGGGCCTCACCCCGGTGGGCAGCAGCGCCGCCGACTTCGCCAGGTTCGTCGACGAAGAGCAGACGCGCTGGGCGGAGGTGGTCAAGGCCAACAACATCCAGGTCAACTGACCGCCCCGCCCGGGCATGGCCAGGGACGCCTGCGCGCCGGCGTCCCTGGCTTTATGCTCGCCGTACTTCCCCGAACAAGGAACCTCGATGAGCCGCAAAGACGATTTCGAGCAAGGGCTCGCCAACCGGCGGGCCGTCCTGGGCGACGCATGGGTCGATCGCTCGCTTTCGCGCGCCACCGGCTTCACGGCCGAATACCAGAACCTCATCACGCGTTATGCCTGGCACGACATCTGGAGCCGCGACGGCCTGCCTCGCAAGGCGCGCCGCATGATGGTGCTGTCCGTGACGCTGGCCCTGGCGCGCTGGGAGGAATTCGAATTGCACGTGCGAGCGGCGCTGACGGCCACCGACGACTCCCGGCTCTCGCCCGACGAACTCAAGGAAGTGCTGCTGCAGAACGCAATCTACGCCGGCGTGCCCGCCGCCAACACCGCCTTCGGCCTGGCGCAGAAGATCCTCGCTGAGGCGGCCGGCGAAATCGGCTACGCGCTGGAACCGGCCGATCCGCGCGAGGCCGACCCGTTCGGCGCCCGGCGGCCGCCGCCCGCCCCGATGGAGAATTGACGAGTTCCGGAATTGGGCAGAAACCAAACCGATGCGACGGCCCGTCGCTTTGCTTGTGCCGATCGATACGCTTTGCGCAGCGGAGCCCTGACATGCAAGGGATGAGGACACGTCGCCATGCAGAACCGTCCGTCCGCACTCCAGGCCGCCTTTCGCCCCGGCGCCCTGCTCCTGGCGCTTTGCTGGCCCGGCAGGGCAAGACGAGCGACATCGCCTCCAACCTGTTCGACCTGTATTTCACGCCCGTCATCGCCGGCTGCCATTTCTCCGAAACGCAGCACCTGTCGCTCAGCCTGAACGTCTGGGCGCCCACCGGCTATCGCAACGCCCCGCTATTCGGGCTGGACGTGATGGCCCGGAAAATGTTCGGCAACGGACTGGGACTGGGCCTGGTAGCCGGGACCCGGCTGCAGCTGGACAAGGACTCGGGCCCCACGGCGGACCGCCTCGACGGCTTCCGGGGGCACGACTTCGCCCTGGGCCCCATCCTCACCTACGATCGCAAATTGGCCGACCAGCGCTCGCTGTCGCTGTCCCTGCGCTGGGCGCCCACCATCGCCAGCACGCGCCGCCTCGACAGCACGGCCACCTTCATGGCAAGCGCCGCCCTGATTGTCTGACGCGGCACGGACAGCGGCCCGCGCCCGCCCGGCGCGGGCATGGCCGCGCCGGGCGGTCATTCGCCGGCGCGCGAGCCGCACGACGCCGCGCCGCCGGCCGCGGCCAGCAGGTCGTCGGCATGAACCATCAGCCCGCGCGCCAGTCGCAGCATCGGATACTGGCTGAGCACGCCGCCCCATTGCGGCGAGGTCAGCAGCTGGCGCCAGACCGGCTCCAGCAGCCCTTCATCCGCCCGCGGCGCCCGCGCCAGGGCCGAGGCGAACGCCAGGCTGGCCGGCGCGGACAGCAACTGCATCCGGCTGGCGGCGCTGAGCAGCCGGGGCGCGGCGTCGGCGGGGGCATCGCAGCAATAAAGCACGGTTTCCGCCAACCGCGCCTCGTCGGCCGTCAGCGCATGCAGCGACGCGCCCCGCAGGCGCGCCACGCCTTCGCGCGTTTCGAAGGCATACGTCTCGCGCTCGTCCGCCTGCGCCAGCAGGCGCAGGCCGCGCAGCAGCCGCGGCAGATCGGTGGCCGCCGCGTCCGCCGAGGCCTTGGCCTCCACCAGCAGGCAGACCTCCCAGGCTTCCGTTTCATCGGCCGTCGCGGGCCGTCGCAGCAACACCGCGTCCCACTCGCTCTTGGCGCGATCGGGGCTGCCCGGTATGGTGGCCGGCACGCGCATCGACGTCGCCACGCGGTATGCCGCCCGGCCGCGCTCCGTGGTTTCGAGCCGCAGCGCCAGCGCCCGCAATGCCCGCGCGGCCAGCGCCTCGACCCGGGCGCCGCGCCGCTGCGCGGCAACCCCTTGCGCCGCCGCCCCGGCGCTTCCCGAAATCGGGCCCTGCCGGCCCCACAGCGCCTGGTATTCGCGCACCAGCTCATCGGACATCAACGATTCGAGCCGCTGCAGGCGATCCAGTTCCGGCGCCTCCCGCAGCCGCGCAAGCCCCTGCGCGAGCGGCCCATCGCCGGCCGTCTCCGGCATGGCCGCAAGACGGCCCGCCGCCTCGCGCAAGGCCGACCACGATCCCGACGCGGCCAACGCGCGCAGGCCGGCCAGCGCCTCGCGCAGGTCCGCCGCATCGGCGGACTGCCGCCGGGCGGGATGCGCAACCGCATTCACCGCCGCATGCATCCGCCGGCGATCCCGCTGCGCGTGCGCGGCCAGCGACGCGTACTCCCGCACCCGGGCGGCGCGGCGCCGGAGCACCATGGCCTGGAACACCGGGTCGCCGCCCTGCTCGCGCATCGCGTCGCGGATCAGGCGGCAGAGCGCGTCCAGGAATCGGCGTTTCGTTTCCTCGCCCGGCGCCTCCCCGCGCGCCAGCGCCAGCCGGGCCTGCTCCACCGCCACGGCAAGCGCCTGCGCGGGCCCGTTGCGCATCTGGCCCGCGATCAGCTCGGGCGTATCCGGCAAGCGGTAGCGCCGGACGACGGCGCGCAGGATGTCGGCAAGAGGGGAAGGCGGCGATGGAGTAGCCATGGAAGATGGACGGCGAGGGAACCGATGGTCGGGGTCGCTGGGCGATGCGGCCCCGACAAATGTACCGCCGCCCGTTCTCATCCGTCATCCATTTCTCCCCCGCGCCGCCGCGCAGTTTCTCCGGGTCCGCAGAACTGTTCTGCACAACCGTGGGGTAATCGCGCGGACCGATAAAACTTATGATCGGCTTCTGTGACAACCCAAGGCCGGCGCCCCCGCCGGCCGACCCTGTGGCCAGCATGCACAAGACCGGATCCCGCCAGGAAAACGGCAAGGCAGAAGATGGCGTCCAGGACAAGGAGAGAGACAATGTTCAAGCCCACGCGCCGCAGCTTTCTCGCGGCCGGCACGCTCATGATGCTTGCCCGGCCGCTGCGCGCCGCCCCCAAGCCCGTGACCCTGATCGTTCCCTATGCGTCCGGCGGGCCCAACGACAACTTCGCGCGCCTGCTGGCCGAAGGCATGAGCGCCCAGGTCGGCCGCCCGTTCATCGTCGAGAACAAGCCGGGCGCCAACGGCATCATCGGCGCGACCCAGGTGGCGCGCGCCCCGGCCGACGGCGCCATGCTGCTCATGGGCGGATCGGGCCCGGTTTCGCTGAACATCCTGCTGCGTCCCAATCTGCAGTATGGCTTCGACAGCTTCGCCTCGGTGGCCATGATGTTCGACGGCCCGCTCACCATCACCGTGCCATCCTCGATGGGCGTGAACTCCATTGCCGATCTCGTGGCTTACGCAAAGAAGGAAAATCGCGCCCTGACTTACGGCACCCTGGGACCCGGAAGCGTCACCGACCTGTACGGCCTCATCCTGTCCAAGACGCTGGGCATCCCGCTGACGCCCGTGCCCTACAAGAGCACGCCGACCAGCCTGATCGACCTCATCACCGGACGCAACGACCTTTCCTACATGACGCCCATCGCCCTGGCCGACCACCAGAAGGCGGGGGAGATCAAGATCCTGGCCCTGACCACCGACCGGCGTGACCCGGCGCTGCCCGACGTGCCGTGCGTGACCGAGCTCGGCTACCCCCAGCTCAAGGCCAGCTACTGGACGGCGCTGCACGCGCCCAAGGGCACGCCCGCCGACCTGGTCCGGCAGTACGCCGAGGCCGCCATCAAGACGGTCGAATCGGAGCGCTTTCGCCAGGTGCTGGCCGCCAACGGCCAGACCGAAAAGGCCGGCGGCCCGCAAGCCCTGGATGCGCAGCTGGAAGCCGACCGCCAATACTGGGGCAAGGTCATCAAGGAAAACCGCATCGTCCTGGATTGAACGCTGCACGCCAAAGCGGCGGGCCAGGCCCGCCGCTTTTCATTTTCCCCCCTCCGGCCCTGCCCGACGCCCCGGCAAAGCGCGCCGGGCGTCGTCCGCCCTACTGGAGCCGCACGGGCGCGATGCGGTGCGTGGCGGCATTGAAATTGATGACCGGCTGCGCCTGGCGGCAGGCGGTCTTGCGCATCTTGCCGACGATGAGATCGTGGGTGCCGAGCACTTCGGTGCAGACGATGTCGCACTCGATGCTGGCCAGCGCATCCGGCAGAACCGGCAAGCCCAGCTCGTTCACGACCCAGCCGCCCTGCGCGAAACGCGCCGGGCCCTGGGGCTGGCGCAGAAAAGCCTGGATGACCCCGCCATGATTCTCGCCCAGGATGTTGGCCACGAAGCGGCCATTGCGCAGCAGGGCGTCCCGCGTAGACGAAGTCTGCTGCACGAAGAACCCGACCATGGGCGGATCGGCGGAAATCGACGTGAGGCTGGACACGATCATGCCGGCCACCTGTTCGCCGTCGCCGGTGCTGACCGCGCTGATGCCCGCGGGCAAGGCGCGCATCGCGGCCTTGAAGTCGTCGACCGACACCACGTCGTCGCGCTCGTTCACGACCATGTGGGCGCGGATGTCGCCCCGCTCGTCGACCCAGCCGTGGCGCGCCGCATAATCCACCATCGCGGAGAACCCCGCCTCCCACTGCGGATCGCCCGCGTGCTTCGACAGGAAGCGCAGCACCGAGGGCGACAGGCGGATGTGCCGCTCGTCCTCGCGCCGCCCGACCCGCGCGATGGCCCGTTCGAGCCTGTCGCTGGGCTGGGGGTCGGCCAGGACGTCGAGCCGGCGGAAGTCCAGCGGCTCGCGCAGCGAGATCGCGCCCGCATTGCTCAAGTAGATACGCATGACGCGCTCCTTACGCCGCCAGCGCGCAAGCGCCGACTTCCTTGCGGATGGCGGGAATGATCTTGTCGCCCCAGATCTCGATCTGCTTGAGCATGGTCTTCTGGTCGAAGTCGCCCAGTTGAGTCTGCAAGGCAATGTGCTTGGGGCGCAGGATGCTGATCTCTTCCAGCATCTTGTCGATCACCTGGTTGACCGAACCCACCGGCAGGTTCCCGCGCAGTTGCTCGAAGGTCGGATCGTTCTCCGACGGGACTTCCTTGACCATGTAGCCGTCGTCGCTCTGCGCGCGGCGGTATTTCAGGCTTTCGGAGATGCGGCGCTGAAAGCGCGCGCAATCCAGGTATGCGTCGATCTCGGCTTTGTTGTCCGATGCATAGCCGCAGCGCAGAAAGCCGAACTTCACGTCGCGGTCCAGATCCTTGCCGTTGTCCGCGGCGACTTTCTCCAGCCGGCCGCGCAGCTCGGCGATCGCGTCGTTGCCCTTGAGCAGGGCCGTGACGAAGAGATTGTGATTCTCGCGCACACCGCGGCCCAGCGTCACGGGGTTGCCCGAAGTGATCCACATCGGCGGCATGGGATCCTGCAGGCAGCGCACCGCGATGGAACTGGGCGGCACCTTGAGAAACTGCCCGTCGTGCTCGAAGATCTTCTGCGTCAGCCCCTTGGGAATGAGGTCGAGGAACTCGTTGAAGATGGCCCCGGAATCGGCGATCTGCACGCCGAAGCGCTCGAACTCGAATTCCTGGTAGCCCGAGCCCACGCCCAGCTCCAGCCGGCCGTTGGAAACCGTATCGACGAAGCCGACTTCGGCCAGGAACCGGGCAGGATGATAGAGCGGCAGAATGCAGACCGCGGTTCCCAGCCGGATGCGCTGCGTCTTGGCCGCCGCGTGCGCCACCGTCATCAGCGGCGAAGGCGACAGGGAATAGTTGTTGAAGTGGTGCTCGGCGTACCAGGCCGTGTCGAAGCCCGCCTGCTCGGCCGCGACGGTCTGTTCGATGGAGTTGTTGATGACCTGCCGGGACGACTGGTGATAACCTCGCTGCTGCGCCAGAATGAATACGCCGAATTCCATGATGTCTCCTCAATGTTCGTGAAGCTTCAAGGAAATTCTAGAAGGCTGCCCGTAATGGCTGGAATACAATAAATGCGGCGTTCTGTGCTGCATAAAGTGGAGGAATGATGGACAGGCTGCGCGCGATGGAGCTCTTTCTGTCGATTTCCAAAACGGAGAGCTTCTCCGAGACTGCGCGGCAATTCGGCGTATCGGCCACATCGGTTTCCCGGACGATCACCGAGTTCGAGAATGCGCTGAACGTCAAGCTCCTGCTGCGCTCGACCCGTCAGGTCGTGCTGACCGAAGCCGGCCAGGAATACGCCCGCCAGCTCGAAGGCATCCTCTGGAACATCAACGAGGCGCACCGCAACATCACGGAGATCCGCGCCGCGCCCAAAGGCACGCTGCGCGTGCATTCGCGCATGATGTTCGGGCTGGGCGTGCTGCCTCCGCTCATCGCGGCCTTTCGCCAGCAGTACCCGGACATCCTCGTCGAACTGGTGCTGTCCGAGTCCAAGACCGACCTGAGGCGCAACAACTTCGACATCGATTTCCGCATCTCGCCGCCCGTCGAAGCCGGGCTGAAGCGGCGCATTCTTTTCAAGAGCGAGCGCTACCTCGTGGCGTCTCCCGCCTATCTGGCCGCGCGTGGAACGCCGACAAGGCCGGCCGAGGTCGCGCAGCACGCCTGCCTGGCCTACCTCCTGCCCGGCGACCAGTACTGCTGGCGATTCAAGCAGGACGAGATCCAGGAAGAAGTGCCGATCAAGCCGCGGCACGTCACCAACAACGGCGTGGCCCTGCTCGAGCTGGCGCGGCTGGGCGAAGGCATCGCCCTGCTGGACGACTACACCGTGCACAACGACATCACGCGCGGCACCCTGGTCCGGCTGTGCCCGGACCACCGCGTCACCAACACGACCTTCGAAGAAGGCATGTACGCCACCATCCTGGATACGGCAATGATCCCGGCCAAGATCCGGCTGTTCCTGGACTTCATCGCCTCGCACGTCTCGGGCAAGACGCTGCGCTTCACGGCCTACGGCAAGGCCGCGGCGGGCGCCGGATGACCGGGCAGGCGCCTGCCGGCGCTAAGGGCGTATCCGGCAACGCGGCCGCGCCGCGCCCACGAAGCCCACGCCGCGAAGCCGGAGCAGACAACCATCCAGCGGCCCCGAGGCCGCCAGACGCCCGCTGTCGCTGATGGACGTCACGAAGATGTCCGTCATGTCCTCGCCGCCGAAGCACAACGAAGCGGGATGGGTCACGGGCAGGTCTATCCGCAAGTCCAGCCTGCCCGCGCCATCGAACCTGGCGATGGCGCCCGCATGAACCAGCGCGGTCCACAGGCCGCCCGCCAGATCGAAACAACAGCCGTCCGGAGCCGAATCGTAAGCCCCGGTATCGACGAAGACTTCGCGCGCGCCGAGCCGGCCATCCCCGTCCATGCGATAACGGAAAATCCTGCGCTGCGCGCTGTCGCAGACATAGAAGAATTCGTTGCGCAGATCCACGTTCGGACCGTTCGCCACGCCGATGCCCTGCGCGATGCGCGTCAGGCGGCCCCGGGTATCCAGCCGATAAAGCCCTCCGAGCGGCTCCTGCCCCTCCTGCCGGCAGGTGTGCATCGTGCCGGCCACGAAACTGCCGTCGGGCAACGGCACGCCATCGTTGAGGCGCAGGTTGGGATGGCTGTCGTCGATGCGCGCCAATGTGCGCAGCGTGTTGTCGGCCGGACGGTAGAGCGCGAAAACCTCCTTCAGGGCCACGACCAGTTCGTCGTCTCCATTGAGCGCAAAAGAGCCCAGCGGCGCGGGCAGCAGCCAGCTCCGCGCCTGTCCCCCTTCCGGGTCGAGGGCATGGATCCGCCCGCTGCGGCAGTCCGCCATCCATAAACGCCGCCGCTCGGCATCCCACACGGGACACTCTCCCAGGGACGCGCGCAGCGCGCCGATCCGATCGATACGCATCTGCAGGTTTCCTCCATCGCCGCGTTCCGGCGAACCGCCACGGCTTCGATGGTATCGGCTTGCGCAGCCCCGGAATATGCCGCTTTCGCGCAGAACACAACCAACTTTTCTGGCGTGAATTCGCGGCAATACCCATCCATATAATCAAAAAAAAGCCGGCCTCTCCAGGCTCCGGCGCACAGGCAAGACCGGTCATTCCGACTCGAGGAGACACACGATGCAGCATGCCCACCGCGCCCCCGGCGCGCCCGCCTTCCCCCGACAGTACCAGGAGCGGGCATGAGCGAACCCGCCGTCAAATTCGAAGTCAGCGAGGGCGTTGCGCTCGTTACGCTGAATCGTCCGCCCGTCAATGCCCTCAACCGCGAAATGCGCCGGCGCATCGTCGCCGTCTTCGACGAGATCTCCGAGCGCGGCGACATCCGCTGCGCCGTGCTGACCGGAAACGGCAATGTCTTCTGCGCAGGCGCCGACCTCAAGGACCGCCCCGATGCCGACATCGCCGGCGACTTCCTCGAACACAACCGCGTCACGCGGGAAACCGGCAACGCCATCAGGGAATGCGCCAAGCCCGTGATCGCCGCCGTGAACGGCGCCGCGCTGGGCGCGGGCCTGGGCCTCATGGCCGCCTGCGACATCATGTACGCTTCCGAGAACGCCAGCTTCGGCATGCCCGAGATCAACGTCGGCCTGGCGGGCGGCGCTTCCATGCTGCGCACCTTGTTCGGCCGCTCGACCGTGCGCCGCATGTTCTTTACCGGCCAACGGCTCAGCGCGCAGGATCTGCTGCGCCGCAATGTGCTGGAAGACGTGCTTCCCGCCGGCCGGCTGCTGCCCACGACCCTGGAACTGGCCCATGAGATTGCCTCCAAGGCGCCGCTGGCCGTGGTGTACGCCAAGCGCGCGGCCAATATGGTGGACCTCATGCCGCAACGGGATGCCTACCGCTTCGAGCAGGACTTCACCATGGCCCTGGCCAAGACCGAAGACGCGCGCGAGGCCCGCATGGCCTTCCTCGAAAAGCGCCAGCCGGTATTCAAAGGACGCTGAGCATGGGGGAACAGACGCAACAGCCGGGCGCCGGCCTGGCGGCCTTCTTTGAAGCCCGCAGCATCGCCGTGATCGGCGCTTCCGACGAAATCGCCAAGATCGGCGGCCGGCCCGTGCACATGCTGGCCAAGCACGGCTATGCCGGCCCGGTCTATCCCATCAACCCCAAAGGCGGCGTCATTCAGGGGCTGCCCGCTTACGCATCGGTGCTCGACACGCCCGCCGCGCCCGAACTGGCCATCCTGGCCGTGCCGGCGGCCGCCACGCCGGCCGCGCTGCGGGACTGCGCCGCCCGCGGCGTGCAGGCCGCCATCGTGCTGTCGTCCGGCTTCGTGGAGGCCGGCCCGGAAGGCGCCGCCCTGCAGGCCGAGCTGGCCGGCATCGCCCGCGCCCATGGCATGCGCCTGCTCGGTCCCAATTGCCTGGGCGCGGTAAACGTGGCCGACCGCCTGATCGCTTCCTTCTCGATCGCGCTCGAAGAGCACATGCCTGCCGCCGGGCAGGTGGGCATCGTTTCGCAATCGGGCAACGTGGGCAGCCACACCATGCAAAGCGTGGCCCGGCGCGGCATGGGCGTAAGCCGATTCATCGCCACCGGAAACGAGGCCGACGTGGACGTGGCCGATGGCATCGCCGCCCTGGCCGAAGACGCGTCCACGCGCATCATCCTGTGCTGCATGGAAACCTGCCGCAATGCCGGCAAGCTGGTCGGCGCCTTGCGCATGGCGCGCGAACGCCGCAAGCCCGTCATCGTCCTGAAGATCGGCTCGACCGAGAAAGGTCAGGCGGCGGCGGCTTCGCATACCGGCGCCCTCACCGGCTCGGATGCCGTGATCGACGCGGTATTCCGCCGTTATGGCGCGCTGCGCGTGCGTTCGGTGGAAGCGCTGATCGACATCGGCCACGCCGCTTCGCTGCTCATGCCCGGCCGCCTGCCGCGCAGCGAGGCGGTGACGCTGGTGGCCGCCTCCGGCGGCTTCGGCATCATGATGGCCGACGCCATGAGCGAAGCGGGCCTGGCCCTGCCCGCGCTCGCGTCCCATACCCAACGACGCATACGCGAAGCCGTTCCCACCGCGAGCACGGGCAACCCCGTGGACGCCTCGGCCCAGATGTCCAGCCGCCCCGACATCCTGCTCGAGCTGCTGGGCGCCCTGCTGGACGATCCGTCGGACGGGACGCTGGCGCTGTTCATGTCCCTGTCGCTCTACAACACGAGGCTGCGCGGCGTCTACCTCGAGGCGCTCGCCCAGGTGCGCGCCAGCCATCCCGACCGCCTGCTGATGGTCATCAGCCAGGGTCCGGCCGACGCGGTCGGCGAGATCAACGCGCTGGGCATTCCCGTGTTTTCCAGCATCGACGCCGCGGCGACCGGGCTGGCCGGCCTGGTCGCGCTGGGCCGCCTGAGCGCCGCCGCGTCCGAGCCCGCCCGGCTGCCTGCCGCCGAACCCGTCGATCCGGCGGTGTTCCGCAGCGAATTCCACGCGAAGCGCGCCCTGGGCCAGGCCGGCATCGACGTGCCCCGCGAGTTCGTCGCCCGCGATGCCGGCGAGGCCGTCCGCGCCGCCGAGACGATAGGCTATCCCGTCGTGCTGAAGATCGCCTCCGAAGACATCGCCCACAAGACCGAGATCGGCGGCGTGGCGCTGGACCTGGTCGACGCCGATGCCGTGCGCGCGGCCTATGAACGGATCGTCGGCAGCGCGGCGCGCCATGCGCCTCGGGCGCGCATCGACGGCGTTCTGGTGGCGCCCATGGTGCGCGGCGGCACGGAACTGATCGCCGGCATTTCGCGGGATCCGGTCTTCGGTCCCATCGTCATGGTGGGCATGGGCGGCATTTACGCCGAGGTGCTGAAGGACGTGGCGGTGCAGGCCGCGCCCGTGACCGAGGACGAAGCGCTGGCGATGATCCGTTCGCTCAAGATGTTTCCCGTGCTGGACGGCGCGCGCGGCCGGGCCAAGGCGGACATCGGCGCGGCCGCGCGCAGCGTGGCCCGCCTGTCGGAATTCGCCTTCCGGCATCGCGATCACATCGCCGAAATCGATATGAACCCCATTCTGGTGCGCCCGCAGGGCCAGGGCGCGATCGTGCTGGACGCGCTGATGATCCCGCGCGCCGCGCCCGCTCACTGAGGACTGGCATGCACTTCGACCATCACGTAGCGGTCCCCGACCCGGCCGCCGGGCCCGAGGTTTACCGCCAACATGCGCGCACCTGGCTGCGCGCCAATCTGCCCGGTTTCATGCGGACCGACAGCCCGGACTGGCGGCCCGCGACGCTGGCCGAAAGCAGCGCATGGGAAGCCGCCATGTACCAGGCCGGCCTGGCGGGCATGACCTGGCCCAAACCTTATGGCGGCCATGGACTGACGCTGCGCGAGCATCTGGCCGTGAACAAGGAAATCGGCGCGCTGCCCATGCCGGAGAGCGTGAGCTCCATCGGCAAGGAGCTGGCCGGCCCCATCATCATGGCGGTCGGAACCGAAGCGCAGAAGCAGGCGTTCCTGCCCGCCATCCTGGCCATGCGCCAGTACTGGTGCCAGGGGTTTTCCGAACCCGACGCCGGCTCCGACCTCGCGCGGCTGCGCACCCGGGCCGTGCGGGAAGGCGGCCATTGGCGCATCAATGGCCAGAAAATCTGGACCAGCGGCGCGGCCAAGGCGCACTACTGCCTGCTGCTCACCCGCACCGGCACGGTGGCCGACCGGCATCGCGGCCTGCTGATGTTCGCCGTGCCCATGGACACGCCGGGCATCCGCGTCGCCCCCATCAAGTCCATCGACGGCAAGGAATCCTTCGCCGAGGTCTTCTTCGACGACGTCGTGGTTCCCGACAGCGCGCGCCTGGGCGCGCCGGACGAGGGCTGGAGCGCCGCCATCCGGGTGCTCTCCATCGAACGGGCCACCAACCGCATGTACCGTCCCTGGCGCTTCGAGTGCGAGCTGCGCCAGCTTATCGCGGCGTGCAAATCCGATGCCCGGCTCGCTCCCGCCCTGGAAGACGGCGGCGTGCAGCGCCGCGTCGGCGAACTGGCCTCGGAGATCGACGGCTTGAAAGGCCTGGTGGAGCTGACGGTCGAGCGCATGATGCGCGGCGAGGCCATCGGCGCGCGCGGCTCGCTCACCAAGCTCTACTGGTCGGAATGCCATCAGGCTTTCGCCGGGCTCGCCCTCTCGCTGCTTTCGCAGGTCGGTCCGCAATCCAGCCCGCTGGCGCGCCGCGCCCGGCAGGCCTGCACCAACGCCTACTTATTCGCGCGCGCCGAGACGATCTACGCAGGCACCACCGAAGTGCAGCTCGACGTCATCGCGCAGCGCATCATGAATCTTCCCAAGGATCTGACATGAGCAGCGACGCACTGCAGCCCGAGGAATTCGCCCAGGCCGCCGAAGCGGCCATCATGGACGCGCTGACCCGCCAGGACGTGCACGACATGGCGGCCGTGCTGGCGCGTGCCGGCCTGTGCGGCGTGATGGCCGCCGAGGACGACGGCGGGCTGGGCCTGGACCTGCGCTTTGCGCTGCCCATCGTCCATGCCGCGGGACGGCTGCGCCTGCCCCTGCCGCTGGCCGAGCAGATCGTCGCCGCCCATGCCTTGGCGGACACGCCGCAGGCCGCGGCGCTGGCCTCGGGCGAGCGCCTGGCCGGCATCGCATGGCAGGGCCGGCTGCCGGATGGCTGGGTCCGGCTGGACCACGGCCCGGCCGACTGGGTGCTCGCGGCCGATGCCGAAGGCGCCGCGCTCGTGGATGCCGCCGGGTCGCCGCGCGAAGTGCAGGCCGCGCTGGACCCGGACTGCCCGCAGGTCTGGCTCGATTTGCGGCACGCGCCCGTGCTGGCGCGCCTGGATACGTCGGCCTGGGACGCGCTGCAGCGCCAGGCCCGGCTGCTGCTGGCCGAATTCGCCAACGGCGCGGCCGAAGGCGCGCTGCAGGCGGCGGCGAGCTATATGGCCACGCGCGTGCAGTTCGGCCGGCCATTGTCGGCCAAGCAGGCGGTCCGCCATCTGCTGGCGCGCATGCGCCTGTTGCAGGAAGTGTCCAGCGCGGCCATCCGCCGCGCCATACGGCCCGATGAATACGGCGCGCCGCGCGACCCGCGTCCCGCGCTGGCCGGCGCCATCGCGAATGCCGCCTTCGTCATCGAGAAAGCCATCCATCTGCACGGCGGCATGGGCTTTACCTGGGAATTGCCGCTGCACCGCGCGCTGCGCGCGGTGCGCAGGCTGGACGCGGCCTTCGGCGGCCTGTCTCGCGAAACGGGGCGCGCCTTCATTGAATCGGTGTAGGAAACGACTATGCAACAAGATCTCGCCGGGCGCGTGGCGCTCGTCACCGGCGCGGGCGCCGGCATCGGCCGGGCCACGGCCCGCCAGCTCGCCGCGCGCGGCGCCATCGTGGGCGTCAATGATTTAAAGCAGGAACTGGTGGACGACGCCGTGGCCGCCATCGAGGCCGCGGGCGGCAAGGCGTTTCCCGTGGTGCGGAACGTGGCGACGCGCGAAGGCATTGCGCAGGCCGTGCGCCAGGCCGCCGAGCACGGCTCGCGCTTCGACATCCTGGTCAACAACGCGGCGTGGGTGCGCTACCAGCACGTGCCCGACATCATGCCCGAGACCCTGGACCGCATGCTGGACATCGGTTTCAAGGCGGTGGTCTGGGGCATGCAGGCCGCCGCCGAGGCCATGGACGGCGAGCGCGGCGGCGCCATCGTCAACGTCGCCTCCACCGCCGCCCTCAAATCCGCGCCCGGATCGGTGGTCTACTCCGGCATCAAGGCCGGCGTTCTCGGCATCACCCGCGCGGCCGCGGCCGAACTGGGCGCGCGCGGCATCCGCGTCAACGCCGTATGCCCTTCGGCCGTGCCCACCGAAGGCACCCAGCGCAACCGCAACGCCGAACGCGACGCCCGGCGCATCGCGAGCACGCCCATGGGCCGCCTGGGCACGGTGGACGACGTGGCCGGCGCCATCGCTTTCCTGGCCAGCGACGAGGCCCGTTTCATCACGGCCCAGGCCCTGGTGGTGGACGGCGGCATTACCTTCACCACGCTCTGATGGACACGGTGCTGCTGACGGGCGCGGCCAGCGGCATTGGCCGCGCCGCCGCCTGGCGCCTGGCGCGGCAAGGCTGGCGCTGCGTGCTGCTGGACCGCGACGCGCCGGCCTTGGAAGCCTTGCGCGCCGCGCTGCCGCCCTCCGCGCAGGGCGGGCATCTGGCCTGCGTCGCGGACCTCGCCGACGCGACCCGGATCGCGGCCCTGGCCGACGAGCTGCCCCACCTGAACGCGCTCATCAACAACGCCGGCATGACGGAACGCGGCAACCGTCCCGCCACGGACATCGCGCCCGGCGACTGGCAACGCCTGCTCGACCTGAACCTGCGCGCGCCGGCGCGGCTCCTGCACGCCCTGCGCGGCCGCCTGGTCCGCGGCGCGCGCATCGTCAACGTGGCGTCCGGCGCCGGCCTGCACGCCATCCCCTGGCGCGGCGCCTACAGCCCGAGCAAGGCAGGGCTCATCGCCCAGACGCGCGCACTGGCGCGTGCCCATCCCGAATATGTCATGACGGTGCTGTGCCCCGGTTTCGTCCGGACCGAACTGGTGAACGGACTGATCGAGTCGGGCCGCCTCGACCCGGCGCGCGCCGTCGCGAAGATTCCGCTCGGCAGAATGGCCGCTCCCGAGGAAATGGCCTGCGCGCTCGCATTTCTGGCCGGCCCGCATGCCCGTCCCATCGGCGGCGGCCTGCTTGCCGTGGACGGCGGCTCGTCCGTCTTCGGAGGCAGCCAGCCGTGCCAGCCTTCCCGCCACGCCCCGGTGTCCTGCGATGCCCCGCTGGACCTCCGAATCCGCGGTTCCTGGACCGGCCTGCCCGAGCCGCAGCCCTGCAGCGACGGCTATCCCGCCGTCGCGGACGCGACCGTGCTGGACCGTCCCGTGGGGCAGCGGCTGGACGCCGCGCTGGATGCGGCGCGCCGCCATGCGCATGACGGCCCCGGCAGCCTGACCCTGCTCTTGCCGCGTGAAAACAAGCCGGACTGGGAGGCGGCCGGCGAGTCCGCCGCCCTGCGCATGCTGGTGGCCACGCTGGCCTGCGAATGGGGCGCCGACGCCCGGCGCGTCAATGCCGTGGAAGTCGCCCCCGATACCTCCGCCGAATCCCTGGCGCCGCTGCTGCGTTTCGCGGCCGGCGCCCAGGCGCAATATCTGACTGGACAGACGCTGCGATGCAACCCGTGACCGATACCGACGCCATCAAGGCGCGCTTCATCGCCGCGCGCGGCTACTGGCGTCCCTGGACCGAAGCCCTCTTGCGCGCCAATCCGGACTTCCTGGCCCGCTACGCCGACTATGCGGGCTACCCGGCGCAAACCGGACCGCTCAGCCCGCGCATGGTGGAGCTGCTGTACATCGCGCTCGACGCGTCGGCCACCCATCTTCATGAAGCGGGGCTCGCCACCCACATGCGGCTTGCCCGGCAGGCCGGCGCCAGCGACGCCGACATATTCGACGTGCTGCACCTCGTGACGCTGCAGGGAGTGAGCGCCGTGCTCCAGGCCGCCGACCTGCTGCATGCGGCCGCGCCGCCCTCCTGCCCGGACATTCCGCGCGCGCTGCGCGCGCGCATCGGGAAACTCCGGCCCGAACAGGCCGCAAGCCTGCTGCGCCTGGCCGCGCTGGACCCCGGCTACGTCGCCGTACTGCTGGACTTCGCCGAGCAGGGCGCGCCTGCGAACGGCCTGAGCCATGCGGAACGCCTGCTGGTGCGCCTGGCCCTGCACGCCTGCTTCACGCACGGCGACATGGCCGCCACGCGCACGCTCATCGCCGAGGGCCTGGCCCTGGGAGCGAACCGGGCCGAATTGCTCCAGGCCATCCAGCTGGGCGCCCACCTGGCCATCCACGGCGCGGCCCTGGGCGCCACGGTTCATGCCGGCCTCGCCGGGGCCGCCGGCGCCGGCAGCGCGCAGGCAGTCGGCGGTTAGCGCGGCTGACCCTGCCGCGCGCCCATCATGGCGCGCGACAGGCGGCTGGCGGCCGACAATATCTCTTCCTTGTGGCCCAGCAGAACCTGCTCGGTCAGGCGCGACAGGGGGCCGGAGATGCAGATCGCGCCTTGCAGCGTCCAGTTGATGCCGTACACCGGCGCGGAAATGCTCGAGACTTCGGCGTCGCGCTCGCCCAGCGACATCATGTATCCGGTCCGCCGGATCGACTCATAGGGCTCGCCCGGCTCGCCGGAAAACGCCAGCAGCACGCGCCCGGGGCTTCCCAGGGCCAGCGGCAGGGCGGCGCCGACGCGCACATGGTGCCGGATGGACTTCGGGCCCTCGACCCGCGCCACGCAGATGCGCTGGCCGCCCTCGCGCACATAGAACGTGGCGCTTTCTCCAGTAGCGGCCGATAGCTCGCGCAGCACCGGCTGCACCACCTCCAGCACATTGAACGTTGCCTGGTAGCAGGCGCCGAGCCAGCCGGCCGCGCGCGCCAGCCGCCAAGTGCCGTCGGGCCGCTGCGCCAGATAGTCGTCCAGCGCCAGCGTGCGGGCCAGGCGCAGCACCGTGGAGCGGTGGCATCCGGTGCGCCGGCTCAGCTCCGCGAGCGACAGGTGCGAATCCTCCACGCCGAATGCCTCCAGGATGCGCATGGCGCGCCGCACCGCGACGACGCCTTCCTCTGCGCCGGCATCGGCCGGATCGTGGTCTTTGTTTTCGTCCATTGTACGCAACACGTTTCGCTATACGAACTCGTATTGTATTAGACGGAACACACATCCACAATGCGCGGACCAGAACAATCATCGGAGACAACCATGAAGCTGATCGCGCGCGTCCTGTCCGGCCTGGCCCTGGCCCTGGCCAGCGGCCTCTGCCTGGCCCAGGCGTATCCCGCCAAACCCATCCGCCTGATCGTGCCCTTCCCGCCCGGCGGCGGCACCGACGTCCTGGCCCGCGAGGCCGCCGTCAAGGTGGCGGCCGACACCGGCTGGAACATCGTGACGGAAAACCGGCCGGGCTCGGGCGGCAATATCGGCGTGGACGCCGCCGCCAAGTCCGAGCCGGACGGCTACACGCTGGTGCTCGGCCAGACCAGCAATCTGGCGATCAACCCCACGCTGTACCCCCGGCTGCCCTACGACCCCGAAAAAGACCTGACCGCGATCGGCCTCGTGGCCGATGCGCCGCTGGTGCTCGTGGTGCCGGCCAATTCCCGCCTCAAGACCTTCGACGACATGATCGCGGAAGCCAAGGCCCATCCCGGCGCGCTGAACTTCGCCAGTTCGGGCAACGGCACGGTTGCGCACCTGGCCGCGGTGCAGTTGCAGAACGCGGCCGGCATCAAACTGACGCACATTCCGTACAAGGGCGCCGCCCAGGCCGCCAACGACCTGATCGGCGGCCAGATCGACATGTATCTGTCGTCCGTGCCCACGCTGATCGGCCATGTGCGCAACGGCAAGATGCGGGCGCTGGCCGTCACCTCCGCCGAGCGCGCGCCCGACCTGCCGGACGTGCCCACCATCGGCGAGCGCGGCTATCCGGGCTTCGAGGCCGTGACCTGGTTCGGGCTCGCGGCGCCGGCCGGCGTGCCCAAGGACATCGTGCAACGGCTCAACGCCGAATTCAACAAGGCGCTGGAGACGCCCGACCTCGCCGCCAAGTACCGCGAGCAGGGAGCCCGCGCGCTGACCAGCACGCCGGCGCAGTTTGCCCAATTGATCCACGACGACCGCATCCGCTGGGGCAAGATCGTCAAGGACTCGGGCGCGCACGTCGAGTAAGCCGCCCGGCCGGACCCACACCGATGACCGCAACGTTCGCCTTCTCGGCCGGCAGCGCGCCGCCGGCCGTCGCCATGCCGCCCGGCGCATGCGATTGCCACATCCATGTCTACGACGCCCGCTGCCCCGCCGCCCCCGGCGCGGCGCTGCGGCCGCCCGATGCGGATGCCGGACAGTACCGCGCATTGCAGCGCCTGCTGGGCATGCAGCGCGCCGTCCTGGTGACACCCTCCACCTACGGCGCCGACAACCGCTGCATGCTTGCGGGCATGGCCGCGATGGCCGGGCAGGCGCGCGGAGTGGCCGTCATCGACGGCACGGAAACCGACGCGGAGCTGGAAACAATGCATGCCGCCGGTGTCCGGGGCATCCGGCTCAACCTGTCCCTGGGCGTGACGGGATCGCCCGAGCAAATCGAACCGCTGGCGCGCCGCGTGGCGCCGTTGGGCTGGCACATGCAGCTCCTGATGCCTCCCGACCAGCTGGCCGCGCTCGGCGATTCCCTGGCCCGGCTACCCGTGCCGCTGGTATTCGACCACATGGCGCGCATCGCGCCCGCCCAGGCATTCCGCCATCCCGCGCATGCGCTGGCGTTGCGCCTGATGCGCGACGGCAAGGCCTGGGTAAAGCTTTCGGGCGGCTACCTCGTCAGCGCCCTGCACAGCGTGGACGACCCCGCCCTGGACCGCCTGGCCCGCGGCTACATCGAAGCATCGGCCGCGCGCGTGGTGTGGGGCAGCGATTGGCCGCACGCCACCGCGTCGGCCGGCCTGCAGCCCATGCCGGACGACGCGCGCCAGCTCGAGCGCCTGGCCGAATGGGCCGGCGACGCCGCGACGCTGCGCGCAATCCTCACCGACAACCCGCGGGCGCTGTACGGCTTCCCGCCCTGCGACTGACTTTCCACGGAAACGCCATGCACCATCCCTTCTCCATGACGCGCCGCCATCTGCTGGGCCTGGGCGCGGCGCTGGCGGCCGGCGCCGCTTTCAAGGCGCGCGCCGCGCAAGACTGGCCCGCCGGCAAACCCATTACCTGGGTGGTTCCCTACCCGCCCGGAGGCAGCACCGACGTGCTGGGACGCGCCATCGCGCAACAGCTCGACTCGCTGCTGGCCACCCGGGTCATCGTCGAAAACCGTCCCGGCGCCACCGGCACCATCGGCGCGGCCCGCGTCGCCCGGGCCGCTCCCGACGGGCTCACCCTGCTCGGCACGTCGATCGGCCCGCAGGCCATCGCCCCGCACCTGATGGGCAAGCTGCCGTACGACCCCATCGAATCGTTCGCGCCCGTCATCATGGTGGGCACCATTCCGCACGTGCTGGTAGTGGGCGCCGCGCAGCCCTTCCGGACGCTGGCCGACCTGCTGGACGCGGCGCGGAAAGCGCCCGGCCGCATCGCCTATGCCTCCGGCGGCACCGGCACCATCCTGCACATGCAGGGCGCGCTGCTGCAACAGCAGAGCGGCACGCGGTTCCTGCACGTTCCCTACAAAGGCGACACGCCGGCGCTGCAAGACACGCTGGCGGGCCAGGTGCAATTCGCGTTCGTGCCGGTGGCCGCGGCGCTGCCGCACATCCAGGCGGGCGCGCTGCGCGCCCTGGCCGTCACGTCCGCGCAGCGGCTCGCCGCCCTGCCCGGCGCGCCGACCATGACGGAAGCGGGCTATGCCGATTTCATCGTCGAACAGTGGCAGGCCGTCTTCGCGCCGGCCGGCACTCCCGGGGCCGTCATCGGGACGCTCAATGCCGGCATCGGCAAGGCGCTGCAAAGCCCCTCGCTGCAGGCGCTCGCGCAGCAGCTGGGCATCGGCCTGGCCGGCGGTCCGCCCGAGCAGCTCGACCGGGTGCGCAGGGCGGACTTCGACAAGTGGGGCGCGCTCATCCGCAACGCCGGCATCAAGCCCGCCTGAGGTCCCCTTTCACCACAACACGGCTCTTGAACCCTGAACAGGAACTTCCATGGCAAACCAGGACATCGTCAAAGACTTTCCCCGCGTCGGCGAGGACATCGTGCGCCGCGCGGCGCAACTGCAGCCGGCCATCCTGGCCGACGTGGCCGGGCGCCGCGGCGCGCTGAGCGGACGCATACGCCCGCTGCATCCCGGCATGAAACTCGCCGGCAGCGCGCTGACGGTCGAAGTGCGCCCCGGCGACAACCTCATGATCCACGCCGCCATGTCGCTGGCTCGCCCCGGCGACGTGCTCGTCATCGACGGCAAGGGCGACCTCAGCTCCGCGCTGATGGGCACGATCATGATGAACGCCTGCCGCAAGCTGGGCATCGCCGGCGTGGTGATGGACGGCGCCGCGCGAGACGCCTGCGACATCATCGAAATGGGCTACCCGGTGTTCGCCGCGGGCACGAACCCCAACGGCCCCACCAAGAATGTCCCCGGACGCATCGGCCATCCGGTGTCCGTGGGCGGCGTCACGGTCCATCCCGGCGACTTCGTCATCGGCGACGCCGACGGCGTCGTGGTCGTGGAACGCGAGAGAATCGCCGGCCTGCTGCCCGCCGCCGAAAAGAAGGTCAAGGACGAGGCCGCCCGCATCGAGGCCATCAACGCGGGCGACACGCAAGCCAAGTGGCTCGTCGCCGCCCTGCGCGCCGCCGGCGTGCTGAAAGAAGGAGAAACGCTGTGAGCGCCCCGGCAGCCCGGAAACCCAAGGTGCTGGTGACGGCGGCCGATCTCGCGCCCCAGGCGCTGGCGCTGCTGCGCGACTGCGACGTGGTCTTCGCCGGCAAGACGCCTTCCGAAGCGGACATCGTGGCGCTCTGCCGCGAGCACGATCCGGCCGCCATCATCGTGCGCTACAGCAAAGTGGGCGACGCCGCGATGGACGCCGCCCCGTCCCTGCGCGTGATTTCCAAGCACGGCAGCGGCACCGACACCATCGACAAGGCCGCGGCCGCGCAGCGCGGCATCGAGGTGGTCGCGGCCGTGGGCGCGAACGCGGCGGCCGTGGCCGAACAGGCCGTGGCCCTGCTGCTCGCCTGCGCGAAATCGGTGGTGAAGCTGGATGCCCGCATGCGCGGCGGGCACTGGGACAAGGCCACGCACAAGAGCGTCGAGCTGGCGGGCCGGACGCTCGGCCTGGTGGGCCTGGGCGCCATCGGGCAGCGCATGGCGGCCATGGCCCACGCCATGAACATGCGCGTCATCGGCTTCGATCCTTACGCGCGGCGGTTTCCCGAGCATGTCGCGCAGGCCGCGCTGGACGATATCTGGCGCGACGCGGACGCGATCTCGCTGCATTGCCCGCTGACTGACGAGAACCGCGGACTGGTCAACGCCGCCACGCTCGCCCGGTGCAAGCGCGGCGTGATTCTCGTCAATACCGCGCGCGGCGGACTGGTCGATGAAACCGCGCTGCTGGACGCCGTGCGCTCGGGCCAGGTGATGGCGGCGGGCCTGGACAGCTTCGCGGTCGAGCCCATGACGCCGGGCCATCCCTTCCAGCAGGAGCCGAACATCATCCTGAGTCCGCACATCGGCGGCGTCACCGGCGACGCCTATGTGAACATGGGCGTCGCCGCCGCGCGCAATGCGCTGGCCGTGCTCGCCCGCGATGCGGCCTCGGCCTGAGGAGCGGGCCATGCCGCAGCGATGGACACACGCGCCCGCCGGCAGCAACTGGGGCGAATTCGGGCCCGACGACCAGCGCGGGCGCATGAACCTGGTCGACAGGCGCAAGGTGCTGCAGGGCATCGCCGAAGTCCGCGAAGGGCTGACGTTCTGCCTTTCGCTGCCGCTGGACATGCCGGGCGGCATGGCGTTGAATCCCCGCCGCCTTCCGCCGCGGCGCTATGCCACGCTGCGCGACGGCAAGAGCGCCGGCGCGCAGGGCTACTGCTGGTCGTATGCCTGCGAAGACCCCCGGCTGACCGACGTGGTCTGCGATGACGTGCTGCTCATGAATACGCAGTACTCCACGCAGTGGGACAGCCTCGCGCACATGGGCAGCCGCTTCGACGCGGACGGCGACGGACACGCGGAAGCGGTGTTCTACAACGGCTTTCGCGCCGGCAAGGACATCGTCGCCGCCAAAGAAGACCCGCAAGCCGCGGCCGACTGGGCGCGCTTTCCCGGGCCGAATGCGGGCGCGCTGGGCATCGAGCAGTTGGCCGAGCACGGCGTGCAGGGACGGGCTGTAATGATCGACCTGGAACGCCACGTCGGCAGGACGCGGACGGCGGTGGGCTATGAGCGTCTCATGCGCATCATGGAGGCCGACGGCGTGAGCATCGAACCCGGCGACATGGTCTGCCTGCACACCGGCTTCGGCGACGCGCTGATGGCGATGAACCGGCAGCCCGATGTGGCGCGCCTGCACGCGCTGGGCAGCGGCCTGGACGGCAACGACGAGCGGCTGCTGCAGTGGATCGTCGACTCGCGGCTGGCCTGCCTGATCGCCGACAACCCGGCGGTCGAGCTGGTGCGGCCGGTGGACTTCGGCGGGCGCGCCACGCCGCTGCGCCGCGCGCGCCTGCCGCTGCACGAGCATTGCCTGTTCAAGAACGGCATCCACCTCGGCGAACTGTGGTGGCTCACGCCGCTGGCCGGATGGCTGCGCGCGCACGGCCGCCATCGCTTCCTGCTTACCGCGCCCCCCTTGCGCCTGCCGGGCGCCGCCGGCTCTCCGGCCACGCCGATCGCCACCGTCTGAAAAAAAACTGGCCAGGCCGGACCGGCCGGCCGAATCATCCACAGGAGGAGACAACTTGAACCCGATTCGATTTCTTGGCGGCGCGTTCCTGGCGCTGCTCGTGCCCCTGGCCGCCGCGCAATACCCGGAAAAGCCCGTGAAGCTGGTCGTTCCGTATTCCGCCGGCGGCGCGGCCGACGCCCAGGCGCGCCTGGTGGCCGTAAAGCTGGCGGCCCGCCTGGGCCAGCCCGTGGTCGTGGAGAACCGCCCCGGCGCAAGCGGCACCATCGGCGCCGCCAGCGTGGCGCGCGCCCCCGCCGACGGCTATACCCTGCTCTACGACGCCACCGCATTCGCCATCAACCCCGCCCTCTATAAGTCGCTGAGTTACGACCCCGGGCGCGACTTCCGCCCGATCGCGCTGGTCAGCCTCACGCCCAATCTGCTGGTGGTGCCGTCCCAGGCGCCGTACCGGCGGGTCGACGAGCTGGCAGCCGCGGCCCGCGCGGGCCATCTCACCTACGCCACGCCCGGCCAGGGCACGGCCCAGCACATCGCGGCGGCTTCGTTCTCGCAGGGCAGGGGCCTGACCCTGACCCACATCCCCTACAAGGGCGGCGCGCCCGCCCTGACCGACCTGATGGGCGGACAGGTGGACATGATGTTCAGCAACATGGCGGCGTCCTATCCCTTGGTGAAAGGCGGCAAGCTGCGCGCCCTGGCCGTCACCTCGCGCGAGCGCGTACCCGAGTTGCCGGACGTTCCCACGGTCGCCGAGACGGGCCTGGCGGACTACGCGGTTTACGAATGGAACGGCATTTTCTCGCCGGCGGGCCTGCCCGCCGACGTGGCCGCCCGCGTCGAAGAGGCGGTGCACGCCACGCTGCGGGATCCCGGCCTGCGCCGCAGTCTGGCCGAGCTGGGCGCACAGCCCGTCGGCTCCACGGCCGCCGAGTTCAACGCGTTTCTCGACGGCGAAATGCGGCGCGCCGCCCAAGTGCTGGCCGACGCCGGCATCCGGAAAAACTGACGATCCTCGGCGCGCGCCACGACGCCGCCGACGCAGGAGACATTCCATGAAAAAAATCCTTCCCATGCTGGCCCTCGCGCTGCTGGCCGGCGCGGCGCATGCCGCCTATCCCGAGCGGCCGGTGCGCATCATTGTCGGCTTCTCGCCCGGCGGACCGACGGACGTGGTCGCCCGCGCCTTTGCCTCGTATGCGTCGCAGGCCCTGGGGCAGACCTTCGTGGTCGAGAACAAGCCGGGCGCCAATACCATCCTGGCCGCCGAAGCCGTCTCCAAGGCCGCGCCGGACGGCTACACGCTGCTGATGGGCGCCACCAATCACACCATGATCCCGGCGCTCTACCGCGACCGCGTGAAATTCGACGCCCTGCGCTCCTTCACGCCGATCTGCGCGGTCGCGGCCAGCCCCACCGTGCTGGTGGTGGGGCCCGCCCTGCCCGCCGTGAGCATGGCGGACTTTCTTGCCCGGCTGAAAGCCGAGCCGGGCAAGCACACCTATGCCACGCCCGGCACCGGCAGCTCCGGCCATTTCGCCACGGCCCGGTTCCTGCAGCTCACCGGCGCCTCCATGAACCATATCCCGTACAAAGGCGCGGCCCAGGCCGTCTCCGATCTCATGGGCGGCCAGGTCGACAGTTCGCTGGCGACGCTCGGCTCGGTCCTGCCCCAGATAACGTCCGGCAAGCTCGCCGCCCTGGCCGTCGCGTCGCCCCGCCGCGTGCCGCAGCTCCCCGGCGTGCCGACCTTCGACGAGGCCGGCGTCCATGGCTACGCCGCCGACGCCTGGTATGGCGTGCTGGCGCCCGCGGGGCTGCCGGACGACATACGGCAACGCCTCGAAGCGTTGAGCAGGCGCTTCGCCGCCGCGCCGGAAACGGCCGCAAGCCTGAAGGCCCTCGGCATGCAGCCCAGACAGACCTGCGGCGCCGGCTTCCAGGCCCAATTGACGGACGAAGTCAGGGAATACAGTGCGCTCGCGCGCGACCTCGGGCTAAGCGCCGAATAGGCCCGCGGCAGAACATCGAATCGAGGAAGACATATGCAACGCCATCGCTTTTCCGTATCCGCTCTTTTGAAACGCGCGGCGCTGGCCGCCGCCCTCATCGCATGCGCCGGCGCGGCGCACGCCGAATGGCCCGAGCGTTCCGTGCGCATCATCGTTCCCTACGGCCCGGGCGGCGCCGTCGACGTCGCCACGCGCAAGATGGCGCAGATGCTCGCCGCCCGGACCGGCCAGAGCTTCGTGGTCGAGAACAAGCCGGGCGCCACCGGCACCATAGGCGCGAACCAGGCCGCGCGCGCCGCGGCCGACGGCTACACCCTGGTGGCCAACGACACCACGTATTCGCTGCTGCCGTATATCTTCAAGAACCTGCCCTTCGATCCCGCACAGGATCTGCGGCCCGTCTCCGCCTTCGTCTTCGCCCCCATGGGTCTGGCCGTCCGCGCCGACTCGCCGTACAAGACGCTGGACGACCTGCTCTCGCAGGCGCGCAAGCAGCCCGGCGTCGTCACCTACGGCTCGGGCGGGCCCGGCACCACGCCGCACTTCGCGGCCGAGGCGCTCGCCATCGCCACCGGCGTGAAATTCATGCACGTGCCCTTCAAGGGCGCGGCCGAAGCCACACAGGCCGTGCTGGGCAAGGTCATCGATTTCCAGTTCGCCTCCACCACCGGCATCATGGGCCCGGTGCAAGGCGGCCAGCTCCGCCTGCTCGCCGTCAGCGGCGCGGGGCGGCTGGCCGTCCTGCCAGACGTGCCGACCTTCGCCGAAGCCGGCGTGCCAGACTTCGGCGTCATGAACTGGACCGGCCTGTGGGCGCCCAAAGGCACGCCGCAGCCCGTGCTCGACCGTCTTCAGCGCGACATCGCCGCCGTCATGTCCACCGCCGAAATGCGGGAATTCGCCACCCGGATGGGCGCCGAGCCGCGCGCCGCCGACGCGCAGGAATTCGCCCGCATCCTGCAGGACAGCGGCGCCATGTGGGGCAACGTCGCCAGGAAGATCGGCTTCGACGCGCGTTGAGCCGGCGCCGTCCCCCATTCACTTACCGGAGCTATCCCATGTTCCTGCTGCAAGCGCCCGACGTGGTCGAATTCGAAGTGTGGTCCGCCATGCCGGAGCGGTTCCGCAAACCGCAGCGCAGCGCCTGGTCCGACGCCAACCGCGGCGGCGCCCCGGCCGATTCCTTTCTCGAAGGCCCCGTCTTCGACGACGCCGGCAACCTCTATGTGGCGGACATTCCCTGGGGCCGCGTGTTCCGCATCGACCCCGCGCGCCAGTGGACGCTGGTGGCCGAGTACGACGGCGAGCCGAACGGCATGAAGTTCCTCGATGCCGGCCATCTGCTCATCACCGACTACAAGAACGGCCTCATGGCGCTGGACCTCGCCCGCGGCGCGGTCCGTCCCTACCTGGAGCGCCGCAACAGCGAACGCTTCAAAGGCGTGAACGACCTGGTCTTCGACCGCGACGGCAATCTCTACTTCACCGACCAGGGACAGAGCGGATTGCACGATCCCTCCGGCCGCCTGTACCGGCTGCGCCGCAACGGCCAGCTCGACCTGCTGCTGGCGAACGTGCCCAGCCCCAACGGCGTGGCGCTGTCGCCCGACGAAAAAGTGCTCTACCTGGCGGTGACGCGCGGAAACTGCGTCTGGCGCGTGCCCCTGCTGCCCGACGGCAGCGTGAGCAAGGTCAGCCAGTTCTTCACATCGTACGGCCCCAGCGGACCGGACGGCCTGGCGGTGGACGTGGAGGGCAACCTGCTCGTCTGCAATCCCGGCCTGGGCTATGTCTGGCGGCTCGATCACCGGGCCGAGCCGACGACGGTATGGCGCAGCCCCGCAGGCATGTCCACCACCAACCTCGCGTTCGGCGGCCCGGACCGGCGCACCCTCTACTGCACCGAATCCGTGTCCGGATCCATCCTCACCGCCCGGGCGCCGCGCGCCGGGCTCGCCCTGGCCCGCCCGGCCTGAAAAGCCGCGGCCGCGGGCCGCTGCGCTCACTGCCCGCCGCGTGCATCATGAAATCCCGGAACGCGGCGGCGGGGCGCGCCAGGGCCGCGTGCGGATGCAGCGCGCTGCGCGCGATGCCGCCGCCTCAACGCATCACCAGTCCCCCATCCACGAACAGCACCTGCCCGGTCACGAACCCGCTCCAGTCGGAAGCCAGGAACAGCACCGGGCCGGCGACGTCTTCGGGCCGGGCGATGCGGCGCAGCGGCGTGGCGGCGATGAGCGATTCGCGGAAGGACTCCTGGGTGCCGCCGCTGGCCTGGGTGGGGTACACCAGGCCCGGCGCGACGCAGTTCACCCGGATGCCGAAAGGCCCCAGCTCGACCGCGAGATTGCGGCTGAATGCCGCCAGCGCGGCCTTGGCGGTGGTGTAATCGTGGTATGGCACCACGGGATGCTCGACGAGATTGCTGACGATATTGACAATGCAGCCCTGGGCGCGCCGCCTGAAATGCGGCAGCGCGGCGCCGCAGGTGTTGAAGGCCGCGCCGACCGCGCCGTCGAACTGCGCCTGGTAGTCGGCCCAGCCCAGGTCGCCGAAGGCGGTGCGCCGGCGCGGATCGAAGGCGTAATGCCGCAGCGCGTTGTTGACCAGCACGTCGAGACGGCCGGTTTCCAGCACGATGGCGTCCATCATGGCGCGCACCGCTTCCGGCGAGCCGACGTCGGCCTGCACGGCCCAGGCGTCGCCGCCGGCGTCCTGGCATTGCGCGACCACGGCGTCCGCGGCGGCGGCATTGTTCAGGTAATTGACGACCACGGTCGCGCCTTCGCGCGCGAAGCTGCGCGCGATTTCGGCGCCGATGCCCCGGCTGGCGCCGGTCACCAGCACCACCTTGCCTGCGAATTTTCGGGAAGCGTTCATGTCACGACTCCGGCAGCAGGCCGGCGTCGACCACGCCGGCCACGTCGATACGGCGTTGGATGAGGCCCAGTTCGCGGTAAGCGTCGGCCGCCTTCTGCAGGCGTTCGAGGTCGAAAGCGCCCAGCGGACGCGCCTTGCCGTCCGGGCCGGGCGGCGCGACCGCGGCGGCGTTGCGCAGGCGGATCACCTCCAGATTGACCTGGCGGTCGGTGCCGTCGATGGCGCGTTTGGAAGCGATCGAGGCCGCCTCTTCCGGCCGGGCGATCATCCAGGCGGCGCTGTCGCGGTAGGCTCGCAGGAAGGCGCGCAGCAGGGCTTTCTTCTCCTGGTAGACCTGCTCGCGCACCACGAACAGGTCGCTGGAGACGTTGATGTAGTCGCGCATTTCCATGACGTCGACATCCCCCAGGCCGCGGCGCCGGCCTGCGAGCAGTCCGGTGTCGGTGGCCGCGGTGGCGTCGACCTGGCCCTGCAGCAGGGGCGCGAAGTTCAGCACGCCGGTGACCACGATTTCCACGTCCGACTCGCTCAGGCCGGCCTGGTGCAGCAGCACGAGCAGGTTCTGCCGCGTGCCGCTGGACAGGCTGTAGACGCCGATGCGCTTGCCCTTCAGGTCCGCCGGGCGGGCGATGCGGGCCGACTTGAGCGACACCACGTTGAAAACGTTCTGCGGATAGATGTCGTAGATGGCGCGCAGCTTTTCGCCTTTGTCGAGCGCCATGAAGAAGGAGCCGGGATCGGTGAACGCCACGTCGGCCTGGCCGCTCAGGATATTGCGGATGGCGTCGCCTCCGCCGGCGCCCGGCAGATAGACGAGATCCACGCCCTGGGCCTTGAAGAAGCCCTTGTCGGGTTCGGCGAGCAGGTTGGTGATCTCGGCGATGGGCTTGCTCCAGCCGGCCAGGACGATCTTGCCGGAAGCCGCGGCCTGGGCGCGGGCGGCGGGGGCCGCGAGCGACGCCGCGGCGAAGCCGGCGGCCGCGGCCAGCAGCGCGCGGCGGGTGGGAGACGGACGCATGGGAGGATTCCTGGTGTGTGTCATGAATGATCCGCATAGGGGCGCAGCAGGCGCCTTTCCAGCATGAGCGCGGCCTGATAGCACAGCAGGCCGATGCAGGCGATGACGGTCAGCGCCGCGAACATGAGCGGCGTGTCCATCATGCCCTGCGCGGCGATGATGACCGCCCCCAGCCCGCGGCTGGCGCCGATGAATTCGCCCACCACCGCGCCGACCAGCGCCAGCACCACCGCCACGCGCAAGCCGGCCAGGATGCCAGGCAGGCCCGCGGGCAGCTTCAGGCGCAGCAGGGTCTGCGCGCGCGACGCGCCCAGCATGCGGAACAATTGCAGCCGGTTGGGATCGACCTGCCCGAGGCCGGTCAGCGTGTTCTCCATCAAGGGGAAAAAGCAGATCAGCGCGGTCATCACGATGGTGGGCAGCATGCCGAATCCGAACCACAGCACGAAGAGCGGCGCCAGCGCCAGCTTGGGCACGACCTGGCTCACGACGACGTAGGGCTTGAACATGCGATCGAGCAGGGACGATTCGGCCAGGGCCACGCCCATCGCCAGGCCTGCCGCGCCGCCCAGCGCCAGCCCCAGCAGCATCTCGGCCAGGGTCGCGCCGATGTGCGGCCACAGATAGCCCGAGCCCAGGGTGGTCCACAAGGTGCGGACCACGGCCGAGGGCGCGGGCAGCACCAGCGCCGAAATGCCGGCCTGCCGCACGGTGAGCTCCCAGATGGCAAGCAGCGCCGCGAACAGCGCCGCGGCCAGGACGCGCGGATTCAACGCCCGCTTCATGGCCCGTCTCCGGTCATGGCCTGGAAGACACGCGCGCAGGCCTGGTTGAAGGCCGCCTCGTGGCGCATGGCCGGCGTGCGCGGCGCGGGCAGGCTCACCGGGATGTCGGCCACCAGGCGGCCCCGGTGCATGACGCCCACGCGGTCGCCCAGGTATACCGCCTCGCCGATATCGTGCGTCACGAACAGCACGGTCGTGCTGCGCAGGCGGCACATCCGCATCAGGTCGTCCTGCAGCTCGCCGCGCGTGATGGCGTCCAGCGCCGCGAAGGGCTCGTCCAGCAGCAGGAGCGCCGGTTCCAGGATCAGGGCGCGCGCCAGCGCCGCGCGGCTCTGCTGTCCGCCGGACAGCTGCCTCGGGTAGTGCTGCGCATGGCCGGACAGCCCCAGCATGTCCAGCAGGCCCCGGGCGCGGTCGAGGTCGGCGGCGAGCGGGCGGCGCTGCAGCGAAACGGGCAACAGCACGTTGTCGATGACGCGGCGCCATTCCAGCAGCGTGGGCGCCTGGAACATATAGCCCAGTTGCGGACCGGGCGCGGCCGGCGTGCCGTCCGCCCGCACGATGCGGCCCGACCGCGGCGCCAGCAGGCCCGCCGCCAGCTTCAGCAGCGTGGTCTTGCCGCAGCCGCTGCGCCCGACCAGGCAATGAAAACCGCCGGCCTCCAGCCGCCAGTCGATGCCGTCCACGACGGCCGGCCGGCCCGGGTAGCCGTAGCTGACGCCCCGGATGTCGAGAAACGGCATGGCCGCGACCGCGCTCATGACTCGGCTCATGGCTCGTAGGGCGCGTAGGGCTCGGCCGCTGCTTCGGCCGACTGCTCGATCTCGGTCATGCGCACCAGGTCGAGCAGGTTGAAGCGGCCATCATGATGCCAGCCCGCCTCGGGTACGCTCATGGCGCCCAGGGCGCTGATGCGGGTAACGCCCGCCGCGCCCAGCTGTTCGGCGAGCCGGTACAGCTCCTCGGGCGCCGCCGCCACCCCAGCCGTTTGGAGAAAGCTGGCGCGGCCGGCCAAGGCGCGGCCGGCCACGGCGGCGGCCACCTCGTCCAGCGAGCCGATGGCCGCGACGACGATGCTGCGCTGCGTCGCGGTGGGCGCCAGCTCCTGCGGCGCGTCGGCGTAAACCACGGTCCACGCCGCGCCGGGATCGCCCAGCAGCGCGTCGCCGGCTCCCGCCGCCTTCCATTCGATGGACTGCCGCCATTTCGCGAGCGCCGCCGACTCTTCCAGGTCCAGCGCGCGGCGGGGATAGCGCCGCTGCAGGTTGGCCAGCTCGCCGGCCAGGTAGCCGGCAAATTCGCGCGGGGCCACCGCGCCGCCGCGCTGCACGTAGAACATGTGCGGCGAGTAGCAGCCCTGCTGGTCGTAGCGCATTACGTCCCAGGCGGCGCGCCGGGCCACGGCCGGGGCGTTCACGGCGTCCAGCGCCGCCGCGCTCACCACGCCGAAGCCCAGCTTGTGGCCATGGGCGAGGAAGCGCGTGGTGACCGGCAGGCGGCGCTGGATGGCCTGCAGCGCCTCGTTGCCGCCATAGGCCACCACGGCGTCCGCCTGCGCATAGAGCGCGTCGGCTTCATCGCCGCCCGCGCCGCGCCACCACACCACTGCCAGGCAATCGGCCAGCGGCGGATGCGCCTCGGCCAGCAACCGCGCGAACCAGCCGGCGAACAGCGGCTCGGCGCTGGGCACCTTGCCAATGCTGCCGGCCTTGACCAGCAGCCCGCAGACCAGGCTCCACAGCGCCAGCGCGGGCACGTTGCCGGCCCAGGTGTGCGCCAGCAGCCCCGGACCGTAGGCGCGCACCGCGCCGCCCTTGGCCGCGGGCTGGAAGCCGTCCAGCACCTTCGGGTTGGGGAAATCCTCGGCCACGAAACGATGCAGCTGCGGCGCGCGAAAGGTCTTGAGCAAGCCGGTCAGTCCCAGGCGGACCATCTCGGCGTCATAGCCGCTGACGAACGGCAGCAGCGCGTCGGCCCGCCGGCGGTAGGGATCGTCGCGGTCCAGCAGCCGGCCGACGGCGCGGTCGATCACGGCGATGATCTCCGACACCGTCATGGTCTTCAGATGCTGCGCGCTCGCGCGCCGCACGCGCGCGGCCAGGGCCTCCATCTGCGGCGCGGACAGCACCGGCACGGCCACCTCGAGCCGTTCGCCGTCCCGCTCGAAAGACAGCGCCTGCCATTGGACCTCGGCCGCGGCCAGCCCGGGCAGATAACCCGCCTCGACCCGGCGCGTGTTCATGACGCGGCCGACCGGATGAATTCTTCGACCGCCAGCGAGCAGCCCTTGGCCTGCGCGCCCCCGGCCCGCCCCAGGAGCAGGAACCCGCCCTCGGCCGGCTGGCCCACGTCCTCGGTGAGGATGGTGCTGACCGAGTTGAAGTTGCCCAGGTCGCAATGCGCCAGGATCCCGCGCTCGCCGGCCGGCACCGTGCGGCCCGTGGCCGGGTCCACCAGGCGCGACCGTATCCAGTGCGGCCCCGACTTCACCGACGGCACGACGGCATTGCCGTCGTCGTAGAACTGGGTGCTCAGCTCGGTCATGCCGTACATGTTGATGCACAGCGCGCGCGGCACGCCCAGCAGCTCGGAAAGCGACGAGTAGAAGTCGTCCAGCGGCAGCTCGCGCGACTGCCCCTTGTAGCCGCCCGTATCGAGAATGCGGCTGCCCGGCGGCAGGCGGAAAGAGCGGCCTTGCCTGCGCATCGCGTCGATCACGTGCACGAAGCCGTAGCTCGCCCCGAGCAGCGCATAAGGCTCGCCCTGCCGCTCGGCCTGCTCCAGCGCCTGCCACAGGCCGTCCAGGTCGATGCCCTGCGGCGACATGAAGTATCGGCTGCCGGCCGCGCCGAACCCGGATTTGGCCAGCGCCAGATAATGCGCCAGCGAAGAGTTCGGCATGGCGATCTCATCGGGGAAAAGAATGCCCATCGGCAGGCGCTCCGCGCCCTGCATGAAGCGCCGCGCGAAGTTGCGCGTCATGGAAAGGTCGTAGACGTCCAGCCGCGGATGGAAGTGCCGCCCCCGCGTGTCGGCGCGCGTGGTGCCGCTGGTCATGAATACGCGCTCCGCCGGCGAAGGCGCTTCGCAGCGCAGCTCCATCGCCTTGAACGCGTCGATGGGCACCGGCGGGATGTCGCTCCACGTCTTTACCGTGCGCAGCGTGGCGCCGCGGCGCTGGCAGAAACCGCGGTAGGCGGCGTTGGCGCCGTACTGATACGCAAACAGGCGCAGCGCGAGCCGGTCGAACTGCTCGTCGGTGCAGCCGTCCTGGGCGATGAATTCGAGAATGTCCGCGACCGGCGGTTCGGCGTAGTTCATGGGCTTTCGTGTTCCTGTACCTGGAAGCTCCGAAGCCCGCCCGTGCCGGCGGCGCCGGCATGCGCCCCCTCGTCGAGGTCAATGCTCTTCTTACGCCGGCATGAACCGGGTCAAGTTCGCGGGTCTGGATCTCAGCACTGGCGTGCACCCCGGAGCAAGCGCAATGTTAACCCGCAATGACGAGGGCGCCTAAATAGGGACAGCGGCGGCGCGCCGTCCCGCTATCGAAACCGCCGCCCCTCAAGCGGCGTCGATGCGGACCCGGCCCGACCGCAGCAGCTCGGAGATTGCCTGCACCTCGGCCACCAGGCGCTTTTCCAGGTCCGCCGGCGTGCCGCCGACCGGCACGAACCCCTGCTCCACCAGCCTGGCGCGCACGCCGGCGTCGGTCAGCGCCTGGTTGATGGCGCGGTTCAAGGCGGCCACCGCATCGTCCGGCGTACCCGCGGCCACATAGGTGCCGAACGCGATCTCGGCCTCGAAGCCCGGGAAACCCGCCTCGCCCACCGTGGGCACGTCGGGCAGGCGGTCGAGCCGCCCGGCGCTGGTCACCGCCAGCGCGCGCAGGCGGCCGGACTGCACATGCTGCTCGGCCGCCGCCACCGTGGCGAAAACGAACTGGATCTGCCCGCCCAGCAGATCGGTCATCATGGGCCCGGTGCCGCGATACGGCACGTGCAGCACGTCGATGCCGGCCCGGCTGCGGAACCGCTCGGTGGCCAGGTGCTGCGGCGTGGCATTGCCCGGCGACCCGAAAGTCAGGTCGCCCGGAGAGCGTCCGGCCCATTGGACCAGCTCCTGCAGCGTCCGGGCGGGCGCCTTGGGATTGACCACCACGAGATAGGGCGAGCGCGCGATCATGCACACGGGCTTCAGCTCCGCGCCGATCTGCGAAACCGGGCGGCTGTAGTAGCGGACCGACGGCACCAGCCCCGAGAACAGCAGCGTATTGCCGTCCGGCGCCGACTTGGCCACGTACTCCGCGCCCACGATGCCGCTGGCGCCCGGCTTGTTTTCCACCACGACCGTGCGGCCCAGCAGCTTCTCCAGGCTGAAGCCCAGCGCGCGGCCCAGCACGTCGGTGCCGCCGCCCGGCGGAAACGGCACGATCACGTGCAGCGGCGCCGCGGCCGCCTGCGCGCGCAGCCCGCCCAGGCAGGCCAGCGTGCCCAGGGCCCCGAGCGCCGCGAGCATTTGTCTGCGTTCCATGAGTTGTCTCCTTTCTTTATGCGTGCGGACGGGATCAGGCGGCCTGGCCGACCGCCCTGCCGTCCAGGAAAGCTTCGAGCGCCGCCGCCACCCTCGGCGCGTTCTCGACCGGCAGCATGTGCTTCTGCTCCGGCACCACGTCCAGCATGGCGCGGGGAATGGCCGTCGCCAGCTCCGCGGCCATGCGCGGCGTGGAGCCCGGGTCTTGCGCGCCGGTCATCACCAGCGTCGGGCACGCGATGCGGGGCGCGGCCTGCGGCAAGACGTCGCCGCCGGCGGCGAACAGGCGGTATGCCGCCAGGAAGTCCGGCTGCCGGTTGTCCAGCAGGCGCCGCCTGAAAGCGGCCACGCGTCCGGGGCGCGCCTGGCGGAACGCCGGCGAAAACCAGCGCTCGACGGAGGCATCGGCCGCGGCCTCGCGGTCGCCGCTCTCGGCCTGCCGCAAGCGGGCCTGCACCGCCTGGATTTCCGCCGCATCGCGCCGGAACACCGTGCTCATCAGCACCAGCCTGCCCAGCTTGCCGGGATGCCGGGCCGCAAAGCGCCCCGCCACCAGACCGCCCATGGAATAGCCGAGCACGCAAGGCCGTTGCAGGCCCAGGCCGTCTATCACCGCTTCCAACTGGGCCACATACGCGTCCAGATCGGGCTGCCCGTCCGGCAACGGCGTCGCGCCATGGCCCAGCATGTCGTAGCGGATCACTTCGCAGACGCCGTCTAGCGCCAGCGCAAGCTCGTCCCACATGCCGCGATCCAGCCCCACCCCGTGAATCAGCACCACGGGCGCGCCCGAGCCGCTGCGCGACACGCCGCTCAGCGGATTCATGCCTGCCCGCCGGGCTGCGCGCCCAGTTCCTGCATGTCCTGGTAGCGGTCGCCGATACGGTGATGCGGCCGCCCGCCCACGCTCGCGCCCAGGGCCACGACGATCTCGCCCGCGGCAGGCGCATCGGCAATCGTGGTCTGCACCGTCAGGTAATGCGAGCGCATGCCCTCGTCATTCTTGTGCATCATCGGCACCACGATCGGGCAGCCCATGGGGCCGCGCGAATTCGTGAAACTCAGGTAGCTGGTGCCGCCCACCGCATTCCGGTACTTGTTGCCGAAACGCAGCGTGTGGATCAGCGCCGACGCATGCTCCACCTCTCCGTCCGCGCCCACCACGGCGGCCTTGCCATAGCCCTCGACGCGCTCGCCCGAACCCGCGTGGCGCAGAATTTCCCCAACCAGCAGCTCGCCCAGCGGCGGCGCGATGCGCAGGATCTCCGGGCGCAGGTCTTCGGTGAACGGCTTGCCCGCCCACGGATTCTTCACCACGGCGGCGCTCAGGATCATCAGCAAGGGCCGGGCCGCCTCCTTGCCGCCTTCGATGCGCGTCTCCTCGATGTAGGAAACGACTTTGCGTACTTCCAGTGCCATGTGGCCTCCCTTGGTTGCAGCGTTATGGTCGGGGGGCCGGGAAGTTTTGGCAAATCAAATTAATGAAAATAAAATTCAGAAAATCCAAATTAAGCCGCGAGTTTCGCCATGGAGCCCTTCAAGATCCAGCACCTCCGCCAGTTCGTGGCCGCCGTGGACAGCGGCAGCTTTCTGGCGGCGGCCCGCGCCACGTTCCGGTCCCAGGGCGCAGTGTCGGCCGCCATGGACGATCTGGAGCGGCAGGTCGGCGCCCCCCTGTTCGAACCCGGCAAGCGCGCGCTGCCCACGCCGCTCGGCCTGAGCCTGCTGCCGCTGTTCCGCGAGCTGCTGGCCGTGCACGACCGCGTCCGCCTGGAAGCCAGCGAACTCGCCCAGGCCCGGCAAGGCTCGGTGGCCCTGGCGGTGATGCCCTCGCTGGCCGACGAGTGGTTGCCCGACATCCTCTCCCGCTACGCGCGCCAATGGCCGCGCGTGCGCCTGCGCGCCGTCGACATCCCTTCGCAGGCCGTGCGCCAGATGGTGCTGAGCGGCGAAGCCGACATCGGCATCGCCGGCCTGCTGGCCGACGACCCGCGGCTGGAGTTCCGCCCCCTGGCGCTCGATGAGTTCGGCATCATCTGCCCCGCCTCGCACCGCCTGGCCAGGCTGCCGCAGCCGGTGGACTGGGAAGCGCTGCAAGGAGAACGGCTGATCGGCAACGCCACTTTCGAGGCGCTGCGCCATCCCGACATTCCGCCCTGGATCGCCGACCCCGGCATGGTCGTCACCAACCGCGCCTCCCTGATCGCCAGCGTGCGGGCCGGCCTGGGCGTCACCATCCTGCCCATGCTGGCCCGGCCCGCACGCAAGCACAGGCTCGCATTCGTGCGCCTGCACCGGCCGGTCATTGCCCGGACGGTGGGCCTGCTCACCCGGCCCGGGCAAACGCTTTCGCCCGCCGCGCAGTCCATGTATGGGTTGCTGGTGGAACTGATGGGAGAACCGGCGCGGGCATTGCGCCGATGACGACGCCGGGGCGACTCCCATCGTGCCTCGACGCCGCGACAGCTTTTACTCCACCCAGGCAGAGCGAGCCCAGATAGCGCGCGCGCAATCGTGCTTCGTCGCGTTTGAGCCGTTCCGCCCAGCCGGACATCCGCTGGCCGCGCTGGCCGCGCCGCGGTATGACGTGACGCATATGGGCGCCGCCTCGCAGCGGCATCCCGCCGGGCCTCGCGCGGCCGCCCTGGACACACAATTTCACAGCTCCGGGCCATCCAAATGCGACGGCCCGCATCAAGCGCCGCGAGCCCCCTCCATGAATCCGAAATTAGCGCCCCGCTAACGCCGCGTTCCGCTATTTCAAATTCCGGGCGCAACCGGCTTCGACCATACTGGGGCCGCGTCGAGACAGCGCGACGGTTCTCGACAGATGCCGGAGAAAGCCATGGTTGCGTTCCTGTCGAACAAGGGCGTGCGCGCCCTGTTGTTGCCGCTGTTGCTGGCATGGCTGTCCCTGACCGGCGGCCAGTCCGCCCGGGCGGCGGACCCTGAGCTCGAAGCCGCCGCCAGAAAGGAAGGCAGCCTGGTGGTGTACGGCTGCGATCCGCCCCAGACGCCGGTCTACCTGGAAGCGTTCAAGAAGCGCTATCCCGGCATCCAGGTCAGTTCCTACCTGGCGGGTTGCTGGCAGATCTATAACCGCCACGTCACCGAGCGGGGCGCGCGCAAGCAGGCCGCCGACGTCTTCTTCTCGCTGGAAGACGTGTTGACCCGCATGCAGGACGAAAGGCTGCTCGCGCCCTATCGTTCTCCCGAACTGAAGAACTTCCCGGCGTCCGCGGCGCCGGAAGGCAAGGACTTCCAGCGGGTCAAGGAACTCATCCTCGGCATCGCCACCAACAAGAGCTATCTGGACGGCGTGCAGCCGCCGCAGGACTGGTTCGACTTCGCCAATCCCCGTCCCGACTGGAAAAACCTCATCACGTTCTACGATCCGCGCACCTCGTCGGCCGCGTTCTCGCTGCTCGCCGCGCTGTACCAGAACTTCGGCGAAGAAAAGACCATGTCCATCTACCGGGGCCTGGTCCAGTCCGGAGCGGAGCTGACGCCGACCACGCCGGCGGGTCTTTCCAAGCTGCTGTCGGGCGAACGGCCGCTGATGTTCTACGTGGTCAACAACCACTACAGCGGCGCGGTCGCCAAGGGCGCGCCGCTGGAGTTCATCGTGCCGAAATCCGGCACGGTGGCCACGCCGTTCTCGGTGGCGGTGCTCAAGGATGCGCCGCACCCGGCCGCGGCCCGGCTGTTCGTGGATTTCATGATGAGCGACGTCCAGGACATCGTGCAGAAGGCCAACGAATATGCGCTGCGCAACGGTTCCGCCCCGCCGCGCGGCATGCCTGAGCTGGCGTCGGTGAAGACGCTTCCGCTGGACATCGCCGCGGCGCTGCGCGACCAGGAAAAGCTCATCGGCATGTGGAAGCGCGCCACCGGCATCCAATAGCCCAGCCCCCGTTCCCAGGCAATCCCTACTCATGTCCATCGTCCTCCAGGGCCTGGAAAAGGCGTTCGGGCCCAGCCGCGTTCTGCAGGGCGTGACCGAAACCTTCGACCAGGCGCGCATCTCGGTGCTGCTCGGGCCCAGCGGCTGCGGCAAGACCACCACGCTGCGCTGCATCGCCGGCCTGGAGCGCCCTTCGGGCGGCCGCATCCAGATCGACGGCCGCACGGTCTATCAGGAAAGGCCCGCCGTATGGGTAGCCCCGGAGCGGCGCAACGTCTCGATGATGTTCCAGTCGTATGCCATCTGGCCGCACATGACCGTGTTCGACAACGTCGGCCTGCCTTTGCGCGCGGCAGGCGTCGACCGGCGGCGCATCCGCCAGGCGGTTACGGCCACGCTGGAACTGGTGGGCCTGGACGCCTATGCGGCGCGCAACGCGACGCAGCTCTCGGGCGGACAGCAGCAACGCGTCGCGCTGGCCCGCTGCATCGTGTCCGAATCGCCGGTGATCCTGATGGACGAGCCGCTCAGCAACCTGGACGCCCGGCTGCGCGTGGCCATGCGCTCGGAGATCCGCGACCTGCAGAAGCGGCTGGGCCGCACCATCCTGTTCGTCACGCACGACCAGGAAGAGGCCATGTCTCTTGCCGATACGCTTTACCTGTATCGCAACGGCAGCGTGGTGCAGAAGGGCGCGCCCAAGGACGTGTATGACCATCCCGCCAGCGGCTATGCCGCCGAGTTCCTGGGGCGCGCGAACCTGATCGGGGAATTCGACTGGAGGAGCGCCGGCGACGCCTCCGAAGTGGTGCTGCCCGGCGGCGCCGTGCTGCGCACCGGGCTGCGCGAGCGGCCCGCCGAAGGCGCGCGGCTGTGCATCCGGCCGGAAAAATGGCGCATCGTGGACGCCGACGGGCCGGACGTGCTGCGCGGCCGCATCGAGCAGGCGAGTTTCGTCGGCGACCGCACCGAGTACCGCGTCGCGACCGATGCCGGCAGCATGCTCGCCGTGCAGCTGGACGGCGAACTGCGCCAGCCGGGCGAGCAGATTGGGCTGGCGGTGCGCCCCGGCGACATCGGGATCGTGCGGGAGTAGCCCATGCTGACCCGCGCCACCCCGCCGTCCCCGGAATCGCTCCAGACCGCCGCCGGCGGCGCGCTGCGGCAAAAGCTGCCCATGCTGCTGTACACGCTGCTGCTAGGCGTGTTCGTGACCGCGCTGATCGTCGCGCCCCTGGCCTCCATCCTGTACCGCTCGGTGGTCGATCTGGACGGCGGCGGCATCCGCTTCACCAGCCGCTATTTCGAGGCCGTGCTGGGCGGCGAAGTCTATTGGGTCGCGCTGTGGAACACGCTGCTGGTGTCGCTGGGCGCATCGCTGGTCGCCACCGCCATCGGCGTCGTGCTGGCCTGGCTGTTCGTGCGCACCGACGCGGCCGGCGGCGCCATGCTGGAGTGGGTCTGCCAGCTTCCCATCTTCATACCGCCCTTTGTCGGCGCGGTGGCCTGGTCGCTGCTGGCGGCGCCGCGCAGCGGCATCATGAACCGCCTGCTCGTCTCCGCCGGGCTGCCGGGCACGCTCGACGTCTACAGTCTCACCGGCATCCTGCTGGTGATCGGAATGTACCTGGCGCCCTATGTGATGATGATCGTGGCCGCCAGCCTGCGCAGCATGGACCCCAGCCTGGAAGAGGCCGCCCAGGTGTGCGGCCTGACGCGGCTGCAGACGGCGCGCCGCATCACGGCGCCGCTGCTGGCGCCCGCCATCCTGTCGGGCGCCGCGCTGGCCTTCACGATTGCGCTGGGGCTGTTCGGCACGCCGGTCGTGCTGGGCTGGGCGCGGCAGATCCTGATGCTGACTTCGCGCATCTGGATCAGCTCCCAGGAGGTGCCGCCGGCCTATGGCGTGATGGCGGTGCTGGCCATCTACCTGCTGTTGCTGTCCAGCCTGGCCACGTGGCTGCAGCACGCGGCCCTCCGGGGACGCTCGTACGTCACCGTGAGCGGCAAGGGCTACCGGCCCGCCCTGCTGGGCCTGGGCGCCTGGCGCTGGCCGGCCAGCGGGCTGGCGCTGCTCTATGTCGCGGGCACGATCCTGGCGCCCATCGCCGTCCTGGTGGCGGCCGCGTGCTCGCGCTACACCTGGTCGGGCCAATACGATCTGGCCAACATGCTCGCCGCGCTGTCCACCGACGACGTGTGGTTCACCCTGCGCAACAGCGTGACGATCTCCGTGCTTTCGGCCACGGCCGCCACCGTGGCGGGCATCCTCATCTCCTGGGCGGTGGTGCGCACCCGCCTGCCCGGCCGCGACCTGCTCGAATACCTGGTGCTGCTGCCGATCTCGGTTCCGGGCATCGCCTTCGGCGTGGGATTCATGCTGGTGTGGATCGGCCTGCCGCTGCCCGTCTACGGCACCATGCTCATCATCATCCTGGCCTTCGTGGGGCGCTTCACCGCCTATGCCGTGCGCTCCATCTCCGCCAGCCTGGTCCAGGTCCATCCAGAGCTGGAGGAAAGCGCGCGCATCTGCGGATACGGGCCGATCCGCACTTTCACGCGCATCACCCTGCCGCTGATCCTGCCCAGCATCATCGCGGCCTGGATGCTGCTGTTCAGCTTCTTCATGACCGAGCTGTCCATGGTGGTGGTGCTCTACACGGCCCAGAACCGGACGTTCTCCGTGCTGGCCTTCGAGGCCTGGAACGTGGGGGACTTCTCCCGACTGGCCAGCTATTCCCTGCTGCAGATGGCGGTGGGCATGGCGTTCATGGCCGCGCTCAAGCTGGTTCTGCGCCGCCGCGCCGCGCCCCGCGCGCTGCGCCCCCTGACGCCGGCCTGAGATCCGTTTCCCGTTTACTGCCGCCCATGCGTGGCGGGCATCATTCAATGGAGAAAGTGCGATGAAACCGAAAAACCTTCTGATGGAAACCATGCAGTCCGGCCGCACGGCGCTGGGCGTCTGGGCCAACGACCCGGAAACCGTCGAACTGTGCGCGCACCTGGGCCTGGACTGGATCATGATCGACATGATGTTCACCGGCATGGACTTCCGCGACGTGCAGAACATGATCCGCGCCTGCGAAGGGTCGGGCATCACGCCGGTGGTGCGCATGCATACCAACCCCTGGCACGGCTACGACGCGCGCATCGGCGTGGACCTTTCGCGCCTCCAGGGCATTGGAGCGGAATACGTGCTGATTTCGCACTCCGGCCTGCGGGAAATCGCCGAAGCCCTGGAGATCGCCAAAGACTGGCATCGCCGCGCCTTGTGGGTGCACCCTTTCAGCGGCAGCGAGTGGGCCGCGCGCACGGACGAAATGGCCGCGTCCACCTACATCATTCCTCACATGGAAAGCCAGGGGGCCATCGACGACTTCGACGACATACTGGACCTGCCCGACCTGAAAATGTTCTTCTTCGCCATGACCGACCTGAGCAAGGTGCTGGGCGGCAATGCCAAGAAACCGAACTTCGACGCTCCCGAGCTGTGGCGGATGGTGGACAAGGCGGTGAGGAAAGCGCGCGAACGCGGCATCATGCTGGGCGCCAACACCAGCTACGCCTACACGCTGGACGAAATGCGCCAGCGCGTAAAGCGGCTGCACGACGCCGGCTTCAATTTCATCATGATCCAGGGCGCCCAGTTCCTGCTCCAGGTGGCCATGATGGAGTTCCTGCCCCGCGTGCGCGCAGACCTGGGGCTGGATTGACGCCGCCCGCGCGGGGCTGCCCGCGCCGCTGGCCGCCGGCGGATTCCTCGACGAACATATCGACCAGTTCCCGCGCGAACGGCTCAAGCTCGTCCAGGCTGCGCATGCAGACGTTGAGCCTGCGGGCCGCCCAGCCGTCCGAGAGCCGGATCACCGAGATCTTCCGGGTAAGGGCGCTGGCGTCGGCCACCGACCGCGCTATGACGCCGATACCCACGTTGGCCTCCACCAGCCGGCAAACACTGTCGAAATTTCCCACCTCGGCGCGGAACCTGAACGGCCTGCCCACGCTGGCCGCGGTATGCACCAGAAAGGAATGGATCGCGCTCCATTCCGACAGTCCGACATAGCAGTAGTCCAGCGTGTCGGAAAACGCCACCTCCGCGCGGCCGTCCAGGGGATGGCCATGCGGCACGATGAGCGCCAGGTTGTCCTCGCGGCACGGCAGGAATTGCAGGTTTTCGCAGGGCGGACGTCCTCCCACCACGCCCAGGTCCGCCGCCCCTTCCGCGATCGCCTTGACGATCTGGTGGCTCAGCCGCTCGCGCACCTCGATGTCCACGTCCGGATGCAGCGGCAGAAAGCGCCCGAGCACGGCGGGCATCACATCGGCCATGGAAGTGGTGTTGCCCATTATCCGGATCAGCCCCCGCGCACCGCGCTCGAACTGCTGCATGTCGGTGTGCACGCGCTCGGCCTGGGCCATCATGGCGTGGGCGTGCCGCTTCAGCGCCTCGCCCGCTGGGGTCAGCGTTACCCCCTGGTGCGTGCGGTAGAGCAGCCGGGTGCCGAAGGCGTCTTCCAGATTCTTGATCCGTATGCTCGCCGCGGGCGCGGACAGGTGCGACTTCTCCGCGCCGCGCGTCAGGCTGGAGGAATCGCCTATGTTGATGAACAACTGCATATCCGTGAGATCGAAATGGATAGACATGGCAACTACCCCTTGTGACGCGATTCGCGCATCATTGCGCAGCATGCGCGGCCAATGCCGCGAAGATCGCCCATGACCGGCCCGAATGCGGGCCGGGCGCCGATCCTCCTCCTGCCCGGCTTGCGCCGCCGCGGAGCGGCCCAGCCTGTGGAAAAGTGTACTGTCGAAATGCCGCGCAGGAGGCGCATGGGCCGTGCGGTCCCGCGGTCCGGGCGCGTGCGTCCGCCCCCTATTCCACGGATTTGCGCTCGATCTCCGCCTGTCGGTGCAGCGCGTCACGGTCGAGAACGGTGAGGCCGCCATAGTGCGTGCGCAACACGCCGGCACGGGCCAGCCGCATCAATGCCGCATTGCAGCGCTGGCGCGACACGCCGCACAGGCTGGCGATTTCCTCCTGGGACATCCGCAGGCGCCCGCTGGTGTCCGAATGCGATTGCGCCGCGAGCTGCGCCGCCACGGCGCGCGCCACCATGGTGTCCACGTCCAGCAGCACATTGCCGGTGTAGCTCGCCATCAGCCAGTCCACCCGCTGCGCCAGATGTTCCATCAAGGTCTTGGTGAACGCGATGTTGTTGTTCCACAGCCGCTCGCAGGTGTCGCGCGGCAGTATCACCACGCGGCTCGGCCGCAAGGCCACGACCTCGTACTCGAAACGCGCGCCCCGGATCATGGTGGCCTCGCCGAACCAGCTTCCCGTGCTGAAGCCCGCGAGCGACAGCGTCTTGCCGTCGGCCCCGCGCGACGACCATTTCACGAGCCCATCCACCACGCCGTACCAGCCGGGCGAGCGCTCGCCCGCGCGAAACAGGTACTCGCCCGCCCTGAGCGACACCATGCGGAGCGCGGCGCGGATTTCCGCGCGCTCCGCGTCCGGCAGGCCGTTGTACCAGGGCACGACGCCCAGCATCGTGTCCACCGCGTTTTGCGCCTGCCGCTGCCGCGCGCTCAATGGTTGCTCCCCCGTGTCCGCAGACGCCATGCGCATCGCTTCCTCATCGCCGGCCACGTGGCCTGGCCCAGGTAAACCCTAGGGTTCTTTGTCACCATGGTGACTGTCTGCGCGACAGACCCGGCCACAGAATAAGGAAGCCCGTCGGGCCAAAAAACATAAGAGGAGACAGGAATGTTGTCAATGTCGCGCGCGATGTCCGCCGCCGCAGTCTGCTGCGCCGCCCTGTCCGCAGGGCCTGGCGTTGCCCATGCTCAGGTTTCGGACGACGTCATCCGGATCGGGTTCATCACCGACCTGTCGGGCGTGTACTCGGGCCCGGACGGCCCCGGCGGCGTGGAAGCCATCAGGATGGCCATCGAGGAGATGGGCGGCGCGATCGACGGCAGGAAAATCGAGCTGCTCACCGCGGACCACCAGAACAAGGCCGACATCGCGTCGGCCAAGGCGCGGGAATGGTTCGACCAGAAGGGCCTGGACATGCTGATCGGCGGCACGAACTCCAGCGCGGCGCTCGCCATGTCGCGCGTGGCCGCCGAGAAGAAGAAGCCCATCATCGTGGTCGGCGCCGGCGCCCCGGCGCTCACCAACGAGCAGTGCACGCCCTATACCCTGAACTACGCCTACGACACCGTCGCCCAGGCGCGCGGCACCGGCGGCGCCGTGGTCAAGACGGGCGGCAAGACCTGGTACTTCCTGACCGCGGACTATGCCTTCGGCCACGCCCTGCAGGCCGACACGACCCGCGTGGTCCAGGCCGCGGGCGGCGCCGTGCTGGGCTCGGTCAGCCATCCGCTGTCGGCGGGCGACTTCTCCTCGTTCCTGCTCCAGGCGCAAGGCAGCAAGGCCGAAATCCTGGCCCTGGCGAACGCCGGCGCCGACGCCACCAACGCGATCAAGGCAGCCAACGAGTTCGGCGTCACGCAGACCATGAAGCTGGCCGGCCTGATCATGTTCATCAACGACATCCACGCCCTGGGGCTGCCGACGGCGCAGGGCATGTACCTCACGGATAGCTGGTACTGGAACGGCTCGGACGACGCCCGCGCCTGGAGCCGCGAGTTCTACAAGCGGCACAAGGCCATGCCTTCCTCGCTGCAGGCCGCCGACTACTCCGCGACGCTGCAATACCTGCGCGCCGTCAAGGCCACCGGCACCGACGACGCCGAGCAGGTGCTCGCGTACCTGCGCGCCAACAAGCTGAACGACATCTATCTCAAGGACGGCGTGGTGCGCCCCGACGGCCGGGTCGTGCACGACATGTACCTGCTGCAGGTCAAGACGCCCGGCCAGTCCAAGGAACCCTGGGACTATTTCAACGTCGTGCAGACCATCGACGGCAACGAAGCCTTCACGAAAAAGGCCGAGAGCCGCTGCGCGCTGTGGAAATGAGCAGCACCCGCGCGCCCGCCCCCGCGCGGTCCCGCCCGACACACACCCGAGAGAGCCCCCCATGGCAAAACGCAAAGTAATCGTCACCATCGCCCCGACCGGGGGCATGGCATTCAAGAGCCAGAACCCCCGCCTTCCCACCCAGCCCGCCGAAATCGCCGAAGACGTCTACCGCTGCTACAACGCGGGCGCCAGCGTGGCCGCCCTGCACGCGCGCCGGCCCGACGACCAGGCCACCTGCGACGCGTCGATCTACCGCGAAATGAACCGGCTTATCCGCGATCGCTGCGACATTGTGCTCAACAACTCCACCGGCGGCGGCGTGCACGGCGACATGGTGAAAGAAACCTCGCCCGGCACCTGGGAGATCTTGTGGGAAGAACGGCTCAAAGGCATGGACGCGGGCGCCGAGATGTGCACGCTCGACGCCACCACGCTGAACCTGGCCTTCGGCGACCGCGAATACCTGATGAACACGCCGCTCAGCAAGGCGCGCGAACTCGCCGCCGGCATGAAGGCGCGCGGCATCAAGCCCGAATGGGAGGTGTTCAGCCCCACCCACATCATCCAGGACGCCACCACCCTCATCAACGAGGGCCTGGACGACGGGCCGCCCTTCATCAACCTGGTCATGAACGTGCACCGCAACTTCCAGAACGCCATGCCCTTCTCGCCGCGCCATCTGCAAATGATGGTCGACCTGCTGCCCAGGAACAGCGTCTTCTGCGTCAGCGGCATCGGCCCGTCGCAGCTCGAGGCGAACATCAGCGCGCTGCTGCTGGGCGGCCACGCCCGCGTCGGGCTGGAAGACAACCTCTACTACCGCCACGGCGAGCTGGCCAGCAACGTGCAGCTCACCGAACGCATCGTGCGCATCATCCGCGAGCTGGACATGGAGCCGGCCACCCCGGCCGAGGCGAGGGAGATCATGGGCCTGCCGCGCACCGACGGCCCCCGGCCGGAATTCGCGGTGTGAGCATACGCTGCAAGTCGCCGCCCGCCCCCCTCACTTCCGGCCGGCGCCCGCCTCGTACCAGCGTTTGCTCCGGTTGACCAGGTGCACGACCAGCAGCATCGCCGGCACCTCGACCAGCACGCCGACCACGGTGGCCAGCGCGGCGCCCGAGCGGAACCCGAACAGGCTGATCGCGGCCGCGACGGCCAGCTCGAAGAAGTTGGACGCCCCGATCAGTGCGGACGGACACGCAACGCTGTGCCGCTCTCCCGCCCGGCGGTTGAGCCAATAGGCAAGCCCGGCGTTGAAGAAGACCTGGACCAGGATAGGCATCGCCAGCATGGCGATCACCAGCGGCTGGCGGATGATGGCCGCGCCCTGGAACGCGAACAGCAGCACCAGCGTCGACAGCAGCGCAGCCATGGAAAAAGGCCCGATGCGCGCCAGAGCGGCCTCGAAGGCCGCCTGCCCGCGGCGCAGCAGCGAGCGGCGCCACAGCTGGGCGAGAATGACCGGGACGACGATGTACAGCCCCACGGACACGAGCAGCGTATCCCAGGGCACGGTAATGGACGAGAGGCCCAACAGCAGGCCCACGATGGGCGCGAAGGCGAACACCATGATCAGGTCGTTCAGCGCCACCTGAGACAGCGTAAAGACCGGATCGCCGCCAGTAAGCCTGCTCCACACGAAAACCATGGCCGTGCAGGGCGCCGCGGCCAGCAGGATCAGTCCGGCGACATAGCTGTCCAACTCGCTGGCCGGCAGCCATGGTGCGAACACCTGGCGCACGAACAGCCAGCCCAGGAACGCCATCGAAAACGGCTTCACCGCCCAGTTGATGAACAGGGTCACGCCCATGCCGCGCCAGTGTTGCCGGACCTGGCCCAGCGCCCCGAAATCCACCTTCAGAAGCATGGGAACGATCATCACCCAGATCAGGGCTCCGACGGGCAAATTGACCTGCGCGACTTCGAGGCGCCCTATCGCCTGGAAAACCGCGGGCATGAGCCGACCCAGGACGACCCCGAGCACGATGCAGAAAAATACCCACAGCGACAGGTAGCGTTCGAAGACGCCCATGCCGGCGCGCGGCCCCGGAGCGGGCGCCGTGTGACAGCGCAACGACATCAGGCTGCTCCCGCCATCCGGCCGATGCCGCCCAATTCGGCCTGCAGCGACAGCGCATCCAGGCGCTCGAACGGCAGGCGCGCAAAAAGCCCGATACGCCGCTTGAGCACGCGCGCCGTGTCGTGGAATGCCTTCCGGCGCTCGTCTTCGTCTCCTTCGACGGCAGCGGGGTCGGGAATGCCCCAATGCGCCGTCATCGGGTGGCCGGGCCAGACGGGACAGGTTTCGCCGGCCGCGTGGTCGCAGACCGTGATGATGAAATCCATCTTCGGCGCGCCGGGAGCCGCGAACTCGTCCCAGCTCTTACTCCGATAGCCGTCGGTGGGCAGGGCGTAGAACTGCAGCGTGGCCAGGGCGAGCGGATGAACCTCGCCCCTGGGAGCGCTGCCCGCGGAGTACGCCCGGAAGCGCACGCAGCCCAGGCCATTGAGCAGGCCTTCGGCAAGAATGGAACGGGCGGAATTGCCCGTGCAGAGAAACAGCACGTTATAGGGAGAGTGCAACATCGGCGCTCCTGGCGGCAGGCGGGCCGTCTCCGGCTGGGACGGCCTGTATGGACAGGCACATCAACACGACGCGCAACTCCCGGGAGCAGACACTTCGCAAGGCTCGCCCTGGCAGCAATACTCGGTCAGATAGCCAAGCAATCCGTTCATCCGGGAAAAGTCGGCGCGGTAAATCAGGTTGCGGCCTTGCTGCTCCACCGAAACCAGGCCGGCATGCGACAGCGCTTTCAGGTGAAACGACAGCGTATTGCGAGCGACGCCCAGCTCATCGGCAAGGTCGCTGGGCGTCCGGCCGGCCGGGCCCGCCACGACCAGGGCGCGGAAGACCCGCAGCCGTTGGGCATGAGCCAGGGCCCCCAGCGCGAAGACAGCCTGATCTTCATTCATGATTCGATAATACAACGTTTATTGAATTAATGTTCGCCGCGACAGGGAAACCGGGCAGTCCTGCGGCATTGGCGAACAGCCCGCAGGCCGGCGCGCCCTTACGCGTACTCCAGCAGAATCCTCGCGCAAGCCTCGGGCGCCAGCCTTGGAATATCGTGCGCGCAATCCAGGCGATACGTGGCCCATTCGGGGTCCTGCCGCAGGCGTTCGTACTGCTCAATGAACGGGCTGCCCTCCCATCCGAACGCGGCGATGAAAGCCTTGCTGCGGACCTTGCGCCAATCGCCCGTCAACCTGATCGCCTGCAGAAAAGTGGCGATGGGATGAGGACGGCACCGCCTGTCGAGGTGCGCCGCGGGCGCGCAGTTCAGACCGTCGGCGGCCACGCCCGCAATAAAGCGGTCCCGGTAATTGCGGGTGGTGAGCGACCAGACCGACGCGCCGTCATCCGGTACGTAGGCATCGGCGTACACCAGCGCCTTCAGGCGCGACGGCTCCTTGTCCGCCGCGCCCGTGACGACCATGCCCCCGTATGAATGCCCGACCAGAATGGCGGGCGCATCGCCTCCGCGTATCGCCTGCACCGCTTCGTCGATGTGCCGGTCGAGGTTAACGCCCGCCGCCGGTTCGTCGCCCAGCCCCGACAGCGTGAGCGCCTGCACGTCGTGGCCTTCGCCCGACAGCGCCTCGCCGACGGCATCGAAAGCCCAGCCCCCGTGCCAGCCGCCCGGCACCAGTATGAATCTCGCCATTTGCTCTACCCTCTCGGAGGTGCGTGTCGAACCGGCGCGCGCAGGGTCGCCTCGCAAACCAAGCTCTCCAGACGGGAACAGTACACCTTCGTGGGCATCCCCGGGCCAGATAAATCTGAGCAGGCGAGGCATCAGAGCCGGTCGGTGAGGCGCCAGATGCATTGGGTATCCCACCAGGCTTGCCCCATCACATAGGATGGCGCGCCAAAATGCCAAGAATCCCTCGAGTGAAGTCTGCCGGAGATCCACTTGGCGGAACTGCTCAGGCCCTCCATTCTTATCAAAATGTAACAACCCCATCCCACCCCTTGAACCCTCGGAACTCATCCCTATAATTAGCACTCGACACCGGCGAGTGCTAACAACGCTTCGCCGGGGCTAACCGAACTGATCAACATCTTCTATAGATACAGGAGTTCCCCCATGGCCCTGCGTCCCCTGCACGATCGCGTGATCGTCAAACGCCTGGACAACGAGCGCAAGACTGCCTCGGGCATCGTCATCCCTGACAGCGCCGCTGAGAAGCCGGACCAAGGCGAAGTCATCGCCGTCGGCCCGGGCAAGAAGACCGAAGACGGCAAGGTGCTGCCGGTCGACCTGAAGGCGGGCGACAAGGTGCTGTTCGGCAAGTACGCCGGCCAGTCCGTCAAGGTCGATGGCGAAGAACTGCTCGTCATCCGCGAGGACGAAATCCTCGCCGTGATCCAGTAATACTGCCTAACCGAAGAATCTAGGAAGGAAGCTAACAATGGCTGCCAAGCAAGTACTGTTCGGCGACGACGCCCGCGTGCGCATCGTCCGTGGCGTGAATGTCCTCGCCAACGCTGTCAAGACCACCCTGGGCCCCAAGGGCCGCAACGTCGTGCTGGAGCGCTCGTTCGGCGCCCCGACCGTGACCAAGGACGGCGTGTCCGTGGCCAAGGAGATCGAACTGAAGGACAAGTTCGAGAACATCGGCGCGCAACTGGTCAAGGACGTTGCCTCCAAGACCTCCGATAACGCCGGCGACGGCACCACCACCGCCACCGTGCTGGCCCAGGCCATCGTTCAGGAAGGCCTGAAGTACGTTGCCGCCGGTTTCAACCCCATCGACCTGAAGCGCGGCATCGACAAGGCCGTGGCCGCCGCCGTCGAGCAACTGAAGAAGCAGTCCAAGCCGGTCACGACCAGCAAGGAAATCGCCCAGGTCGGCTCCATCTCGGCCAACAGCGACAGCTCCATCGGCCAGATCATCGCTGACGCGATGGACAAGGTCGGCAAGGAAGGCGTCATCACCGTCGAAGACGGCAAGTCGCTCGAAAACGAGCTGGACGTCGTGGAAGGCATGCAGTTCGACCGCGGCTACCTGTCGCCCTACTTCATCAACAACCCCGACAAGCAAGTCGCCGCGCTGGACGATCCGTACGTCCTGATCTTCGACAAGAAGATCAGCAACATCCGCGACCTGCTGCCGGTGCTGGAGCAAGTGGCCAAGTCGAGCCGTCCGCTGCTGATCATCGCCGAAGACGTCGAGGGCGAAGCCCTGGCCACCCTGGTGGTGAACAACATCCGCGGCATCCTGAAGACCACCGCCGTCAAGGCTCCGGGCTTCGGCGACCGCCGCAAGGCCATGCTGGAAGACATCGCCATCCTGACGGGCGGCACGGTGATCTCGGAAGAAACCGGCATGTCGCTTGAAAAGGCCACGCTGCAGGATCTGGGCCAGGCCAAGCGCATCGAAGTGGGCAAGGAAAACACCACGATCATCGACGGCGCCGGCGACAGCAAGTCGATCGAAGCCCGCGTGAAGCAGATCCGCGTGCAGATCGAGGAAGCCACGTCCGACTACGACCGCGAGAAGCTGCAAGAGCGCGTGGCCAAGCTGGCCGGCGGTGTTGCCGTGATCCGCGTGGGCGCTGCCACCGAAGTCGAAATGAAGGAAAAGAAGGCCCGCGTCGAAGACGCCCTGCACGCGACCCGCGCTGCGGTGGAAGAAGGCGTGGTGGCTGGCGGCGGCGTTGCGCTGCTGCGCGCCAAGCAGGCCATTGCCGACCTGAAGGGCGAAACGGCCGACCAGAACGCCGGCATCAAGCTGATCCTGCGCGCCGTGGAAGAGCCGCTGCGCACCATCGTCACCAACGCCGGCGAAGAAGCCAGCGTGGTGGTGAACAACGTGCTGAACGGCAAGGGCAACTACGGTTACAACGCCGCGACCGGCGAGTACACCGACCTGGTCGAGCAAGGCGTGCTGGATCCCACCAAGGTGACCCGCACCGCCCTGCAGAACGCCGCGTCCGTGGCCAGCCTGCTGCTGACGGCCGAGGCCGCCGTGGTCGAACTGGCCGAAGACAAGCCCGCTGCCCCGGCCATGCCCGGCGGCATGGGCGGCATGGGCGGCATGGACTTCTAAGTCCCGCCGTCACGGCCCTGCCAGGCCCGGGCTTGCCCGGGCCGAGCAAATCCTGAGAACCCCCGGGTCCTTCGCCCCCGGGGGTTTTCTTTTTTGCGCGGACAAGACCGCGGCCGGCCCGGGGCGCCGCGCGTACGTTTTCCAACAATCTGACAGTGTCGGGCGCAAGCATGCGTCCCTACAATGAAGGCTTCCAGTCTGCGAGCCTGTTCCATGCGTCTGCCCTCCCACCTGCTGCGTGCGCTGCGCCCCTCCGAGATCTGGGGGCTGCTGATGGATTCCGCCAAGCAATGGTCCGCCCATCGCGCGTCGAGCAAGGGCGCGGCGCTGGCGCTGTACATGGTGTTCTCTCTGGCGCCGATGCTGATCCTGGTGATCGCGGTGGCGGGCGCGTTTTTTGGCGAAGACGCGGTGCGGTCGGAGCTGTTCGCGCAGTTGCGCGACCTGACGGGCGAGCGCGGGGCGGAGGTGATACAGACGGTGCTGGCCAGCGCGCATGAGTCGGGCAAGGGCTGGATCGCGGCGCTGATCTCGATTTTCGTGCTGATTTTCAGCGCGACCACGGCGTTCGCGGAGCTGAAGGCAAGCCTGGATGATCTGTGGGACGCCTCGGCCAATGCGCGGGGCGGGCTGCACGGCATGGTGCGCAGCCGGATGCTGTCGTTCGGGCTGGTGCTGGTGCTGGCGGTGTTCCTGCTGATTTCGCTGTCGGCGAATGCGGCGCTGGGGGCCGCGAGCAAGTACTACGGCGATCTCTGGGCGGCCTCGCAACTGGCGATGGCGGCGCAATGGCTGTCGTCGGCGTTTTCGTTCTGCATCGTGGTGGCGCTGTTTGCGGTGATCTATAAGCTCCTGCCCAGCGCGACGATTTCCTGGCGCGACGTGATACCGGGGTCGGTGGTGACGGCGGCGCTTTTCCTGGTGGGCAAGTGGGCCATCGGCCTGTACCTGAGCCGGGGCGCGGCCGTGTCGGCCTACGGAGCGGCGGGGTCGCTGATCGCGCTGCTGCTGTGGATCTACTATTCGGCGCAGATTTTCTTTTTCGGGGCGGTGTTCACGCGGCAGTTCGCGCTGCGGTTCGGCAGGACGGAGCCGGTCAGCGCTGCGCCAGGCGCTCCGGAAGACGCACATTGAGCCGGGCGCTCCACGCGCCCATGTCTTTCCACAGCGCATCGGGAACCGGCAGGCCGTGCCGGCTGCGCTCGGCCTGCGCCTGGGCCTCGGGGTCGCCGGGCAGGCGCGGTCCGCCGGGCTCGCCGCGCAGTTCGGCCGCCATGGCGGCGACGGCGGCGGCCAGGACGGCCCCGCCGGCAAAGCGCGCCGGGTCGATGGCAATGAAGAACGCGCCGAGTTCGCGCGGCCGTTCGAGGTCTTCGTACATCGGCGGGATGCGCGGCCCGCAGGGGTTGCCGTTCAGCGGCCCGCACAGCAGGTCGATCATGAGGGCGAGCCCGTACCCCTTGTAGCCGTAGGCTGGGCCGCCCAAGGGGCGCAGCGCGCGCACGGCCGCCGGGTCGGCGCAGTCCGTTCCGTCGCCGTCCAGGGCCACGCCGCCGGGCAGCGGCTCGCCGTCGCGGCGCGCGTTCATGACGCGGTTCCAGGCGATGGAAGTGGTGGCCATGTCCAGGCACAGGGGTTCGCCGCCGGCTTGCGGAAAGGCGAAAGAGAGCGGGTTGGTGCCGAGAAAAGCCCGCTTGCCGCCGTGCGGCGCGGCGATGGCGTCGGAATGGGTGAAGGCCATGCCGATCAGGCCGCGCCGGGCGATGGCGCGGCTGTAGAGGCCGATGGCGCCGCAATGGGAGCTGTCGCCGACGCCGACGGCGCCGATGCCGGCCTCCGCGGCGAGCTCCGCCGCCAGGCTGCAGGCGCGGTGGGCGAGGACGATGCCGTGGCCGCGCCCGCCGTGCAGTTGCGCGGTGCCGGCCGCCGTGCGCCGGACGGTCACGTCGGGCCGGGGCAGGATGGAACCCCGGGCGACGCGCGCCAGGTAGTGCGGCAGGCGCGCGATGCCGTGCGAATCGATGCCCCACAGGCTGGTCTGCGCCAGGCTGTGCGCGAGCAGGAGCGCGTCGTCTTCGGTGAAACCCTGGGCGCGCAGGCAGGCGGCGGCCCAGGTTTCCCAGTCGGAAGCGGCGATGCGCAGCGTCTCCCGCATGATGCTTGCGCCTTCAGGCCACGCCCTGCACGGCGCGCATGACGCCGTGCTCGCGCAGGGTTTCGAGATGGCGGGCCAGGGCGGCGACGAAATCGGGCTTTTTGCCCAGGTCGCCGAACACCGGCCGGTAGCCGGCCAGCACCAGGGCGCGGCGATGCGCGGCCTGCGAGGGCGCGGCGGCGCGGGCGGCCACCTCGGCGCGTTCGAGCATGCGGGCGAGTTGCGCGGCGAGCGGATCCTGCACCGCGTAGCGGGCGCCGGTTTCGTCGTAGCCGCGCAGGTAGTGCAGCCACGCCGCCACGGCCAGCGCCAGCAGCTCGATGCTCTCGCCGCGCCGCAGGCGCTCGCGGACGGCGGCCAGCAGGCGCGGCGGCACTTTCTGGGAGCCGTCCATGGCCACCTGGTGGGTGAGGTGCGGCAGCGCCGGGTTGGAGACGCGCGCCAGAAAGCGCTGACGGTATTCGTCCAGGCCGGCTTCGGGAATGCCGCGCAGGGTCGGCGCGATTTCCGTGCGGATCAGGGTGTCCACATAGCGCCGCAGTCCGGGGTTGGCGGCGGCTTCGCTGTTGGTCTTGATGCCCAGCATGGCGCCCAGGTAGGCGAAGGCGGAATGCGGGGCGTTGACCATGCGCAGCTTGAGGCGCTCATAAGGCGCGGCGTTGCCGACGAAGGTGGCGCCGCCCGGCACGTCCCAGGCCGGACGGCCGGCGGCGAACTTGTCTTCGATGACCCAGTTGAGATAGGGCTCGGCCACCACGGGCCAGGCGTCCTGGAAGCCGACGCGCTCGGAAATGCGCTGGCGGTCCTCGTCGCGCGTGGCGGGCACGATGCGGTCGACCATGGAGTTGGGGAAGGTACAGTGCGCGTCGATCCAGGCGGTGAGCATGGGGTCCACGCGCAGCGCGAAGGCCAGCACCAGCTTGCGCAGCGTGTCGCCGTTGGACGGCAGGTTGTCGCAGGACAGCAGCGTCACCGGCGGCAGGCCGCGCTCGCGGCGCAGCGACAAGCCGTGCACCAGCATGCCGATGGCGCTGCGCGGCGCCTCGGGGTGCGCCAGGTCGTGCAGGATGTCGGCGTCGTCCCAGCGCAGCAGGCCGGAGGCAGGCTCGTGGCAATAGCCCTTCTCGGTGACGGTCAGGCTGACGATGCGCGTTTGCGGGTAGGCGATGCGCTCCAGCACCGCGTTGGGGTCTTCCTCGGCCACCATCACGCGCAGCACCGAGCCGACCACGCGCAGCGCCTCGCGCGGCTGGCCGTCGGGGCCGGCGTCGCGCGTGGCGAGCGTGTAGAGGCCGTCTTGCGGCGCCAGGGCGTCGCGCACGGCCGGGCTGCGCAGCGAGACGCCCAATATGCCCCAGCTGAGGTCGCCGCTGGCCTGCATGGCCAGATCGGTGACCAGCGCCTGGTGGGCGCGGTGAAAGGCGCCCAGCCCCAGGTGCACGATGCCGGGCGTGAGCCGTTCGCGGTCGTAGGCCGGGCGCTCCACGCCGGCGGGCAGATGGGAGAGAGACTTCGAATTCAAGCGTTCCAGCATGTTCACCAATGCCACAGAGTGCCATCGTGCGCCAGCCGGTTGACCGGCAGATAGGCGCGTTGGTAGGGGTATTTCGCGGCGAGCTCTTCGTCGATTTCCACGCCATGGCCCGGCGCCTCGCCAGGGTATAGCATGCCCTGCTCGTAGTGGTAAGCGTGGGGAAACACGGCATCGGTCTCCTCCGTGTGCCGCATGTATTCCTGGATGCCGAAATTGGGCGCCCAGATGTCGAAATGCAGGGCTGCGCCCAGGCAGACGGGAGAAAGGTCGGTGGCGCCGTGGCAGCCGGTGCGCACCTGGTACAGCGAGGCCAGGTCGGCGATGCGGCGCAGGTGCGTGATGCCGCCCGCATGCACCACGGTGGCGCGGATGTAGTCGATGAGCTGGTTCTGGATCAGGTCCTTGCAGTCCCAGATGGTGTTGAATATCTCGCCCACGGCCAGCGGCGTCACGGTGTGCTGGCGGATGAGTCGGAAGGCTTCCTGGTTTTCGGCGGGCGTGGCGTCTTCCAGCCAGAAGAGCCGGTAGGGCTCGAGCGCCTTGCCCAGCCGTCCCGCCTCGATGGGGGTGAGCCGGTGGTGCACGTCGTGCAGCAAATGCGTGTCCCAGCCCACGGCCTGGCGCAGGCGCTCGAAAAGCCGGGGCGTGTGATCGAGGTATTTCTCGGTGGACCAGTCGTGCTCCGAAGGCAGCGCGGCATCGGCGGGCTCGTAGAACATGCGGCCGCGCCCCACGCCATACACGGCATTCAGCCCGGGCACGCCGCTTTGCGCGCGGACGGCCAGGTAGCCCATGTCGCGGTAGCGCAGCACCTCGTCCACGGTTTCCTCGATGTCGCGGCCGTTGGCGTGCCCGTACACCATGACGCCGCTGCGGCTCCTGCCGCCCAGCAACTGGTAGAGCGGCATGCCCGCGGCCTTGGCCTTGATGTCCCAGAGCGCCGTGTCCACCGCGCCGATGGCCGCCATGGTGACCGGCCCGCGCCGCCAGTACGCGCCGCGGTACAGGTAGTGCCAGATGTCCTCGATCTGCTGCGGGTCGCGCCCCAGCAGGCAGGGCACGACGTGATCGGACAGGTAGGACGCCACCGCCAGCTCGCGGCCGTTGAGCGTCGCGTCGCCGATGCCCGACAGCCCTTCGTCGGTTTCGATCTTGAGCGTCACGAAATTGCGTCCCGGGCTGCACACGATGACCCGCGCGTCGGAGATTTTCATGGAGAGGCTCCTGTGGAGTAGACGCGGCCCCGCGCCGCTACATCACCGCGCCCAGTTGCCAGGGCACGAATTCGTTCTGGCCGTAGCCGTGTTCCTCGCTGCGCGTGCGGCGGCCGGAAGCCGTCTCCAGCATGCGCTGGAAGATGTGCTCGCCCATCTGCTCCACGCTTTGCGCGCCGTCGACCACTGCGCCGCAGTTGATGTCGATATCGTCGGATTGCCGCTGCCAGAGCGCGGTGTTGGTGGAGAGCTTGAGCGAGGGCGCCGGCGCACAGCCGTAGGCCGAGCCGCGCCCGGTGGTGAAACAGATGAGGTTGGCTCCGCCCGCCACCTGCCCGGTGGCCGAGACGGGGTCGTAGCCTGGCGTGTCCATGAAGACGAGGCCGCGCTCGCGCACCGCCTCGGCGTATTCGTAGACCGCCGTGAGATTGGTGGTGCCGCTCTTGGCGATGGCGCCCAGCGACTTTTCCAGGATGGTGGTCAGGCCGCCGGCCTTGTTGCCGGCCGAAGGGTTGTTGTCCATCTCGGCCTGGTTGCGCGCGCAGTAGTCCTCCCACCAGCGCAGCCGCGCCAGCAGCCGCGCCGCCACGTCGGGATGCTGCGCGCGGCGCGTGAGCAGGTGCTCGCCGCCGTAGATCTCGGGCGTCTCCGACAGAATGGCGGTGCCGCCATGGCGCACCAGCCGGTCCACGGCCGCGCCCAGCGCAGGATTGGCGCTGATGCCGGAATAGCCGTCGGAGCCGCCGCACTGCAGGCCCACGACGAGGTGGCTGGCCGGCACGGGCTGGCGGCGCGCCCGGTCGGCCTGCTCCAGCATGGCCCGCACCAGTTCGACGCCCCGCTCCACCGTCTTGCGGGTGCCGCCCGTTTCCTGGATGTTGAACGTGTGCAGCCGCGCGCTTTCGCGCAGACCCTCCTGTTCCATGAGGCCGCCGATCTGGTTGGTTTCGCAGCCCAGGCCCACCACCATGAGGGCGGCGAAATTGGGGTGGCGCGCATAGCCGCCCAACGTGCGGCGCAGCACGCGCAGCGGCTCGCCGTCGGCGCCGGTGGCGCAGCCCGCGCCGTGGGTCAGGGCCACCACGCCGTCCACGTTGGGGTACGGCGCCAGCGCCTCGGGATGGATATCGCGCCGGAAGTGGTCGGCGATCGCGCGTGCGGCGGTGGCCGAACAGTTCACGCTGGTGAGGATGCCGATGTAGTTGCGCGTGGCCACCCGCCCGTCGGCGCGCACGATGCCGTCGAAACAGGCCGGCTGCGCCACGTAGTCGGTGGGGCGCGCGCCCTGCCCGACCGCATAGTCGCGCTCGAAGTCGGAGAACGCCAGGTTGTGCGTATGCACGTGCTGGCCCGGCGCGATGTCTTGCCGGGCCGTGCCGATGATCTGGTTGTAGCGCCGCACCGGCTCGCCGGCGGCAATGGCGCGCACGGCCACCTTGTGGCCGGGCGGCACCAGCCCCGCCACGGTGACGCCCTCGCTCTCCAGGCGCTGCCCGCTGACGAGCTGGCGCCGCGCGATGACCACGTTGTCCGCCGGGTGGATGCGAATGACTGCCGTATCGGTCTGGAACATGGAGGGCTCCGCGGAAAAGGGCCGGGTTCAGCCGTCGATGAGCGCCGGATCCCAGGCGTGCACGCGCTGGCGCTGCTCGCCCAGGCCGGTGATGCCCAGCTTCATTTCGTCGCCCGCCTCGAGATAGACCGGCGCGGGCTTCTGGCCCATGCCGACGCCGGGCGGCGTGCCGGTGCTGATGAGGTCGCCCGGGTACAGCGTCATGAAGCGGCTCACGTAGGCCACCAGTTGCGCCACGCCGAACACCATGGTGCGGGTGCTGCCGTTCTGGTAGCGCTTGCCGTTGACTTCCAGCCACAGTTCCAGGTCTTGGGGATTGGGCACTTCGTCGGCCGTCACCAGCCACGGCCCTACCGGCCCGAAGGTGTCGCAGCCCTTGCCCTTGTCCCAGGTGCCGCCGCGCTCGATCTGGTATTCGCGCTCGGACACGTCGTTCACCACGCAATAGCCGGCCACGTGGGACAGCGCCTCGGCCTCGTCCACGTAGCGGGCCTTCTTGCCGATGACCACGCCCAGCTCCACTTCCCAGTCGGTCTTGACCGAGCCCCGCGGCAGCACCACCGGGTCGTTGCAGCCCGCCAGCGCGGAGGTGGGTTTCATGAAGATGACGGGTTCGGCCGGCACCTGCAGCCCGGCCTCGGCGGCATGATCGGCGTAGTTCAGGCCGATGCAGATGAATTTGCCCATGCCGCTCCAGGGCGGCGCGATCCGGCCGGGACTGGCCACCACGGGCAGGCCCGCCGCGTCCACGGCGCGCAGCCGCGCCAGCCCTTCGGGCGTGAGCGACTGGGCCGTGATGTCGGGCAGCACGGCGGAGAGATCCCGCACCCGCCCCTGGGCATCCACCAGCCCGGGCTTCTCGGCGCCCCGGGCGCCATAGCGCATGAGTTTCATGACGTGTTCCTTTGCTTGCGTTGTGTTCAGTTCGACCAGCCGCCGTCGATGACCTGGGCGGTGCCCGTGGTGAAGGCCGACTCGTCGCTGGCAAGATACACCGCCAGCGCCGCGATTTCCTCCGGGCGGCCGATGCGGCCCATGGGCTGGCGCGCCACGAAGGCGGCCTCCACGATCTCCCGCGTCTGGCCCGAGGCGCGCGCCTGCGCGTCGATGCGTTCGCGCAGCGAGGGCGACTCCACGGTGCCGGGGCAGATGGCGTTGCAGCGCACGCCGCGCGCCACGTAGTCGGCGGCCACCGCCTTGGTCAGGCCGATGACGGCGGCCTTGGTGGCGCCGTAGGCGCAGCGGTTGGGCGCGCCCTTGATGCTGGAGGCCACCGAGGCCATGTTGATGATGGATCCGCCGCCCCGCTCCAGCATGCCCGGCAGCAAGGCGCGGATCATGCGGTACATGGACCGCACGTTGAGCTCGAAGGAGAAATCCCAGGCGGCCTCGTCGCAGTCGAGAATCGCGCCCGCGTGCACGAAACCCGCGCCGTTGAACAGCACCTGCACGGGGCCGGCGTCGCGCGCCAGCTGCGCGACCGCCTGGCCGTCGGTCACGTCCAGCACCTGGCGCCGGCAGCCTTGCAGCGTCTCCAGCGTGGCCGGGTTGAGGTCCACGGCCAGCACGTCCGCCCCTTCGGCGGCATAGGCTTCGGCGACCGCGCGGCCGATGCCCTGCCCCGCGGCGGTCACCACGGCGAGCTTGCCCTGCAATCTTCCTGACATGACGACTCCTTTCATTTGCCGGCCATGCCCATGACGCCGGGCAGCCAGAGCGTGATTTGCGGAATGTAGGTAATGGCCAGCAGCGCGACGAAAAGCGGCACCAGCCAGGGCAGGATCGCCATGGTGGTGCGCTCCACCGAGAGCCGGGCCACGCGCGCCAGCACGAACAGCACCATGCCCAGCGGCGGGTGCAGCAGCCCGATCATGAGGTTGAGCGTCATGATGAGGCCGAAGTGGATGGGGTCTATGCCCAGCTTGAGCACGATGGGCAGCAGAATGGGCACCAGGATGGTGATGGCCGCGATGGTGTCGATGAAGCAGCCCACGATCAGGATGAGCACGTTGGCCATCAGCAGGAAAACCCATTTGTTCTGCGTGACGCTCAGGATGGCGTCCGTAAGGGCCTGCGCGGCCTGGGTGGTGGTGAGCAGCCAGGCGAACACCGAGGCGGCCGTCACGATGAACAGCACCGAGGCGGTGGTTTCTATGGTGTCGAACGATGCCTTGGCCAGCGTGCGCAGCGTCATGGAGCGGTAGCGCACCAATCCGAGGAACAGCGCCCAGATCACCGCGGCCACGGCCGCCTCGGTGGGCGTGAACCAGCCCAGGGTCATGCCGCCGATGAGAATCACCGGCGCCATCAGCGCCATGACGGCCGAGAAGTTGAAGGTCCAGTCCAGCACGAGCAGCGCGGCGAAGGCGACGCCGGTGGCCAGGTTCGGAGACACGCCCAGACTGGTCATGATCCAGATGGCCAGCGGGAAGGCCAGCACAATGAGCACTTCCAGCGTGGCCCCGCCCAGCCGCTTCCAGTTGAAGGACACGTCGCCGCCCCAGTTGTTGCGCCGGGCGTAGTAGGCCACGGTGAGCATCATCAGGAGGGTGAGCACCGCACCCGGCAGCAGGCCCGCGAGGAACAGCGAGCCGATGGAGACGTTGGCCATCATGCCGTAGATGACGAAGGGCAGCGAGGGCGGGATGATGGGTCCCAGCGTGGCCGAGGCGGCCGTCACGCCCACCGCGAACTCGGTTTCGTAGCCATGGTCTTTCATGGCCTTGATCTCGATGGTGCCCAGCCCCGCCGCGTCGGCAATGGCCGTGCCCGACATGCCGGCGAACACTACCGAGCCGATGATGTTCACCTGCCCCAGGCCGCCGCGCATCCAGCCCACCAGCGCCACGGCGAAGTTGTAGATGCGCCCGGTGATGCCGGCGATGTTCATGAGATTGCCGGCCAGGATGAAGAACGGCACCGCCAGCAGCGGGAACGACTCGACCCCCGCGATCATGCGCTGGGCGATCACCACGTCGGGCACGCTGCCCGTGGCCAGCAGGTACAACAGCGAGGCCCCGGCCATGGACACGGCCACGGGCAGGCCGAAGATCATCAACAGCAGAAAGGTTCCGATCAGGATTCCCATTTCCGGCTCCTCAATCCAGCGACTCGTAGGCGCCGGGATTCTCCAGGATGGAGTATCCCTGCCGCCAGTTGCGCGCCGATACCTGCAGCGAGCGCACGAACATCATCGCGAAGCCCGCCAGCGCCACCCAGTACACGCAAGCCTTGTTCCAGAACAGCGTGGTCATGGGCTCATCGCCCACCAGCTCGATGTACCGGTAAGTGAGCCACACGGTGTAGCCGAAGAAGGCCGTGCGCAGCACGTCGATCAGCGTGGCGCACACGCGCCCCACGGGGCGGGGCAGGTAGCGGTAGAGGAAATCCACCTGGATGTGGCGGCAGGCGCGCACGCACATGGCCGCGCCCAGGAAAACCACGCCGATGAGGCAGTACACCGCCAGCTCCTCGGTCCAGGCGTAGGAATCGTTGAGCACGTAGCGCGAGAAAAACTGCAGGAAGACCAGCACGGCCATGGCCCAGAACAGGGCCAGGCAGATCCAGTCTTCGGGCTGGTAGCCCTGGAGGCTGACCTCGTGGTGGTCGGCCTCTTCGAAACTCTGCACGATTTCCGCCGCCGAGGACGGCGCATGATGGACGGCGGCGGCCGGCGGCGCGAGGCCGGGGGCCGCCGCGGCGGCGGCTTTGGATTGAGTAGGCATGGGCGTTCCCCTTTCCGGTGTGCTGCGCTGGAAAACGGGCCGCGCGCGGCGGCCCGCGCTCGCTCACTTCACGGCCTGGATACGTTCCCAGTCCGATTTCTCGTAGCCGTACTGCTTGAACGGCACTTTCTCGAGCACGGTCTTGCGGAAGTCGCCGGTGTCTACCTCGACCACGTTCAAGCCGCGCTTGCGAAACACGTCCACCATCTTCTTCTCGTTCCCGGCCACTTCGGCCGAAGCCTTTTCGGCGGCTTGCTGGGCCACCTCGGTGAAGATTTTCTTGTCTTCGTCCGACAGGCTCTTCCACAACCTGCCCGAGATGACCGTATTCAGATGGTCCACGATGTGGCCGGTGAGAATAATGTTCTTCTGCACCTCGTAGAACTTCTTGGCCTCGATGGTGGTGAGCGGGTTTTCCTGGGCCTCCACGGTGCCGTTCTGCAGGGCCAGGTACACCTCGGCGAAGGCAATGGGCGCGGTATTGGCGCCACAGGCGCGCGGCATGGCCAGATAGGCCGCCACGTCGGGCACCCGGATCTTCAGCCCCTTCATTTCCGAGCACTTGGTGAAGGCCCGGTTGGAGGTGGTCTGGCGCGTGCCGTAGTAGGTGGTGGCGACGATGTGGTTGCCGCTTTTCTCGTCGTAGCCGCGCGTGAGTTCCTTGTAGATGTCGCTCTTGGTGTAGGCAATGAGGTGCGCGGGATCGCGGAAGATGTAGGGATAGTAGGTGACGCCGATGCGGGGGAAAGTCTTGGCCGCGAAGCTGGAGCCGGAGATGATGATGTCCACCGTGCCGAGCGTCAGCCCCTGGTTGATGTCGTTCTCCTTGCCCAGCTGCGATGCGGGATAGACATCGATGTGATAGCGGCCGCCGGTGCGTTTTTCGATCTCCTGGGCGGCCCACACCGAGGCAGTGTGGAACGGCTCGGAAGTTTCGTAGACGTGCGCCCATTTCAGCTTGGTCTGCGCCAGCGCGCTGCCGCCCGTGGCCAGTATGGCGGCGGCCAGCAGCGCCTTGAGGACGTTGCATCGTTTCATGTCGTCTCCTCCCTCGTGGGGGTTGAGGGTCCGGCGGATGTTGTTATGGCCGGCCCATGGGGGGTCAGTTTTCACATACGAGTTGCACCTTGGTACTGCGACTGCGATCGGCCGCCAGCTCGAACGCCTGCGCGGCGAGCGACAGCGGCAATTGCGCGCTCATCAGGGGCCGCACGTCCAGCCTGCGCGCGCGCAGGAAGGAAACGGCCCAATCGAATTCGGCGCCCGCGCGGAAAGCGCCCACGTAATCCAGCTCACGCGCCATGATGTCGTTGGCGGGAAAGGCGATGTCGCCGGCCGGCAGCGTGCCCACCTGCACGATGCGCCCGCCCCGGCGCGTCGCCGCCAGGCAGGTGGCCAGCGCCGCCGGGCTGCCCGCGGCCTCGATGCTCACGTCGGCCAGGCCCGCCAGATCGGCGGGCGCGCACTGGTCGCCGCGCAGCGCTTCGTCCGCGCCGGCCTCGCTCGCCATGCGCAGCGGACGCTCGGCCACGTCCACGGCCACGATGCGCGCCGCGCCGGCCAGGCGGGCCGCCATGACCGTCATGCAGCCGATGGTGCCCCCGCCCGTCACCAGCACCGTCCTGCCCATGAGCGGGCCGGCGCGGTTGACCGCGTGCAGGCCGATCGACAGCGGCTCGGCGCAGGCGATCTCGCCCAGCGAAATGTCTTCGGGCACCGGCGTGAGCTGGCGCGCGTTCATGACGAAGCGTTCGCGGAACAGGCCCTGCACGTGCGGGTACACGCTGGCGCTGCCCAGGAAGCGCATGTGGCGGCACAGGTTGAAACGGCCTTCGCGGCAGTAATCGCAGGCGCCGCAAGGGTGCGAGGGGTTGATCGCGACTTTCATGCCCGGCTCCAGGCCGTGCACGCCGCTGCCGGCGCGCAGCACCACGCCCGAGGCCTCGTGCCCCGGGATGAGCGGTTCGCGGATCACGAAAGCGCCCACCCGTCCATGCTGGAAATAGTGCAGGTCCGATCCGCAGATGCCCGCCGCCCCCAGCCGCAGCTCCACGTCCTGCGGCGCCAACGGCGCCGGTTCCTCGGACGCCAGGCGCAGATCCCGCGCCCCGTGGATGCGGCAGACCAGGCCGCCGCCCTGGCGGGCTGCGGCACGAGCGCCTTCGGGCGGCCGGGCGGCGCTCATCGGGCCGCCTTCGCCCTGGCGGGCTGCGGCATGAGCGCCTTCGGGCGGCCGGGCGGCGCTCATCGGGCCGCCTTCGCCCTGGCGGGCTGCGGCATGAGCGCCTTCGGGCGGCCGGGCGGCGCTCATGGCTCGGCCCGCTCCGAGTGGGCTGCGGGGGCTTCGAGGGGGGCGGGCCAGCTCGCGGTGAGGCGGTCGTGGGAGCGGGAGAGGTGATGGTGCATGGCGGCGCGGGCGGCCTGGGGGTCGCGGGCCGCGATGGCGTCGATGACCTGGCGGTGTTCGTCGATGGCGGCTGCCCAGCTGGCGGGGTTCTCGAAATAGTCGCCCAGCTTGACCGACAAGGGATTGTGGCGCTCGTCGAAGAGTTCGCCCACCACGCGGGCCAGCACGGCGTTGCCGGCGATTTCCGCCACGCGCAGATGGAACAGCCGGTCGCCGCGGATGGGCACGTTGCCGGCGGCCGCTTCGCGCGCCATGGCGTCCACCGCTGCGCGCAAGCCCTCGACGGCGGCGGGCACGGCATTCTGGGCGGCCAGCGCCGCCAGTTCGCCCTCGACGACCTGGCGCGCGCGTATGGTTTCGAGCGGGCTTTCGGCCGTGAGGCTGGCCTGCGGCGCGGCGCCCGGGCCGCGCACGTAAACGCCCGACCCCATGCGCACTTCGACCCAGCCCTCCACTTCCAGCGCGATCAGCGCCTCTCGCACCGAAGGGCGGGACACGCCCAGCTTGAGGGCCAGGTCGCGTTCCGGCGGCAGACGGGCGCCTTCGGGGAACTCCCCCGCCTCGATCAGCTCGCGGAGCTGGTCGGCAATCTGGCGGTATAGACGCCGGGGTTCGATGATCTGGATAGGCATGGGCGCCGGGTAAAAGGGTAAAGTGGCCTTACCAATTGGCCACTATGCTGCGCGCATGCGCCATGGGCGCACAATTAGGGTTTGCCCATGGATTCGCCCCCCTGGCGCCTTCCATATCTGTTAAAACCCCGCCAACCGGTTTTCTCGCCCAGCCATGTCCCATCCGCACTCCTCGCCCTACAAAAGCACCGGCGGCCTGCGCCGCATCCTGAATGCGCTGCGCTATTCGCTACAGGGCCTGCGGGCCGCCATCCGCTACGAGGCGGCTTTCCGGCAGGAGCTGGTGCTGGCCGTGCTGCTGATTCCGGCGGCCTTCTTCCTGGGCCGCAATACGGTGGAGGTGTTCCTGCTGGTCGCCACCGTGATACTGGTGCTGGTGGTGGAACTGCTGAATTCCGCCATCGAAGCGCTGGCCGACGCCCTGTCGGTGGAAACCCATCCGCTGCTGGGCCGCGCCAAAGACCTGGGCAGCGCCGCGGTGATGCTGATGCTGCTTTTCACGGTGGCGGTGTGGGCCGGCGTGGCGATCAGCCGATACCTCATGCACTGACCGGAAACGCCAGCCCCGGCCGCCGCCCGGAAGCGGCCGGCCCATCGCGGGCAGACCGCAATGTCCCGCAATCCCTGCCCGCCCGTATACTGGGAGCCATCATGCCTACATCGACGTCAGCCCCCTCCGAACGCATCGTGATCGTCGGCGGCGGCGCGGGCGGCCTGGAACTGGCCTCCCGCCTCGGCCGTGCGCATGGCCGCCAGCGCGTCACGCTGGTGGACAGCCGCCCCTTCCATATCTGGAAGCCCTCCCTGCACGAGGCGGCGGCGGGCACGCTGGACATCCACCAGGAGGGCCTGTCGTACCTGATGCTGGCGCATCTCAACGGCTTCAGTTTCGCGCAGGGCCGACTCGAAAGCGTGGACCGCGAGCGCCGGCTCGTCACGGTGGACGCCGTGCGCGACGATCAGGGCGAAGAAGTCCTGCCCCGCCGCGAGCTGGGCTACGACACGCTGGTGCTGGCGCTGGGCAGCGCCTCGAACTTCTTCAATACACCGGGCGCCGAGGCTCACGCCGTCACGCTGGACACCACCGAGAACGCCGAACAGTTCCGGCTGACCATGCTCAAGGCCATGGCGCTGGTGGACCAGGCCAAGGTGCGCGACCCCTCCTCGCGGCTGGACCTGGTCATCGTGGGCGGCGGCGCCACGGGCGTGGAACTGGCGGTGGAGCTGGTGGAAGCCAGCCACGTGGTCAGCGCCTACGGCCTGCCGAACTTCCGCGCCGAGCGCGACCTGGCGATCACGCTGGTGGAAGGCGCGCCGCGCATTCTCTCGGCCCTGCCCGAGAAGATCTCCACCGCCGCCACGGCGCGCCTGAAGGAACTAGGCATACGCGTGGAGACATCGTGCCGGGTTTCCGAAGTCACCGGCGCCTCGGTCAAGACCGCGGACGGGCGGGAATTTCCCGCCCAGCTCTGCATGTGGGCGGCGGGCATTCAGGGGCCCGCGGTGCTGCGCGGCCTGGGGCTGCCGCTCAACAAGCTGGGCCAGATCGAAGTGAACGAGCGGCTGGAGACATCCGATCCGCACATCCTGGCGCTGGGCGATTGCTGCGCCGCGCCCTGGCGCGACGGCCGCACCGTGCCGGCCCGCGCACAGGCCGCGCACCAGCAGGCCGAGTACCTGGCCAAGAAACTGGGCGCGCGCCTGCGCCATGCGCCGGAACCGTCTGCGCCCTATGTGTACGAAGACCACGGCTCGCTGGTTTCGCTCGGGCAGGACGCCGGCGTGGGCAGCCTGATGGGCAAGCTCGCGGGGCGGGGCCTGTTCGTAAGCGGTACACTGGCGCGCCTGATGTACATGAGCCTGCACCTGATGCACCACAAGGCGGTGCTGGGCGTCTCGCGCACCGCGTCCCTGGCGCTGGCCCGACTGCTCATGCGCCGCACCCGCCCGCGGGTCAAACTGCACTGAATCCCATGAATTTCCTGCAAAAACTCGAACACGCCTGGGCCGCCAGCCAATCGCTCCTGCAGGTCGGGCTCGATCCCGACCCGCAGCGCTTTCCGCGCGAGCTGCACGGCAAGCCGGACGCCATCTTCCAGTTCTGCCGCGGCATCGTGGACGCCACCGCGCCCTATGCGTGCAGCTTCAAGCCGCAGATCGCCTACTTTGCCGCGCACCGGGCCGAAGAGCAGCTCGAGGCCCTGTGCCAGCACATCCGCGACCAGCACCCCGACCTGCCCATCGTGCTGGACGCCAAGCGCGGCGACATCGGCTCCACCGCCGAAAACTACGCGCGCGAGGCGTTCGAGCGCTACCAGGCGCATGCGCTCACGGTGTCTCCCTACATGGGGCTGGATTCCGTCGAGCCCTATCTCGCCTGGCGCGATCGCGGCGTGATCGTGCTGTGCCGCACCTCCAACCCCGGCGGCTCGGACCTGCAATTCCTGAAGATGGAAGACGGCACGCCGCTGTACCTGCACGTGGCGGGCCTGGTGGCCGATAAATGGAACGCCAACGGCCAGTGCGGCCTGGTCGTGGGAGCCACTTTCCCCAACGAACTGGCCGCGGTGCGCCAGCGCATCGGCGACGCCGTGCCCCTGCTGGTGCCCGGCATCGGCGCGCAGGGCGGCGACATCACCGCCACGGTGAACGCGGGCGCCAACGCCGCGCGCGCCGGCATGATGATCAATTCTTCGCGCGCCATCATCTACGCCAGCGGCGGCGACGACTGGCGCGAAGCCGCCGCCCAGGCCGCCAAGGGCCTGCGCGACGCCATCAACGCGGTGCGCTGAGCCGCGCCCGCGGCGTCGAGGGCCGGCGCAAGCCGGCAGGCGCGCCCTCCCGGACAGCGCCGGCCTAGACCGGCTCGCCGATGAATTCCAGCACGCCCCGCAGCGCGTAGTCCACGGCCGCCAGGCGCACCTGGGCGCGGTCGCCCCGGAATACGTGCGTAACGGCGCGGCTGCTGATGCCGTCGTCCACGCGCAGGGCGAATCCGAAGCACACCATGCCCACCGGCTTGCCCGGCGTGGCGCCGCCCGGCCCGGCGATGCCGGTGGTGGACACGGCCAGGTGCGCGCCCGGCGAGGCCAGCAGCACGCCGTTGGCCATTTCCAGCGCCACCGGCTCGCTGACTGCGCCGAAATGATGCAGGGCGTCGGGCGAAACCCGGAGTTCGGCGACCTTGGCCTCGTTGCTGTAAGTGACGAAGCCCCGGTCGAACCAGCCGCTGGAGCCTGCGATGGACGTGATGGCCCCGGCCAGCAGGCCGCCCGTGCAGGACTCCGCGGTGCCCAGCATCCAGCCGTGGCGCATGAGCGTTTCGCCCAGGCGCTCGGCCAGTCCATGGATGGTGGCCTGCGCCAGCTGCGACGCCGACAGGCCGGACTGCGTGTACGCGGTTTGATCGCTCATCCGAAGACTCCTGTGCGCGCGGCCAGCGCCATGATGACCAGGGCATAGAACGCCGCGACGATATCGTCCCACATTACGCCGAAACCGCCCTTGAGGCGGGCGTCGAAAAACTTGATGGGCGGCGGCTTCACGATGTCGAAGGTGCGAAACAGCACGAACGCCAGCGCCTGGGGCAGCAGCCCGGCCGGCGAGAACCACAGCACCAGCCAGAATGCCACCATTTCGTCCCAGACCATTCCGACGTGATCGGGCTGGCGAAGTTCCTTGCCCACGCGGTCGCAAGCCCAGCAGCCATAGAGAAACGCCAGCAACAGGAAAATGCCGATGTACAGGTCCGTTGCCGCGGGCGAGGCGGCTACCCAGATCGCCCAGGCCAGCAGCGTGCCCCAGGTGCCGGAGGCCGGACGGACCAGGCCGCTGCCCAGCCCGAAGGCGATGAGCCGCCCCGGGTCGCGGCAGACCCAGGCCAGCGCGGGATAGGCGGCGCGCGAGCGCTCGCGCATGGAGGGAGACTGCGGATCGGAAGACGGCATGCTCATGCGCAGAGAATAGCGGAAGGCGGCGCGTCAGGCCGCCGGAAAATGGTCGAAGCCGCGCGGCAGCCCGGCCAGCGGGCGGCCCTCGGCGTCCCGCACCGCCAGGCCCGGCCCGGCGGTGATCTCGCCCACGCGCGTGACGCGGACGCCGGCCTGCCGGGCGGCTTGGGCCACGTCGGCGCGCCGCGCGGCCGGCGCGGTAAAGCAGAGCTGGTAGACGTCGCCGCCCCCCAGCAGCGCCTGGCGGCGGCGGGGCTCGGCCAGGCCGTCCAGCGCCGCGGCGGCGGGCAGGCTGGCGTACCACAGGCAGGCGCCCACCCCGCTGGCAGCCAGGATGTGGCCCAGGTCTTGCAGCAGGCCGTCGGAAATGTCGATGGCGGCGTGCGCGATGCCGCGCAGGGCCAGGCCCAGCGCCACCTGGGGCTCGGGCCATTCCAGCGCGGCGCGCGTGGCCGCCAGCAGGGGCGGGTCGGCCGGATGCTGCCCGTCGAGCAGCCGATAGGCGATGTCGGCCGCGCCGAGCTCGCCGGAAACCCAGATGTCGTCGCCGGCCCGGGCGCCCGCGCGCCGCAGCGCCGTCGCGGCCGGCACGGAGCCGAACACGGTGACGCTGATGGCGATGTCATGGGCGCTTCGGGTGGTGTCGCCCCCGATCAGCGGGCAGCCGTGCGCCGCGGCCAGGTCGTGGAACCCCTGCGCGAACGCGGCCAGCCAGGCTTCGTCCAGCCGCGGCAGCGCCAGCCCCAGCACGCAGCCGATGGGCCTGGCGCCCATGGCGGCGAGATCCGACAGGTTGACCGCCAGCGACTTGTGCCCCAGCGCGCGCGGATCCACGTCGGAAAAGAAATGGCGCCCTTCGAGCAGCAGGTCGATGCTGGTGGCCACTTCCTCGCCCGCGGGGGCCGGAAACAGCGCGCAGTCGTCGCCCACGCCGAGCAGTCCCTGCGGCGCGGCGCGGTTGAAATAGCGCGCGATCAGCTCGAACTCCGACGCCACGGAAACTCCAGGCAGGAAAGTGGAAAAAGGCGGGCCGGGCGGCGCCCAAACGCGCCGCTGCGGACCGGGTCAGCGGCGCTGCTGGGCGGCGGCCTGCACTTCGTGCGCGCGCACGTCGGCCGCCAGCTTGTCGAGCACGCCGTTCACGAACTTGAATCCGTCGGTGCCGCCGAACGACTTGGCCAGCTCCACCGCCTCGTTGATGGCGACCTTGTACGGCACCTCGACGTGATGGATCAGCTCGTAGCTGCCGATCAGCAGAATGCCGTGCTCCACCGGCGACAGCTCGGCCAGCGGGCGGTCCACATAGGGCGTGAAGCGTTCGCGCAGGGCGGGCGCCTCGCGCAGCACGCCGTGCAGCAGGGTCTTGAACCATTGCGCGTCGGCTTCGGAGAAATCTTCGGCATCGCGCAGATGGGCGTCGATTTCGCCGGCGTCCTGCGTGCCCTGGCCTCCGCGCAGCAGCCACGCGTACACGCCCTGCAGCGCGAATTCGCGCGCACGGCGGCGGGCGCTGCGGGCGTTGGCGCGGGCCTGCGCCGCGCTGTCAGCGCTGGTCGTCTTCTTCGTCGTCAAAATCTTCGTCCTCGTCGTATTCGTCGTCGTCATCTTCCTCGGGCTCCAGCGCCGCCACGAGGTTGGCCATCTCCACGGCCACCTGGGCGCAGTCGCGGCCCTTGCCGGCGGCGCGCGCCTGGGCCTGCTCGTCGGTGTCGACGGTGAGCACGCCGTTGGCGACCGGAATGCCGGTTTCCAGGGAGATGCGGGTAATCGCGGCGGCCATCTCGTTGCTGACCACCTCGAAGTGATAAGTCTCACCGCGGATCACGGCGCCCAGCGCGATCAGGGCGTCGAACTCGAAAGTCTCGGCCATGTGCGACAGCGCCACGCCCAGCTCGAGCGCGCCCGGCACGGTGGCGACCATGACATCGCGCTCGTCCACGCCCAGCTCGGCCAGTTCCTTCAAGCAGGCGTCCAGCTCGGCCAGGCCGATTTCTTCGTTGAAGCGGGCGCGTACGATGCCGATGTGCAGCCCTTCGCCGTTCAGGTCGGGGGTGAGGATGTAAGGGTTCATGTGTCGGCCTTCTGTTGGTTGCGTGGTGTTTCGGGAGGGTCGCAATCGTAACCCGTAATGGTGAGCGCGAAGCCCGCCATGCTGGGCATCTTGCGCGGCCGGGCCAGCAGCCTCATCTGGCCCACGTTGAGGTCGCGCAGGATCTGGGCGCCGATGCCGTAGGTGCGCAGGCCGTGGCGGTCGCCCCCGCCCGGGTTGGCCACGGCCTTGGGATCCGTCCAGCCGGCGATCTGGCCGGCCAGGTACTCGGCCGAAGGCTGGCAGTTCATGAGCACCAGCACGCCGGCCGGCGCCGCGGAGATGGCTTTCAGCGCCTGGCCCACGCCCCAGCTGTGCGGGCTGGCGCCGGTGTCCAGCACGTCCAGCACGGAGGCGGGTTCGTGCACGCGCACCAGGGTTTCGCGGTCGGGGGAGATGTCGCCATGCGTAAGGGCCAGGTGCACGGCGCCCGCGGCCGTGTCCTGGTAGGCCACGGCGCGGAATTCGCCCCAGGCCGTCTGCATGGCGCGCTCGCCCATGCGCTTGATGATGGATTCGTGCTCGCTGCGGTACTGGATCAGGTCGGCGATGGTGCCGATCTTGAGCTGGTGCTGGCGGGCGAACTCGACCAGGTCGGGCAGGCGCGCCATGGTGCCGTCGGGCTTGAGGATTTCGCAGATGACGGCGGCGGGCGTCAGGCCGGCCATGGCGGTGAGGTCGCAGCCGGCCTCGGTGTGGCCGGCGCGCACCAGCACCCCGCCCGGCACGGCGCGTACCGGGAAGATGTGGCCGGGCTGAACCAGGTCGGAAGGCTTGGCGTCGCGCGCCACCGCCACCTGGATGGTGCGGGCGCGGTCGGCGGCCGAGATGCCGGTTTCGACGCCCTCGGCGGCTTCGATCGACTGCGTGAAATTGGTGCCGTAGCGCGTGCCGTTGCGGGCCGCCATGAGCGGCAGGTCGAGCTGGCGGCAGCGCTCTTCGGTGAGGGTCAGACAGACCAGGCCGCGGCCGTGCGTGACCATGAAGTTGATGGCCTCGGGCGTGACGAATTCGGCGGCCATGACCAGGTCGCCTTCGTTTTCGCGGTCTTCTTCGTCGACCAGGATGACGATGCGGCCGGCGCGCAGCTCGGCAATGATTTCGGCAACGGACGCGATGCCGAAGGATTCCGGCGCGGCGCCGGGCAGGGGGGACAACTGGACGGACATGGCGTACACGCAAACCAGGCGGGAAAGCCCGGATTTTACCGCCCCTGGCGCCGGATTCCCTATCGCGGGCCGCAAGGCCCCCGCGCCATGCCGGCCGGCCGCCGCCCCGGAGTAAACTGCGGCCCGGAGATCTCCCGCCCATTGCACAAGGAAAACGCGCCCATGCAAGCCCTCGCGGCCATGCCCACGGACGTCGCGGCCGCCGTCCGCGTCGTGCTGACCGACATCGACGACACCCTGACCACCGACGGCCGCCTGCCGGCCGAGGCCTACGACGCCCTGGAGCGGCTGGACCGGGCCGGCGTGCAGGTGGTGCCGATCACGGGCCGCCCGGCGGGCTGGTGCGACCACATCGCGCGCATGTGGCCGGTGCGCGCGGTGGTGGGGGAAAACGGCGCCTTCTACTACGCCTACGACCGCCAGGCCCGGCGCATGAAGACGCACTACTGGACCGACGCCGCCTCGCGCGCCTTGAGCCGCCGCAAGCTGGACGCCATCCGCGACCGCGTGCTGCGCGAGGTGCCGGGCGCCGCCGTGGCCAGCGACCAGGACTACCGCGTGGCCGACCTGGCCATCGACTTCTGCGAAGACGTGCCGCCGCTGCCGGAGGCGCAGATCGGCCGCATCGTGCGCATCTTCGAGGAGGCGGGCGCCCGGGCCAAGGTCAGTTCCATCCACGTCAACGGCTGGTTCGGCGAATACGACAAGCTCACCATGACGCGCACGCTGTTCGAGCGCGAATTCGGGGTGGACACCGACCGGGCCCTGGACACCACCCTCTTCATCGGCGACTCGCCGAACGACGAGCCCATGTTCGCGTACTTTCCCATTTCGGTGGGCGTGGCCAACATCCAGTCGCAGTTGCACCGCCTCGCGCACCGCCCCGCCTACGTCGCCGCGCGCCACGGCGGCGGGGGCTTCGTCGAGATGGCCGAGCGCCTGCTGCAAGCGCGCGCCCGCCGCCATACGGACGCCTGAGGGGAGGCAACGTGGCCACTGCATCCAAGACCGCGGCCAAGACCGTTTCCAGAACCGCGGCCAAGCCGGCCGCCAACGACGGCCGCCGCAGCATCCAGTCCATCGAGGTCGGCGCGCCGCTGCTGGCCGCCCTGGTCGAGGCGGGCAAGCCGCTCACCCTGCGCGACCTGGCAGCCGGCGCCGGCATGACCTCGGCCAAGGCCCACCCCTATCTGGTGAGTTTCGTCCGCGTGGGCCTGGTGCAGCAGGATCCGCTCACCGGCCAGTACGAGCTGGGCCCCTTCGCCCTGCAGATGGGCCTGGTCAGCCTGCAGCGGCTGGACCCGGTGCGGGTGGCCATGCCCGAGATCGCCAAGCTGCAATCCGAGATCGGCCATACGCTGGGCATCGCGGTGCTGGGCTCGCACGGCCCCACCATGATCCACATGACCGAGGCCAGCTATCCGGTGCACGTGAACATGCGCAAGGGCACGGTGATGTCCATGCTGAACACCGCCACGGGCCTGGTTTTCGCCGCCTGGCTGCCGCCCAAGGTGAGCGAGCACTACATCGCCCGCGAGGAAGGCGACACGGCGGTGATCGCCAGCCTGACGCCGCCGCGCCACGCCAGCGGCGCGCATCTGCAGGCCCAGCTCGCCGACATCCGCGTGCACGGCATGGCCCGCGCCCTGGGCAATCCGCTGCCGGGCGTGGACGCGCTCTCCGTGCCGGTGTTCGACAATACCGGCGCCATCGTGCTGGCGCTCACCGCGCTGGGCCCCACGGGCCTGTTCGACGTGGCCTGGGACGGCACCATCGCGCGGCCCCTGCTGGCCTGCGCGCAGGAAATCTCGCGCAAGCTGGGATACCGGGGCTGAATCGCTCAAAACGCGCAAAAACGAACATCCAACGCAAACAATCAAAGAAAGTCGAAAAGAAAAAGCAGGGACTTTCCCGAGTGTGCCTTGCGTTCTTGTGTGTTTGAATTTGACGACACGTTGACGACCCGTCAGATTCATACACAAAGAGGAGACACACCATGCCCGCCCTGCGTCTGTTGCCGGCGGCCGTCCTGGCCGCGCTCGCCGTTGGCGCCGCACCGGCCCATGCGGCCGACACCTGCCCCAACCGGGGCGACCTGGACCAGAACTTCTGCGACGCCAACAAGGACTTGGTCGCCGACACGCCGACCGACCCGGCCAAGCTCAAGACGCCGTCCACGCTGGTGTTCACCTACACGCCGGTCGAAGACCCGGCGGTATATGAAGATATTTTCAAGCCCTTTACCAAATACCTGTCCGAGTGCACCGGCAAGCGCGTGGTGTTCTACCAGGTGCAGAGCAACGCCGCCGAAATCGAAGCCATGCGCTCCGGCCGCCTGCACGTGGGCGGCTTTTCCACCGGCCCCACCGCGTTCGCGGTGAACATCGCCGGCGCGGTGCCGTTCGCGGTGAAGGGCTATGCCGACGGGTTCCAGGGCTACAACCTGATCGTCATCGTCAAGAAAGACAGCCCGTACCAGAAACTGACCGACCTGAAGGGCAAGAAGCTGGCCCACACTTCGCCCTCCTCCAACTCCGGACACATGGCGCCGGTGGCGCTGTTTCCGAAGGAAGGCCTCACGCCCGACAAAGACTACAAGGTCATCTTCTCGGGCAAGCACGACCAGTCGGTCATGGGCGTGAATTCCGGCGACTACGACGCCGCCGCGGTGGCCTCCGACGTATTCAAGCGCATGGCCGAGCGCGGCCAGATCAAGGAATCGGATTTCCGCATCATCTACACGAGCGAGAAATTCCCCACTTCCTCGTTCTCGTACGCGCACGACCTGGAGCCGAAGTTCCGCGACCAAATGCTCAAGTGCTTCTACGACTACCGCTTCCCGGACGAGATGAAAAAAGCCTTCGACGGGGCGGACCGCTTCTACCCGGTGACCTACCAGAAAGACTGGGCCATCGTGCGCGAAGTGGCCGAGTCCGGCGGCGAGAGCTTCAACCGCGCGGCCTATGACCGCGAAACCGCCAAGAACAAGGGTAAGCAGTAAGCATGACGACGTCTCTGCGCATTTCCGGCCTGGTGAAGGAATACCGGGCCGGCCGGCCGGTGCTCAATGGCATAGACCTGCAGGTCGCCGGCCAGGGCCTGACGGCCATCATCGGGCCGTCGGGCACCGGCAAAAGCACGCTGTTGCGCTGCATTAACCGGCTCATCGAGCCCACCCGGGGCGAGATCGTGCTGGAGTCTCCGGAAGGCGCGGTGGACCTGGCGCGGGTGCGCGGGACGGCCCTGCGGCGGGCCCGCCGCCGCATCGGCATGGTGTTCCAGGAATACAACCTGGTCGAGCGCCTGACCGTCATGGAGAACCTGCTGACGGGCCGCCTGGGCTACACCTCCGCCTTCAAGGCGTGGATGCGCAAGTTCGAACCCGAGGACATCGCCCACGCCTTCCGGCTCCTGGAAATCGTGGGTCTGGAGGGCTTCGCCGACCAGCGCGCCGACGCGCTTTCGGGCGGGCAGCGCCAGCGCGTGGGCATCGCGCGGGCGCTGATGCAGCGCCCCCAGCTGCTGCTGGCCGACGAGCCCACGTCCTCGCTCGACCCCAAGACCTCGGTCGAAATCATGGAGCTGCTGGCCGCGCAGGGCAGCGCCAGCGGCATTCCCGTCATCGTGAACATCCACGACGTGGAGCTGGCGCGCCGCTACGCCACCCGCATCATCGGCATGTCGGGCGGGCACGTGGTGTACGACGGCGACGGCCACGGGCTGGACCCGGCCATGCTCAAGACCATCTACGGAGGCGAGTCGTGGCTGGAATGACCGTTCCCGGCGGATACCGCCCCTTTGCCATGCCGGGCCGCGTGAAGGCGGGCTTGGCGCTGGTGGTCATCTACGCCGTCTACGCGGCGGCGCAGCTCGATTTCAGCTGGGCGCGCTTTCATTCGGGCATCGGTCATGCGGCGACCTTTCTGTCGCGCATGTTTCCGCCCAATTTCGAGAAACCCGACACGCTCTGGAAAGGCATAGGCGAGAGCCTGGAGATCGCCGTGCTGGCCTCGCTGCTCGGCATCCTGCTCTCGCTGCCTATCGGCATGCTGGGCGCGCGCAACCTGATGCCGGCGTGGATCTCCTGGCCGGCCCGCGCGCTGGTGGCGCTGTGCCGGGCGCTGCATCCGGTGATCGTGGCCATTCTGTTCGTGAAGGCGGTGGGCTTCGGCGCGCTGGCCGGCATCCTGGCGCTGATGGTGGCCTCGGTGGGCTTCATCGGCAAGCTTTTCACCGAGGCCATCGAGGAAATCTCGCTCAAGCAGGTCGAGGCCGTGCGCGCCACGGGCGCCTCCTTTGCCAACGTGGTCCTGTTCGGCGTGCTGCCGCAGGTGTTCGCGCGCTTCGTGGGCTTTGCCACCTACCAGTTCGATTCCAACCTGCGCAATTCCACCATGGTGGGCATCGTGGGCGCGGGCGGCGTGGGCGGCACGCTGTTCTCGGCCTTCCAGCGCTTCGACTACGATTTCGTCGCGGCCATCCTGCTCACGCTGATCGCCATCATCATGCTGGGCGAGATCCTGGCCGGCTTCGTGCGCGCGGTGTTCCTGGACAACCTGGGCTTCGACCGCATCCTGCGCAGCCGCCGGACCAGCGCGCGCGGTCCGGATCCGGCCTCGCCGCCCGCGGCGCGCAAGGCGGAGGTGGAAGAATGAACGCCGCCGCCCACCCCACCCCGGCCGCGCACGCCGGCTCGACGCCCCGCCAATGGCGCCGCTACAGCCCGGGCCAGCGCCTGCTGCGCTTCGCCCTGTACCTGGCGGTGGTCGCCGCCATCGTGCAAGCCGTGCGCAGCGTGGAGATCATCCCGGAGTTCCTGTACGACGCGCCGGAACAGATGGCCGACCTCTTCCAGCGCATGTGGCCGATCGACTGGGGCTACTACCTGGAAGGCGTACACGGCCCGCTGGTCGAAACCCTGCACATCGCCACGCTGGGCACCATCCTCGCGGTGATCATGGCCGTGCCGGTGGGCCTGCTGGCCGCCCACAACCTCACGCCCAGCAGGCCCGTCAACCTGCTGGCCCGGCTCATCCTGGTGTCCAGCCGCTCGGTCAACTCGCTGGTGTGGGCGCTGCTCTTCATCGCCATCTTCGGCCCGGGCGCCCTGGCCGGCACGCTGGCTATCGCGTTCCGCTCCATCGGCTTTGTCGGCAAGCTGGTGGGCGAGGCCATCGAAGAGGCACAGCGCGGCCCCATCGAGGCCGTCACCGCCACCGGCGCGAGCCGGGGCGCGGTGCTCTGGTACGCCTACTGGCCGCAGATCCGGCCGGCGTTCTGGTCCATCGTGCTGCTGCGCTGGGACATCAACGTGCGCGAGTCCGCCGTGCTCGGGCTGGTGGGCGCGGGCGGCATCGGCATGGCCCTGGACACCGCGCTCAACCTCTTCCAGTGGGACCGCGTCTCGCTGGTGCTGGCCGCGATCTTCGCGATCGTCGTCGTCGCCGAGATCGTCATCACGCAGGCGCGCAAGCGCATCCTGTGAGCCCCCTCCCGCGTGCCCCGGCGGACTTCCCGCCCCGGGGCGCGCTTCATGCCGCCTTCCCCTGCCCGCTTGTTGCGCCCGTCCGGGCCGACTATGCTGCACATGACCGGAATATGACCCGTCATCAAATCCGCTGCACGGCTTGAGTAATATCCTGCCTTTTCACGCCGGACACCCGCTCCATGTCGGAACAAGAACTCAAATTGCACGTGCCCATGGCGTTCCGCGCAAGCGTGCTGCGGGAAATGAAGCAGCGCGAAGTCGCGCGCGTCCGGCTGCACGCCATGTACTTCGATACGCCCGAGCGCGAGCTGGCGCGCGCGCGCATCGCGATCCGGCTGCGCCAGGAAGGCGCGGAATGGGTGCAGACGCTGAAAATGCCGGGTGCCGACGCCATCACCCGCGTCGAGCTGAACCACCCCCGCCCCGGCCCGATACTCGACCTTTCCGTCTATGCCGGCACGGAGCAGGAAGCCGCGCTGGCCGCGCTCAAGGGCGAACTCGGCCTGCGCTACGAAACCGACGTGCAGCGCCTGCTGCGCCGCGTGCGCACCCGCCAGGGCACGGTGGAACTGGCCTACGACACGGGCATTCTGCGCGCCGGTGCGCTGGAACTGCCGATTTCCGAGCTGGAGTTCGAGCTGGTGTCGGGCAGGCCCGCCGCGATCTTCTCCCTGGCGCGCAAATGGCAGCAGCGGCACGGGCTGGTGCTCGACCCCCGCAGCAAGTCCGAACGCGGCGACGCGCTGGCGCAGCTCGCGCGGCGGCTCGAAGACGTGGATGCCGGCGCCGAAGCAGAGCGCGAGGCGCGCCGGGCCGAGGCCATCGCCCGCTTCTGGGCGCCGCGCACGGCCGCGCCCGTCAGGCTGGAGCCCGGCATGAGCGCGCCGCAAGCCATGGCGCGCGTGGCCGCCGAGTGCCTGGACCAGATCGCCCGCAACGCATCGGTGCTGGCCGAGGTGGACACCGAGGGCGTCTGCCGCGCCGGCAATTCCGAGCACGTGCACCAGCTGCGCGTCGGCATCCGCCGCCTGCGCTCCGCCTGGCGCCTGTTCGACGGCTGGACCGGCCCGGTTCCGGCCTCCCTGCTGGACGACATGCGGCGCCATTTCGCCGCGTTCGGGGCGAACCGCGACCAGGACGTGCTGAACGAAACCATCGCGCCGGCGCTCGCCCGCGCGGGCATGCCCATGCTGCCCGCCGAGTCCGCCGCGCCGCAGGAAGACGCCCGGGCCATCGCCGGCGGCAAGGCGTTCCAGTCCTGGCTGCTGAACCTGCTCGAATGGAGCCTGGACGTGCCGGCCGCCGAGGCGCCCGCGTCCGGAGCGCCGCCCGCCCGGCGTGCGCGGGGCGCCGACGACCACGCCCCGGAGCCCGCCATCCGGCTCGAAGGCGGGCCGTCGTCATCGGCAGCGGCGCGCGTGCCGGCCATCATTCCGCTGCAGGCCGCTCAGCCCGATCCCGCGTCCCTGCGGAAGCTGCTCGCCCGCCGCCTGCGCCGCTGGCACCGCAAGGTCGCCGAAGCCGGCCTGCGCTTCGCCGAGCTTCCGCTGGCCGAGCGCCATGAGTTGCGCAAGCGCGGCAAGCGGCTGCGCTATGGCCTGTCGTTCGCCGAATCGCTGCTGCCGGCCGGACGCCTGCGCGACTACCGCAAGCTGCTCTCGCACGTGCAGGACGTGCTGGGCGAGATCAACGATCTCGCCCTCGCCCGCGACCACTACGCGGCCCGCACCGCCGCCCACCCCGAAGCCTGGTTCGCGCTGGGCTGGATCAGCGCGCGTCTCGACGAACTCACCGCCGAGGCCCGGCGGGCGTTCCAGGACCTGGCCCACGGCAAGCCGTTCTGGAAATAGCCGTCCGCGCCTTGCGCCCCGGCTGACCGGCCGGGGCGCGCGCACCTACCTTCCCGATACGACAGCCGTGCTTCCGCTTGCAAGCGGACACGCTTCTCGCACCGCGTTTCAAAAAAAGGGACGCTGACAGCTTCCCGTCAGCTTGCGGTCAACGGAAAGACATTCCGGCCCCGAATACTGGTGGACCGCGCCGGGCGCCACCGAAAGCGCCCGGCGCGCCCGGGCCCGCCGCGCGGGCCTTTCCCGTCCACCCTCATTCCCGATCATGCCCATGACCGACACGCTGACCACGTTCGCCAGGCGGAGCCTGTACGCCTGTTGCGCCGTTTCGCTGGCGCTGGCGCTCGCCGCCTGCGGCGGCGACGACGACGGCTCCGACGATCCCGCGCCGGCTCCGCCCACTGCTCCCGAGACGCCCCCCGCCTGCGCCGCGCATTGCGCGCCCTGACCCCGGTCCGCCACCTATCCGCCTGCTCCCATGACGATCAACGCTTCCAAGAGAAAGTTCATCAAAGCCTCCCTGGGCGCCACGGCCGCCGCGGGCGCGCTGTCGATGTTTCCGCCCAGCATCCGCCGCGCGCTGGCCATCGAGGCCAACAACGCCACCGGCACCATCCAGGACGTCAAGCATGTGGTCATGCTGATGCTGGAGAACCGTTCGTTCGACAGCTATTTCGGCACTTTCCGCGGCGTGCGCGGCTACGGCGACCGCTTTCCGATCCCGCTGTCCAACGGCAAGACGGTCTTTCACCAGACCCGGGCCGACGGCACCGAAGAGCTGCCCTACCACCTGGACGCCACGCAGGGCAACGCACAGCGGGCGGGCAGCACGCCGCACGCCTGGCCCAACTGCCAGGCCGCCTGGGATCACGGCCGCATGAACCGGTGGCCCAGCGCCAAGCAGCCGCTGTCCATGGGCTATTACGAAGACGCCGAAGTGCCCTTTCACCGCGCGCTGGCAGAAGCCTTCACGCTGTGCGACGCCTACCACTGCTCCATGCACGCGGGCACGATTCCCAACCGCCTCTTCTTCTGGACCGGCACCAACGGCCCCACGGGCGACAACGTGGCCGTGGTCATGAACGAAATGAACGACGGCGCCGACGTGGGCCCCTCTACCGAGGGCTGGACCTGGACCACCTACGCCGACCGCCTGCAGCAGGCCGGCGTGAGCTGGAAGGTGTACCAGAACATTCCGGACAACTTCGGCTGCAACGAAATGATGAGCTTCCGGCACTGGCGCGCCGAGATCGAGAAAATGCCGGCCGACCGCCAGGTGACCAACAACGGCGGCCCCGCCTACAACCCGGCCATCGACGACGCCTACAGCCCGTTCGCCAAGGGATTCGGCAACACCATGCCCGACGGCGGCTTTTTGCAGAGCCTGCGCGACGACGTGCTCAACGGCACGCTGCCCGAAGTGTCGTGGATCATTCCCCCCGCGGCGTACAGCGAACATCCCGGGCCCTCCAGCCCGGCCAAGGGCGCCTGGTACATCCAGGCCGCGCTGGACGCGCTGACCCTGTCGCCGGAGGTCTGGAGCAAGACGGTGTTCCTGGTGACCTACGACGAGAACGACGGCTTCTTCGACCACATGCCCTCGCCGTCCGCCCCCTCGCGCAACGAGGACGGCACGCTGGCGGGCAAATCCACGCTGTCCGATGCCGACATGGCCTTCGAGTACTTTACCTACGCGCCCGCCACGCCCAGGCAGCTCACGGCCGACGGCAAGCCGTTCGGCCCCGGCATGCGGGTGCCCATGTGGGTCATCTCGCCCTGGAGCCGCGGCGGCTGGGTGAATTCGCAAGTGTTCGACCACACCTCGGTGCTGCGCTTCCTGGAGCGGCGCTTCGGCGTCGCGGAACCCAATATCGCCCCGTTCCGCCGGGCGGTGTGCGGCGACCTGACCTCCTGCCTGGACTTCGTGTCGCCCAACACCGCGTCGCTGCCCATGCTGGCCGGACGCCGCACGCGCAGCGACGCCGACGGGCTGACGAGCTGGCAGGAAAAACAGCCGGCCATCGCCGTGCCCGCCGTGCAGACCCTGCCCGCCCAGGCGCCGGGAACGCGCCCCTCGCGCGCCCTGCCCTACGAGCTGCACGCCAGCGCGCGCGAAGACGCGGGCGCCGGGCAGGTCCGGCTGATCTTCGCCAACGCCAGCGCCGCCGGCGCGGCGGCCGTCTTCCATGTGTACGACAAGCTGCGCCTGGACCGCATACCGCGGCGCTACGTCGTCGAAGCCGGCAAGTCGCTGGAAGACGCCTGGGACGTTTCCGCCGACCAGGGGCGGTACGACCTCTGGGTGCTGGGCCCCAATGGCTATCATCGTTCGTTTGCCGGCGATCTCGCCCAGGCCGCCGGCGCGCGGCCGGAGATCCAGGTGTGCTACCTGCCCTGCGAAACCCCGCAGGTGCAGGTCAAGCTGCGCAACGACGGCGCCGCGCCCTGCGTGTTCTCGGTGCGCGCCATGGCCTACCGCGGCGACGGCCCGTGGAGCGTGACGGTGCAGCCCGGCGCAACGGGAGAGCTGACGTGGGATGTGGCCGCATGCGGCCAGTGGTATGACTTCGCGGTGGCCTGCGAAGGCTACGCCGCGTTCGCGCGGCGCTTTGCCGGACGCATGGAAACGGGCAAGGATTCCATCAGCGACCCGGCCATGGGGCAAGTGGCCTGAGCCCCGAAGACGAATGCCGGCGCAGAACGCCGGCATTCCAGGAAAATCCTCGGCCGCCCGCCGGCGCAGAACGCGCCGGCGGGCGGCGGTTCAATCGGCCAGCAGCGCGCCGGCGAATTCATCGGCGACGAAGGGCTGCAGGTCTTCCAGGCTTTCGCCCACGCCGATCCAGTAGACCGGAATCGGCCGCACGCCCTGGCTGCCCGCCGCCACGGCGGCCAGCGTGCCGCCCTTGGCGGTGCCGTCCAGCTTGGTCACGACCAGGCCGGTGAGATTGATGGCGGCATCGAAGGCGCGGATCTGCGCCAGCGCATTCTGGCCCGTGTTGCCGTCCACCACCAGCAGCACCTCATGCGGCGCGGAGGCGTCGGCCTTGCCGATCACGCGGCGGATCTTCTTCAGCTCTTCCATCAGGTGCAGCTGGGTCGGCAGGCGGCCCGCCGTGTCCACCATGACCACGCTGGCGCCCCGGGCGCGCCCGGCATTGACGGCGTCGAAGGCCACTGCGGCGGGGTCGCCGCCGTCCTGGGAGATGACCGTGACGTTGTTGCGGCTGCCCCATTCGATGAGCTGTTCGCGCGCCGCCGCGCGGAAGGTGTCGCCCGCGGCCAGCAGCACGCTGGCGCCCTGGCGCTGGAACGTGTTGGCCAGCTTGCCGATGGACGTGGTCTTGCCCGCGCCGTTCACCCCGGCGATCATCACCACCAGCGGCTTGGCGCGGTTGAGCTCGAAGCTGCGCTGCAGCGGCCGCAGGTGGTCGGCCAGCAATTCGCGCAGCGCCGCCTTGACCTTGGCCGGGTCTTCGATGCGTTCTTTCTTGACCCGGGCGCGCAGGGCCGCAAGCAGCTTCTCGGTGGCCTCCAGCCCCGCATCGGCCATAATGAGCGCCGATTCGAGTTCCTCGAAAAGGTTCTCGTCGACCTTCACGCCGACGAAAATGCCGCCGATGCTCTGGCCGGTGCGCGACAGGCCCTGCTTGAGGCGGGTCAGCCACGAAGCCTTCCTGGGCGCGGCCCCGGCGGCCGCCGGGGCGCCGGACTCCGGCGCAGGCGCAGCCGGCTCGGACGCGGCCGACGGCATCGCCGCTGGCGCCGTGGCGGCCGGGGCGACCGGCTCAGGGGCGACCGGCTCAGGCGCGGCCGGCTCAGGCGCGGCCGGCTCAGGCGCGGCCGGCGTAGGCGCGGGAGGAACCGGCGGGGCGGGCTGCGACAGTGGCGCAGGCGCGGCCGCAGGCGCCGGCTCGGACGCCGGCGCAGCCTCCGGCAGCGGCGCGGGCTGGGCCGGCGCGGCGGGCGGAGGGGTCTTTTTCTTGAAGAAGCTGAACATGGGCAACAAGTATATTCGTATCGTCGGAGGCCAATACCGGCGCACTCCCATCGCCGTCCCCGACGTGGAAACGCTCCGTCCCACCCCCGACCGGGTGCGCGAAACGCTCTACAACTGGCTCAACCACCTGTGGGGCGGCGAATTCGCCGGCAAGCAGGTGCTGGATCTGTTCGCGGGCAGCGGGGCGCTGGGCTTCGAGGCGGCCTCGCGCGGCGTCGGCCACGTGCTGATGGTCGAGCGCGACAGAACCGCCGCGTCCGCCCTGCGGACACTGCGCGACAAGCTCAAAGCCGACATGATACGCATCCATGCGGGCGATGCGATGCAGGTCCTGCAACGGATGGACGCTTCGCGCTTCGACCTCGTCCTGCTCGATCCTCCCTTCGGACAGGGCTGGCTGCCCCGCATATGGCCGATGCTGCCGGGTATTCTGAACGACGGCGGCCTGGTCTATGCTGAAGCCGAAAGCCCGATCGATCCGCCCGAAGGATTCCGCATGCTCCGCCAGGACAAGGCCGGCGCCGTGCATTACCACCTGATGGAATTTGCTGCATTGCGGAAATAAGTCAATAATCCGGGCTTCGGAGGAAGGTGTACGCCATCAATAACGGTACGGAGCCTGCATGATTACCGCTGTCTATCCCGGTACGTTCGACCCGCTGACCCGAGGCCACGAGGATCTGGTCCGGCGCGCCGCCACGCTGTTCGACAAAGTCGTGGTCGGCGTGGCCCACAGCCGCAACAAGAAGCCGTTCTTCAGCATAGACGAGCGCGTCGCCATCGCCCGCGAAGTACTCGGCCACTATCCCAATGTGGAAGTGCAGAGCTTCGGCGGCCTGCTCAAGGACTTCGTGCGCGAGCAGAGCGGGCGCGTCATCGTGCGCGGCCTGCGCGCCGTGTCCGATTTCGAATACGAGTTCCAGATGGCCGGCATGAACCGCCACCTGCTGCCCGACGTCGAAACGCTGTTCATGACGCCCTCGGACCAATACCAGTTCATCTCCGGCACCATCGTGCGCGAAATCGCCCAGCTGGGCGGCGACGTGAGCAAGTTCGTGTTTCCGTCGGTGGAGCGCTGGCTGCAGGCCAAGGCCAAGGAGCGCCGCGAGCAGTCCTGGCCGGGCTGAACGCCGGGCCGCGGGGCGCGCTCAGGCGTCCCGCGCGGCCTGGGCGAAGGTCTCGGCCAGCCTGTCGAAATGCCGCAGCGCGGCAGGCGTGAATTCGATCTGCTTGCGGCGGGCGTCTTCGGTATCGTTCAGCGTGAGCCAGCCTTTCGCGCGCATCGAGGTCAGGCGCGCATGAATGGTGGCGGGCGAGCCGAGTTCGCCGTGGGCCATCATGTCGCACACCGACAGCCGCCCGTTTTTCTGCGTCACCCGGACCACGGATTCCAGGATTTTCTCTTCGAGCGGGTCCAGCGCGGGCAGCGGCGACAAACCGCGCAACCCTGCCCTCAATTGCAGGAACCGCAGATAGATGTCAGCCGGCCTGGCAGGCATGGCGAACCCTCACGGCGAGCCCACCGCGACCGCGCTGTCGTCGATCTCCGCCAGCGCCCTGGTGAAAATATCTTCGAGCGACGCCAGCATCGCCTCCACCGACTGCCCGCCCTCGTACAGGCCGCGCTCATCGACCAGCGCCTCGAGCCGGGCGCGGTAGAGGCGCGCGGCCTCGCAGCGCTCGTCGATGGGCGCCACGAAGTATTCGCCATGGGCGTCGCGGGTGTCGTCAATGGGGCGGACCAGGCCCTGCCTTTCGAGGTCGAAGGCTGCGGCCATGGCCTGGGCGCGGCTGCATCCGAGAAGATCGTGCAGCGTCCGCAGCGGCATGCGGCCCGCATCCAGCGCCATGTCGAGCGCCAACGCGGCCGCGGGCGAGACGTTCAGGGCCCGCGCCAGCGCCGCGGCGTAACGCACGCGGTAAAGGATCATGAACTGGTGGAACCGGGTAATCGCAAACATTGCCTGCCCCCGACCGTCAAGCCTGCCACGCCGCTCGCGGGCAGCGCGGCAGCGCCGGTCCGCAAAACGTTATATAAACGATAACGATGTTGCCCGGCACGGGCAACCGGGCCGGGCGCGGCGCGCCGGATGGGCGCCGGCCGTTTTGAGTAAAATCGGCCCATGGCCGCCTCCGCCGCGCACGCGAAGGCTGGCGGACGGAAAAGATCATGGCCCTGACCATCACCGAAGAATGCATCAATTGCGACGTTTGCGAGCCGCAGTGCCCCAACGAAGCAATCTCCATGGGCGAGGACTACTACGTCATCGACCCCAATCGCTGCACGGAATGCGTGGGCCACTATGATGAGCCCCAGTGCCAGGTGGTGTGCCCGGTGGAGTGCATCGAACTCCACCCGCAATGGAAAGAAGGCCAGGAACAGCTCATGGCCAAATACCGCCGCCTGACGACGGGGTCCGCATGAGCGGCGCCGCGCAGTCCCGGCTCGACAACCCTTCCGCACGCCCGCGCCTCGGCCGCGACCTCTCCGCTTCCGCGATCGCGGCCGGCCTGGTCGCGGTGCTGGTGAGTTTCGGCGGCACGGCCGTGCTCATGGTGCAGGCCGGGCACGCCGCCGGCCTGGACGCCGCCCGCATCGGCTCCTGGATCGGCGCGCTGAGCCTGGCGCTGGGCCTGGGCGGCACGGTCTACAGCCTGCGCACGGGCCTGCCCATCGTCATGGCCTGGTCCACCCCGGGCGCCGCGCTGCTCGTAACCGCCCTGGCCGGCGTGCCGTTCGGCGAAGCCGTGGGCGCTTTCCTCCTCGCGGCCGCGCTCACGCTGGCCTGCGGGCTCTTCGGCTGGATCGACCCCATCCTGCGCCGCATTCCGCCCGAGATCGCCGCCGCCATGCTGGCCGGCGTGCTGCTCAACTTCGGCATGGGCATTTTCACCAGCGTGAGCCGGCAGCCCGCGCTGGTTCTCGGCATGTGCGCGGCCTATCTGCTGTGCCGGCGCTTCGCGCCGCGCTACGCGGTGCTGGTGGTGATGGCCGTGGCGGTCGCGCTGGCGGCGGCCCAGGGCCTGATCCGCGCAGACCAACTCGACTGGCGCCTCACGGAATTCGTCTGGACTACCCCGGTCTTCAGCGCGCAGGCGGCCGTCAGCCTCGGCATTCCGCTGTTCGTGGTGGCCATGGCTTCGCAGAACCTCCCCGGCCTGGCCATCCTGCAGGCTTCCGGCTACCAGCCGCCGGCCTCCCGGCTGGTGGCGACCACGGGCGTGCTGGGCCTGCTCGCCGCGCCGTTCGGCGCGCACAGCATCACCATGGGCGCCATCAGCGCGGCCATCTGCACCGGCCCCGAAGCGCACGAAGAGCCGGCGCGGCGCTACGTCGCCGCCGCCACCTATGGCATCAGCTACGTGCTGCTGAGCATGGTGGCGGGCGCGGTGGCGGTGTTCTTCCAGGCGCTGCCGGCCGCCCTGCTGGCGGCCCTCGCCGGCCTGGCCCTGCTGGGCACCATCATGGGCGGCATGGCTTCGGCCATGGCCAATCCGCGGCGGCGCGAAGCGGCGCTCATCACGCTGCTGGCCACGGCCTCGGGCTTCAGTTTCTGGGGAATCGGGTCGGCCTTCTGGGGCCTGGCTGCGGGCCTGGCGGCGCACGCCGTCTTCGAATACCGGCGCGCCGGCGAAGCCGGCTGAACCGGAGGGCGTCCGGCCGCGCGGCAGGCCGTCAGTCCGGCCAGGACCGAACCGGCGTCTCGGGGTGCACCTTGAGAATGCGGCAGGGCACCCCGACGAAATTCGATATCCACGCGGCGGCGAGCTCGCCTTCGTCCACCACGTCGATCGCCTGCTCGCCCAGGCGCAGGCCGTAGCGCACGCTGTCGTCGTCTTCGATGACGTCCAGCGGAATGTCCATGCGCAGCATGCCCGGGGCCCGCAGCACCAGGTAGCCCAGGCGCAGCTCCACCGACACCTGCTCGAGCTTCGGACACAGCCCGCGGCTCATCCATTGGCCGGCATCGTTGGCCACCAGCCACTGGCGGTGATACGCGGCGGCCTGCGGCTGCGTGGTGCCGCCGCAACCCGCCACGGGCTCGTAAACCGTTTGCTCGCTCATTTGCCCAGCAGTCCCTTGATGGCTTCTTCCACGGCCGCGCCGCCCTTGCCGCCCTTGCCCGTGACGGCGTCGCGCAGCCGGTTCTCCAGGCTGCGCTTGAGGATGCCGCCGATGGCGTCTTTCCAGAGCACGGTATAGGAGAGCTTGTCGAACGGACCCTGCACGTGCACGGGGATGGTCACGTCTTTCAGGTCGACCAGATCCTTGCCCTCGGGGTCGGCGGCCGGATTCACCACCCGCGCGCGCGCCACCAGGTCGAGCTGGCTTTTCACGAAATCGATGGCGGCGGGCTCGCCTTGCGTCACGCGCAGCAGGGGCGACACGACGTTCAGGCGCTTGACCGTGGCCACGCCCTTGGTGAAAGACAGGTCGGCGTCCATTTCCGAGAATGCGGTCTGGCGGGTGGCGTCGGACGCCACGGTTTCCTCGGCCGACTCGGGCTTGAACGCGGCCTTGAGCTCGCGCAGCGTGCGGGCGAGGTCGATGCCCTTGACCGCGCCGTCGCGCAGCCGCAGCTGCATGGTGCCGCCCAGCCCGCTCTTCATGGCGTAGGAATTCGCGCCGGCGGTCTTGAGGTCGAGCGCCAGGCTGCCGGTGCCGCTCAGCACGTTGCGGTTGGCCAGGTCGACCAGCAGCGGCTCGATGGCGATGCCGGCCAGCGACATCTTGGCCGCCACCTGGTTGCCCTGCGCGGCGTCGACGCTGACCGCGCCGGCCAGCTTGCCGCCATAGAGGCCCGCCGTCAGGCTGGAAATGTCCAGCTTGCCGCGCTCCAGCTTGAGGGCGGCCGAGACGTCTTCGGCCTTCAGGCCGCGCACCACCAGCTTGCCCACCTTGAGCGTGCCGTTGACGCTGGGGCCGACGAGCGCGGACAGGTCGATGGAGTCGTCGGCCGGCGGCGCGGCCGCGGGCGGAGGCGCGGGCGGAGCCGGCTTGGACTCGTCTTTCTTGCCGTCGCCGGCGGGTTGCCTGGCCGGCGGCGTGGCCGAGGCGGGCGGCGCGAGCTTGTCCAGGTCGAGGATGTCGACCGCCAGCGCGAACTTCACCTGCGGCGACTCGCTCAGCTTGGCGATGTCGGCGGTGAGGTCGAACTTGCCGCCTTCGAGCACGGCGTTGATCTTGCTGGTGGCCTGGTCTTTCAGCAGGTCGGCGCCGAGGCTGCCGATCACGGGAATCTGCAGGCTGCCCTTGGGCAGGCCCGGATCGGTGATGTTGACGTCGCCGCGCAGCGCCGACATGCCGCCGCTGCGCTGCAGCAGGTTCAGCGTGAGCGGCGAGACGAAGTTCAGCTTGACCACGCGCTCGCCGTTCTTGGAGGTGCTGTCGAGCTTGGCCTCCTTGATGTCCAGCTCGCCCGCGTTGCCGCTGATGCCGTTCAGGCCGAAGCTGGCGTCCAGGCCGCCGACGCGCACCCGGCCGGTCAGGGCCTCGCCGGTGGCCGAGGCGGGCGAGATGTTGAGCGCCGGCGCATCGGCCGCCAGCTCGAAGGGACCGTCTTCGACGGCGCCCTTGGCGCGGATGGCCAGCTTCTCGATCTGCAGCTGGCTCTTGTGCGGGTCGATCGACAGCTTGGGCATGGCCACGCTGGCTTCCACATTGGAGGCGCGGGCGGCGGGGTCGGTCACGTCGCCCTGGAACACGATTTCCAGGCCGGCCACGTCCAGCGCCGACTTGCGGCCATTGAAGGCCAGGTTGCCGCGCACCGCCAGGCTCTTGGCCTCGGCGCCGGGCAGCTTGCCGTCCATGCGCAGGTCCAGCTTCTGGGCCGCGTAGCGCTGCGCCGACGGATCCAGCGTGAGCAATGCCTGGCCGTTGAGGTTGGCGTCCACGCGGGGATAGCCGCCCTCGACCCGGGCGGACAGGCGCACGTCGAAAGGCTGGTTGAACGTCACGCGGCCCGTGTTGGCGTTGATGCGCGTCACGGCCACGGCCATGCCGGTGATCTGGTCCTGGAGCTGGACCTCGCTGTCTTTCAGGTCCAGACCGGCGATGTCGATCTGCATGTTGTTGCGCGGCGCCGGCAGCGTGCCGCTGGTGAGCGCCTGCGCGGCCGCCTGGGCCGCTCCCGCCAGGGCCTCGGCCGGGTTGGCCGGAGCCACGGTGTTGGGCTCGATGCCGCCCACGAGATTGCTGAAATTGAAGGCGCCGTCCTTGCCGCGCACCACGCGCGCCTTCAGGCCGCTGATGGCCACGTGGTCCACCACGAAGCTGTTGGACAGCAGTGGCCAGACCGCCACGGCCAGCCGCGTGCTCTGGATGGAGGCGAAGATGTCCGTGCTATCGGGCTCGGACAGGGACACGTTCTGCACCGACAGCCCGATGCGCGGGAAGAGCGACAGTTCGATTTCGCCGTCGATGCTGAGCGTGCGGTGATAACGCTGCTGCACCAGTTCCTCGAGCTTGTACTTGTACGCGTTGGGGTCGAACGTCAGCAAAAAGATGGCCAGGCCGACGACGGCCACGACAACCAACACAACCAGGCCTATCAATATGCGCTTGAACCACGTTTTCATTGCTGCCCCGTCGGGTACCTCGACTGGAATTCCCTGAATGCCGTCCCCCAAAGCCTGGCGTGGACGGTGCGACTGCGCGCGGGCGGCCCGCGCGGCTGAATGGCCCGTCTCCTGGGCGTGCCCCCGCTCCTGCCGAGCCTTCGGCGCGGGCGTGAGAAAAAGGGAAAGGGTCTGCAGGAGCTGGACTTGATGCATGCCGGCCGCAGGCGCAACCGGGAATATGCACCGCTATCGTAACAAAAACGGGGCGGCGCACGCGGCAGCCCGCCAAAAGGCGGATGGCGCGCGGGCCGGATGGCAGGCGGTTTCCAGGCGCGGCGGCCTTGGGAGTAGAATGTTTGACCTATCAAATATTGACCGATCTACAGATTCATCCCCTCATGCCAGCCCCCTCCCCCTCCGTTCCCGCCGGCCAGCTCCTGCCCTTCCGCCAGACCCTGCTCGCCATGCTGGGCATGTGCTTCGTCATGATGATGGTGGCGGTGGACCAGACCGTGGTGGGCACCGCCCTGCCCACCATCGTGGCCGAACTCCAGGGTTTCGAGCTCTATGCCTGGGTGGCCACCTCGTACCTGCTGACCTCCGTGATCACCGTGCCTGTCTTCGGCCGGCTGGGCGATTACTACGGGCGCAAGCCCTTCGTGGTGGCGGCGATCGCGCTGTTCACGCTGGCCTCGGCGCTTTGCGGCGCCGCCGGCAGCATGTTCGCCCTGGTGCTGGCCCGCGCGCTGCAGGGCGTGGGCGGCGGCATGCTGGTGGGCACGGCCTTCGCCTGCATTCCCGATCTCTTTCCCGATACCCGCGTGCGCCTGCGCTGGCAGGTCATGGTCAGCTCCGCATTCGGCATCGCCAACGCCGTGGGGCCCAGCCTGGGCGGCGCGCTCACCGAGCACTACGGCTGGCGCTCGGTGTTCTACGTGAACCTGCCCATCGGCGTGCTGGGAGCGTGGTTCGTCATCCGCTACCTGCCGCTGCTGCGCAACCATCAGGAAGGCCGCGTGCGGCTCGACTGGCAGGGCGCGCTGCTCATCGCGGCCGCGCTGGGCGGACTGCAGCTCATGGTCGAACTGCTGCCGCGCCACGGGCTGGAACCCGGCACCGTGCTGCTGGCCGGGGTCAGCCTGGCCGCCTTCGCGCTGCTCTATGTGTGGGAACGCCGCTGTCCGCATCCGCTGCTGCCCTTCGACATGCTGCGCAACCGCGCCCTGTCCATGCTGTTCCTGCTGTCGCTGCTGGCCGGCGTCGTCATGTACTCGCTCCTCTTTTATGCGCCGCTGCTGCTGCAGGGAGGCTTCGGCCTGTCGCCGCAGGACGCGGGCCTGCTCATCACGCCCATGGTCGTGTGCATCACCGTGGGCAGCATCGTCAACGGGCGCATCGTCACCCGCATCCGCAGCGCCAACCGCATGCTGTATGCGGGATTCAGCCTGCTGGCGCTGTCGTGCCTGGGCATCGTGGGCACGCGCGCGTCCACCTCGCACGCGCTGATCGCCGCCTACATGATGATGGCCGGCCTGGGCATCGGCTTCATCATGCCCAACCTGACCGTGTTCGCGCAGCAGACGGCGGGCCGCAGCCACTTGGGCATCGCCACCGCGCTGCTGCAGTCCCTGCGCATGATAGGCGGCATGGTGGGCACCGCGGTCGTGGGCACGCTGGTCAACCACTGTTATTTCACCGACGTGGAAACGGCGCTGGGCGGCGGCGCGGCGCGCTGGCTGCCCCAGCTCAAAGACCCCCAGATGCTGGTCGATCCCCAGGCCCAGGGCCGGTTCCTGGCACAATTGGCGCATCACAGCGAAAACGGCGCCTCGCTGATCGAGGCCGCCCGGCTGGCGCTGGTCGGCGCCATCCACAGCGGCCAGGCAATCGCGCTCGCGGTCGCCGTGTTCGCACTGTGGTGCGTGCGGCGCGTGCCGCCCGTCCGGCTGGCGGCCCCGCCTGCGCGCGGACACGGCAATCCTGGAGAATGAGTCTTGCCCAGACAACAACACGGCCTGCAGGTCATCCAGCACCTGGGGCAGACCTACCGCGCCATGCAGAGCGCGTTCAGCCTCAAGGTGGGCCATGCCCTGCCGCGCTGGCGCATCCTGCTGGCGCTGCACGAGTGCGGAGTGTCATCGCAGAAATACCTCGCCGAGCGCTGCCGGCTCGACCCGGCTTCGCTCACCCGGCAGCTGCAGGCCATGCAGAAGCTGGGCTGGCTCGCCCGCGCGCCCGACGCGCACGACAACCGCGTCACCAACGTGCGCCTGACGGCGGCCGGGCAGGCCGTGGTGGACGAAGCCCTGCCCCGGCGCGCGGAATTCTTCGACGATACGCTCAAGGGCCTGTCGACGTCCGACATCGACACCCTCAACCGCATCCTCAGCCGCCTGGAAGAAAACTTCGCCCGCACGGCCGCCCGCGGCCGCCAGACCGAACGCCCGGGCGCCTAGGTTCCGTACGAGGCGGCATTCCGCATCAGCCCCGCCCAGAGCGCGGGGGCCCCGCTCCAGCGCTTCGCCCTGCGCCGCCATGTCCACGGCGGCCAGCGCGCGGGCGCGCCTGCGGCCTCGGTTCACATCTCGATCATCACGCCCGCGGCGATCACGGCCAGCACCAGCGCCGCGATGGCGGCATAGGCGTAGTCCCGCTCGCGCACGAAAAGACAGAGCATCAGCGCCACCCGCGACACCGGCAGGACGATGAACACGGCCACGCCCGCCTTCATGAGATCATGACCGTCGACAGGAACGTCCGGCGGGCCGGCCGCCATCAGGGCCAGCCCCGCGGCGATCAGCGCGCATGCGAGCCAGGTTCCCGTGCGCAGCAGCGCCGCGATGGCCCGGTCGCGCCGTCCGGCGTGGTCCGCATCCGATCTCATGCCCCGCCTCCCGGAATATGGACGCCCAGCGCGCTCAGCAGCATCTGCACCGCCAGCAGCGCAAGCACGATCACGAAGAACACGCGCAGCTTGTCGGCCGGCAGCCCCATCAGCATCCGCGCGCCCGCCAGCGCGCCGGCCACCGAGCCCAGCGCGATGGGCCCCGCGATGCCGATGTCGATGGCCCCGCGCGCGAAATAGGCCCCCGCGCTCGCCGCCGCCGTCACGCCGATCATGAAATTGGACGTGGCGGACGAAACCTTGATGGGCAGGCGCAGCGCCGCATCCATGGCCGGAATCTTCAGCACGCCCGAACCGATGCCCAGCAGGGCGGAGATCAGACCGGCGCCGTACATCAGCGCCAGCCCGAGCGGCACGCGGCCCACCCGGTACGGCACTTCCCGGCCCGACGCCCGGTCGGGAAAACTCGAATGCAGGCGCAGCACCGTGGCCCAGCTCTTGACGTTGGCGGGGCTGGCGTCCACGGCCTCGCGCCGCCGCGCCAGCATCTGCCGCGCCGAAACCGCCAGAATCGCCGCGAACAGGCCATACAGGAACGAGGTGGAGACAATGCCGATCAGGAACACGCCGGTCAGCGCGCCCAGCGTCGTCGCCGTTTCCAGCACGATGGCGAGCCGGACGTTGGTCAGCCGCTCTTTCAGGAAAGGCGCTGCGCTGCCGCAGGAACAGGCGATCACCGACACGATGCTCGCGCCGATCGCCACGTGGATGTCCACGCCAAAGAACAGCGTCAGCATGGGCACGATGAATATGCCGCTGGCCATGCCCAGCACGCCGCCCAGGGCGCTGGCGCCGAACGCGGCCGCGAAGAGCCAGAAGATTTCCATGGCCAGGCGCTGCGGTTCAGCCGCGCCCGCGCGGCCGACGGGCCAGGCGCGTGACGAAGCGGATGAGGTCGCCGCGGTAATGCAGCTTTTCGTAGTCGATGGGCCGGCGACCCTCGGTGTACGAGGTGCGCTCGATCAGGAAAACCGCGCTGCCCGCATCGATCTCCAGCGCCCGCGCCACCTCCGGCGCGGCGGTCACCGCCTCCAGCCGGTACTCCGCTTCCGTGAGCGCAAGCTCGTATTTGTCTTCGAGCAGCGAGAAGATGGGTTCCGCGTCCAGGTCGTGGCTGGCGATCTTCTCGCCGACCTCGCGCGGCAGGTAGGTTTCGTCGAAAGACACGGCCACGCCGTCGGCCAGCCGCACCCGCTGGATCCGCATGACGAGGCTGCCCGGCGGCAGCGCGAGTTGCCGGGCCGCGTCGGCGCCGGCCGGCACGAGCTGCTTGTCCAGCAGCCGCGCCGTCGGCGTGCGGCCCAGCGCCAGCATGTCCTCCACAAACCCCGTAAGCTCGGTGAGCTCCTGCGTGATCTTGGGCGGCGTCACGAACGTGCCCTTGCCGCGCCGGATCTCCACCAATCCGCGCGCCACCAGGTTCTCGATGGCCTTGCGCACCGTCGTGCGGCTGACCTCGAAACGCGCCACCAGCCGGTCTTCCGGCGGCAGCTGGCTGCCCGCGGGCAGCGCTCCGGAGGCGATTTCCGCCGCGAGAGCGGTTTCGACTTTGGCGTACAGGGGTCCGTGATCGGCAGTCGTCAGCATGGCGACATCATGACATCATGATGTCATGATGTCAAGGCGAATCCCGCAGCGGCAGCCCGGCCGGCACACGTCCATCGCCGGGCCGCCCTCAACCTTGGGATTGCCTCACCGATTCCTCCGTCAGGCCCAGCGTCCGCCCGAACTCCGCCCAGCCCTTCGGCGTCACCATCAGGACGCGCGGCGTGCGAGAACGGCGCAGCCAGCCGTGCGCGCACAGCGTCTCCAGCAAGCGCACGCCCAGCGGGCCGCCCAGGTGATGAAAGCGCTCCGTCCAGTCCAGGCACGGCCGCGCCAGGCCGCGCGGCGTGGGCTCGATAGACGCAATGTCCACGCCGATGCGGCCGAACCATTCCGCGCCGGCGGCCGTCACGGCGAACCGCTTGTCGGCCGCGGCCCGCAGATAATCGCGTTCCCGCAGCGCGCGCGTCACCGCCACGCCCACTTGCCCCGCCAGGTGGTCGTAGCAACTGCGGCACCAGCGCAACTGCCGCTGTTCCGGACTCAGCGCCTTCGGCCGGGCCGCGCTCGCCGGCTTCGCGGGGCGGATCGCGGCAAGCTGCTCCAGCGCCTGCGCCACATGGCTGCCCGCGAGCCGGTAATACCGATGCCGCCCCTCCGCCTCCACCTCGACCAGGCCGCCTTCGAGCAGCCTGGAAAGATGGGAACTGGCGGTCTGCGCCGTCACCCCCGCGGCGCGGGCCAGCTCACCCGCCGGCAAGGCTCGCCCGTCCAGCAACACCATCAGCATGGCCGCGCGGGTGGGGTCGGCCACCAAAAACGCCGCGGCCGAAACACTGGACAAATCTGACATGTGAATCTCCCGATGATGCCCGCATGCTAAGCCAGGGCCGTCCGCCCATGCTTCGACCCGCGTCGAAACATCCCAGGGCGCACATCCCTATGCTACCGCCCATGCAAACCCAAACCCTCCCCGCCGCCGCAACGGCACCGCGCCACAGCCGGCTCGCCCTTCTCGCCCTGTGCCTCGCGGTGCTCGCCGCCCAGATCGACACCGCCGTCGTCAACCTCGCCACCCGCGCCATCGGCGCCGATCTCCACGCCGGCCTCGACGCCCTGCAATGGATCATCGACAGCTACAACCTGGTCTACGCCGCGCTGCTCCTCACCGGCGGCCTGCTCGCCGACCTCCATGGCCGGCGCCGCCTGTTCGCCATCGGCGCCGCCGTTTTCACGGCCGCATCGCTGCTGTGCGCGGCAGCGCCGTCCGCACCGGCCTTGATCCTTGCCCGCGCCCTCGCCGGATCGGGCGCGGCCCTGCTCATCCCCGCGTCGCTCTCCCTCATCCGCGTCGTCTGGCCCGGCTCCGCCGAACGCGCCCGCGCCCTCGGCATCTGGGCCGCCTGCAATGGCCTCGCCATGGCCATCGGCCCCACGCTCGGCGGCCTGCTCATCGGCCACGCCGGCTGGCGCGGCATTTTCCTGGCCGTCGTTCCATTCAGCGCCGCCGCCCTCGCGCTCGCCCTCATCTGCCTGCCGGAATCCTCCGATCCCCAGGACCGCCATTTCGACGGCTCCGCCCAGCTCCTGGGCGCACTCGCCCTGGGCGGCCTGGCTTACGCCGCCATCCAGTCCCACACCTCGCCCGCCGCCGCCCTCGCCGCATTCCTGATCGCCCTCGCCTCGCTCGCCCTCTTCCTCCGCGAAGAAAAGCGCCGCGGCTCCGCCGCCCTCGTTCCCCTCGGCCTCTTCCGCTCCCGCCCCTTTTGCGGCGCCTGCGCCGCCACCGCCGGCATGACCTTCGGCATGTACGGCGCCCTCTTCCTGCTCCCCCTCGCCTGGCAAGTCGCCGGCCGCTTCGACGCGGTGCAGACCGGCCTCGCCCTCATGCCCATGGCGCTCGTCTTCGTCACCGTCTCCCCCTGCTCCGCCGCCGTCGCCGCGCGATACGGCTCGCGCGTCGCCGCCGCCGGCGGACTCGCCATCATCGGCACGGGCCTCCTGCTGATCGGCGCCAGCGCACACGTCGCCTCCGTGCTGCCCGCAGGGTTCGGGCTGGCCCTCACCGGCCTGGGCATGGGCCTGGCCACCGGCCCCCTCATGGGTGCCGCCATCGGCGCCGTTCCCGCCGCACGCGCCGGCACCGCCAGCGCCCTCATCAACGTCGCCCGGATGGTGGGAGCAACGGCGGGAGTGGCGTTGCTGGGGACGGTTTATGCAATAGCGGGCGGCGGCGTGGAAGGGTTGCGGGCGGCGATGGCGGCAGGGGGCGCCGTGCAGGTTGCGTGCGCGGCGGGAACGTGGGTGGCGATGAAAGAGAAAGCCGTGCTCCCTCCCGACCATGAGCCAGGCCCTTGAATCGGACGGCTCCGAATAGAGCCTGCATCAGAGCCAGTATCGCCTCATGGTGTCGAATGGCGCCTGGGCAACTGGGACATGGCATGAGCTATTGCTATTCAAAACCATTGCTTCGCCCATCTCCGGCCCGACCTGTTCCACCACGAATTCAGCGCCAAGCTGGACAAGCCAAGCGGTGTCTCCCGCCACCCTGACTGGCTAAGCAAGCACGCCCGGCTGATTGGGCGGCCCCAGGAAGCATTCGCGCGCCACAACCGGCCAAATGCGGTCTTCCCCTGGCGACCTGGGTGGCATGCGAAGCATGGGACTTCGGAACGCTGTCAACGCTATTCAGCGGCATACGCCAAGTCGAACAGGATGCCATTGGCTGCCGAACCGCAACGGGTCAGCCGGTTTGAATCTGACCCGCCTGCATGCGTCGCTTCCTGTCGCTGAAGATCACCCTCCACCTGCTGGGCAAAGTCAACCCGCGGTCGATGTTGGCCGGCGAAAATGAAAACGCATCTGCAGACAACCAAAAACCCTCAGCAGCTTCCCCGCCGAAGCAGGGTCATCGAGAGGAGCCGTGTTGACGGGAATTCCAGGCCCGGCAAAGCGGCTCGTCAATCGCCCCGCCAGGGCGACGTTAGGAGTTCTTGACCCGTCCGGGTTCTGTGACACGGCCGCCCGGATATCGCACCAGCGGGCGCCGGGTGGAATGGAAGCCTGGTACCGCCACAGCATGCGGAAGTGCCGCGGCCCAAGGCCGGGCGGTTCAGGACAGCGTATCGATCAGCCGGCGCATGCGCTGGATGTGGTCGTCCATTTCGAATACGAAGAAATTGACGGGAGACAGAATGCCGCCGACCGCATACAGATCGCCTTGTCGCACCGTGTTCTCGGCATACTCCCGCGCCACGGCCACGTCGGGAGCGGAAACGCCCCGCGCCTCGAGATGGCGGACCTGTTCTTTCAAATATTCGAGCTGCTTGCCGACGAAAACGTGAGGATCGTCGCCCGAAGCGACCGGCCCGGTTTCCGGGCGTATCGGACAGGGTTTCACCGGCTCGAGCGTATAAATGATCTGATCCACCACATTGGTGCTCGTGGAACGCGCGAGAAACCGGGACTTCTCGTCGAGATCGCGATACTCCGGAAAATAGAAAAAGCCGATCTTGCGCGTCCGGAACTCGATGCCCAGTTCGCTATTGGCGGAATAACGCAACCCCCATTGCCGGCAACTGGGCGTTTCGTACTGGTACTTGGGCAGCGCGTCCGTCTCCGCGTCGGAGGAAAAAAAGCGGAACGTATGCTCGTTGAAACAGATCTGGTTGTTATGGAACGGATTGGCATAATTGATCGTCGTCGTGAAGTACGGCACCACGATCTTGAACTGCCCCTCCGGCTTCAATACGCGGTACACCTCTGACATGACGTTGAAGAATCCGTCCAGCGTCAGGTGCTCCAGGGCATGCGAGGAAAACGCGAAATCGACGCTGTTATCCTCGAACGGAAATTTTTCCCGGTTCAGGTCCAGCACCACGTCGGCATCGCTCATGGGCGAGAAATCGATGCCGACCGAACCGGCCATCTTCTTGCGGCCGCAGCCGATATCAATGGAAATCATGAATTTCTCGACAAAGCGGATCTGATGAAAAGGAAGACGAAACGCGCGCCACCCTTGCCCGTTTTCCGCCTTCCGCATGACAGCGAACTGTAGCCCGACTGCCGCGGAAATGGGTAGTGCCCCGCCGCCCCGCATCGGGCGCGCAGCTCGACCCGCCGGGTCCGCCGGCACCGGCGCGGCCAGCGCCGCGAAGCAATCGCGTCGCCCCAATGCAAAACCCCGGGGCGCACCCGGGGAGATTGGCGGCGTTTCGGGAACCCCGGCGCTTTGACGCGAGGCCCCCGGGAAGGGAAGCGCCTGGTCAGACGTTAAACAAGAAATTCATCACATCCCCATCCTGCACCACATACTCCTTCCCTTCCGCGCGCATCTTGCCCGCCTCCTTGGCGCCTTGTTCGCCCTTGTAGGCGATGTAGTCGTCGTAGGAGATGGTCTGGGCGCGGATGAAGCCGCGTTCGAAGTCGGTGTGGATGACGCCGGCGGCCTGCGGGGCGGTAGCGCCGATGGGGATGGTCCAGGCGCGCACTTCCTTGACGCCGGCGGTGAAGTAGGTCTGCAGGCCGAGCAGCTTGAAGGCGGCGCGGATGAGGCGGTTGAGGCCGGGTTCTTCCATGCCCATGTCGGCGAGGAATGCCTGGCGGTCGGCGTCGTCGAGGTCGACGATTTCGGATTCGATGGCGGCGCAGATGGCGACCACGGGCGCCTTGCGCGCTTCGGCGAATTCGGTGAGGCGGTCGAGCAGCGGGTTATTGGCGAAGCCGTCGTCGGCGACGTTGCCCACGTACATGGCGGGCTTGGCGGTAATGAAGCAGAGCTGGGCGATGTCGGCCATTTCCTCGGGCGACAGGCCCAGGGTGCGGATGGGCTTGGCTTCGTTCAGGTGGGCCACGCACTTCTCAAGCACGGCGACGATGCGCTGCGATTCCTTGTCGCCGGAGCGCGCGGTCTTGAGGTGGCGCTGCAGAGCCTTCTCGGCGGTCTGCAGGTCGGCGAGCGCGAGCTCGGTTTCGATGACTTCGATGTCGGCGATGGGGTCGACCTTGCCCGCCACGTGAACCACGTTGGGGTCTTCGAAGCAGCGCACGACGTTGACGATGGCGTCGGTTTCGCGGATGTGGGAGAGGAACTGATTGCCCAGGCCTTCGCCCTTGCTGGCGCCGGCGACCAGGCCGGCGATGTCCACGAATTCAACGGTGGCCGGGAGGATGCGCTCGGGCTTGACGATCTCGGCCAGCTTCTGCAGGCGGGGGTCGGGCACTTCGACCACGCCGACGTTGGGTTCGATGGTGCAGAACGGGTAGTTTTCGGCGGCGATGCCGGCGCGGGTCAGGGCGTTGAAGAGCGTCGATTTGCCGACATTGGGCAGGCCGACGATGCCGCATTGCAGAGCCATGGGAATCCTGTGTGATTATGGTTTGATCGTTGATGCGTAAGTTTACCGCGTCGCCCTCCCCGCCCTCAGGCGGCGGCCGAGGGCACCCAGCGCATGATGGCCCAGATCACCAGGATGGGGCCGGCGTTGAAGAGCGCATGCAGGAGGACGGCGGCGCCGATGCCGCGGCGTACGCGCATCCAGCCCAGGACCAGACCCGTCACCCATTGCGGCAGCACGAGCAGGGGCAGCAGCCAGTAAGGGGTCTGGTGCAGGACGAAATTGCCCAGGTGCATGCCGGCGAAGGCGAGCGCGACGAGGTGGAAGACCAGGCCGAAGCGGCGCAGGTAGTAGCGCCGCCAGGCGGTGTTCCAGCCGGCGAGCGCTTGGGGGCGCTGCCGCACGCCCCAGGCGGCGAGCAGCAGGAGAGCGGCCAGCAGCAGGCCGGTCCAGAGCCGCGGCCCCCATATCAGCGCCGGCACGATGGCCGGGCACAGCCACAGGGCCTGCAAGGGACGGCGCAGGCCGTAGCGGAACAGCATTTCCTCGACGAGCGGGGCCCAGAGAATGGCGGCAAGCACGGGGATGTTGTTCAGGTCCAGCCTGTGGGTGGCGCCGCCGACGCCGGCGGCGGCCACGGCGAGCGGGCCGAGCGCGAAAAGGTTCAATGCCCAGAGGAAGGCGGCCCAGGCCAGCAGGCGCCGCGGTCCGGTGCCGGGCCAGGCGTCGGCCGCGATGCCGCCGCCGCGCAGCCGGCCGGGCAGGCGGCGCAGCGGAGCCGGTCTGCGGATGAACCGCAGGAAGTCCATGAATTCGCTGCGAAAGCGCGGGCGGGGCGGCGGGTTCATCCGGCCTCGTTGCCGCTGTGCAATTGGCGCGTGGCCAGCGCGAAATCGCCCGCGAGCAGGGCCGGCATGAGGGCGCGGCAACGGTCGATGACGGCTTCGATTTCCTTTTGTTCTTCGCGCCGGGGCTGGTGCAGGACGAAGTCCGCCACGGGCTGGGCCAGCCCCAGGGTGCGGGGATGGCCGATGCCGATGCGCAGGCGCCAGAAATTGGGGCTGCCCAGCGCGGCCTGTATGTCCTTGAGGCCGTTGTGGCCGGCGTGCCCGCCGCCCTGTTTGAGCTTGACCTGGCCGGGCAGGAGGTCGAGTTCGTCGTGCAGCACCAGGACCTGCTCGGGCGCGAGCTTGTAGAAGCGCGCGAGCGCGCCCACGGCCTGTCCGGAGCGGTTCATGTAGGTGGCCGGCTTGAGCAGCAGCACGTTGTCCGCGCCCAGGCGCGCCTTGGCGACCATGCCGAAGAAGGACTTTTCCATGGCGAAGGAGGCGCGCAGGTCGTCGGCCACGTGATCGGCCAGCCAGAAGCCCGCGTTGTGGCGGGTGGTTTCGTAATCGGGGCCGGGGTTGCCCAGGCCGACAATGAGACGTATGGGTGTAGGCATGATGGGGCGATTAAACCAAAAAATCCCGTCCCCACGCTGCGCCTGCGGCTTGGGACTGCCCGCGCGAGGACCTTTCTGGTTTTTGTCTTGGGACGGCCCTGTCTCCGGGACCGCGCCCATGCCGATGCGCGCCGGTCCGGTTACTGTGCGGCCAGGCGCAGCGCGCGCGCCTGGCCGCACACGGCCTCCAGGAACACCTGCAGCGCGGGGAAAATCTCGGCGTCCGCCCGGGTAACCACGCCGACCGGAGGCAGGGACCAGTCGGGCTGGAACTTGAGAATGCCCAGCACGCCCAGCCTGGCGTAGTGCAGCGCGACGCCGCGCGGCATGGCCGCCAGCACGTTGGACTGGCGCAGCAGCACCTCGTTGGCCAGCAGGCTCACCGATTCGACGACGGGGTCGATGAGGGGCGCGTTCTGCTCGGCGAAGTAGGCGTCGATGCGCGCGCGCAGCGGGGCCTCGGGCGGCGGCAGGATCCAGGACTGGCGCGCGAGCGTGGCGGCGTTCACGCGCGAGGAGCGCATCAGCGGATGCCCGATGCGGGCGACGACGCGGATGGGTTCTTCGTACAGGATTTCGGTGCGGAACGTCCGCTGGGCCGCGCCCGTCATCAGCCGGCCGATGACGCAGTCCAGTTCGCCGCGCGCCAGCCCGTTGAGCAGCACGTCGTACGAACCCTCCTGCAGCATGACGGTGACGCCCGCCGCCTCTTTGCGCAGTTGCGCCAGCGCCTCGGGAATCAGTACGGGCAGCACGACCTGCAGCACGCCGGCGCGCACCCGGCCCGAGGCGCCGCGGGTCATGGCTTCGAGCTCGACGCGCGCGCCGTCCAGGTCGGCCAGCAGCAGGCCGGCCTTGTGCGCCAGCGCCAGGCCATAGCGGGTGGGCGTCACGCCCCGCCTCGACCGCGCGAAGAGCGGCACGCCGAAGGTGGCTTCCAGCTCGGCCAGCAGCTTGCTGGCCGCCGGCTGGGTCATGCCCATCTGCGCCGCGGCCTTGTGCACGCTGCGGGTGGAGTCCAGCGCCCGCAGCAGGTCCAGGTGCCGGATGCGCAGGCGCGCGCGGATCTCGCTGGCGCTGGGGAGGCGGACGTCGGAAGCCATGACAGGTGATTCCATTTGGTTTTCACTTGATTATAGTTTTCGATTTCTCGGCATATCACGGCTGCCTACACTGGGCTTTCCCGATGCGGAACCACGACCCGAAACCCCACCTGAAACGGACATGAGGGGAAAGCCATGAAAATCACCATGCTGGGCACCGGCGCGGCGCTGCCGGACCCGGACCGCGGCCAGTCCGCCATTCTGCTGACGCTGGAAAACGGCAGGCACTATCTGTTCGATTGCGGCGAAGGCGCCACGCGCCAGATGGTGCGCGCGAACGTCAATCCCGCCGATGTCGGCTTTGTGTTCCTGACGCACCTGCACCACGACCATATCTGCGACTATCCCTACTTCGTGATTTCGAGCTGGATGCTGAACAAGACGGGCAGCCCCTTGTTGCTGGGGCCGCGCGGCACGCGGAACTTCGTTGACCACCTGTTCGAGAATGGCGCTTTCCACGCGGATTTCCAGGCGCGCAGTTCCTACCCGGCGCGGCAGCGGAACATCGAAGCGGTCCGGCCTGAAGTGCGCGAGGTGGCGCCGGGCACGGTGTACGAGGACGGCGACGTGCGCATCAGCGTGGACTGGGTTGAGCACATTCCCCGCGAGATCTGCGAATGCTTCGGCGTACGCATCGAAGCTGAGGGCAAGGTCGTCGCTTTCAGCGGCGACACGGCGCCCTGTCCGTCCATGGTCGGCCTGGCGCGGAACGCGGACCTGCTGATCCACGAATGCACGTTTCCGGAATCTTTCATCGCCCACCGCGCCAAGACCGGCGTGGGCACCTATGCGCACACCAGCCCTGCCGACCTGGGCAAGATCGCGCGCGAGGCGGGCGTGAAGAGCCTGGTCGCCACGCATTTCGGCCATTTCGATTCGTGCAGTCCGGTGCTCAAGCGCGCTGCCGCGAAACACCTTCCGGTCGAACTGATGGGGCCGCACCTGATGGACGACATCGTGTCGGACATCCGCAGGCACTATGCCGGGCCGCTGCGATTGGCCCACGACCTGATGCGCATCGACCTGTAGACCGGCTGCCGCCTCGCGGCGGCAACGATTATTCGAGTCCCCGCGCCCGGGGGCGCTTACAAGGGGAACCACGATGAACCGCAAGCTATGCATGCTGGGCATTACGGCGGCGCTGGCCTGGATCGCGCCCGGCGCGTCGCCCGCCGCCGCGCAATACCCTGACCGGCCTGTCCGCATCGTGCTGCCCTACGCGCCCGGCGCGGCGGGCGATATCGCCATGCGGCAGTTGCAGCCCCTCCTGGAAAAGACGCTGGGGCAGCCTCTGATCGTGGATTACCGCAGCGGCGCCGGCGGCAATATCGGCGTGCAGGAAGTCGCGCGCGCCAGTCCGGACGGCTACACGCTGGTGCTGGGCGCGACGAACAACTTCGTCATCAACCAATATCTCTACCGCAAGCTGGGGTTCGATCCGCTCAAAGACCTGCAGCCGATCGGAAAGGTGGCCGACGTGCCCTCCTTCATCTATGTCAGCGCCGCCGTGCCGGCCGCGAACTACGCGGAATTCAGGCAATACGCCCAGGCTCATCCCGGCCAGTTGAACTATGGTTCGCCCGGCACGGGCACCGCGCCGCACCTGTCGGCGTATATGCTGACGCGGGCGATGCAGGCACAGATGACGCACATCCCGTATCGGGGGTCCGCGCCGGGCGTCCAAGCCCTGCTCGCCAACGAAGTCCAGCTCTACCTGGGCGGCTACAGCGTGGGCGCGGCGTATGTGCCGCAGCACCGTATCCGGGCGCTGGCCGTGGCGTTGCCCGAGCGTTTCGCCGGCATGCCGGACGTGCCCACCACGCGCGAGGCCGGAATTCCCGACGTCGTGCTGAGCAACTGGTGGGCGCTGGCCGCGCCCCGGGGCGTGCCGCAAGAGGTCATGCAGCGCTGGTCGCGCGCCTTGAATGCGGCGCTGGCGGACCCCGGCGTCCAGAAGGCGTTTCTGCAGAATGGATTCATCCCCGGCAGGAGCGATCCGGCCGGGTTCGAACGCGAGCTGCGGCAGGAAAGCCGGAAATGGCAAGCCATCGTCAAGGAGTCCGGCATCACGCTCGACGATTGAAGGATGGCCGGATAAGAAAAAACCCTGCGCGTGCCGGGCACGGGCAGGGTCTGGCGCCGGGTACGGCAGGCCCCGGCTCAGCCGGGGCCTGGTCGCCGTGCCTGTCAGGCGGCGGGAGCGGCGTCTTCGCCGGCATCGCCTTCGTCGGCGGCAGCAGCGCCACCGCCCTTGACGACGGCGGAGGCCAGCAGCGGGTTGGCATCGCCGCCGTGGGCAACATAGGTCACGCCCTTGGGCAGCTTGATGTCAGCCAGGTGCACCGAAGCGCCCGGCAGCAGGTTGGCCAGGTCCACTTCGATGAACTGGGGCAGGGCCGAGGGCAGGCACGTCACTTCCAGTTCGGTCAGGACGTGGCTGATCATGGCGCCGCCCAGCTTGACGGCCGGCGAGTTTTCGCCATTGATGAAGTGCAGCGGCACCTTGGTGTGCAGGGCCTGGTTGGCGTCCACGCGCTGGAAGTCCACGTGCAGGACTTGCGGCTTGTAGGCGTGCCATTGAACCGAACGCAGCAGAACGGGCTGCTCCTTGCCGTCGAGCTGCATTTGCAGGATCGAGGCGTGGAACTCTTCCTTGCGCAGGGCGTGGTAGATCTCGTTGTGGTCGAGTTCGATGTTCAGGGGGGCAGCCGTGCCGCCATAAACGATGGCGGGAACGCGGCCCGCGCGGCGCAGGCGGCGGCTCGCACTCGAACCCTGGACGCTACGCGCAGTGGCATTGAATTTCATGGAAAACTCCAGATTGCTTGGACGATGCGGGGCATCGCCGGTTACGACGCGGCGCGCACCATGCGCGCCGCGGGGTCCGTGTCCCGCCGCGACCAGCGGGGCACGGGAAAACGGTGCGTCAGTCGACGAACAGCGAGCTCACCGATTCCGCGTTCGAAATGCGCAGAATGGTTTCGCCCAGCAACGCGGCGCACGACAACTGGCGGATCTTGGCGCTGGCCTGACCCTGCTCCGACAGCGGGATGGTGTCGGTCACGACCAGTTCGTCCAGCGCCGAGGTTTCGATGCGGTCGATGGCGCCGCCCGACAGCACGGGGTGCGTGCAATAGGCGTACACGGCGCCGGCGCCGCGGTCTTTCAGGGCCTGGGCGGCCTTGCACAGCGTGCCGGCGGTATCGACCATGTCGTCCATGATGATGCAGGTGCGGCCGTCGACTTCGCCGATGATGTTCATCACTTCGGACACATTGGCGCGCGGGCGGCGCTTGTCGATGATGGCCAGGTCGGCTTCGAGCTGCTTGGCCAGGGCGCGGGCGCGGACCACGCCGCCGATGTCCGGAGACACCACGACCAGGTTCGAGAAGTTGCGGCGCCAGATGTCGCCCAGCAGGATGGGGCCCGCGTAGATGTTGTCCACGGGGATGTCGAAGAAGCCCTGGATCTGATCGGCGTGCAGGTCCATGGTGAGGACGCGGTCGACGCCGGCCACTTGCAGCATGTTGGCCACGACCTTGGCCGAGATGGCCACGCGCGCCGAGCGCGGGCGGCGGTCCTGGCGGGCGTAGCCGAAATAGGGAATCGCGGCGGTGATGCGGCCGGCGGAGGCGCGGCGCAGGGCATCGACCATGACCATGATTTCCATCAGGTTGTCGTTCGTGGGCGCACAGGTGGGCTGCAGGACGAACACGTCCTTGCCGCGCACGTTCTCGTTGATCTCGACCATCACCTCGCCATCGGAGAAGCGGCCCACTGTCATCTTGCCCAGGGACATGTCGAGGTGGTTGACTACGTCCACGGCCAGGCGGGTGTTGGCCGTGCCCGTGAAGATCATGAAGCTTTCGTTTGCCATGATGGATGATGCGAGGGTCGTTTCAAGACACTGACGAGGTGGTGCGCGGTCCTGCGGGCCGGAAATAAAAAAGCTGCTGAACCGGGGCCAATTGGATGGGCGTGTTCAACAGCTTTTTTATGTATTCGGGTGGCTGGGGAGGAAGGATTCGAACCTTCGCATGCCGGAATCAAAATCCGGTGCCTTAACCAGCTTGGCGACTCCCCAACTATCTTGCAATCCAATTCCGCAACGGGTGTTCAGCTAATCCAGTACAGGCCTGCACTAACCGAAACCGTGGATGCTTCTGACAATCTGTTTTGTCAGCGGCACGCATTGTAGCGGCAATTTCCGTTTTCGCCAAAACGGCTTCGGAGAGCTTGGAGTATTCGGCGTACAAGCACGCGCCAGACCCCGACATGCGAACATGGACACCATGCTCAGCGAGCCACCGCGCGGCCCTGAAGACTTCAGGGTACTGGCGGTAAACCACCGGCTCCAGATCATTCCTGCCAAAGAACTTGCCCTGGCGAAATGTTGGCGAAGCAAGAAAGTCCGCTATTGTGACCAAAGAAGAATCTCTTGTCAAATCCGGCGCGGAAAAAATGCTGGCAGTGGGCACGCTCGCGTCGGGCTGGGCCACGAGATACGCGCGCTCGGGCAGCTCGAGCGGGGACAGGTCTTCGCCCACGCCCTGGGCGAAAGCCGATTGGCCGAACACGAAAACCGGCACGTCCGCCCCGAGCGGCAGGGCGAGCGCCATGAGTTCGCGCCGCGACAGGCCGGTGTTCCAGAGCCGGTTCAAGGCGATGAGGACGGAAGCCGCGTCGCTGGAGCCGCCGCCCAGCCCCCCGCCCTGCGGGATGCGTTTTTCCAGGCCGATGTGCGCCCCCAGGCGGGTGCCGGTGGCCCGCTGCAGCGCGCGCGCCGCGCGCAGGGTGAGGTCCTGTTCCTCGGGCACGCCGGGCAGGTCGCGCGCGCGGCTGACGACGCCGTCGGCGCGCGCCTCGATGTGCAGCGTGTCGCTCAGGTCGATGAAACGGAAAACGGTCTGCAGCAGGTGGTAGCCGTCGGCGCGGCGGCCCACCACGTGCAGGAACAGGTTGATCTTGGCGGGAGCGGGAACGTCGTAGAGGGTCACGGAAACCACCGTCTTGGCATTGCCCGCATTGTAAGCGGCGGCCCACGGGCCGGGCCGCCCTGCCGTGCGCCGGAATCAGGCCAGCTTGGGCACCGCGCCGGCTGGCAGCGCCACGGCCGGCGCGTCGATCACGTGCCCGTCGGGCAGCTTGAAGACGGCCACCGCGGCGGCCAGGCGGCGCGCCTGTTCCTCCAGCGCTCCGGCGGCCGCGGCGGCTTGCTCCACCAGAGCGGCGTTCTGCTGCGTTACGCCGTCCATCTGGGACACGGCGTCGTTGACCTGGTCGATGCCGCTGGCCTGTTCGTTGGAGGCGGCGGCGATCTCGCCCATGAGGTTGGCCACGCGCTGCACCGATTCGACGATTTCGCGCATGGTGCCGCCGGCCTCTTCCACCTGCCCGGAGCCCAGCTCGACCTTCTGCACCGAATCCTCGATGAGCTGCTTGATTTCCTTGGCGGCGGCGGCGCTGCGCTGCGCCAGCGTGCGCACCTCGCTGGCCACCACGGCGAAACCCTTGCCCTGCTCGCCCGCGCGCGCGGCCTCGACCGCCGCGTTGAGCGCGAGAATGTTGGTCTGGAAGGCGATGCCGTCGATCACGCCCACGATGTCGGCGATGCGGCTGGAGCTGCCCGAGATCGCGCGCATGGTGTCCACCACCGTGGCCACGGCCCGCCCGCCGCGCTCGGCCGCCTGCGCCGAGGCGGCCACCATGCGGTTGGCCTCGCGCGCGGTTTCCGCGTTCTGCTTGACGGTGGAGGCCAGTTCTTCCATCGATGCGGCCGTTTCCTCCAGCGAGGCGGCCTGCTCTTCGGTGCGGCTGGAAAGGTCGGCGTTGCCCGATGAGATCTCGCGCGTGCCCACGTGGATTTCTTCCACGCCCTGGCGCACCGCGCCCACGGTGCGCACCAGTCCGTCCTGCATGTTCCTGAGCGCGGCCAGCAGCGCGCCGATCTCGTTGCGGCCGTGGTCGGCCACGCGGCGCGTGAGATCGCCCTCGGCGATGCGGCGGAACACCTCGCCGGCCTCCTGCAGCGGGCGCAGCACGGCGCGGCGGATCATCAGGTGCGCGCCCGCCGCCACCAGCAGGCCCAGGACCAGCGCGCCGGCCAGCAGGGAAGTGAACACGGCGTTGAACCCGGAGATTTCGTCCATGACCCGCTGGCCCGCTTCATCGGCACGGCGCATGAACGCCTCGCGCGCGGCGACGAAGCTCTCCTGCGCCTGCTGCGTGCCCTGCTTGTAGTAGGCGTCCATGTCGCCCGCCTCCAGCACGTTGCCCACGCTCTGCAGGTTGCGGCTGAAGCTGCCATACGCGCCCAGCAGCTCGGCATAGGCGGCCTGCTCTTCGGCAGTCAGGCCCTCGGCGAAGGCCCTGAAGCTGCGGTCGCCGGCGGCGACGCGCTGCCGCGCGGCGCGCAGCGAGGCGTCGTCGCTGGCCTTGCCCTGGGCCACGCGGGTGGCGTAGCGGCTGAGGTCGGTGCGCGCGGCCACCAGCGACAGCGCGGCATCGTTTACCTCATTCATCTGCCGGGCCGAGAGGCGATAGAGCTGCGCCACGTCCTCGTTGGTCTGGCGCAGGGCGGTGAAGCCCATGCCGCCGACGGCGAGCTGCAGCGCGAAGAAAACCGCGATGAGCCCCAACAGCATCGTTGCGATGCGCATGTTCCTGAACATTCGAATACTCCCTGAAGGCGCGGACGGGTCCGGCCGGTGTGACGGCGCGCGGGCAAGCGCCCGCGGCGGCGGTAAGGGTGAATTATTCAGTAACAAAGAGGGAAGCCCGGCGGGAAATACAAGGGTAAACCCTTGATTTTTCCCAGTGCATCAGCGCCGAAACTGTGCTAGGAGGGCTGGTTGACGACCAGGCGGACCAGGATGCGGCGGCCCGGCTCCTGGCGTTCGAGCACCAGCAGGCAGGGCCCCTGCGCGTCGTAGCGCGACAGGCGCGCGTGCCAGCCGCCCTGCTCGAAAGCGGCCAGGTGGCCGATGTCATCGCGCGTGACGCCGGAGGCTTGCGGGCTGGCGGGCAGGCGCCCGCGCAGCCAGTCGCGCAGGCCCGAAACCGGCATGCTGCTGCCCAGCGCCTCGGCGGCCAGCGCATCGGGGTTGTCGGCCGACAGGCGGGTGCCGTCGGCTTTGGTGAGCGTGGCGGCGCCCGGGCCGCCCTCGACGCGGGCCTCGGTGGAGCCGAGCGGGTTGGTCAGGTCAAGCACATAGCGGCTGCCGTCGTCCAGCCACGAAAATCCGCCCTGCACGGCGCTCTGCTTGCCGCCTTCTTCGTTGACGGTGATGGCGAAGCGGCCAACGCGCGAGAACGCGCCCGGCGCGGCGCCTTCGATGGGCCTGGGCGTGGTGCAGGCCGCCAGCGCGGCCGCGCACAGCGCCGTGCCCAGGCCGCGCAGGAAGGCGCGCCGGTTGCGCAGCACGGCGGTCACGGCTGGACCCCGAGCCGCTTGATGACGTCCCGCACGGTTTCGTTGGCCGGGTCTTTTTTCAGCGCCGCGCGCAGCAGCTGCAGGGCCTGGTCCTGCCTGCCCTGCTGCCAGAGCACTTCGGCCAGGTGGGCGCCGATGTCGGCCTCCGGGCGCAGGCCGTATGCCCGGCGCAGGTAGTCGGCCGCGGCGGCGAGATCGCCCATGCGGTATTTCACCCAGCCCATGCTGTCGAGGATGAACGGGTCGTTGGGCGCGAGCTCCAGCGCCTGGGTGATGAGATCCAGCGCCTCGGGCAGCCGCTGGTTGTGGTCGGCCAGCGTGTAGCCCAGCGCGTTGTAGGCGTGCGCGTGGTCGGGGTCGAGCGCGATCACCTGCCGCAGCAGGCGCTCCAGGTCGCCGAGGCGGTCCTGGCGCTCGTAGAGCATGGCCAGCTCATATTTGATTTCGACGGTGTCGGGCAGCGCCTTGTCGGCGGCCTCGAGCACGGAGACGGCCTGCGGCACCCGTCCGGCGTCGCGCAGGATCTGCGCCTTGGTCAGCACGCCCAGCGTGCGCTCTTCGTCGTCCTGGGGATTGGCGGCGTCGATCATGGAGAGCGATTCGTCGACCCGGCCCTCCTTGGCGCGCAGCGTGGCCTGCCGCATGCGCACCGAGTAGCGCAGGGTGGGATCGTCGATGCGGCCCAGCTCGGCGATGGCCTCGTCGTAGCGGCCCTGGTCTTCGGCGATGCGCGACAGCAGCACGCGCGCGTCGGCGGCCGCGGCGCCGGCATCGGTGGAACCGGGCGCCGTGGCGCGCTGGCGCTGGCTCTGCACGTCGAGATACTGCTGCAGCAGCGTGCGGGCCTGGGCCAGCTGCCCCGCCTTGTAGGCAAGCTGGGCCTGCATGAACAGCAGGTCGAAATCTTCGGGGGAGCGGCGCGACATGGCCTGCAGCTCGGCCAGCGCGCCGTTGTAGTCGCCGCTGTCGGCCAGCTGGCCGGCCAGCATCAGGCGCACCTTGCGCGCGTTGGGGTTGCGCGCGATATAGGCGCGGGCCTCGGATTGCGCGCGCTGCGGATCGACCTTGTAGCCATATTCCAGCACGCGCTGGGCGGCCGGCTCGGACCGGGGATCGGCGGCCAGCGCCTGGCGGGCCTCCTGGGAGGCGCGCTCGTAGTCGCCCGCGGCCGAGGCCACGTCGGCCAGCGCCAGGTGCGCTTCGGGCAGCTTGCGGGCGCTTTCGCTCAGGGATTCGTCGAGGATGCGCAGCGCCAGGCGGCGGTCGTTCAGCCGGCTCAGCACGGCCAGCGCCTGGCCGATGGCGGCGGTCTTGTCGCGGGCGCCGTCGATGCGGGCGCGCAGCGCCTGCGCCAGGCCCCGCGTCTGGCCGTTGGCCGCGGCCAGCGCCAGCTCGGTGGAGCTGGCCTCGACGTCGTTGGGCGCCAGGCGGGCCCACACGCGCGCCGCTTCCAGCGCGCCGGGCAGGTTGCCGCCGGCCAGCTCGAATTCCAGGCCGCGCCGGGCCAGGCGCGGATCGCCGGTTTCGCGCGCCAGCCCCACCATGGTGGAGGCGGCCGTGCCGTACATGCCGCGCTGCGCGGCGATCTCGGAGGCCAGCACGCGGTAGAAGATGTCGGCGGTGAGGGTCACATAGGGCAATTGGCCCGGGCGCAGGCGGATGACTTCGGTTTCCGGCTGGCGGCTGGGCGGCGCGATCCGAGGGCCGGTCGCATCGCGCGTCCTGCTGTCGGCGGCCTGGGCTTGCGGGGCCAGTGTGGCGGCCAGCGCAAGCGCCAGCACGGCTATCCCGAGATTCATTTGTTTGAAAGACGACTTCACGCGGCCCGTCCGGTTGATGGCACAATCTTCGTACACGCAATTGATGATCTTACACTGGCTCATGCCGGAACTGCCCGAAGTCGAAACCACGCGCCGAGGAATCGACGCCGTCATCACCGGCCGGAAGCTCTCGCGCCTGGTCGTCCACGAACCCCGCATGCGCTGGCCCGTTCCGCCGGACCTGCCCGGCCTGCTGGCCGGGCGCACGGTGCTGGAATGCGCCCGCCGCGGCAAGTACCTGCTGCTGCGTTTCGAGCACGGAACGCAGATCGTGCACCTGGGGATGTCGGGCTCGCTGCGCAACGTGGCGCCGGGCGAATTCCTGCGCAAGCACGACCATGTCGAATGGATCTTCGACCACGCCGTCCTGCGCCTGCACGACCCGCGCCGCTTCGGCGCGGTGCTGTGGCACGACAGCGCCGCCGGGCCCATCGAGCAGCATCCCCTGCTGGCCCGGCTGGGCATCGAACCCTTCGACCCGCGCTTTGACGGCGCCTGGCTGCACCGGCACTTCCGCGGCCGGGCCATGGCGATCAAGCAGGCGCTGCTGGCGGGCGACGCCGTAGTGGGCGTGGGCAACATCTACGCCTCCGAAAGCCTGTTCCGCGCCCGCATCCACCCGGCCACGCCCGCCCGGCGGCTGTCGCCGGCGCGCTGCGACCGGCTGGCCGACATGATCCGCGCCACCCTGGCCGACGCCCTCGCCTCGGGCGGCAGCACCCTGCGCGACTACGTGGGGGCCACGGGCGAGCCGGGCGCCTATTTCGAGATACACGCGGCGGTGTACGAGCGCGAGGCGCAGCCCTGCCGCGCCTGCGGCGCGCCCATCCGCCGCATCGTCCAGGGACAGCGCGCCACGTATTACTGCCCGAGGTGCCAACGCCCTTGAATCCCCGTAAAAACCCCATCTGTTTGTTTATAGCAAACGTATTGCACAAACACTAACGCGGGGCTATAGTCCCTTCCATGCCCTTATTCCTATAAAAGTGGAAGGAGTCCCCATGAGCAAGCAATTCGCCTCGCACGCCGACCTCGCCGACAAGGTCGTGTCGTTCGAAAAGCTGTCCGACAACGCCTATGCCTACACGGCCGAGGGCGATCCGAACACGGGCGTCATCATTGGCGACGAGGCCGTCATGGTGGTCGACACCCAGGCCACCCCGGTCATGGCGCAGGACGTGATCCGCCGGATCCGCGAAGTGACCGACAAGCCCATCAAGTACATCCTGCTGTCGCACTACCACGCCGTGCGCGTGTTCGGCGCCTCGGCCTACAACGCCCAGGAAATCCTGGCCAGCCGCGACACCTACGATCTCATCGCCGAGCGCGGCGAACAGGACAAGGCCAGCGAAATCGGCCGTTTCCCCCGCCTCTTCCGCAACGCCGAATCCATCCCGCCCGGCCTGGTGTGGCCCACCATGACCTTCAAGGGCGAAATGACGGTCAACCTCGGCAACCTCGAGGTCCGGCTGCTGCAGGTCGGCCGCGGCCACACCAAGGGCGACACCATCGCCTGGCTGCCCGAGCAGAAGATTCTTTTCGCGGGCGACCTGGTCGAGTACCAGTCCACGCCCTATTGCGGCGACGCCTACTTCCGCGACTGGCCCTCCACGCTGGACGCGCTGGCCGGTTTCGAGGCCGAGAAGATGGTGCCGGGCCGCGGACCGGCCCTCAAGAACGCCGAGGAAGTGCGCAAGGGCCTGGCCGGCACCCGCGCCTTCCTCACCGACCTGTATGGCGCGGTGAACCGCGGCGTGGCCGACGGCAAGGACCTGAAGACCATCTACCGCGAAGTCTACGACTTCATGAAGCCGCGCTACAGCGACTGGGTGATCTTCGACCACTGCATGCCGTTCGACGTTTCGCGCGCCTACGACGAGGCGAGCGGCATCGAGCACCCGCGCATCTGGACGGACAAGCGCGACCTCGAAATGTGGAAGCAGCTCGAAGGCTGAGAGGGCTCCACCCCCGAAGCGCCTGCGGCGCTTCCCCTTCGAGGGGAGCCCGCCCAGGGGAGCGCGCCGGCGGAGCCGGAGCCGCGGCCCCCGCCCGGAGAAGCGTCGCGCCTGGCTGCGCGAGGCCCGCGGCGCGTACTGCCGGGCCGCGGGCAACGCGCCTGCGGCTGGCGTAGCGAACAAAAAACAAAACGAACCCACCCAGGAGACAGACGTGGGAGACATCGATTACCAGGCGATGGAGTTCGCCTATGAAAAATGCGCCGACCAGGCCGCGGGACAGCGCGTCACGCACCCGGTGGTGGTGGTGGGCGCGGGCCCGGTCGGGCTGAGCACGGCGCTGGACCTGGCCCGGCGGGGCTTGCGCGTGGTGGTGCTGGATGACGATTTCCGGCTTTCCACCGGCTCGCGCGCCATCTGCTTCTCCAAGCGCACGCTGGAGATCTGGGACCGCCTGGGCGTGGGCCAGCGCATGGCCGAGAAAGGCGTGTCGTGGAACGTGGGCAAAGTGTTCTTCCGCGACCGCGAGGTGTGGCGCTTCGACCTGCTGCCCGAACCGGGGCACCGCCGTCCCGCGTTCGTCAACCTGCAACAGTACTACGCCGAAGGTTTTCTCTACGAGCATGCGCGGCAGCAGCCGAATATCGACCTGCGCTGGAAGAACAAGGTGGTGGCGCTGGAACAGACCGGCGACGGCGTCTGCCTGACGGTGGAAACGCCCGACGGCCCTTACGCGCTGCACGCGCAATGGCTGATCGCCTGTGACGGAGCGCGCTCGCCGGTGCGCGCCATGCTGGGCCAGGAAAGCCACGGCCGCGTCTTCCGCGACCGCTTCCTCATCGCCGACGTGAAAATGCAGGCGGACTTCCCGGCCGAGCGCTGGTTCTGGTTCGACCCGCCCTTCCATCCGAACCAGTCCGTGCTGCTCCACATGCAGCCCGACAATGTCTGGCGCATCGACTTCCAGCTCGGCTGGAACGCCGATCCCAAGGAAGCCGTCAAGCCCGAGAATGTGCTGCCCCGCATCCGCGCGCTGCTGGGGCCCGATGCGCAATTCGAGCTGGAATGGGTAAGCGTGTACACCTTTGCCTGCGAACGCATGGACAAGTTCCGCCACGGCCGCGTGCTGTTCGCCGGCGACGCCGCGCACCGCGTGTCGCCGTTCGGCGCGCGCGGCGCCAACAGCGGCGTGCAGGACGCCGAGAACCTGGCCTGGAAGCTCGCCCTGGTGTTGACGGGCAAGGCGCCCGAGCCGCTCATCGACACCTACTGCGCCGAACGCGAGTACGCGGCCGACGAGAACATCCTCAACTCCTCGCGCTCCACCGATTTCATCACGCCCAAGAGCGACATCAGCCGCAGCTTCCGCAACGCGGTGCTCAACCTGGCCAAGCGCCATTCGTTTGCGCGCGCGCTCGTCAACAGCGGCCGCCTCTCGCTGCCGGCCACCTATGCGGACTCGCCGCTGAACACGCCCGACCAGGACGCGTTCGGCGGACGCCTGCGGCCCGGCGCGGTGGCGCTGGACGCGCCGGTGCGCGTGGCGGGCGAGGACGGCTGGTGGCTGTCGCAGCTGGACGGCGGCTTCGCGCTCGCCCTCTTCTGCGGCGACCGGCTGCCCGATGCCGCGGCCGTACAGGCCCTGCAGGCGCTGAGCATGGCCGCGACGCCGGTCAAGCCGCTGATCGTGACCAGCGCCGAGTGCGACGCCCCGGCCCTGCCCCCGGGCATGACGCACGTGGTGGACAGCGCGGGCCTGCTCGCCCAGCGCTACGACGCGCGCCCCGGCACGGCCTACCTGCTGCGCCCGGACCAGCACGTCGCGGCGCGCTGGCGCGCGCTGGACGCCGCCGCCGTCAACGCCGCCCTGCGGCGCGCCATCTGCGCCTGATCCCGAAAAGAGGCAGCCATCATGCTCATCACCGAAACCAACCTGCCCGCGCCGGACGATTTCTACGAGGCGCTGATCGACATCCACCGCGACCTGAGCCTGGAGCAGAGCCAGGAGCTCAACGCCGCGCTCATCCTGCTGCTGGCCAACCATCTCGGCGACATGGAACTGCTGCGCGAAGCCCTGCGGCTGGCGCGGGAATCCGTCGTCAGCGCGTAGCGTCGCGCCGTCCCGCCCCGGCCCGCGCGACAGGCGCCTGCTGCCCGTCGGCGCCGAACACCTCCGCGATCAGGCCGCGCAGCCACTGGCTGCCGCCGTCGCGGTCGTAGCGGCGCTGCCAGTACATATTGGTCTGCAAGGGCGGCACCTTGACCGGCGGTGCGATGTAGCGCAGGCCGAACGGGCCGGCCGCGCTGGCGGCGAGCTTTTCGGGCACCGTGGCCAGCAGGTCGGTCGCGCTGACGATATACGGCACGGCCGAGAAATGCGGCACGCTGAAATGCTCGGCCAGCACGAGGCCCGCGCGTTCCATGGACTGGTTGACCTGCCCGTAGGGCGCCGCGCGCGACACGATGAGGTGGCGCTCGGCGCGGAAAGCCTTCAGGCTCATGCCCGCATGGGCCGTGGGATGTCCCTGGCGGAACAGCGTGGCATAGCCCTGCCGGAACAGCATGCGCTGCATGACGCCGGCGCCCATGTCGTCGAAGGCGCCCACGGCCAGGTCGATGCGCCCGGCCTCCATTTCGCGCTGCAGATCCGGCCCCTGGGTGCGCACGGAATCGATGCGCACGCCCGGCGCGAGCTGGGCGCAGGCTTCCATGAGGCGCGGCATGAAGTGAATTTCGCCCACGTCCGACATGGCCACGCGGAAGCGCCGCCTGCTCGCGGCCGGGTCGAAGGCGTCCTGGTCCTGCAGGGCGCGCGACAGCGTGGCCAGCGCCTCGCTCACCGGCCCGGCCAGCCTTTCCGCGCGCGGCGTGGGCTGCATGCCCTGGCCGGTGCGCACGAAGAGTTCGTCGCCGAAGGCGGCGCGCAGGCGCCGCAGCGCATTGCTCGCCGCGGGCTGGGTCAGGTCCATGCGGCGCGCCACCGCCGAGATGTTGCGTTCTTCGAGCAGATGCTGGAACACCAGCAGCAGGTTCAGGTCCACATCGCGCAGACTGGCCATGGCGCTTCCTCATTATTCACGGAATTTATAGTTTCTATTTTCGCATTCCCGTAGCCGAGGGGCCGGATTTTGCCGAAAATGGCCTATCGGCGCGCGGGACGAGACTCTCGCCCGCGCCCCCGGACACCGTAATGCGCGGCCATGCACCGCGCCGCCGCCCAGGAGGAACCCATGGAACTGAAATACCAGACCGGCTTCGGCAACGATTGCGCCACCGAGGCGCTGCCCGGGGCCCTGCCCGTCGGCCGCAATTCGCCCCAGCAATGCCCGTACGGCCTGTATGCCGAACAGCTATCGGGCACCGCCTTTACCGCGCCGCGCAGCGAAAACCGCCGCTCCTGGCTGTACCGCATCCGCCCCGGCGCGCAGCACAAGCCCTTCGAGGCGTTCGACGGCGCGCCCGGCTGGCTGAGCGACTTCGGCACGGGCCCGGTCACGCCGAACCAACTGCGCTGGAGCCCGCTGCCCCTGCCCGCCGCGCCCACCGATTTCATCGAAGGCGTGAAAACCTGGGGCGGCAACGGCGGTCCCGGCGAGCAGAGCGGCGTGGGCATCCACCTGTACGCGGCCAACCGCTCGATGAAGGACCGCTACTTCTACAACGCCGACGGCGAGCTGCTGCTGGTGCCGCAGCTGGGACGCCTGCGCCTGGCCACCGAGCTGGGCCTGATCGACCTGGAACCGCTGGAGATCGCGGTCATCCCGCGCGGCGTGCGCTTCCGCGTGGAGTTGCTCGACGACGCGGCGCGCGGCTACATGCTGGAGAACTTCGGCGCGGCGCTGCGCCTGCCCGAACTCGGGCCCATCGGCTCGAACTGTCTCGCCAATCCGCGCGACTTCCAGACCCCCGTGGCCTGGTACGAAGACGTGGAGGGCGATTTCGAGCTGATCGCCAAGTTCACGGGCGGATTCTGGCGCGCCGCCATCGACCACTCGCCGCTGGACGTGGTGGCCTGGCACGGCACGCACGCACCCTACAAGTACGACCTGCGCCGCTTCAACACCATCGGCTCGATCAGCTTCGACCACCCGGACCCGTCCATTTTCACCGTGCTCACGGCGCCCTCGGACACCCCGGGCACCGCGAACATGGATTTCGCCATCTTCCCGCCGCGCATCCTGGCGATGGAAGACACGTTCCGTCCGCCCTGGTTCCACCGCAACGTGGCCAGCGAGTTCATGGGCCTTATCCAGGGCGTGTACGACGCCAAGGCGGAAGGCTTCGCCCCGGGCGGCGCCAGCCTGCACAATTGCATGAGCGGCCACGGCCCCGACGCCGAAACCTTCGAAAAGGCGTCGCATGCCGACACCAGCAAGGCCCACTATATCCGCGACACCATGGCCTTCATGTTCGAAACCCGGCGCGTGATCCGCCCGACCGGGCAGGCCCTGGCCTCGGTAGAATTGCAGGGCGACTACTACCGCTGCTGGCAGGACATCAAGAAGCATTTCGATCCCCGCAAGGCGTGACTGCCTGCGCGTCCGGACGAGCCGCGGCGATGGGCGCAAGCCCATCGCCGCTTGGCTTTTTCCGGCTTTTCCGCCCCGCGCCGGCGGCGCGTCCATAAACACACTGAGCGAGACACGCATGAGCACTTCCATCAACGAAACCCACGACCCGTCCCTCAAGAGCTGGGTCGCCAGCGCCAATACCGGAACTTCCGATTTCCCGGTGCAGAACCTGCCCTACGGCGTGTTTCGCCGGGCCGGCTCGCAGGAAGCCTTTCGCCCGGGCGTGGCGATCGGCGACCAGATCCTCGACCTGGCCGCGCTGGCCGCGCGCAAGCCTTTCGACGGCAGGGCCGGCGAGGCGCTGGCCGCGTGCGCGGGCGACAGCCTGAACGCGCTCATGGCGCTGGGCCAGGCGCACTGGAGCGCCCTGCGCCTGGCGCTGTCGCGCGCGCTGCGGGAAGGCGCGGCCCTGCGCGCCGAGATCGAGCCGCTGCTGGTGGCGCAGGCCGACGCCGAATACACCGCGCCCGCGCGCATCGGCGACTACACCGACTTCTACATCTCGGTGCACCACGCCACCGCCGTGGGCAGGCAGTTCCGCCCCGACAATCCGCTGCTGCCGAACTACAAGTGGGTGCCCATCGGCTACCATGGCCGCGCTTCCAGCGTGGGCGTGAACCAGCGATTTCCGCGCCCCGTGGGCCAGACCCGCCCCGCCGCCGAAGGCGAGACGCCGCAATTCGGCCCCTGCGCGCGGCTGGACTACGAGCTCGAGCTGGGCATTTTCGTGGGCGCCGGCAATGCCCAGGGCGAACGCATTCCGCTGGCCCAGGCCGATTCCCACGTGTTCGGCCTGTGCATCCTGAACGACTGGTCGGCCCGCGACATCCAGGCTTGGGAATACCAGCCGCTGGGCCCGTTCCTGTCCAAGAACTTCGCCTCCACCATCTCGCCGTGGATCGTCACCATGGAGGCCCTGGAGCCCTTCCGCACGCAATGGAAGCGCGACGCCGCCGACCCGCAGCCGCTGCCCTACCTGGCCTCCGAGGCCAACCGCGAGCGCGGCGCCTACGACGTGCAGATGAAAGTGCTGATCACCACCGAGAAATCGCGCGCCGCCAAGCAGCCGCCCGCGCGCCTGTCGCGCAGCAACTTCCGCGACGCCTACTGGAACGTGGCCCAGCTCATCGCCCACCACACGGTCAACGGCTGCAACCTGCAGCCGGGCGACCTCCTGGGCACGGGCACGCTGTCGGGCCCGCAGCCTTCCGAAGCCGGCTCGCTGCTGGAGCTCTCGCAGGGCGGCAAATCGCCCGTCGAACTGCCCTGGGGCGAAACGCGCGCCTTCCTGCAAGACGGCGACCAGATCATCATCCGCGCCGAATGCGTCAAGGCGGGTTACCCGCGGATCGGGTTCGGGGAAAGCTCGGGCACCGTGCTGCCGGCGCGGACCTGATCCCGGAAGGCGGCGGCGCCCGCGATCAGGCAGCGCGGCGCGCCGTCAGCGTTTCGATCTCGTCGTCCTTGGCCTGCCACTGCTGCCCGAGCCATTGGTGGAACGCCGTGCGGAACGCCTTGTCTGCGGTGTAATCGCCGTCGCAGAATGACGGCGGCACCGGCAGCTGCCGCATGCGCACCGCCACGCGCCCGGCCCGGCCGCAGGCCAGGTCCCAGAAGCTGGGTATGCCTTCCGGGTAGGCGATGGTGGCGTCTATCATCGAGCGAAAGCGCGCGCCCATCGCATTCAGGGCCACGGCCAGCCCGCCCGCCCTGGGCTTGAGCAGATGGCGGTACGGCGAAGACTGGGCCGCGCGCTTGGCCTCGGTAAAGCGCGTGCCTTCGGCGAACACCATCACGCTGGTCGGCACCAGCGAGAACTTCTCGCACGCGCGCCGCGCGGCCTCCTGGTCCGGGCGCCCCAGGGCCGGATTGCGGCGCAGGTCGCTCTTGCCGTGGCGCTTCATGAAAGGGAAGTCCAGCGCCCACCAGGCCAGCCCGATCACCGGCACGTAGATTAGCTGGCGCTTCAGGAAGAACTTCAGCAGGGGGATGCGCCGGTTCAGCGCATACTGCAGCACGAAGATGTCCACCCACGACTGGTGGTTGCAGTTGACCAGATACCAGTCCGCGTAGCGCAGGCCGGTATTGCCCTGGATGTCCCAGTCCGCCCGCTGGATGCGCGCGAACCAGCCGGCGTTGCCGGAAACCCATGCCGTCGCGATGCCGTTGAGCACCGGATCGATGCGCCGCCTGGCCGCGGGCCAGGGCAGCAGCAGCTTGAGCAACGCCACGGGGAACAGCAGCAGGCACCAGAAGATCGTGCTGGCGCCCAGCAGCAGCACGCTGAGCGCGCCGGTGATCCAGGCAAGCCGGCCGCGCGGCACGGGCCAGGCGCGGCGTTGCGGTAAAGACCCGCCAGGCTTGCCTGCGTGGCCTGGCATGGCGGCGGGAGCGCGGGCCGCGTCCGGGGGCAGATCTGGAAACGTCATGGACGCCAGTTTGCGTCTCCCGCGCGTAAAGCGGCTTGCGCGGGATCAAGCCGGCCTCAAGGCAGGCGGTACTTTTCCTCCCGATAGGCCCAGCTCGCCCACAGCGCGTGGGCGAGCGCCTCCTTGCCGAGGCCCGGGTCGGCCGCCACGGATTCGTAAGTCTCGTCCTGCCCCACCGGCGCCGCCGCGTAGCGGAACTGGCGCGGCGGCTTGGAAGGCTCGATCACCACCAGCCGCTCGCCTTTCAGATAGCCGAAATTGTCGGCGTACTGCATGATGGCCCGGCCGGGATCGCGCCGCGTGAGATCCGCGCCCGGCATGGGGTTGACGTTGTCCAGGCCGATCAGCGACAGCAGCGTGGGCGCCATGTCGATCTGGCTCACGATGCGCTCGTCCTGGCGCGGCGCGATGTCCGCGCCCAGGATCAGGGCGGGAATCCGGAAATGCCGCACCGGCACGGGAATCGAACCGTACACGCGCGAATCGTGGTCGGCGATCACCAGGAACACGGTGTTCTTCCAGTACGGCGCCTGGCGCGCCTTGTCGAAGAACTGCCCCAGCGCCCAGTCGGCATAGCGCACCGTGTTGTCCACCGAGGCAGGGTCGCCCACCGGCTCGATGCGGCCTGACGGATACTCCCACGGCGAATGGTTGCTGACCGAGAAAGCCAGCGTGAACACCGGCCGGTCGCCGTCGGCGCGCAGCAGCCGGTCGAGCTGCGTGAACATGTCTTCGTCCGACGCGCCCCACGAACCCTCGAAGACCGGGTTCTGGAACTTCGGCCGGTCCACCACTTCGTCGAAGCCGTTGCCCAGGAAAAACGCGCGCATGTTGTCGAAGTGCGATTCGCCGCCGTAGACGAAGCGCGAATGGTAGCCGTGCCGCCCCAGCACCTGCGCCAGCGTGAAAAAACCGGTCTGCGCGCGCGGCAGCTTGACCACGGCGTCGGCCACGGTGGGCAGGAATCCCGCCGTCACGGCCTCGATGCCGCGCACCGAGCGGGTGCCGGTGGCATAGGCGCGGTGGAACATCCAGCCCTGCCGGCCCAGGCGGTCGAGGTTGGGCGTGAGATCCTTGCCGCCCAGGCTGCCCACGTACTGGGCTCCCAGGCTCTCCTCGAGAATGATGACCACGTTCAGCGGCCGGTCGCGCCGCACGCTGGCCTTCTGCTCGTGCAGGCTGGGGTAGCGCGGATCGAGCGGCGGCCCGTCGAGGCCGGCCGCGGCGCGCACGATGGCGTTCATTTCGTCGACCGGCATCCTGGGGTACATGGCCGCCGACGAGCGCTCGTCGCGCATGCGGTAGGCGGCGTCGAACACGCTGTAGAGCGAATTAAGCGCCAGCGCATTGACCATGGCGTCGGAACTGAAGGCGACCTTGGCGGGGTTGAGCGGCCGGTGCTCCAGCGTGCCGCGCGCGCCCAGCACCGCCAGCGCGAGAATCAGCACCGACGCCGCGGGCCGCTTCCACCACCCCATGGCGGGGTCGCGCAGCCGGGTCGGGAAAAGCCGCAGCGACAGCCACGCGGCCAGCGCCAACGCCACAAAAGCCGCCAGCAGCACGCCCTTGTAGCCTTCCCAGAGCATGGAGCCCACTTCGCGCGGGTTGAGCAGATAAATGAAGTAGAGGCGATTGGGCCGCGTGTCGTATTCGGCGATGAACTGCGGCGTGGAGACTTCCAGCAACACGTAGAGCATCCACCAGGCGCGGAACCACCATGCCGTGGCGGCGGCCGCCCCGGCGCGGTGGCCGAACCAGGGCGACAGCACGGCCGGCAGCGCCGCCACCATGCAGAGCAGGCACAGATCGATGCGCAGCCCGCCCAGCATCAGCGGCCACAGCCCGCCGGCCGCCTGCACGCGGTCCCACATCCAGAATGCGAGCCCCAGGCGGGACAAGGTCAGCAGCGCCAGCACCGCCACCACAAAACGCAAGGTCAGGCGGCGCATGCGCGATCCTCCCCCCCATGCGGAGCCGCGCCCCGCGCCGGCGTTTCCGCCCTGTCCTGCCAAACCACGATACCGCTCATGCCGCTATGCGTCCAAAGTCCAAACCGGCAAGATTAACGCGGTTCGGAGCGGGTCAATGGGGGACGGTTCTCCCCGCCCGGAGCGCCGCCAGTTCCAGGGCGTGTTCGCCCTAGGCCAGCCGGCGCAGCCGCTCGCGGCTGTTGCTCAGGTGCGTGCGCATGGCCGCGCGCGCGGCCTCGGCGTCCTGGCGCAGGATGGCGCCGTAAATGTCCTCGTGCTCGAGGTTCACCCGCGCCAGGTAGACGCCGCGGTCTTCCTGGGCGAAGCGGGCCGAATTGATGCGGGTGCGCGGAATGATGGCCGAACCGAGGTGCGACATGAGGTCGGCGAAATAGCGGTTCTCGGTGGCTTGCGCTACCAGCAGGTGGAAGCGGAAGTCGGGCGTGATGGTGTCGCCGCCGGCGTCGAGCGCGGTTTTGAAGTCGTCCAGCGCCTGGCGCATGGCCCGCAGGTGCTCGCCGCTGCGCCGGGCCGCCGCCAGGCCGGCCGCCTCGCTTTCGAGGCAGATGCGCAGCTCCAGCAGGACGAGCACGTCGCGCACCGTGGCGATGTCGGCGGGATCGACGCGGAAATCGGCGCCGCCGCTGGGTTCGAGCACATAGGTGCCCACCCCGTGATGCGTCTCGACCAGCCCGCTGGCCTGCAGCCGCGACAGCGCCTCGCGCACCACGGTGCGGCTCACGCCGAACTCGCGCATGATGCCGGATTCCGTGGGCAGCTTTTCGCCGGGCCGCAGCCCGCCCGACCGGATGCGCTCGGAGAGCGCTTCCACCAGCCCCTGCGCCAGGCTTCGGGGACGGCGCGGCGGCGAAGCGGGCGTATCGGCGGGAGCGGTCATTTGGGGGTTCCGGAAAGCGGAGGGGCCGCTGCTTGACGGCAAAATTTTGCGCTCATTATACTTTTCGGCACGTCACGCGATGACGCGCCGCGCGGCGCGGCAGGCGGTTTTCCGGCCCGCGCCGCCGCGCATCTCCTTCGAGCCTGCCGCCATGCACAGCCCGGCCGAACGCATAGGAACGCTGCTTTGCGGCGTGGGCGAAAGCCCGGTCTGGCGCCCCGGCGACCAGGCTTTCTACTGGACCGACATCCCCGGCAAGACCCTGTGGCGCTGGAAGCCCGACGGCGGCGTCCTGGCGCATTGGAGCCTGCCGCGCATGGCAGGCTGCATCGCCATGCGCGATGCGGGCTGGCTGCTCGCCATGGAAGACGGCCTCTACGCCTGCGGCCCGCTGCGCCGGGGAGCCGCCTGCGTCCCCCGCCTGCTGGCGCCGGTGGCGCACGGCGCGCGGGGCATGCGTTTCAACGATGGCCGGCGCGACCGCCAGGGGCGTTTCTGGGCCGGCACCATGGTCATGGAAACGGCGCTGGCCAGCCCCGCCGGGCGGCTCTATCGCTACGACGCAAACGGCCTGCGCGCGGTGCTCGACGGACTGGTCATTCCCAACGGGCTGGCGTTCAGCCCGGACGGCCGCGTCATGTACCTGTCCGACTCGCATCCGACCCGCAGCAGGGTCTGGCGCTTCGATTACGACGCCGAAACCGGCGAACCCCGCAACCGCCAGATCTTCATTCCCGCCCTGCCCGAGGGGCATCCGGACGGCGCGGCGGTGGACGCCGAAGGCTGCTACTGGATCTGCGGCAATGAGGCCGGGCGCATTTACCGCTATACCCCCAATGGCCGGCTGGACCGGCGCCTGGACGTGCCCGCCCGCAACGTATCCATGTGCGCGTTCGGCGGCGCCGGCATGGACACACTGTTCGTCACGTCCATCCGGCCGCCGTCCAGCCCGCCCGGCAGCCTGGAAGGCGCGGTGTTCGCCCTGCGGCCCGGCGTGCGGGGACTGCCGGAAGCCGCCGGCGGCCCCGACGGCGGGCCGGTCAGCCCGGATGCGGATGCGTGCGCGGCGCGTCGGTAGCGGCCTGGCGCGGCGGCGCGACGATGAGCGGGTAGAAAAACACGGCCGCCAGCAGCCACAGCAGGGTTGCCGAATACAGCGTCTGGCTCAGGAAATGCGCGCCCTGCAGGATGCGCACCGCCGAGAACCCCAGGCCCGCGGCCAGGCCCAGCGCCAGCCCGCCCCAGCGCAGCGCCCGGCGCTGGCGCGACCAGCCCGCGAAATACAGCGCCAGCATCGAATAGCCGGCGCCCGCGTGGCCGCTGGGCAGCGCGCCGCCGGCATAGGCGCGCGCCCAGGTCCACCAGAATCCGGGGTACGGCGTGTTGCCGCCCAGCGTCGCCAGGTCATACGGCCGGGGCATGGTCGTATGATGCTTGAGCACATGCACCAGCACCTGCCCCGCGATACAGGTCAGGGCCAGCGCCAGGGCCGGCCGGCGCAGCGGCCGCCAGGCGGCGATCCGGCTGCCCGCCGCCGCCAGGGCGACCGCGATGAGCGCCATGCCCACGGGCAGGGCCAGCGCCAGCCGGTGGCCGAACAGTTCGAGCCAGCGGTGGGCGCGCAGCGGAAAGCCGTCGAGCGCGGGATCGTACAGCGCGCGGGCGATGCGCATGTCCAGCCCGCTCGCGGCGGCGAGCCACGCCGCGCAGGCGAGCAGCAGCGGAATGCCCAGCACGTGGGTAAGCGTGTAGAAGGCGCGTGTCGGCGCGGCTGCGGAAAGCGGATGCATGGGCGGCGGGATGGTCGTGGAAAGCGCGGCAGGCGCCGCGGACATGCCCCGCAGCGTACCCGCGCCGCAGTCGAATATTCGTCAAATGAGACGCGGCGCTCAGGCCCGCCGGTCCGTCGCGCCGTCCAGGTCCAGCCAGAAGCAGGTGCCGTGCCGTTCGCCCTCGCGTTCGGAGGCCACCGTCAGGCTCCAACCCTGCATGTCGCACACGCGCTTGGCGATGGCCAGCCCCAGGCCCCGGGCCGAATCGCCGGCCTGCGCGCCGCCCGCGTCGCGCAGGCGTCCGCGGTAGTAGCGGCGGAAAAGAAACGGCAGGTCGGCGCTGTCTATGCCGCGGCCGTCGTCGCGCAATTCGAGCGCGCCTTGCGCGGTCAGGCTGGCGCGCAGCGTGGCCGGAGCGGCGTGCTCCACGGCGTTGCGCACCAGGTTGCGCAGCACCGTCAGCAGGGCGTAGCGGTCCAGCTCGCGCACGCGGCCTTCCGGAATGTGGTTCTCGAACCGCAGCTCGGCGGCGCGCGCCATGGCCTCGTAGCCGCGCCAGGCGTCCTGCATGCAGGCGGCCAGGTCGACCGGTTCGGGCGCACGGAGCTGGTCGCGCGCCATGGCGCGCGCCGTCTCCAGGCTCACGATCACGTCGTCCACCGAATCGACAATGCGCTCCAGCCGCTGCCGCTGCCCCGGCGCCAGGTCCTGCATGAGCAGCATGAGCTCGCTGTCGGAGCGTATGGCGGCCAGCGGCGTGCGCACTTCGTGGCTCAGGTTGCCGGCGAATTCGCGCTCGCGCGCGATGGAGCGGTCCACCTGGTTCTGGACGCGGTTGAAGGCTTCGATCAGGCGGCCCGCCTCGTCGTCGCGCGTGACGGCCAGGTCGGGCGAGCCGGGCGCCCAGGTGGAAAGCCGGTCGGTCAGTTCGAGCAGCGGGCCGACGGCGATCGCCGCCACGCGGCGCGAGAGCGCATACGCGCCCACGACGCAGATCGCGCCCACGCCCAGCACGAAGAGGCCGAAGTCGCGCACGCGCTGCTCGTTGTCGGAGGCGTCGTACATGAGATATACCTTGCCCCGCCCGGTATCGGCCACCATGACGTGCCAGGTGTACTCGGCTGTTTCCAGCAGGTGCAGGCCGTTGTCGAGCGCCAGGATCTGCGCGGGGATGCCCGGGGGAGACTGCCCGTCGGCCTTGAGCCAGGCGCGCATGGAGCCGCCCAGCTCGCGCGCCCCGCGCTGCGGGAGGAACTCGTCGCCGCTGCGCGCGTGCTGCACCAGGCGGTCCATTTCGGTGTTGAGAATGTCGTTGACCAGATCGTCTTCCATCTGGTCGAAGGTCAGATAGGCGAGCAGCGCCAGCGCCGTGACGAACAGGGCGACCGTGCCCGTCAGCGCCCAGACGACACGCTGGGTCAGCGTGCCGCCGGCCACGCGAGTCATGCGCCTTCTCCCTGCGGGTTGAGGCGCCAGCCCGTGCCGTGCAGGGTCTCGATGCCGTCGAAGCCGGCCTCGGCCAGCGCGCGCCGCAGCAGGTGGACCTGGCTGCGCAGCGCATCCGACGAAGGCGGGTCGTTGCCCCACAGCGCCGACTCCAGTTCCTCGCGCGACACCACGCGGCCGGGCTCGCGCAGCAGCGCGTCCAGTATCTGGGCGGCCTTGCGCGTCAGGCGCACCGGCCTGCCGTGCACCGTGGCCTGCCCGCTGCCGGTGTCGTACTGCAGCGGACCGCAGGTGCGCAGCGCCTGCACGGTATTGCCGCGGGCGCGCTGGATCAGGGCCAGCAGCCGGGCCTCCACTTCGAGCAGGGCGAAAGGCTTGGTGAGGTAGTCGTCGGCCCCGTGCGAAAAGCCGGCCAGCTTGTCGTCCAGGCTGTCGCGCGCGGTGAGAATGAGCACCGGCACCGCCTGGCGCCGGTCGTTGCGCAGGGTGTGCAGCACGGCGTTACCGTCCATGCCCGGCAGCCCGATGTCGAGGATCACCGCATCGAAATGCTGCTCGGCCAGCCGCTGCAGCGCCGCCGGCCCGCTGTACGCCACGTCGGGCAGGAACTTGCGCGCTTCGAGAAACGTGTACAGGTTGCCGGCGATGACCTCGTCGTCCTCGACGATGAGGATGCGATGGTTGGCGCCCGGAGCGGGGTTCATGGACATGCGCGTGGCTTCCGACGTGACGCCGCGGACGCTCAGGCCTGCAGTACCTTGCCCGGATTCATCAGGCCCTGGGGATCGAGCGCGCGCTTGATGCGCCGCATGAGCGCCAGCTCCACCGCGCTCTTGTAGCGCGGCAACTCGTCGCGCTTGAGCTGGCCCACGCCATGCTCGGCGCTGATCGACCCGGCGTGCGCCTGCACGCTGTCGTGCACCACGCCGTAGATTTCGCTCTGCAGCGCCAGCAGCTCGCTTTCGGTCTGGCCCGCCGCGCTGGCGACGTTGTAGTGCAGGTTGCCGTCGCCCAGGTGGCCGAAGATCACGTGCCGCACGCCGGGAAAGCGCGCCTGCAGCAGCGCGTTGGTCTTGTGCACGAAGCCGGCGATGGCGGAAATGGGAATCGAGACGTCGTGCTTGACCGACTTGCCCAGTTCGGCCTCGGCCAGCGGGATGCTCTCGCGCAAGTGCCACAGCGCCTTGCTCTGCGCCACATTGGCCGCGATGGCCGCGTCCTTGACGAGCCCTGCCTCGATGGCCTCGCCCAGCACCGTCTCGAAGCGCTCGCGCGCATGCTCCTCGCTTTCGCTGTCGGAAAGCTCGAGCAGCGCGAACCATGGCGAAGCGGCGGACTCGCCCTCGAACGGCAGGCGCTGCTGCGGGAAGAGGCGCACCACGGCCTGCAGGCAATCGCCGCCCATCAGCTCGAAGCCGGTCAGCGAAGCGCCGAACCCGGCGCGGGCGCGCGACAGCAGCTCCACCGCGTCGTCGATGCTGTCCAGCGTGAGCAGCGCGGTGCAGGACGCCACGGGCCGCGGGAAGAGCTTCAGCGTGGCGGCCGTGATGACGCCCAACGTGCCTTCGCTGCCGATGTACAGGTCGCGCAGGTCGTAACCGGTGTTGTCCTTGCGCAGGCCGCGCAGGCCGTTCCAGATTTCGCCTTCGGCGGTGACGACTTCCAGTCCCAGGGTCAGGTCGCGCGTATTGCCGTAGCGCAGCACCTGCGTGCCGCCGGCGTTGGTGGCCAGGTTGCCGCCGATGGTGCAGCTTCCCTCGGCGGCCAGACTGAGCGGAAACAGCCGGCCCGCCTGCGCCGCGGCCTCCTGCACGGCCTGCAGCACACAGCCCGCCTCCACGGTGATGGTGTCGTTGTCGGTGTCGATGGCGCGCACGCGGTTCAGGCGTGCGGTGGAAAGCAGCACGGCGCTGCCCGAGCCGTCGGGCGTGGCCCCGCCGCACAGGCCCGTGTTGCCGCCCTGCGGCACGATGGGCGCGCCGTGCCGGGCGCAGAGCTTCACCGCGGCCGCCGCCTCTTCCGTGGAACCCGGGCGAATCACCGCCAGGGCCGCGCCACGGTAGCGGCGGCGCCAGTCCTGCACATAGGATTCGGCATCTTCGCCGGTCAGCACATGGGATGCCCCCAGCAGGGCCTGCAATTCGCTCAGCAAAGTCATGGACGCCGCACAGTGTTGGGCCCGGACCCGTCCGGGCGCGTTACGAGGGATGTGCGGCCTATTGTAGTAGTAGCGCGGCCTCCCCGGCGGGCCGCTCTTTTGCGGTCCTTCGAGGAGGCGGAGGCCGCGTAAGCGGGCGCGGGCGCGGGCGCGGGCGCGGCCGTACCCCACGACCCGGTCCAGCCGGGTGCCGGTCAGGCCGGAGCAGAAGGCGCGCGAAGCGATGAGGTTCATGAGGAAGGCGCGGTCGACCACGGCCGGGCCCGGCATCTCGGAAAGCGCGCGGTGGGCCCGCCGCAGCGCCTCGCCGCGCGTGGCGCCGCAGACCAGCATGCGCATGGGCGGCAGGCGGCGGTCGGCCTGGTTGTCGATGCGCAGCTCCAGCGCATGCGCCGCCGCCAGGGGACCGGCGGGCCCGTCTTCGGCGGGCGCGGAGCCCGAGCGCGGCACGGCCTGCGCGCCCAGCACGCGGAACACGCCGCTGCGGTCGTCCAGCGCGAACGACACCGTGCCCAGGCCCTCCCATTGCAGGTCGCGCGCGATGCGGGCGGCAATGGCGCGCAGGGCGTTCTCGATAGAGACGGGCAGGTGCGGCGCGGGGCATTCGGCGATCAGCACGCGCGCATCGCGCCAGACGCAGCGCTCCCAGGCGCGGCCCGTGACCGGCCGGCCGTCGGCCGCATCGTAAACGTGGATGTCGAGCCTGCGCTCTCCGCCCGCGGCGGGTCCGGCATGGTCGGTGGGCGGGCCCCGCCTTCTCCTGGCGGTTCCCGACGACATGGCGGTGGAAACGTTGGCACCCATAGGCCCTCCCGGTCTTTCTGCTTGCATGGCAAGCGTATCACCTTCGGACGACGAGCAAATTTTATGCCATTGGCGCATCGGCCCCGCTGCCCGGCGCGCCGCCCCGACGCGCACCGGAACGGGGCCGGGCGGCCGCGCCCCGCGCACCGGAACGGCGCCCGCCGAGGCGGAAATCCGGCTTACGCCGCCCGGACGATGATGTCCCCCTTGCGATGGGGGATAATCCCCATTTGCCGCATGCATATTCACCAACCAGCGCCATCGCGCCACAGAACAAGGAATCGTCGTGGGTGACTCGTCTCAATTCCCCAGCTCGGTTTTCAAGGCCTATGACATCCGGGGAACCGTCCCCGACATGATTGACGCCCGCTTTGCCCGCGCCCTGGGCGCGGCGCTGGCCGCCCGCGCGCGCGCCGAGGGCGTGCAAACGCTGGTGGTCGGCCGCGACGGCCGCCTGAGCAGCGAGATGCTGTCCACGGCCCTCCAGGAAGGCATGCTGGAAGGCGGGGTGGATACGCTGGACATCGGCCAGGTGCCGACGCCGCTGGTGTACTTCGCGGCCCACGTCATGCAGACGGGCTCCGGCGTGGCCATTACCGGCAGCCACAATCCGCCCAAGTACAACGGTTTCAAGATGATGATGGGCGGTCGCGCCCTGTACGGCGACGACGTGCAGGCCCTGGCCGCCGCCATGAACGCGCCGCAGGAGGCCGCAGGACTCCGCGTCGGCACGCGCCGCCAGCTCGACCTGGTGGCCGCGTATGTCGCCCGCGTGGCCTGCGGCGTGAAACTGGCCCGTCCCATGAAAATCGCCGTCGATTGCGGCAACGGCGTGGCGGGCGCCCTCGCCCCGCGGCTGTTCCGCGCGCTGGGCTGCGAAGTCACCGAGCTTTTCTGCGAGGTGGACGGCAATTTCCCCAACCACCATCCCGATCCCGCCGAGCCCAAGAACCTGCGCGACCTGATCGACTGCGTGGCCAACACCGATTGCGAGCTGGGCCTGGCCTTCGACGGCGACGGCGACCGCCTGGGCGTGGTCACCAAGTCGGGCCAGATCATCTGGCCCGACCGCCAGCTCGTGCTGTTCGCGCGCGACGTGCTGGAGCGCAATCCCGGCTCCACCATCATCTACGACGTGAAGTGCAGCCGGCACGTGGGCCTGGCGGTGCAGGCCGCCGGCGGCGAGCCGCTCATGTGGAAAACCGGCCACTCCCTGGTCAAGGCCAAGCTGGCCGAAACGGGCGCGCCGCTGGCCGGCGAAATGAGCGGCCACATCTTCTTCAAGGAGCGCTGGTACGGCTTCGACGACGGCCTGTACACCGGCGCGCGGCTGCTCGAGATCGTCTCGCGCCACGCCGATCCTTCCATGGTGCTGGAGGCCCTGCCGCAGGATGTCTCCACCCCCGAGCTCAAGCTCGAGATGGAAGAAGGCCAGCCTTTCACCCTGGTGCGCGCGCTGCAGGAAAACGGCCAGTTCCCCGACGCCCTGCGCGTCATCACCATCGACGGGGTGCGCGCCGAGTACCCGGACGGCTTCGGCCTGGCCCGCCCCTCCAACACGACGCCGGTCGTGGTGCTGCGCTTCGAGGCGCAGACGCCGCAGGCGCTGGCGCGCATCCAGGCCGACTTCCGGCGCGAACTGACCAAGCTCGCCCCCGACGCCGCCCTGCCTTTCTGAAGCCCATGTCCCTGTCCCAAAGTCCAGCCTGGCAACGGTTCCGCGCGGCGGCCCTGTCGGCCGACCGCAACGGCAGCGAGCTGCGCATCATCGATGCGCCGGGCCTGCGTCTGGACCTCAGCGCCCAGGCCGGCTCGGACGAGCTGCGCGAAGCGGGCGCCGCCCTGCTGGCGCAGCAGGATTTCGACGCCGCGCGCGCCGCGCTGTTCGACGGCGGCCCGGCCAACTGGACCGAGCAGCGCCCCGCCTGGCACACGGCGCTGCGTTCGCCCGAGCCGCCGGCCATGGTGGCGCGCGCCGTGCTGGGCGAACGCGAACGCCTGCGCCAGTTCGTGCGCGAGGCCGATGCCGCCGGCCGTTACCGCTGCGTGCTGCACCTGGGCATCGGCGGCAGCGACTGGGGCCCGCGGCTGGTCACGCGCGCGCTGCGCCACGAGGGGCTGCGCCGCGAGGTGCGTTTCGCCTCCAACGTCGATTCGCACGCCGTGGCCGACGCCATGAGCCGGCTGGATCCGCACGACACCCTGGTCATCGTGGCCTCCAAGTCCTTCACCACCACCGAACCCCTGGCCAATGCCGAAGTCGCCATGAACTGGCTGCGCGAAGCCGGCGTGGCCGACCCCGTGCGGCAGGTGGTGGCCATTACCGCCAATGTCGAGGCGGCGCTGGACCTGGGGATCTCGCCCGACCGCATTTTCCAGATGTGGGACTGGGTGGGCGGCCGCTATTCGCTGTGGTCGGCCATCGGCCTGCCCATCGCGCTGGCGCTGGGCGCCGACACGTTCGACCGCCTGCTGGCGGGCGCGGCCGCCATGGACGAGCACTTCCGGCACGCGCCGCTGGCCGCGAACGCGCCGGCGCAGATGGCCCTGGCCGGCGTGGCCAACCGCAGCGTGCTGGGCTACGACTCGCTGGTGATCGCGCCCTACGACTCGCGGCTCTACCACATCGTGCCCTGGGCGCAGCAACTGGAAATGGAATCGCTGGGCAAGGTGGCCACGCGCGACGGCAGCCCCTGCGGCGTGCCCACGGGACCGGCGGTGTGGGGCATGTCGGGCACCGACTGCCAGCACACGTTCTTCCAGTGGCTGCACCAGGACGCCGCCGGCGCGCCGGTGGACTTCATTCTCTGCGAGCAGCCCGACCACGCCTATGCGCGCCATCACGAACTGCTGATCGCCAATTGCCTGGCGCAGCGCGCGGCCCTGCTGCGGGGCAAGACCTACGAAGAGGCCCTGGCCGAGACTTCCGCCGTCGAAAGCGACCCCGCCCGCGCGCGCCTGCTGGCCCGGCATCGCGTGCACCCGGGCGGACGGCCCTCTTCCCTCATTGTGCTGCCGCGCCTGGATGCCTACACGCTGGGCGCGCTGCTGGCGCTATACGAACACAAGGTCTTCACCCAGGGCGTGCTCTGGGGCATCAATCCGTTCGACCAGTGGGGCGTGGAGTTCGGCAAGACGCTCGCCAAGAACATCATCAAGGAACTGGACGCCTGCGCGCCGCAGGCCCCGTCGCAGGACCCCTCCACGCGCTACTGGATCGACGCCATCGCCCGGCGCGGCTGAGCGCCCGCCGGTTCAGGCGCCGAGCTCGTCGTAGAGCGCCACGTGGGTGCGCGCCACCTTTTCGATGTCGAACTCGCGTTCGGCCAGGGCGCGGCCCGCCGCGCCCATGGCCTGCCGCCCGGCGGGGTCGGACGCCAGGCGGGCGATGGCCTCGGCCAGCGCCTGCGCGTCGCGCACCGGCACCAGCACCCCGGTCTTGCCCGGCTCGATGGCGTCCCGGCAGCCGGGCACGTCGGTGGTGACCACCGCGCGGCCGCAGGCCGCGGCCTCGATCAGCGACTTGGGCAGGCCCTCGCGGTATGAGGGCAGCACCGCGATGTGCGAGGCCGCATAGAGATCCGCCACGTCGCTGCGCTCGCCCAGCGCCCGCACATAGCCCGCCTGCTGCCACCGGGCCACTTCCTCGGGCGTGGCGGAGGCGGGATTGCCCGCGTCCACGCCGCCCACGAGCTGCATGGTCACCGGCGCGCCGCGCTCGCGCAGCAGGCGGGCCGCCTCGACGAACTCGCGCACGCCCTTGTCGCGCAGCAGCCTGGCCACCATGGTGGCCACCACGGGCGGCTCGGGCGGCTCGGGCAGCGCGCGGCAGGCCCGCAGGTCCACGCCGGCGCCGCGTATCATCACCACCTGCTCGTCGCGCACGGCGCCCAGCGACTTGAGCAGGTCGCGGTCGCTGGCGTTCTGGAAAATCACGCGGCTGTTCGGGTGCCCCAGCGCGATGCGGTAGAGGCGCGCCACCACGGCGCGCACCATCCGCATCTTGAACGAGCGGGACAGGAACACGAATCCCAGCCCGGAAATGGCGGCCACCATGCCGTGCACGCGCGCCAGGCGCGCGGCGATGCCGCCGTAGAGCACGGGCTTGATCGTCACCAGATGCACCACGCGCGGACGCAGCCGGCGAAAGAGCCGCAGCAGCGCCGCCAGCGTGGCCAGCTCCTGCAGCGGATGCTTGCCGCTGCGCGTCATGGGAATGACGTGGTGGGTCATGCCCAGCGCCTCGATCTCGGCCACGGCGGGGCCGTCCATGGTGGCGACGTGGACCTCGTAGCCGGCGCGCCGGGCCGCCAGCGCCACCGGGGCGCGGTGCGACATGAAGAACGCCGGGTTGTTGACGACGAAGAGCAGCCTGTGCCCCGCGTTCATGGAATCGCCCGCGGCGGGCCGGGACCCGCTCCCGGCGTCGCCTTCGTGCCGCGCACGCCGATATTCGTCTTTGGGACGGTCCGCCGGGCTCATGCCTTTCCTCCCGCGATGTTCCGCCACACGCCGGCGTAGCGCTCCACCATGCGGGCCAGGTCGAAAAGCGCCATCACCCGCTCCCTGCCGGCCTCGCCGGCACGCTGCCGGCCCTTGGCGGCCACCTCGCCCAGGGCCGCCTCGATGCCGCGAGCCAGCGCCTCGGGCTGCTCGGGCGGCACCACGGCGCCCGCGCCGTCGACGATGTAGGCGGCATCGCCCACATCGGTGACCACGCAGGGCACGCCGCAAGCCATGGCCTCGGCGACCACGTTGGGAAAACCCTCGGCGCAGCTCGCCAGCACGTGCAGGTCCAGCCCGTTCATGGCGGCGGGCACGTCGTCGGTAGGGCCGGCCAGCACCACGCGCTCGCGCAGCGCAAGCTTGTCCAGCAGCGCGGCCAGCTCGGGGTTGTCCGGCGTCATGCCGCGGCCGATCAGCACGCAGCGCAGGCCGGCATCGCGCCCGTCGCGCACCAGCGCGGCCACGGCGCGCAGCAAGTTGGCGTGGTCCTTGAGCGGATCCCAGCGCGCCACGCAGCCGATGACGGGCGCTTCGCCATCCAGGCCCCACTGGGCGCGGGCGCGCCGGCCCGCCTGCGCGTCCGGCGTGTAGCGGGAAAGATCGTAGCCGTTGGGGATGACCACCATGCGGTCGCGCCGGTATCCCTTGGCCGCATGGCGCTCGGCGGCCTTCTGCGCCGCGCAGACAATGGCCCGCGGCAGCCAGCCCGACACCAGGGCGCAGGCTCGCAGCACGAGGCGCGCCGAGCGGCTGCTGCGCTCCAGGTGGGCGCCGGAGTTGCGGATGCCCCAGGCCACGGCGCGCACGCCGGCCAGCCGCGCGGCCAGGCCGCCGATGAGGTCGGCGTGATACATCCAGGTTTGCACGGCGTCGGGCCGCGCGCGCGCGATGAGCCGGCGCAGCGCCAGGAACCCGGCCGCCGTGACGCGCCCGCGCGGCATGCCCAGCGCGTGCACGGCCACGCCGGCCTCGCGCAGGCGCGGCCCGTAAAGCCCTTCGTCGGTGAGCGACACCACAATGTGCTCGACGGCCTGTCCGGGGTAGGTGGCCAGCCGGAACAGCACGGATTCCGCCCCGCCCTGCCCCAATCCGGTAATGACGTGCACCACCCGCAGCGGCGCGGCCGCGGGCGCGCCTCCGGTCGGCAGGCCCGCGCTCATGGCGCCACCTGCTCGCGCACGGCTTGCGGGCCCAGCGCCCCCACTTCCTCGAACAGCAGATCCCAGTGCGCGAGCACGCTGGAAAGGGCGTAGCGCTCGCGCACCGAGCCGGCGGCGCGCTCGCCGAGCTGGCGGCGCAGCGCCGGCTCGCCCAGCAGGCGCCGCAAGGCGGCGCCGAGCGCGTCGCGGTTGCCGGCCGGCACGAGCAGCGCGTCCTGCCCATCGCGGGTCATCTCGCGCGGGCCGCTGGGGCAGTCGAAAGCCGCGCAGGGCAGGCCCAGCGCCATGGCTTCGAGCAGCACATTGGGAAAACCTTCCACCAGGGAGCTGAGCACGAAAGCCTGGCCCTGCGCCAGTTCGTCCCACGGAGCCTCGGTGCGGCCCGGCAGGCTGATGCGGTCCTGCATGCCCTGCCGCGCCACTTGCGCCTGCAGCGAGGGCCGCTCGGGGCCCTCGCCCCAGATGCGCAGGCTCCATTCCGGAAAGTCCGGCGCCAGGCGGGCGAACACGTCGATCAGCAGGTCGAACTGCTTGTCCGGCACCAGCCGGCCCATCGCCAGCAGGGCGCGCGGCCCCTCGTCGCGCAGCGCCACGCGCGGCGCGTCCAGCAGCGGCGCAGGCAAGGGGTTGGGAATGACGGCCAGCCGCTTGATGCCGGGCACTTGCCGCGCAAACGGCCCCGCCGTGTCCTCGGCCTGCACGGTGACCATGTCGGCATACGGATAGAGCAGCCGGCGCAGGCGGCGCCACGTGGACCCGGTGGTCGTTTCCGCCACCGGATTGGTACGCTCGCAGACGATGACCGGCACGCCCAGCCCGCGCGTGGCCAGGATGGCGGCCACGTTGACGTTGGTCAGGAAAGACACCACCACGTCGGGCCGCGTGTCGCGGATGTGCCTGCGCAGCGCCGCCAGCCGCCGCAGCGCGCCGCGCGCGCCGGAGGCCCTCGTGCCCGCCAGGTCGGCCAGCCACGCCAGCCTCACCGTCTCGGAAACCGGATAGAAGCAGGTGCCCTTGGACGAGTACGTGGGCGTGAGGGTGACGTCGTCGCCGCGCTCGGCCCAGGCGTTGACCAGCGTGGCCGCCACGCGCTCGGCGCCGCCCGCATGCATGGAGCTGACCAGCATCAATATCTTCATGCCTCAACGGCCCCCGGCCGATCCTCCCTGATCCGCGCCGCCGCGGTAGCGGTCCAGCCACGCCTGCATCATGAGCACGCCCCACAGGTGGCTGTCCCAGTTGCGATGGCCCGAGCGGTGCTCGCGCCACTTGCGCAGGATGGGCTCGGGCTCGAACCATCCTTCCTGGCGCAGCCGGGCGGGGTCGAGCAGCGCGTCGGCCCATTCCCGCAGCGGGCCGCGCAGCCAGGCCGCCAGCGGCACCGCGAAGCCGCGCTTGGGCCGGTCGACCAGCGCCTGCGGCACATGGCGGTACAGCACCTGCCGCAGCAGCCATTTGCCCGTATTGCCGCGCACCTTGTAGCGGTGCGGCAGGCTCCAGGCGAATTCGTACACGCGGTGGTCGATGAGCGGCACGCGCGTCTCCAGGCTCACCGCCATGGCGGCGCGGTCGACCTTGACGAGTATGTCGTCGGGCAGGTAGGTGATGGTGTCCAGCTTCATCATGGACTCGAAGGTCGAGCCCTTCATGGTGCGCGCGAATTCCGAGGGCGGCTCGACGCCGCCCTTGACCACCTGCGCAGGATCCGACCAGTACGACACGAAGAGCCGGTAGAACTCTTCGCGCGAACCGGCCCGCATGAGCTCGCCCAGCTTGCCGACCTTGCCGCGCCAGGCGCCCCGGCCCGGCAGGTGCGTGGAAGCCGAGAGCAGCGCGCCGGCCGGATGGCGCAGCAGGCCGGGCACGCGGGAAATCTGGTCCCACCAGCGGTTGACGCGGAAATAGCGCGAATAGCCGCCGAACAGCTCGTCGCCGCCGTCGCCCGACAGCGCCACCGTGACGTGCTGGCGCGCCATGCGCGTGACCAGCGAGGTGGGAATCTGCGACGAATCCGCGAAGGGCTCGTCGTACATGTCCGCCAGCGTCGGCACCACGGCCAGCGCATCTTCGGCGGTGACGTACAGTTCGGTGTGGTCGGTGCCCAGGTGCGTGGCCACGGCCTTGGCGTGCTGCGCCTCGTCGTAGCCCTTCTCGTGAAAGCCGATGGCGAAGGTGCGCACCGGCTGCGCGCTCTGCGCCTGCATCAGCGCGACGATGGTGGAGGAATCGATGCCGCCCGACAGGAACGCGCCCAGCGCCACGTCCGACAGCATCTGGCCCGCCACCGAGCGCGACAGCACCTGCTCGAGCGCATCGGCGGCCTGCTCGTCGGAATCGAAGGACAGCAGCGACTGCGAGGCGGTATCGGCCTCGTCGCGCGCGGACCAGTAGGCGCGCGGCTGCGGCATGCGGCGGCTGCGCGTGTCGTCGGCGGTGAACTCCACCCAGCATCCCGGCGGCAGCTTGGCGATGCCTTCGTAGATGGATTGCGGCGCCGGGATGTAGTTGTGCCGCATGAACGACGCCAGCGCATTGCGGTTCAGGTTGCGCCCGAAGCCGGGGATGGGCATCAGCCCCTTCAGCTCCGACGCGAACACCAGGTTGGCGCCCGAGTAGCCGTAATAGAGCGGCTTTTCGCCCATGCGGTCGCGCGCCAGCACGAGCTTGCGCGCCGCGCGGTCCCAGAGTGCGATGGCGAACATGCCCACGGCGGCCTGCAGCGTGCTCTCCACGCCCAGGGCGGTGAAGCCCGCCAGCAGCGTCTCGGTGTCGGAATGGCCGCGCCATGCCGGCGCCAGGCCCGACTTCTCGAGCTGCGAGCGGATATCCAGATGGTTGTAGATCTCGCCGTTGAACACCATGACGTAGCGGCCGCAGGCCGAGGTCATGGGCTGGTGGCCGGCCTCGGTGAGGTCCAGGATGGCCAGGCGCACGTGCGCCAGCGCGAGCCCGGCCTCGGGGTCTTCCCAGTAGCCGTTGCTGTCGGGGCCGCGATGGCGGATGCGGCGGCAGCTTTCAGAAAGCGCCTGTTCCTTGTTGGCCAGGGGGCCCCAAATTCCGACGATTCCACACATGATCGGGTTTTCTCGTTATCCGCGGCGCTGGAGCGCGCCGTCAAAAAGGTCCTGCCACAGCCGCAGCACGCGCGCGGCCGAAAAACGTTCGCGCACCGCCGTGGCCGCCTGCGCCATGCGCTGGCGCGCGGCATCGTCGCGCATTATCGCGTCCAATGCCTGGCACAGGGCCGGCACGTCGCCGTTGGGCCGCACCAGCACGCCGTCTACGCCCGGCCGGATGATTTCGCGGGGCCCCGTGTCGCAGTCGAAGGCGACGGCGGCCAGGCCGCTCGCCATGGATTCGAGCAGCGTATTGGAAAGCCCCTCGAAGCGCGAGGTCAGCACGTAAAGGTCGGCGCTGCGGTACCAGTCGCCCACGTTGCCGGCGCGGCCGGGCATGCTCACGCGGGCCTCCAGCCCGGCCTGGGCAATGCGCGCCTGCAGGGCGGCGCGCTCGTCGCCCTCGCCCAGAATAACCAGATCCCAGTCGGGATGCGAAGGCGCGAGCCGCGCGTAGGCGTCGATGAGCAGATCGAACCCCTTGTCGGGATGCAGCCGCCCCACGGCCAGCAGGCGCTTGCGCTGCGGCGCGGCGGGCGGCGCGAGCCGGGGCTCGCCCTGCGGCAGCGGCCAGTGCACCGGATTGGGGATGACGGCCAGCCGCGAGCCCGGCACGTGCTTTTCCAGCCAGTCGGCGGTGCCGCGCGTGAGCGCCACCACCCGCGCGGCGCGTGGATAGGTCAGCCGGCGCAGCCGCTGCCAGAAACCCGACAGCGTCTGTGACGGCGGATGCGTGTGCTCGGTGGCGATGACGCGGCAGCCCAGGCCCGCCGCCGCCAGCACCGCGAGAATGGAAGCCGTGGTCATCATGCCCAGCACGATGTCCGGGCGGAATTCGCGCAGCACCCGGCGCAGGGCGCGCACGCGGCGCGCGTTGGCCAGCAGGCCGCGCAGGCCGCCGCCCTCGCCCGCCGTGCCCAGCACCACCCGCCGCACGCGGGGATCCAAGCTGTAGGCGTCGTCCCGGGCGTCGGCCTGCGTCGCCACCATGACTTCGCGGCCCGCCTCGGCCCAGTGGGCGCTGAGGTCGGCCGCCACGCGCTCGGCCCCGCCGCCGTGCAGCGAATGGATGAAGATCAGCACCCGCAGGGGACGGGCGCCCGGAGCGGAAGGCGCGGACTGGGACATTCAGGCAGCCTCGTCTAGGGTTTCCCTGCGCCACACCGCCGCCAGGTAGCACAGATACGACAGCACATACATCAGGCTGGTGGCCAGCATGATACCCGCCGCGCCCATGCGCGGCGCCAGCACCATGTTGAGCACGGCCTTCAGCGCGAAATTACCCACCGCGATGGCCGCCATGATGCGGTAGCGGTTCTGGCTGGCAAGCAATTGCACCAGGATCAGCACGCCGAAATAGAACGGCAACTGCAGCAGGCCCCAGCGCAGCACATGCGCCACGGCCTGGGTATTGGCGGCGGTGAAGGCGCCGCGTTCGAACAGCACGGAAACGCCCCACGGCGCCAGCACCCAGCCCACGGCCACCGCCGCCGCGCCCGCGCCCACCATGAGCACGGACCACTTCAGCGCCATGCTGCGCGCGCGCGCGCGGTCGCCCCGGCTCTGCACGTCGGCCAGCACGGGCAGCGCGGCCCGCCCCACCGACACGGCGCCGATGCCCAGCAGCAGGGACAGCAGCCGGCTGGCGTAACCCAGCATGGCATTGGCGTTGGAGCCCAGATGGGCGGCCGCGTACTGGTCCAGCGGCCCGACGAAGCTCATGGCCACCTGGCCGATGAGCATGACGCCGGCCGCGCTCATGAGCTCGGGCCAGTGCGGCGAACGCAGCGTGAGCCGCGGCGCGCCCCAGAAACCGCCGTCGGCGCGCGCGGCGAGCCAGGCCAGCCACGCGGTCTGGATGAGATAACCGACCAGGGTGCCCCAGAGCAGCGGCCCCACGCCCTGGGCGCCGGCGGCCAGCATCACCCAGGCCAGCGTCGCCACGGCGGGCACGCTGTCCAGCAGGGTGTTCACGTGCCGCTCGTGGGAACGCAGGCGCGCGGCGCTGATGCCCGCCACGAGCAGCAGCGCGGATACCGGCGCGAACGCGACGAGCAGCTCGCCGGTCATGCGGCCCACGCGCTCGGACAGTCCCTGCCCCAGCCAGCCCAGCACGTAGGGCCACGCCAGCCAGGTGATCAGGGCCAGGGCCACGCCGGCGGCGGCGACCCAGCCCTGCAGCTCGCGGATGAACTGCTCGCGCTCGGCCGCTTCGGCGCGGCGCAGCCGCACCAGCACGGGGATGAGCACCACCGACAGCACGCCCACGATGGTGACCGGCAGCCAGGTGGCCATGGTCATCGTGAACTGGTAGGCGTCCACGGCGTCGCTGACGCCGTAGCGGTAGGCCACCGCCATTTCCTTCACGGCGCCGGCGGCCTTGCCCAGCACCAGGAACACGGCCACCCGGAACGCGCCCTTGAATATGCGCAGGTGGTCCGGGTGCAGGGCGCCGAATCTGCGGATGAGGGCTTTCAAATCAACGCAGGAATTGCGTATACCAGGGCATGGCCACTTCCAGACCCTGCAGCACGGTGTGCGTCGGCTGGTAGCCGAGCAGGCGGCCGGCTTTGCTCACGTCGGCCTGCGAATGGCGCACGTCGCCGGCGCGGAATTCGCCATAGACCGGCTTCTTGCCGTACGGCACGCCCTGCTTGCCCAGCGCCTGCACCAGGAAGTCGAAAAGCTGGTTCAGCGTGCTGCGGCCGCTGACCGCCACGTTGTAGACCTGGTTGCGGCCTTCCGGCGGCGCCATGGCGGCCAGCAGATTGGCCTGCACGGCGTTTTCCACGAAGCAGAAGTCGCGGCTGGTCTCGCCGTCGCCGTTGATGGTGACGTCTTCGCCGCGGATCATGGCCGCGGTCCATTTGGGAATCACGGCGGCATAGGCGCCATTGGGATCCTGGCGCTTGCCGAACACGTTGAAATACCGCAGGCCCACGCTCTCGAAGCCGTAGGAGCGCGCGAACACATCCGCGTACAGCTCGTTCACGTACTTGGTTACGGCATAGGGCGACAGCGGCTTGCCGATGTTCTCCTCGACCTTGGGCAGCGCGGGATGGTCGCCGTAGGTGGAGCTGGACGCCGCGTAGACGAAGGACTTCACCTGGGCGTCGCGCGCGGCCACCAGCATGTTGAGAAAACCGCCGATGTTCACCTCGTTGGTGGTGATCGGGTCTTTCAGCGAGCGGGGCACCGAGCCCAGGGCGGCCTGGTGCAGCACGAAATCCACGCCCTCGGCCGCGCGGCGGCAGGCGTCGAGATCGCGGATGTCGCCTTCGATGAAGGTGAAGCGGGCCCACTGCTCGGGGCTCACCGAGCCCTGCACCTCGTCCAGGTTGCGCTGATGGCCGGTGGCGAAATTGTCCAGGCCCACCACGGTCTGGTTCAGCTTGAGCAGGGTTTCGAGCAGGTTGGAGCCGATGAAGCCGGCGCAGCCGGTCACCAGCCACTTGCGCGGCGTGGCCGAGAGTTCTTCGAGGACGGTCTGGAAACGGGTCGTCATGCGTGCGCCCCCCTTACAGCCGCAGGTCCGAGGCCGAGGCCGGCAGCACGTACTTGAGGTCGTACAGGATGTGCTCGGGCTTGCCCAGCTTGCGGATGCCCTCGGCGCCCAGCTCGGCGAACTGGTGGTGCGCCACCGC